>Ga0160505_100032_pt1 | contig 126864 bp, 132 predicted proteins | sample DIDeMG_FD_108225 | JGI IMG/M metagenome (GOLD analysis project Ga0160505, IMG submission 108225) | Enriched chicken feces microbial communities from UW Madison campus, WI, USA - DID2874_E49_Stillage MG | ecosystem: Host-associated > Birds > Digestive system > Large intestine > Fecal ... | reverse complement strand
AATTTTTTTAGCTTCTGACGTGTAGGCCTCATTGATTTTTCCTGACAATAGAATGGCGTCAGCCACTGCTTTTCCAGAGTCATCCACGTAGTTCACAGTGACCTTCTGAGCTTGATCCGGTTTTACAGGTGTCGGTGTCTTTTTCGTATAAATGTACGTGACTGTTTGCGGTTCTGACGTGAAAGAACCCTTTGCATTCCCTTGAATTTCTTTGAATGTGTACCCTTCGATCGCTTGTTGTTCCGTCGTATACGTTTCTCCGACATTCCCAGACTTCGTTGCGTCGGGTGCAAGTTTAGTTCCCTCTTTATCTTGATACTTCACCGTGACGTCGCCCCCAGCCACCGGGATGACTGGATTTTTCGTATAGATATATGTCACTGTTTGCGGTTCTGACGTGAATACACCCTTTGCATTTCCTCGAACCTCTTTAAACGTGTACCCTTCGATCGCCTTTTGTTCCGTCGTATATGTTTCCCCGATATTCCCAGATAATGTTTCATTCGAAACATCCGCAATTTGATTCCCCGCCGTATCGACATAGTTTACTTTTACATCGGCACCCTTCACGGGGTTCTTAGAATATACATAGGTGACTGTTTGCGGCTGGTCGCTGAATACGCCATTCGGACTTCCTTGAACTTCTTTGAATGTGTACCCGTCGATCACTTTTTGTTCCGTTGTGTATGCTTCTCCAATGTCCCCAGTTAACGTTTCCTCTGAAACACCCGCGATTGGGGTCCCCGCCGTGGCGACATATTTCACTTTGACAGTAGACAAATCTTTAAAGGATAGGGAAAGTAGACTCTCTAACTCAAAATCTATATATTCAAAATGATAGATAGTATTTAAATTAGAAGTAAAATCTTCTCCAGAATACTCAATTGAATCAAAATTAGAATAGCCGCTATTCATGTTTTTGATTAAGTTGTAATCAACATCGTTTTTCAATGTAAAATCATACGATTCCGTTTCATAATTAAATTTAACGTTATAATTTAAAGGAATACCATTCACTTCTATATTGAACATCGAATCACTCTCATATTCAGTCCCGAATGCTAATAATCCATCTGGTGAGTTAAGAGGAAATCCTTCCGGCTTAACAAAAAATTCACTTAATGGAATAGAAAATTCTTTATAATTATTGCGACTAATTGAAAATACACGTTGAGAAGCAGTACTCTCCATTTCGATTCCCCCGGAACGAATTGACTCAGACTTAGTATTTTCGAAAAATCGTTTAAATATATTATCAAAATGAATTGGTTCACTAAAAGGATTAGATTCGTTGTCCACTTGGAGAGAAGACAGGGATCTCAAATTGTATAAGGGGGAATAATCTAAATTGTACAAATAGTTTAAATTACCCAAAGGTTCAAACGTCACCAAGTGAAGACTCTCTGCATATTGTAAGCCTTCTAAATTTATTATCGAAGGATCTAAATTTATTGAATCTAATTCCCTAATTTTATCTTTTGTTAACTCGTCACTATTAGTAAGACCCATAGTCGTGATAATACGTTGTTGTAACGATTTATCCGGCATCCAAGAATCTATAGATTCAATTTTATTGTTATCCGCATTATTCGAACTCATTGACGAATCGGCTTGAGTATTGTAATCCTCACTCGTTGTCGCTCCAAAAACATTTTGTATTGGATACACTCCTTGCAAAAGCATTACCATAATAACTAGCTTTACACTTTTTTTCATTTTTATCCCTCTTTCTATAATAGACATCCCAATAATTTATCTGTAACAACAAAACCTAAATTAACTAAGTATACGTCCATAAATTCTTGACAAACCGCCAAAAAAAAATGAAAATAAGAAAAAATTGTCGTAATTAGAATTTTTCGAGGTTCAACTATCGGGCATTCGATGCAATCAAAAATGAATTATTGCTCAGATAAAACATCGGAAGGAAAGATTCAAGAAGAATAAAGTTGATGATAAATGTTATATCCGAAAGTGTTAATCATAGACAGGTCTTCGAAGAAACTTTTCAAGAGAATCGAAATGTCTTTCCTAACAATAGTGATTAATATAAAAAGGAATTTTTAACAGAATATAAACCGTAAGGCTGTATTCTGTCGAAGGTTTTGTTGCAAAATTTAAGATAGTGACCAGCCTCTCGTTTCTCACCTAAATTGCGCTGGAATCCCTAACCAGCTTTTAATCTATGTACAAACCGAAAAGCCAAAAAGAGTTCGTTCTTTTCGGCTTTTTTGTATATACATTGAATTGCTCCCTTGGCAGTCTGTTAGCTGAAAGTGTAAAACAGTTGTATAAGTTCTACCCTGTCGATCTTCCGACTAAGAAACTTCCATCCCTTAAACAAATCCAAAAAGCGCGTGTCTCCTTAACCTGATTACCAGCTTCCCCTCCTTGGCATTTATTTTTAGGAAGCGGGTCTCGACTTATACACTTAGTTTGACCATTCAAGACACTAAAACACCCCCTAAGTTAGACCTAAAAATCTAACTTAGGGGGCGCACTTCATGCCCGCTTCTTTTTCCTACCTACCCTTACAGCCCATCGCTAATGTCCAAGACCCTTCAGCATATCCTCATGCGAGATACTTTCGTCTTTTTCAGTATGCTTTTCTTTTAATCCTTGATATGTATGACAATCAATCAGATTTTCTGCCGCACTCAGCGATTCGCTGCGAACAAAATCAGACAAGGAGGAACCTTTGAACGTAGCCGCGCGCGCTAAAAAGCTTTTTTCTTCTTCACTGACTCGGATCGAGAGGGTCGCCATCATTAGCACTCCTTTTGTCTTACTTCTGTCTTTCACACCCTCATTGTATGGTCTATGGATGAGGGAGTCAATTTGGAAATGGGTTCAGAATAGAAAAATAGCTGCCTAGTGACAGCTATTTTTTATTTTGTTTGCCAGACTCTTTTAAAATCGTTCTTATAATGTTTCTTCTTGAATCGCTTGGAATAGATAGCGTTTAGCAAAATAGATAGAAACAAGCAAGGTCGTAAATTCAGTAACTGGCTGTGCGATCCATATCCCATCTTTTCCTAAAAATAGAGGAAGAATAGAGATAGCGAATCCATACATGATAAGTTGCTTGAAAATATTTATATTAACAGCGATTTTTGCATAGCCGACTAAAGACAAATAGCCGGGAAGCAACGTAGTAACAGCCATTAATGGCATCAACGCGCCGTATAACTTGAGTCCATGTGACGCAATTTGTATTAGCTGGTTATCGTTGCTGAATATAGAGACGATGTTGTCAGAAAAAATAACTATCAGCAGGGTGCAGCCCGTTAAAAATATAAAACAAGTGATCAAGGACAATTTGATCGTCTCACGTACACGTTTTAGATTATTTCGTCCAATATTAAAACTGATAATCGGCATACTACCTTGAGCGATTCCGCTTAAGACCATTGTTGCAATCATCACAACTGAAGTAATGCTGGCCATTGCACCGATATACAGAGTGCCCCCGTAATTTTGTAAGGCCCAGTTTGCAATAATTTGAGCAACACTGACAGAAAGTTGATTAAACATAGGAACCATACCGATTGAGAAGATGGCTAAAAAATTGTCTTTGTGAATACGATAATCTTCTTTTTGCGGCTTCAAAACGGACTGTGGTCGGAAAAGATAAAGAACTCCGGTAATAGTAACTACTATTTGCGCAATCACAGTAGCAATCGCAGGTCCTTCGATTCCCATATTCAATTTAAATATAAATAACCAATCCAAGACAACATTGACGACAGCGCCGCTAATCATGATCATTGCTGAAACAAAGGGACTGCCATTTGCCCGAATGAGCATTGGAATAACAAAACCTAGAATTGAAAAGATTGTTCCTATCATCAATATAGATAAAAAACGATCCGTATAGTTCAATATTTCGTTATTAGCCCCCAACAAACGATAAATAGGCATTTTAAAAAGATAAAAAGCAAGGGTTAAACTAGTACCCGTTAAGATAGATATACTCAATGCATTTCCCAGCAATTGGCGGGCTTTCTTAAAATCTTTTCTGCCTAATTCTGTTGAGATATTCGCTAAAGATCCAGTAGCTATACAAGCCGAAATAGCAATAATAAAAGTAGTAAGCGGCATAGAAACACCTATTCCTGAAAGAGCAAGAGGTCCATGATGATTGGGTAAATTTCCAATAAATGCACGATCTATCATCGTATAAGCAGCATTGATGACTAATCCTAAAATGGCGGGTAAAGAATAAGTTACAAGTAATCTAGGTATAGATTGTTTCTCTAAATGATTCATCTGACTCAACTATCCATCTCCTCATATCTATTATAGAGTCATTATATCGCTAATTAAAATAAAAAAACTATTAAAAACGTGTCAGTTGATTTTGCTGAAGAAGACAACTACATGTGATTTTCCCATTCTCACGAATCTCGTCAATCGAACATTCATGAGAATTATTCGCTAAGAAAGAAGCTCTTTGTGCAAAAAACAGGACCTGAAGCCCCACGTTAATAGCTTTTATAAATTTCAATTACAAGCTCCCTCGCAATTGACGATATAATGCATCTATAATATACTTATTAAGATTTATTGTCAACAGCATGAATAACTGTCCGAAGAGCTTAAACGTATACAAGGAGGAAGAAGGATATGACTAAAGAAATAGATTTACAACACAACGTCATTTTTAATACCGTCTGTCTGACCGTAAAAGAAGGTGCTGATTTCGAGAATGCCTATCAAGAATTAGTGGACATAGCAAAATTAGCAAGAAAAGAACCGGGTTGTATAGCGTTTACGCCTGCACCCGGTAATTTTGAAAAAAAGGAAATTTTCCTATGGGAAATTTGGGCGGACAAAGCCTCACTTGAAGCACATGATGCCCAAGAGTATGTCATTAAACACCAGCAGCAAGGATCGTTTGATTTCAACTGGATAAGTAGTTACTCAAAAAAATGAGCGTAAGGAATTGACTTGGGTAAAAGCAATGACTCTCCCCTTACCCAATCGCTTTTTGGAATTTGTTAAGCTGCCATACTACAATTGACTTGCGAAAATAGAATGAACCTTTTCACACCCAAAAGCCCTCCTAATGCTAGTAGGAGGGCTTTTGGGATAGAAAGCAAAAAATACCCACACCTAGCAGGTATTTACCGATTGAATTTAAGTAATTGATCTAAGTAATTGATCTAAGTAAACGGGTCTGCTAAACAATTGTTCATCCTCCTATTCACTCCTGATTTGATTTTTAAACTTAACTTTATATCCCCTTGAAAATCAAGAATAATTAAAGCGAACTTTATATTTTCGCCTAAATCGAATATTTTTAAAGCGAACTTTATTTATTCTCGTCGTACCACATTATCCTATCCATCCAAAAATCGTTAACGGATTTTAAGCAAGTATTGTAGATAAGCCTCCACTAAAAAAGCGGGCAACGTCCGTTTTAGCTCAACCCGAAGTTGGATTTCCGATCAAAATATGGCATAATACAAGTTAAGAGAGCGGTTGCATAAACAACTTCTCAAACAAAGTAGACCGTTTAAAGCGGCAGCATGGGTATAACAAAAAAATAATCCGTCTCCTCGGCTAAAGGTTATGACGGATTATTTTTTGTCGTGTTTAAGCAAAGAATTTCCACTTAACAATTGTTCGTTGATATCTGTTGATTTCCCACGCTACGAGGAGGAATTTAGAAATGTCCGTTCATAAATTTGATGATTATTTACAGGAAAAACTAAAAAACCCCGATTTTAAAGCGGGATTTGAAGCTGAGAAGGTTAAATTGGATCGTTCGGTTGCGTTGATGAAAGCAAAGGACAGCTACTCTTACAAAGCAGCAAAACCAGATCAAAGTCAGATAAACAAAAATTAAAGAAGACTAGCTCCATCTACAAAAACTTGTTTAAATGTCACCAACAAAAAAAGCGGGCAAAGCACGTTTGGCTTGGCCCGAAATTGGTTTTCTGATTGGAATATGGTATAATAACGATGTAAAGAGAGATTGCGCAAACAACCTCTCAATGTAGAACCGTTTAAAGCGGTAGCTGGTTAACAAAAAGTAATTCGTTTCCCTCGCTAAAGGTTATGACGGATTACTTTTTGTCGTGTTTAAGCAATTTGACTATCAATGTTATCAGAGCAATGGTAAACATACCAAAGCCCAATAGCACTTGAATCGTCTCATATGCAGACAAAGTGCTTCTCCTTTCTTTAGATTTCGGAAGTACATCACACATATGCACCACCTCACTTTCGATCAGATCAGCCACCGCCATAAACTCTCTACCCATTAATTATAGCATAGAAACCAGCTAAGAATCCTTTTGTGTAGGGATTTTTACTGGTTTTTTGTTTGGGAATATGCGTCACAGCAACGCGTAAATGCAAGCTTCTATGCCATTAGGATACCCTTTATTTTGTTGCCCTACTCTTTGATATACGCAACGATCAATTTTAGATTTAAAGGGACTCGTTTAATTGATAAAATAAACGTATAAAACGAATTGGGGGGATAGATATGTTTAGAAAGTCTGTTTTAGCGATAGCACTGATTGTCTCGCTGTTGTCACTATCGAGTTGTGCAGCGGACAATGAACAAACGACAGAGCAATCCAAAACGATTTCTTCGTTGCAAAGTCAGAATCGTTCATTGAAACAAGAACTTTTAAAGATTCAAGAAATAAAAAAAGGAGAGACTGTTGAATTGTCTGGCATTGTTAGAGTGGGACAAACGATATCACCTGGTTATTACACGATCAAACTGATAAATGACAAGGAAGAGTTTTTTCTTTTCTATAAGGATAACAAAGCTTTTGAAAAACACGATTCGATAAACGAACTTTTATTCCCTGACACAGATGGGACAAAAGGAAGTATTAGATACAATTATAAGTTATACAAAGGCAATGTATTAGAAATTATGGAACCCCTGAGCTTTACGAGAACTGGCTAACGGTGTTCTCAAGAAGGTTAAAATCAAATCTCCGCCATACGGATACATAAAAGCAGCAGTGTACAGACGATGTGTACACTGCTGCTTTTCATTGGAGCCTTACACGAAACGCCTTTCGAGAGCTGCTATCCTAGCTTTGATCTATTTTCTAGCAGGATCTATGTCAACGTTCCAGTTGCCGATGGCTTTCTTCTTGATAATAAGCGGCTTCACCAGCCTCTCCCAATCGCCTCTCCATAAACCGCCACAACATCTTCAACAAAATCACAAGCGATCAACCGCTCGATCCAGTTTCGTTTTTCGATCAATGTGAGATGCCTGCAATCATTGATTTTTAAAACACAGTTCTCGACTTGCTGAAAGTATTCGCGATGGATCAAATGAAGGTGTCTTTCCCCCGCATCGATCACGGCGAGTAGCTCGTGATAGTCTGCGGGCTTCTTGCATTGGGACAGGCGCTCAAGGTAGACGGCTTGTGTCTCGCTTGAGGTGTAGGCGAGGGCTTGGATCTTGGTTAGGACGTCGTCACGGTGTGGATACTCGGTCATCACAGTCTTTTTCATTTTTCTCCTTATGTTCCTTGTTCGGATTTCTACACTTTCTTAATCTCTTCGTCGAATTTTTTCGCGATGGTTATTCGCTTTCCCATCCGTCATCCTACATGGGCATTTCTAAATAATTCCCTACGAAAAAACCCGACGCGTTCCTGTCAGGTTCTTCTCGTCGGCTGATCGGCCTGAAGGTCCTCAGCACCTCTCATCTAGTTCCTTTTTTACCCCAGTATCTCGTCCGATACACGCGGCAACGTATGTACACGCGGGGCTATCTCATATGGCGCAGGTTCTGGTTTCGCAGGGTGTTCTTCGAGAGAAGGTAGCCTTTGCCCCAGATCGTCTTCAATAGCTCTGGGTCGTAGCCGGCTTCCCCCAGCTTGACCTTGATGCGCTTGATGAGGACGGAGGCTTGGGACAGGTGGGAATTATTGGGTGCTTCATTCCACAGGCAGGCGCACAGCTCTTCTCGTGAGACGACTTCTCCTTTTGCCTGCATGAGGCAGTCTAGCGCGGACAGCTCTCTATTGGAGAGGCTGGTACGCAGCTTCTTGAGGTTCCCGTCGGTGGTGTATTCGGGATAAAGAAAGACGATGTTGGCGTCTTCTTTGTGGAAGGACTTGAGCTTTTCAGACATTTGCTCCCGCAGGAAGTCCAAGCTGCTGTCGCCTACCAGCCAGTCGTCGATCCCCAGACCCTTGAGCTGTTCCTCTTCTTCTTTGGTGGGGGCGCTGCTCAATTTCCGCAACAGGACGCCGTTTCTCGCCTGTAGCGTCGGTAAGATCCCCTTGATCTCGCTGTCTGAGAGGGTCTCGCTGAGGATGATCACCTTGTAATTGGTCAGATACTCCTCGAGCCACTCGATCTGCGCTTCTTCTTGGTACTCACAGGTCCTGAGACATTCAAATAATTGCACCGAACAAAAGACCTCGTAGCTCAAATGCTGCAGCCGCTCCTGTAGTGCCTGCTCCAGGACTAAATTTTTCGTCAAAATCAATATGCTTTTCATGTGGTCGCCCTCCTTTAGTAAAAAGAAGCAGACTCGCGCCTACTTCTTTCCTTTAATTTCCTAAAAAGTAATTCAGTTGCGCTTGCCAATCAAGGTAGAGAAAGATCGCCGCCACGATCGCCAGCAGCATGATGAACAATAAGCCGCAGTCCGCTAATAGCACCATCGACTTCCGGTCATGCACCAGCCGCAGCCTGCTGTCCTTGATGAAGAACAGCAGGAAGCTGATCAATCCGCCTAGCGCGATCGCGCCAAAAATCCCTAGCCACACGGGAATAGTCATACTCGTTTCCTCCTAAAGCGTGTCATCCAATGACCACGTTAATCGCGCCTTGTAGCGCGTCGCCCTCTTCCCGGCATTCGCAGGGACATTCAAGGAGACCTTGTCAAAGGGCATCCGAAGCTGCCACGTCTCACGCCCTTCATTCACCTGCGCATGGACCAATGTCTTCGCCGTCGCCTGACCCGCCACCAGTGTCTCCGTCGCGGTCACACTACTCGGCACATCTGCCCCAGACGGCGTCGGATCAATGACTTCCTGCGGTGTATCCCGATCCGTCACCCGCTCGATGGTCATGTTCTCCAGCTTCAAGGACGTCCCCGCCCCATTCGGCATCACCTGATTCCCGCTGTCACGAAACTCCGACAACTTCGCCGTCAGCTTCCACCCCGTGCTGGTCGTGCGATCATCCTTCACCCGCGTGTAGAAGCCATCCGTCACCACATTCGTGTTGGACTGGTAATTCGCCGCACCTAGATGATGCGTCTGTGCCGAAGCGGAGACATTATGGTGAGACCCATAATCAAAGGAAATCGGGACAGACTGCAAGGCAATGTCATTACTGTCCTTCGGTGTGTAGGTCTGTTCGTCATCCAGAATTTGAACCGCACCTTTTGCTTCATTATGATACGGACTGGTAATCGTATCATCCTTCCAATCCAAGCGCCCTTTCGCCTCTAGCCATTCATCAGCATTCCCAGAAGCCGTTGTTTTAAAGGTAAAGGTAATCACATCACCCGCATCCATATCGCCATGAGAATTCGTCCCATCCATATCACTCATTGTCGCAGGACTGCCATTCTTCCGAATACTACTAGGATCAATCACCAAGCCAGCAGGTAAATTTAAGGTCGCATGAACATCCTCCGCCTTCTTCACACTTGTACTGGTGATTTTCCACGTCCACTCCACCTCATCACCAGAGTTGACTTTTTTCTTGTTTGCAGAAAGTTCATTATTCAAATCACTAGCATTGAAAAAAGCAATCGTTCCGCTAAATGATTTCGTTCCGCCAGCTTTACCTTCAGTAAGTTGCGTTCCATCATAAGAAAAGTTAATGAATTTATCGCTCAGTGATGCCCTAGTAACATTTGACATGAGAATTTTATCATCATTATAAGTAAAGCTGGGAGTCGGGGAAACATCACCGTTTGTGGCACTTAATCCACTTTTTGCAGTTGTCTTTAAGATATCAACAGTTGCTTGATTCCCGTTCACAGTAGGAATTGGTATTGATAATTTTTGATTATTAGCCCTTAAAGAGGCTAAATTTGGTAACCCATATGCAAAGGTTATATCAGAGATATAGTTATCATTACAGATCAACTCGATTAGATTCGTATTCTGCTGAATATCTAGGGTAGACAGTTCATTAGATTGACAGTCTAATATCTGTAGACCCGTCGCTCCAGAAGTTATAAGCGATGTCAATTGGTTATCACTGCCTCTAACAGTCATTAGATTCACATTATTTCCCAAGTCCAAACTAGCTAGCTTATTGTCATCAAAATATAGATCTTGTAACGCTCCTAAATTGGGTAATAATAAAGAGGTTAACACGTTCTGACTACAACTTAACGCTCGTAGATTTAGATTTTGTCTGACATCTAAGCTACCAATTTGGTTATTGGTACAATTTAGGGATTCTAGAGCCGTTGCCCCTGCTACTATTAGTGATGTCATGCTACTGTTATAAGAGCAATCAGCGTCTTGCAAAGCTGTATTTTGACTCAAATCCAAACTTACTAACTTATTTGATCTACAATATAAGTATCTAAGATTTGAATTATATGTTAGGTCTAAATTCAATAGCTGATTTCCTGGACAATTCAAATAATCAAGTAATGTATTTTGACTTACATCTAAAGAAGTGATTTGATTATCTTGGCATGCCATTGTAGTTAGCTTAATATTTTTAGTCAAATTTAAACTTGTTAATTGATTTGATCCGCAACCTAAGTATTGAAGATTAAGATTTTTATCTAATGATAAAAAGGTTAGTTGATTTCCAACACACCCCAAGCGTGTTAGATCAATATTACTATCAACATCCAAAGCCGTTAATTGATTATTCGCGCAAGTCAATTCTTTTAACTTAATATTTTGACTAACATCTATGCTTGATAGCTGATTAGTATCACAGCTCAACTTTGTTATATTTACTGCATATTCTATCCCTTTCAAACTGGTTAAATTTTTGTTCGCGACTTCTATTGTAGTCAACGCCGCCATATCATCATCCGTCAACTGATCCTGCGCTTTCCCAAATCCTGACCATGCACCACTATTATTTGTCGTACTTTTATCCGTCCGCAACAACTGCGCAAAGTTCGCATCGATATCCACACCCTCAATCAGGTTCACCGTTTGAGGTCCGATACCACCGCCAAAAGGTTTTGGCTTTGGTTTCTTTTTCGTGGAATCTGCGGTACTGGATTCCGTCGTCTTCGTTTCTTCTGTAGAAGCTGTCTCAGAGGTCGTGGTTTTTGTTTCTTCTTTGTCGTCTTCTTCTATAGTAGGAACGTGATCGGTGGTACTCTCGGTCTTGTCCTTTAAGGGATCATCTGCCATCGTGCTGATGGTGGTCTCACTGGTTGGGACTTCCTCTACCGTTTCCGCATAAGCGAGAGAAAAAGGAAGGGAAGACGAGAGTAATAGAAACATCGCCAACGATTTACCTATTCTCGAAACTGTTATCTTGTTCATCGTCTTCCTCCTCTCTCAGTCGGGTAAAGAGAAAGAGCCAAAAACTTGAGGAGATACAAAGAAGCCCCATCCACTGCATCCCCGCATGGCGCACTTCTCCCGTTTTTGGTAATGTTCCTCTAGGATAGTCTTTTCCACTGCCAGATGTGTAGGGCAGAATATCGTCACTAGGTGTGCGATCCTTTGGCAGCGGGATCGGGGTTGGATCGGGTTCCGCGGGCTGTGTTACCTTGAAGCCGATCCCCACATCCCCCTGTACCTCTTCTCCCGAAGCAGTCAGTGGGGCGACGGTCGCCAGTAAGACAGCCAACAGTACCCATTTTTTATGTTTCACATCCCTCACTTCCTTTCATTTGCTTGGTGTTGCCACTGCTTCTGACGATAGCTGAGAAAGATCCCCAGTCCGATCAGTGCAAGTACGAGTCCTGTAGCGACCCACGGTACCCACTTCGGCACTTGGAGCTTGAAGACGGTCTCTTCATTGATCTTGTCGGCTTGCTTTTCCCCAACGGTAAATTCTTCCTCCCATTTCCACGTCTTCCCATCGCCTTTGGCTTCTCCTGTGAAGACATACGTCCCAGGCAAGAAGCGCTCGACGCCGAGTGGGATCTCGAAATTGAAATTGGAATTCGGCGCGACAGAGAAGTCCTCCATCTCGTGCTTGGCGAGAACCTCTGACTTGCCCTTTTCCTTTACCTGTCCTTTGATCGTCATTTTTTGCAGGACCTTCGGCTGGTCGTTCTGGATATTCGCCGCGATGACCTTTCGTCCGTTAGACAAAGAAAGCTGCACATGTTTCAGATGCAGTTCCGCGCCATGATTGAAGGTGTCCTCGTCTTCTGTCAGCATCAAGGCGATCACGCGGGCGTACTCTGGGATCAGACCTGATTGATTCTCCTTGTCGTCTTCCCCTTCACGGAGAAAGCGCAAGGAACCCAGCTTCACCCCTGCATAGGCTTCTTTGGGCATCTGGATCTCGTACTCGACGATCTTCTCCTCAAAATTCTGAACTGTGATTTCCTTCTGATCCCCCTTGATCTTCACGAAGCTGGTGATGGGGTTTTTCAGACTCTTATCCAGTTTCGGCTTTTCCGCCGCGTAGTCGATGGCACCGACTTCACTGCTGACGGCATCGTGGACGGCAAGCTTCACCTTCACGGGTTCCTTCTGCATACTGATGACCTTGACCTGAATGGTCTGGGCTTGTTCGGGTACCATCTTTAGATGATAGTAGGTCTTCTCTTTATCTACCTGATTGTCGGGGATCACACTCTCCACGGTGTAGCCCGCGGGATTCTGCGCGTCCTCCTCTGCCTGTGCGGATGTCGGGACAAAGAATATCAGCCATACTAGAAGTACGATCAGACCGATTCTTTTTCCTGTTTCTCGTATCGTCATGCCGGTCTCCTCCATAAAAAAAGGGGAGAGGAGATGCCTCCTGCTCCTCTTCTATCTTTCAATTAAATCGTGTCATCCAATGACCAAGTCAGTGTGCCTTTGTATTGTTTACCTGATTGAGCAGCATTCGCTGGCACGTTCATTTTGATATTTGTCATTTCCATTGCAGTTGATCCTTTATGAGAAGTCGTACCTGCGCCATCGTCATCCATGACCTTCACGGCTGTCGCGCTTTGCGCCAATGTTTGAGTTGCAGTGACTGTCGCTGTGTGTAACGCTGTCGGTGCCGCGATCATCCCAGTTTCTTCTGGTGCTTCCGGGCCTGTTCCCATGTAGGCTTTTTTCACTGCGTCGAAGCTCAATGTCGCCCCAGTTAACTGAACAGAGCCGTCTTTCATGTCGCTTAATTTCGCTGTTAGTTCCCATTTGTCACTACCTGATTCAGCACGTCCATCTTTTACGACAACGTATCTGTTTGCGCCAGAAGTTTCACTGAAACTCACTGCGGCTGTGTTCACTGTGTTGGTCGAACCAAAGTCGAAGCTGATCGGCGCCCATTGAATCGTTAATGGGTCTGTACCTGGTGGCGGTGTATGTGCCGAGAACCCGATCCCGACTTCTGTATCGTAACTATCCTTTTCAGCGGCTAATGCGGTTCCCCCTGCCACAAACACTCCTAAAACTGTTGCACTGGCTAATAGACCAGCAAAAATTCTTTTTTTCATCTCTTGTTCTCTCCCTCTTTTTTATTTTTTTTGAGATTTCTATATCAAACAGCACCACACTGTCGATACCAAAAAAATTAGAAAATAGTCGAAAAGAAATGGTAAACTTGATATATAAGAGTTATTTCTTGAGTTATAGGGTGTCTTATTATAAATAAAAACAAGGGGTACTTTATTTTTACCTTGTTTCTAGCTAATATTTAGGCTGACGGCTATTTTTGACGGCTCGTTCTCAAATTATTAAGGTTCATAAATAACAAAAACGACAAAATTGGAATAATTTTTCTTAATACTTTCTTAATAAATTCGTGCAATTTTGAGGCGTTTTTGCAGATTTGAGGTTTTTCAATATGTTAGCGCTTACCTGAAAAAGGCAAAAAAAGGCTCTCCCGTGAATCGTATTATTCACTGTTTTATCATTTAAATCTATTGATTATCTAATAAAGCTCAACCGAATCCAAGTTTTTCAATGGCGTATACAGCAGTGACTCGTTCTTCTAGCATTGAGTCTGCGTAAACGTCTAAGGTCATTTTTGTAGAGGCATGACCTAATAAAGAACTGATGGAGGCAATACTGACCTTTGCTTCTAGGCAGCGTGTCGCAAAGGTATGTCGTAGTTGGTGGAAGTGGATGTTTCCTAGCTTTGCCTTCTTTCTTAGTTGATGGAAATGATAGGTCAATGTTCTTGGTTCACAGCCTCTTGTGCCAGTTGAAAAAACAAATTCACTGGTTCTTTTTTCTTTTAGCTTCATTAATAACTGTTGTACTTTATGGTTCATTGGGATGATGCGTCGTGACGCGCGACTTTTCACCGTATCGTAGGATACGGTGGTTCGCCTATCTTCGTGTGTTCTAATTCGATGGCACGTTTGAGTAATCGAGAGTATCCCTCTAGCAAAATCAACGTCCTCCCATTTCAGCGCAGCCACCTCTCCGATACGCATTCCTGTATTAAGGGCTAGAGTGACTGCCTTTCCTTTATCATCCTTGCATTCTTCGACGGCATCCAACAGGGCGTGTTGCTGGTCGAGGGTCAAAGCTTTGATTTTTTTATTGACTCTCTTTGGCAAGTGAACAGAATCACACGGGTTCTTAAAAATAAGCGCTTGTTTTCGGGCATCATTCAGTGTTTTCTTCAATAGACAGACAATGATTTGAATACTGTTGGGCGACAATCCGATCTCTGTAAAATGATCGACGACTTCTTGGATACGTTCTGATGTGACTTGATACAGTGCCAAGCTTCCTAAACTTGGGAGCAAATAACGGGAGAGCTTGTAGCAATAATCGGAATACGTCGAGGCTTTAACCGTTCGTTGCATGGATTTTTTCCATTGAACGACCCACTCGTGATAGGTCATGAGACTTTTTCCGTACAATTCTATCATGCGTTTGGATTGTTCTCTTAATGGATATAATCGCTTTTGTACGGCTTGATAGGACTTCCCGTAGATGTACCCGTATTTTAAGCGTCCGTTGACCTTTCGACCGATGGGATAACGTCCTTCCCATCGACCGTCCTTCCTGTGATAAATGTTCCTTCCTTCACGTAACATGGTATTCATAAAATAACCATCCTTTCTAGTTGGCTTGACGAGCCATTCTGACTACTCGTAAAAGTGACCTTTCCTGTAATGTAAAACCCTTGTTCACCCAACTAAATAAGCCAAATTATTTAAAAAGAATAATATTTTTTGATTAATCGTTGCAAATCATTTTTTTATCTTATAATTTGTAATGTAAAGAGTTTGGTAAACGGAAAATAAAATGTTTTTTTCTGATTTATTATTAGATGTCTTGTTTTTATTTAAAACAAGAAAAAAGAATAATTACCATTTAATAATGATTATCCTTCGTTTTATTTTCGTTCCTGTTTCCAGACTCTCCTTTCTGATAAAGCCGCCGGAATTCCTTTCTCTGGCGGTTTTTTGGTGTCTTCGGTGTTGTTTTGGTTTTTCTGTCTGTCTTTTTTTCTCCCTTTAAGATAAAAGCATAATTTCATATGAATAACAACGTTTTTTGTCGTTTCACTGTTTATTGGCGGTTTATGAGCTGTAATAAAACAATTCATTTTTATTAAATATTTCTTGTTTACTGAATATTTTGATTTTTATTCGGTTTTATCTGTTATTTATTGGATTTTTTCATTAGGAGACAGATGTTCTTTTTCCTGTATACTCGAGGCATCAAATGTAATAGGAGTGATGCATATGTCAACTGACGTGCTACAGGGAAAACTTTTGTACAATGATCGAATGTCTGAGGAATGGCTCTATCTGCTGGAGGATGCGCCTGTCTTCAATCGCTACGATTTGAAAGCGATATCAGCGCTATTAGCCGCGCCTTGCGGGATCGGAACGGTGATCCTGCGGGACACTAAGCATTCCTTTGATCCGAACGAGACGTTCCACACCTTGCGAACCTTCCACCAGACCCATCGGTTTTTTGATTATTCATTGACGCGACGGTGCTTTTCCATGATCGACGGGCTTTCTTCCTATAAGGTGCCCTTCGTGAATTGGCATTACGTGCTTTGTCCCCTTGAAAAACCGGAGAATTCGACGTGGCTCAATCCGCTGGCGGTCTATGAGCTGCGGACGATCGACGGGGTCTGTTACGCGGAGCTGATGAGCGGCTTGGTGCTGGAGCTGCCTGTGCAAAAGCGGAGCTTCATCGGTCAAGCGGAACGGGCGCTGTATGCGCTGGCGTATCTGCGACGGGAGTATTCTCTGACGCTGACCTATAACGGCACGCCATTAGACTACCTTCAACTCCCCTATTCCCCATTTTTAGACCACTTAAAAGAACAGTCGTTGCTCCAAAACTGGCGCACGAACCGCGGCGCTTTCCAGCAGCAATACCTCACCGAAGCCATCCTGAGACGACGACGGGAGGCTCTTGGGGAGCCGATGGAGGAGGAGGAAGACTAGCGTTGCGGCTCGGAATCTTTCGACGACACTGCCTTTACTCGTGTTATTTTGCGGAGAGGGCAATTCTTAAGAAGGGGGTTACTTTCCCCGCCTGACGTGGTATTCTTTGCTTGAAGCGCTCCTTTTGTGCGGGGGCTTTTACGAAGGAAAAGCATCATTTAATAACAAGAAATGGAGGGTTTGAGATGAAAAAAGAACGACAGAAGCACCCTCGTTTCGAGGAGGCACGGGTGATTCGACGACCGGCGTATCCTCTCGTTTTTTCGCTGATCTTCTTCTTGTTGTCTCTGCCCGCTCTCTTCTACGACAGTCCAACGACGGTAGCGTCTGGGATGGACACCGCGGATCTCATCGCCGCTTGCTTTTACCTTCTGACAGGGCTGTCCTTTTGGCGGGTCCTGACGGGAATTGCCTTCTTATTCGTGGCGGGGCATCTGTTTGTTTACCGTCGTTTCAAGCTGGTGATCCGTGAAAAAGGGCTGTCAGTGACGCCTGTTTTTGGCAGTACCCACGAGGTGCCTTTTTCGTCGATCCGCTATGTGACTCACGACAGACGCTTCAGCGGCAAGGGCTTCAGCATTCGCCTGACCTATGACACCCAGTCGATCCGCTTCCCCTATACCCTTGATCGACACGGGCACATCAAGCAAACAAGCATTTCCTATCTATTAAAGAAGCTGGCTGCCCTAAAGGTGCCGATCCATGACGCATAAGCCCGTTTTTCCAGTAAAGGGTTGAGCGAGTAACGACAAAGCGTGTTTCCTACTCTAGGAGACACGCCTTTTTTGCGGTTGTAACAAAAATCATTACTATGGATAGAGGATGAGAATTCTGTAAAAATAACTAGAAGAATGATCGATATGGAGGGGTTCGGGGTGAATGTCGAGTGGTTGGGTGTTATTTAACTACTGTTTTTGGGTGTCTTGAGGGGTGATAGTTTATGAAAACGGGCGTGGAAAAGGGGCATTTTTTGGATTCTCGTGGAAAAAGCGGCTTTTTTCGATTTTTGGTTGTGAAAATGGTCGGCGTTTGAGGGTGTTTTGTGTAGCGTGTGGAAACCTTGAAGAGATGGTGTTTCTGTGGGTGTGGGAGGTTCTTTTTTCAACATTTTTTGAGATTTGCTGAAATTTCCATGATCGCGATTTTCTTTGAAATTTTTTTTGAATTTGAGGGATTTTTTTGGTGGAAACACCCCTTTTTGAGAAAAATCTGCCCGTGAGTCGTCAAAATTTTCGATTTTGAAGGAAGAAATCGAGGAAAAATTTTTTTAATTCGGCGTGATTTTCTCGAAAAAGGGACTTATTTTTGATCCCCTACAGACTTTATTTTCTATTCAAGAGGCAAAAAAAGGAAAAAAAGCACGAGATTTTTTGGTTTTTTTCGCCTCTTTCCCCTCTTTCGTGTCCTTCGATGGGTGAAATTTCTCCTAAAAAAGGGGAAAAAGGGTGTGTGACTGGGTCTGATTCCTCCCAAAGGGGGGACAACTTGAGGAAAACTAAGGACAAAATCCCCTCTTTTCTTCGATAAAAAGAGAGAAAATAGCGGAATTCGTCAAAATTACATTTGGGGCTCAAATTTGCAGGGTTTTGGGCGGTCTTTTTTTCTAAAAGGTTGATTTCTCGGCTTTTCGTAAAAATCGAGGGCGGTTTTTCGTGCAAATTTGAGAGGGATATGCAAAATTGGCGGTTTTGACGTTTTTCCGATTCGTGGCGTATGGTGGACTTATCAATTGATACGAAATTAAAGGAGACGATACGATGACTGAGACACTTTTGACACACCGACAGCTTTTTTCCATGACGCCGAAGAATCTTGAGAAGCGAATCTCGGAGCACTACTATAAAACGCAAAACAGCAGTTTGACCATTCAATACGCACTGGCGCTGCGTGTTCGCTGCACATTGGGCGCGCAGGAATTCAAGTATATTTTGCGGGATCTTATTAGCGAGCTTTTTTTGACGACGAAAGCGACGCGGACGATGAAACGATTCTTTTATTACTTCCAAGACTATTTTATGGCGCCTGAATGGCGGAGCTTGAAGCTGCGGGTATTTCCGCTGCGGAATTTTGGCGAGAAGGCAGTGGCCGTGCTGCGTTCGTTGCTTTCGACTGACCGCCCTGATGAAGCGACAGAACACCGAGCCTCGAGTACGCGACCTTTGAGTATGCGACCCTCGAGTATGCCCCCTAGCCGACAGAGAAAGGATATGAGACGATGAAACATAAATTAGTCCCAACATTTGCGAATGAGCAAGGCAAGCAACACAAGTGGACCTATAAGGACATAGATACCGACCTGCCCGCAGAAACCATCAAAGAAGCCTGCGAATTATTGACCAGCTTAGATATTTTTGAACGGGACGGCGTGAAGCTTTTTGATACCGTCGTTACCGCGAAGATCGTGACGACGATCGAACACGAGATTTTTGACCGAACGACGGATTCTTCGGAGGAAGCGGAGGAACCGACAGATGCGACGTGCTGTGCTGCGAGTAAACGCGTGGAGGCTGTGGAAGTGCCTGCGTTTGCGGAGAATCACGAGAATCAGCCCGACTTTCCGACTGTCACTTTGCCGAATGTTCCTTTGCTTCAGCTATCATCCAATGAAACTTTGTCCCCATCACCTGCGGATTCCGTTAAAAATAGCCCGACAGAAGCGACGAAAGCGACGAGAGCGGCGATTTCAGCCTATCCAACGAAGGATTCCCCGCCAAAATCGCGGAAACGCCTCCTCTCCAGCCTCTTACGGCGAGAAAAACGGCAGCCTAAATAATTTTTTCCTTCTATAGAAAGACGTCCTTGCGAGTAAAAGACCGAGGCGCGTTTCTGGTGGGGATCGAGGCTTTTTTGTGGTGCCATCGGGAGGGAGTCGTCGGCTTGCTTTGGCAAAGGAAAAGCGCCGCAGCTCTCTTGCTCAAGAGCTGCGGCGCTGTATGAGGATCGTTCCTATTGGAGCGTTTATATCTTACGGGTTCCTGTGCGGCAGCCTTTTTTTGGCTTGTTTTCTTCTGGCGTACAGGCTGCTTAAACGTCCGCGAAGTCGCTGGGTTCGATCGTTCCGGGACCATAGGGGGTGATGTCTCCTGTTTCTGGATTCGTGGGCTGGTCAATGTTGAAGAGATACCCGTGCTTTCCGTATCTTCCCCGTTGCGTTTGGTCGTAGGCCTCGCTATCCATCTGAACAGTGACGGCTCTTACTGCGATCGCTACTTCCTGACTGCCTTCAAAAAGCGGCTGCTCCCATAGAAATTCACAGGCGATATTCAAAAAGCATTCTTTGATCAGCGGTGCATCGATGGTCTCGGCAGTCTCCGCGGTGAGACCCGAAGCCGTGATCTCGTCTGTCTCGAACTGATTATTCTGGATCGTTTGGACACAGCGGTCAAAGATGTCAGCGGATGGGAAATTCAGCACACAGACCTTCGTTTCTTTCAGCGATCGGTACATATGACCGGCTTTATTGACTTTTCCCAGTATACAGATGAAGTTGTCCAAGCCGCTGCCCATAAAGCTGGACCAAGAGTGCAGACACGCGTTCTCCTTCCCATTTGCTTTCCAGCCTGTGACGACAAAGACCGCTTGCGGTATGGCTGTCACATAATCATACCAAGACAGGTTCCCGCTATAGGCCGCGTATTGCTCCAGTGCGTACCCTCCAAGCTTCTCTGGTTTCTCGGACAGTGAGACTTCCTTTTTCATACACGTCTTCTCCTTTCGTTTTGAACTAGCTATAGCGTATCAGAAGCACGACGACACCTGTATGTCGTATCAGTTGTAATTCGCCATCATTTTTTTTGCCTTTTCGCAGATGTCTTCGGCAACATCGCGGGGCTCCAGCACCTTTACGGCATCGCCATAGCTAAGCAGCCATTGGAGTAAATAGTCGCGGTTCGTAAAAACGTTCTCAAAACGAAGCTTGCCAGAGGAGGCATCGACGGTGATACCTTCTGGACCGTAGTCATCGATCAGCCGGTATTTTACCCCCGTGTCGAAAAGGGCGACCAATCGAATCTCGTCGTGCCACATATACCGATCAAAATCCAGCGCCTCTTCTGAGATTTCCCGTTCTTCATAGTAGGTGTCCAACTTTTTCAGCTTGACGAAGCGATTTAATTTGAAGAGCCTGAACGCTTGGCGATCCAGACAGTAGCCATACACATACCACGCGAACCATCGAAAGAGGATAACATACGGCTCGATCGTGCGCGCGCCTTCGCCCTTTTCAGAATAATAGTAAAAGGATAAATGCTGCTGACTGCGGATGGCTTGTTTGAGGACATCGATCTTCTCGGTCAGGTCGGCTTGGTAAAAGGAAGACAAGTGAATCCTCACCCGATCGTGGTCGGTCAGGAGCGTCTGCTTTTCCTTCGTGAGCCGTTCCATCAAGCCTTGAGAATACGGGGCTGGTGAAATACTGTCGATCCCCTTGAGTCCCATGAAAATGGCACTCATTTCTTTTTGCGTCAACACCGTTTTATCCAGCTTGTACCCCTCCGCAATGGCGATCCCCCCGCCATATCCCTGCATGGACAGGATGGGGATGCCCGCCTTCCCGATCGTTTCGATGTCCCGCTGGATCGTCCTCTGCGAAACCTCGAAACGCGCTGCTAATTCTGCTGTGGTCACTTTTTCCTTTCGCAAAAGGATGGTGATGATCCCGATCAGACGGTCTATTTTCATATACGCACCTCCACCTTTCATTATACGTGGACTTTAGGGATAGGAAAGAGGGGAATTATTTTTGGGGGGCAGCTAAGAAGCCTTCCCCAGCTCTTCGGAAATCAGTTCGCCTAAAATCTTGAACCCAGCGTCGATCTTTTCTTCATCCATACAAGAAAAATTCAAACGCATCGTGTTGTATCTCCTTTTTTCTGCGTAGAAGGACTCCCCGCTAACAAAGGCGACGTGGCGCTCCAGACTTTTTTGCAGAAGTGTGGTCGTATTTATTTTTTCCGGTAATTCCAACCAAAGAAAGAGTCCGCCTTCTGGATGCGTATACTGAACCTCACTAGGAAAATAGCGTTCGATCCCTGATAGTGCGGCATCTCTGCGTAAACGGTAGGCATGGATCAATCGTCCAATATGCGCATCCATGCTGTTGTCCTGAATGAACTGAGCAATCTGCATCTGCGCAAAGGTATTGCTTTGCAGATCGGTGCTTTGTTTGATCAAGACGAGCTTTTCGATGACCTCCGTGTCGGCAGCTATCCAACCGATCCGCAACCCAGGGCACAGTACCTTTGAAAAGCTCCCCGTTCTGATAATCGTCTCCGCCTGAGGAAAACTGAGCATCGACGCCGTTGCCTCGCCTGAATAGCGCAGCTCTTCATAGGGCGCGTCTTCGACCAACGCCACGTCATACTGACGCGCAAGCGCCGAGACCTCCCGCTTCCGTTCCAATGACCATGTTTTTCCCGAGGGGTTCTGAAATGTCGGGATCGTATAGAGCAGCTTCACATTCGGCGTGCTTGCCAAAAGCTGCGCCAGCTCATGAACGATGATCCCCTCTTGATCCGTTGGCACTTCAAGGATTCTCCCTTCAAATGTCTTAAAGACGTTCAACGCTGATAAATAGGTGGGACTCTCACACAAAATGACATCGTCCTTATTGATCAGCAGCTTGCCTATCAGATCCAACGCCTGCTGCGAGCCATGAGTAATGAGTATATTCTCCGCTGTCAGCTTCGTTCCCACGCGACTATTTTCACGCTCAGCGATCCATTCTCTAAGGGGCAAAAATCCTTCCGTAAGGGAATATTGAAGCGCCTTTTCCCCATTATCTCTCAAAACAGTCGCACACGCCGCAGCCATCTCTTCAATTGGAAACAGTTCCGCGGCGGGCAGCCCACCTGCGAAGGAAATGATTTCTGGACGATCCGTGACCTTTAATAATTCACGTATCTCTGAAGCATTCAAGTTTTCCATCCGATCCGCATATTTCATATTTCTCGTTTCATCTCCTTTTAATACCTTTCTCATTCTATACTAATTTTATTTTTTTGTATAGCTTGTGGGTGATGGGTTTTTGCGGGGCAACGTTTCTGAGCTATCGCCCGGTAATGATGATTGCTTGATTTTCCATATAGAAAAAGCCCTACTCTGTCGGGAGTCGGGCTTAGGTGATGCGATCGAAAGATGGTTGATCGAGTTTTGAGTTCTACTCATTTGGAAAAGTTTCTTCTATAGAATAGGTGAATCTTTGTGTAGGTGTTGGGTGAAGCCTTACTCTTCGTTTAACCATGCTTCGATTTTTTCATCCGTGTTTAGTTTCCTTACTAGCGAATCTTGCGCGAGTCTCTGGATGATTCTCGTTTTCTTCTGCCGTTCGGATAAAGCAAGATCAAAAGGAATTCTTTTTTGTTCTACGAGCTGCTCATAGAATGCGGTCACGGCAGTTTTAGGGGTCAGAACGTACGTGTCATCAATGATGCGCAAACTGAATATGTCTCCTTCATGCATGTTGGCTTCTTTTGGGAATATAATACCGACAGAATCACCGATCTTTATTGCCTTTACTTCCATACTACCCGCCTCCTGTTTGAACAAGTATAACTTTTTAATCAGGAGATCGAAACTGCTTCTTATTACTTATTGGTGAACGATAAAAGCCAGTCATCTTCATAGATACTTGGGCTTCACTGTATATGACTCTCTCTTTCAACGAAGCACACGCCATCACAGAACAGAACTTTTTAGCGGAATGTCGCAAATGAAGAAGGTGCAATGGGGAGCTTTCTCCATTGCACCTACCTTTCAATTAATTTCTAATGTCTTCTTCCTTGATGACCGCCTCTACTGTGTTGTTGAAGGTGACGGCTTTGTTCTTGAGAATGATGCTGTGTAGCCTTTTGATCATGCGTATGTTGTCCTGTCTGAGTACACGTGGCTATCTCACAGGCTTTGTGCTCGTGATTCCCCTCAATCGTACATCCGCTGACCCTACAGGTCGTTTGTTTTTGAAGTTCCGTGGTAAGAGCCGCAGCTTTTTGCGTGGTCTCTTTCTTCTGATGATTATGTCCGTCCTTTTTATTATGACCGAAATATATCTTTCCGTCATGACTATGTTCTTCTTTATTCGTACAATTTTCCACCTGACAGATCGAGTGCTTATGAATGCCTAGTTGACTACAGTTTTCAACAGCACAATCGACAGTCCTTCCAGTTTGAATCGTATCCCTGGGTTGCAGGCTGCTGACTGTGCCTCCTAATGCATACGCTGACAGTGCAAGTATGACTACTTTGTTCACTTCAAACCCCTTCTTTCTGCGCTATTCGCAATGCTTCCTTTTACTTAATGCCTCGCTTAAATTCTTATCGTAAATGGCACCGTTTCTGACAGATAGGTCTCCTTAAAAATCAATGCCTTTCACCTAATTGTTCTTCAAACGTATGCTTCTCTACTGTTTCATCGCCAAATTCTTTATTCTCATGGGGATCATTTTTGTCCTTGTGATGTTGAATCGTTTGATTTTTGATGTCGCTTAGGGAGTGTCCTCGGCATTCATCGATCGTTGCTTGGCTGTCATACTTTTGAAGCTCCTGAATCGCTAAGTATTTGGCTGGAGACACCTTTTCTTTATGGGAATGAACCTTTGTGTCATGCCCTACAGAATAGACTTCTTCGGTTGCTTTCACCTTTTTCTCGGTCAATACTTTGCTTACTGAATCTTTCAAGTCGTTTAGCTGACTGTTTTGTTTCTTTTTATTGTTGGTTTGAAGCGTAATACTCACTAATCCATTGTTGCCAATGTAGCCTTGATCCGTCATCCTGCGAATCAACTCTTTTACCGCCTCTGTGTACGTTTTATTCTCAACATCAAGTTCTTTTAGTACGCTCTGGCCGTCCTTATTGTACGCATAAGCGCCGACTACTCGATCAAAGGCATTTACTTTTAGTTCAACACTTGGATTGACATCTATATCGATAAACGCCGTTTCCTTTGCATACATTTTTAAGGAACCAAAAATGAGAAAACCGACAAGAGCGAGGGAAACGATCGGAACAATGATTTTTTTTGAACTCTTCGTTGCTTTTCTTTTTCTTGTTTCTCTCATCCTTTTTTGAGTCGCTTCTATAAGGGCATCTTCTACTTTGATACTATCGAAAGCTTCTTTTATTTGATTCTTCAAGAAAATCCCCTCCTAGCTTCTCCTTTAGTTGTTCTCTCGCTCTAGCTAGCCACGTATAAATAGTATTCTCTTTTTTTTCTAGAATTTTTGAAATCTCAATGGCTGAATACCCTTCATAGTAAAAAAGATAAATGACCACTCGATACTTTTCAGGCAAACTCAAAATGACTTCAAGAAGCCCTTTGTTTTCATTACTGATAGCCAACGGCTCAATAAACAACGCATCTAATGACGCTGCTTTCTTTCTAAAAAAGTGTTTTATTTTGTCTTTACAAGCATTGATCGTGACACGAATGATCCAGGCTTTTTCATGCTCATCATTTTCGAACGCTTTATCTGACAAGAGATATTTCACAAAAACATCTTGAAAAACATCTTCTGAATCATGGACATTCTTTAAGTGCACGATACATATTTTTCTTACAATATCGGAATAGGCTGTAAGTGCTTGATTGACCTCTTGCTCACTCCTCATTTCATCCCTCCAAAGCCAAATCCACTAGTCTGCTTCTAGTAGATGTCATTCCCCTACTTTGTCTATGCAATTAGTCACTATCTACTGTTCTAAAGTGTATACGACTGCCACCCGACTATCCTTTCAACAACTTATCTAAAATTTCGAATTTTTTTCTACGCACGCACTCCCGCACTCCCGTACTCATAAAAGAAGGCTCCTATCTAAAGGACTTCAAGAAAAATACTACGGAAACGCTATTGGACTAAAAAAATTTGACCTGTTCTCCTTATAGAATAGCTAATTTTCGTCCTATTAGTACAGCAACTTTTGATCATTCCATAGGCTGTGTCCCCACTTTAGGTACAAATCAAACGGCATTTGGACTCAGAAAGCGGGAACGGTCTATTGTACTTTGGCCCGATTTATTCCAAATCGAGAAGGACTAGTATGGATGGAAGAAAGGAGCGAGGCTCGATGACCAAAAAAATCGACAGTTTTCAACTAAAGCTGCTGGCAATTACCGGTATGCTGATCAATCACATGGGGATCGTCTTTGAATGGAGTCGCAGCATGCCGACCCTTCCCCTGTTTGCTATCTCTGAATTTGTGGGGAAATTCACGTTTCCGATCATGGCGTACCTCTTAGTCGAAGGCTATCATTATACTCGCGACGTAAAAAAATATGCGCTGCGCTTGGCAGGATTCTGGGTGCTCTCCATTTACCCCTTCTACCTGCTGCATCGCCCGGACTACGCCTTCTCCCTGATGGATGTCCCGAATAATATCTTCTTCACCCTTCTCATGGGACTGCTTCTGCTGATCGTCTACGACAAGGTGAAGCATCCCGTGGGGCGTGTCCTTCTGGTTCTTCTGTTTGCAGGTCTCACCCTGTTCTCAGACTGGAATCTCTTCGGCGTCCTTCTGATCTGGGCATTCTACACCTTCCACACAAAAAAAGGCATCGCCGGCACGATGCTCGCCTATTTCCTGTTTTTTGGAACACTCGCCTTGATCGGACTGTTTACCACCACCACTCCCGTCCTCTCAGCAATCGAGCTGTTTAGCACCACTGGCTTTTTAGCAGTCGGCTATCTGCTGCTGCACTACAACGGGAAACGAGGTTACTCTCCAAGCTGGGTCAAGTGGGGCTTTTACGCCTTTTACCCGCTGCATCTGATCTTGTTGGAGGCGGTGCGGTATGTTTTGTTTTAGGGGGGGTCCGGTCTATCGCCCGGTCGATTGAATCGCAGGGTTTTCCATAAAGAAAAGCCCTGCTCTGGCGGGAGTAAGGCTTAGGTGATGTGGTTGAAAGATGGTTGATCGAGTTTTGGGTTCTAGTCATTTTGGAAAGTTTCTTCTATAGAATAGGTGAACATTCATGTAAGTGTTTGATGAAGCTTTACTCTTCGTTTAACCATGCTGCGATTTTTTCATCCGTATTTAGTTCCCTTACTGGCGAATCTTGCGCGAGTCTCTGAATGTTTCTCGTTCTCTTTTGCCGTTCGGATAGAGCAAGATCAAAAGGAATTCTTCCTTGTTCTACGATCTGCTCATAAAAAGCGGTCACGACAGTTTTAGGGGTCAGCTCTAATTCTTCGATGATCCGTTCCGCTTCTTTTTTTAGCGCATCCTCCATCGTGATCTGTAGTTTTGCCATCGTTTCCACCTCTTTTGTCAGTCTTGCTCGGCATTAGTGTGCTGCAAAGGAATTTAGGTGAACGCGTCCCATTCTTTGTCTTCTTCCGTCATCTCGTTTCGAAAATCTCCCCAAAACTCGTCCGTGTAATAGATATCTTTGATTTTGGGGGTCAGAACGTACGTGTCATCAATGATGCGCAAACTGAATATGTCTCCTTCATGTATGTTGGCTTCTTTTGGGAATATAATACCGACAGAATCTCCGATCTTTATTGCTTTTACTTCCATATAGTTCGCCTCCTGTTGGAATTTTTCTCATACTAGCTGCTTATTTTTCTTCAAAGAATGTCTGCTCGTCAACATCTAGAGTCTTTTTGCGTTCACTGATCCTAAGGTCTACACGTTCTCTTAATCCATATAAGAGTTCTAAATCAAGATGCCCAATCAGGAGGTCGAGCAAAGCAAGATCTTTCGCCGTCTTTTCATAGTATTGTTCAATTCTTCTAATACTATCAATCGAGCCTTCTGAATCTTGCTCATCCTGTTTTGAAAAATATTTATCCTTAATCAGCTCGTTAATTTCTGATGAAACTCGGACGATCTCTTCTGATTCTTCAAACAATATAGCGAAATGAGCTCTCTCAAAAAGATCATAACTAATCAATTCAGTGTACTTAAACGTTTGTTTGTATTCCTGTCTAATCCATTCTTTAACATTGTCTTCCGTTGATTCTATACGTGCATACGATCCTGAAATCCATGCGTCAAAAATCTTAACTTGTTCTAATTTGAAAGAGTACTCATAATAGAAACAATCAATTATTTCGTCTAACTTAGCTGAAAAATTTTTTGTATTCAACTTTATAACATAGAAGATGGCTGAATCGTACTTTTCTCTGAGATAGCACACCCGTCCTGCTATCTCAGGATTTTTGTCTTTATAGTATTTAAATATTTCATCCAATGGATCAAGGGTAGGGTTTTTGAAGAAATAGGGTGCGTTAAAACGTCCATTCCTTTCTCTATGGCCAAAAATATCTTCTCTTTTTTCGAAATACAAAATTAAGTTCTCATATTTCTTTAGCGTGTCACTTGCTAGATCGCTTACCATATAGATTGTCATATATTTGCGATGATTCCTGACTTCTTCATCAGAAAGCGTTGCTTTTGCTTCCTCTACAAGTAAATCTTTTGTCAAAGATCCTTGTCTATTTACAAGTTTTTCTAGATCCGAAGTAGTTAGATACTTCAAAAATTCTTTTGGTGTATTTTCTCGAATAAGTCCGGCTTTTAAAAGTCTTGAAATACTGGTTTTATTATTGATTGCTCTTGATTCCAGATAAATTTCAAACTTCCCGCCTGTAACTTTTCTATTCACATTTGCTTTTAAAACAGGCTTATTAATCAAATTGTATAGAACATAAATATCGTCAGCAGTATATTCTGCCATAATACCCCTCCTTAAAGTTTTTTGTCTTCATTTTTTGAAATCCCATGATTAACACCCAGTGATATCACCAATTGTGCGAATAATAATTGAACACAGGATACCGCTCTGTCAAATACTCTCCTAAACGCCTTTCGAAATCGTTTACAATTTTAGTGTCTTCTGTTCGGACAGGAAGGAGCAGCGCATATGTCGTGAAGGTATTCATTTCTGTATTCAATCGTTTCAGTAGTTCCTTGGTTTTAGGATTTGATTCCATCAGGAAACTTAGGATCAATTTTTGCGTTCCCGTACCATAAATATCAAATGGATCGAATAGATCGCCATAGCCGCCTTTTTCGTAAAAGGATGTTCTTCCAATCGTCACGATCATCCCATCGTCTCTGAAGGATACCCAAAGATAGTGGTATTTCTCCTTCTCTCCGCACCTTTTCATGAGCTCTTTTTTTACGCTGTCTTTGTCCATATCGGATACTCGGAGTGGAAGGTTTTCCGCAAGCTGTAGCATCGCCGCGCCTTCCTTCGACACCCATTGTTCTACGGATCGTTTGACGCGATTCACCTGCTCCTCAGCTACCAAGTGGGCTTCGCTGTATTTATGGACTTGAATTTCTGCCATGTCCGCTCGGGACTTCCATTCTCTAGGTCGCTTGCATTTTTTCAACGCTTCTAACTTTTCTTCTTCATCCGCCATGCTTTCGCTCCTTTGCACGCTTTATTCGCTTCTCATTCTGTCTTCCTCATACAACTAAAAAGACAATTCACCGCCTGTCAGTACCTCTTTCTCTTCACGTGTATTCGTTACACAAATTGTAGCAAGTCCGTGATTTCAAGTAAATACTAATATGAGCATGGAGCAGCTATATGAGCAAGGGTTTACGGTGAGGGAGATCGAAAAGCTGACGGGGCAATCAAAAAGCGCGGTTTCAAGATTGTTGAATCAAAGTAAAGGAAGAACTTAAAGGACTGGCTAGTCAATGAACTGGGTATTCAAGTTCGTGAAACGATCCATCAAAAGTTAAATGAAGAGATATCTTTTGAATAGCAGAAACTAAAACAAGCCCGAATTCCTCTAAACAGGAATCTGGGCTTGTTTTACATATACAGAATGAAGCTGACCTATGCAGCTCCCTCTCTACATCTCCTTTTCTTCTCGTCATGTAGACGGCAGAATTGGTTGTTCGTATCAATTCAATTCTTTGCGCTGTTCCAATTCTTTTTTTATTTGCGGGTATATTTTATCTAAGTTGTAAAAAAGCATGGTGAAGATAGAGCAGATAAGTAACAGCATTGGAACATATAAATACATTGCTTTGATGGCGAAGACGGCGTTACCTGATTGTGTCGCTGCACCTGGTTGATACATTCCCCAAGCGAGTAATGCTCCGGCAACTCCACCAGAAATTGCTTGCGCTACTTTTCCCAGAAAACCATTGATCGCGGACAATGAGCCAGAAACATTCACTCCCGTTTTCCATTCCCCGTAATCGACTGGATCTGCCTGCATGGAGAAATAAATACTTTCCTTGATCCCGTAACCAGCCGCTGAGATGAGTGCTCCGACCACTATTCCAGTCACGAAATTATTCGCGATCATAATAACAAGCAAGCCAAAAAACTGTACCGCCGAGGATACGACGTATAGATTTCTCTTCCCCAGTCGTTTTGCTAAAAATGGCACGAAGAAGTTTGCAAACATCGGTACAATGGACATGATTGTAGCAACCGTTATAGACAAGCCTTTATTTCCAACGACAACTACAAAATAGTAGACCAATGCGCTGGACTGCATGAAGAATCCCGTCCACATAAAAACGATGTTCACCGCGAAAATCAGCCAAGGCCGATTCTTTTTCAACGATGAGAAAACCGTTTTGAGGGAGACGCTATCCGCTCCGCTGACAGGTAGCTCTCGAACGTTAGCAAAAGTAAAGAAGAACAGTAAACATCCTAAAATACCGAAAATTGCCATGACGATCTTAAATCCTACTGCCTCATTTCCTTTGCCGAAATAGGCGACTAACGTTAAAGCTGACGAACTGACAACTGTCGCGCCTAGAAAAGCAAAAAACTTTCTTGATGTAGAAAGAGCGGTTCGCTCGTCCGCATCATTGGTCAGGCTTGGTAATATGGATGCCATTGGAACATTGACGATTGTATAGGCAAAAGATAAGCCAAAATAAGTCACATAGGCATAAATCAATTTTCCAGAGGCTGAGATATTCGGAACATTGAAGCATAAGAAGGCGAACAATGCGAAAGGAATCGCGCCAAACAGAAAATAAGGTCTAGATTTCCCCCACCTCGTATGAGTGTGATCGATGAGATAGCCAACCAATAAATCCGTGATCCCATCCACAAATCTTGTCACGACGAACATAAGACTAATGGCTGCGGCACTGAGATGCATGATATCCGTATAAAAGTATAAAAGATACAGAGAGATCATTTGCCAAATAAGATTGCAGGCTAAATCGGAAACACCGTAGCCGATTCGTTGCTGCCACTTCATCATCCATTTTTTTTTTGAAGAATTTGCTTGTGTCGTTTCCATAATAAAAACCCCTTTACATCTAACTAACAGTATTTAGTAACGCTTACATCCGCATACTGATAAATCGAACACTTTTGCCTTTGTCAGAACAAAAGTGTTCGAACATCATTTTTGAACGAGGCTCATCCTTAATTGTCTAAGATATATTTCCCAATCAGGTATGCTGGTGTGCAGCTCCAAGCATGACAATAGCTATTAAGTATCGGGCTTCCATAGGGAGAAAACTCTAAATCCTCAGGTTTAAAGGCTTCCCAGAAGGTGTCTGCCCCAAGTCGGATCATTTCTCCCCAGTACTCTTTCATGAGTTTCACAGCTTCCTCTTTGCAGTCCGCTACGAACAATGCTTCCACCACATGATGATACATGTACGGCGTTGCGATCCCTTGAATCGGAAAATGATTCTTGACCGTTTCCTGCATGATCTTTTTGTTTTCCTCTTTATCGAAAACTTCAGCTAGTACCATCCAAACCTGGCTTGCCACATTGATCTCACCAGAAGATTCAATGATAAATTGGTCGTTTTCCTCATCAAACAAGTACTTCTTCGAAAAATCGACCATTGAATCTAGTACCTGTCTATAATGGAATTCTCGAGGATCACTGTAGACCTCCGCCAACGCGATCATTCGTCGTAACGTGTAGATCATTATTGCTTGACCCGCGGTGTCTTTTTCAAAATCATTTGACCAATCAACAAACACTGGCCATTCTTCTGTTAGTTTTAAACGACCCATGATATCGACTTGCTCTAACGCCAAATCCACCGCTTTTCTTGCAACTGGATATACGTTTTCTAAAACATCGTAATCATTTGTCTGAATAAAGTAATCATATAATGAAGTTGCAAAGAAAAGGCTATAGTCAAACAGGAATGTATCGTCGGGAGTCAACTTTGGCTCAGTAAAGACGTTTGCTGGTATTTTCCCTTGATCCGTTGTCATTCCCCCAAAAAGGTACAAGCATCGCTTCACTAAAGACATGTCGTTAAATGTGTAATAGTTTGCTAATGCTTGTAAACGTAAATCCCCTAACCATAATCTACGATCCCGTTTCGGACCATCCTCAAAAACGGTTTGCATACAATCCAATAACGTTTTTACGGATACATTGTAAATGTCCTTTAATTCACTGTCTTCAATCTCCACTGGAGGCAACTGACTCATCGCAACAGAACTCTGTGCCGTAAACACTGGATTACTGAAGCTGACTTTCCATTTAGGAGAGGTATCAATAATGGACAATTCAACATATCGGCAACTATACCTTCTTGGTAATTCGAGCGTCGTAGGCAGGACATCCACATGGATAAATTCTTCTTGAATCCAAGATTTTGACAACCAGCCATCGTAGTCTTCCGATTTTGCATAAAGTTCGGAGGGCACTTCCGCGAATTTTACTTTCATAAATAAAGGCGCATCCATTGGTGAGCCTACTGACTGAATATCGATACTTAACCTTCCGACATAGTGATCCCCTAGATCAAGAATGAGCGACTCTTCTCTGCCAATACTATACTCAGGTAGATCCAACATATTTTTGCTGCTCTTTTTTATTTCAAAATCATTCGTGCGTTCTTCTTCAGAAATCAACTCGACAATTCCGATGGGTTTAATAGTGGTATCGATCAATTCTGGACTATTTCTTTCTGCTCTCTCTAACAGCTTCTCATCGTAGTCCCAAACAACATCCTCGTTAATTTGAAAAGTAAATGCCATGTTCATTCTCCTCGCTAACTATTTTTATGTTGACTATTACACCGTGACATCCGCGTCATGAATAGAACGAGCCTCAGCTTCATGGGTTTCAGATGTTCCATACTTCTTCTGCAATCTCATCATGATGATTCCAGCTATTGTCGCTACTAACACGATCCCGGCAAACCCGATCATTGATGACTGAATACGATCTGGCATGACTAGGTAGGGCGTGATGAAGGCAAATACTCCGCAGCATAATCTTGAAAAACCATTGATAAATCCTTGAAGAGAGGCTCTTGTTTCGGCTGGGAATGATTCTTGCGTCCATACTTTGTAAATGGCTTCGCCGGCAAGGGGATTCCCAAAGTTATAAAAGGCGATCGTCATGGCTAACGCAATGAACCCTGCGCCTCCACCGATAAGCGCCATACCAAGCATCGCCGCAAATTGAACAAATGCACCTACAAAGAAGGCTTTGTTCCGATATTTCCCGCCAGAGATTGAAGCAAATACGATCGTGGTTGCTAATGACACGATATTAAGAACGATTCCTAATCCAGTCGCTTGTGTCTGCGTGGCTCCTGCATTTGTTAACGCATACGTTTGAAATTGCCCCCACGTATTTGCTAATAGGTTCCAACATACATAAAATGTAATGATTGCTAGAAAGAAACCGAGGTATTTGTTTTTATTCTGACCAAAAAGAACTGTTTTGAAGGATATTTCTTCTCCTTGTTCAGCGACGGATTTATTCGCTGCCTGTCGTGCGTACCCTTCTTCGTGGAACGTTTTGAATTTTGCGGAAAGCGTTCTCCATAGCCAAGTAATTACGGCGAAACCAAATAAAATTCCAAATACGATTCGAGCGCCTAATACGCCTTCGATCCCTGATAATAGGAAGGAACAAATATAGGAAATGAAGACACCTATTTGCCAAAAGATTTGTGTAGACGACACTAATTTTGCTGAAGTCGTCTCGTCAGGAGCATCGTGAGATACCACGGTTAAACTAATTGGTAGATCAGCGCCGGAGGAAGCACCCATAATGATCACACCCGCCAGCAGCATTAGAAAACTATTAGAAAAAATACAGATTGCTGCACCGACCGCATAGAAAAGATTTAGCCAATTAAATGATCGGATCAAGCCGAATCCTTTACTGATGTTTCCTGCGAACATCGAACCGAAGGCAATCGCAAACGTTAAACTTCCTGAAAGAATACCCACTTGCCCAGTCGTTAATTCCAATCCTTTTTGCCATACAGGGATGGTTGCGGATAGTCCGACAATGCAGCCTGAGCCTAGCATTGAGCCGATCCCAGCGGCTGTCGCCAGAGGGGAATACCTTTTCACTAGTGCATTTTTTGACTCACTTTTTTTTGACACATTCAACACTCCGTTTCTTTTTGTGATCCGTTGATCATCTTATGAACCAATTGTAAGCGCCTTACAGATTTTCAACTATGGCTGAATCCCATATATTTATTATCCAAACCACAGAAAAAAAGGACCCTCAAACATGAGAGGGTCCTTAAATAAGACAGTTACATTTGCTTTCGTAATTCTTTGGGCGTTTTATCCGTAAATCTTGAGAACAATTTGTATAGAGATGGAAGCGTATCAAATCCAATACTATAGGCGATTTCCTCTATGCTTTTATCCGTCTCCTGCATGAGCTTTAATGCCGTTTGATACCTTGCAGAGTTGATCAACTCTTTGAATGACTGACCGGTCTCCTTCTTTAATTTGTTGCTCATATAATTGGAATTGTAGCCAAACTGGTCTGATAGCTCCTTCAAGGTCACAGTGGTAAAATGCGCATCTATGAATCTGAGAATACGAATGATTTCTTCATCCTTCTCTTGTTGATCTTCTAAACTCTCTTCTTCTATGGCTCGAGTTAGATTGATCAACAGTAAGGAGAGTAATAGATTTACAGAGCGCATGTAATACCGTTTTTTTTGGTAATACTCTAAAATCAGCTTTTGAAGGATTGATTGAACCTCCTCATTTCTTCCGCAGTGAAAATGGATGAAGGAATCATGTTTTCCAAATTTGTTTGAGGCATTCATCAGAAACCCATTCACTAACCCATTGGACTTCACCATGTTTATAATAATGTCCGTAGAGATCGACTCGTCTTTCAACAGGATATTGATTAAAATATCATTCTCTTCTAACGGATCTATCCTCTGAACAATCTCTTTATCTAGCAGGATTATTTCGCCCTCTTGTAATTCTATTTTCTTATCATTTACATATTGGGTACAACTCCCAGAAAACATATAATTAAATTCCACAAACTCATGTGTATGGTTAGGCATTTCTGAAAAGCGATGATGCTTATTGATAAATATGTTTCCTTCTTTAAAAAAATTCTCACTCGGCATCTTTGGAATCTCAACTTCACCGTAGGGCAAGTTTTGATCATTCACCATGTGTCCTTCGAGTCGTTGTTCTCTTTCTATCTCATTTTCTTGCCACAATAATTTCTTTAGATCTGACAATTCCATCTCCATACCTCCCACCATTAAGAAAAAACACTTACTGTACGCCAGTCTTTCTCCCCCGTTTCCCCTTCTAATCTACAATAGAAACGCCGTTAAGAATAGTACAAACTTATAATATAGTGCTTTTGGATGTTTGATTCGTCACACCTATTGTTTGCCAGTTATCACATACGGGAAAACAGTTGAAAGCTGGATTATTAAAAACGGACACCTCCAAAAATCTTCGCAGATTTTCCTGAGGTGTCCGTTTTATTGTTCGTTTCCTCGCCTCTTTTTGACTCGTGGGCTAGGATCAGTCTTTCTTGTTTCGTTTCTTCCAGCTTGCGAGGGCGGTGCCTACTGCGGCGACTCCGATGATCGTTAGGCCTGATCCTGTAAGCATTCCGGTAGGCGGATAGCGTTTAGCGCGGGTCGGATAGGTCTTGCGCGCAGCGGTTGGGCGGGTGGTTTTCCCAGTTGTTTTTCCGCTGGCGGTCTCGATCGGCTTCAACTGTGCGATCGCCGTCGTGAGTTCGGCGAGGGCGGCGCGGATCTGCTCGGGTGCGGCGTTGGCGTCTGCCAGCACTTTTTTGGCGTTTTCCAGTGCCTTCTCGTAAGTGTCCCAGCTCTCTTTTGTGTACTTGTTTTTGTCGCGCTTGGCTTCTTGTTCTTTCGCGATCACGTCTTCCAGCGCAGCCTTCGTGGGTTTCCACTGGGCAAAGAGCGTGAGGGACCCGTTGGCTTCAGCGAGGAGATTTTTGACTTCCTGCTGATCGGTGTAGGCAGTGCCTTTGCCGTCTGCTTGAGTATTCCAGCCTGTGAAGCTGTAGCCGTCGCGGGTAAAGGGATTCTTCGCCAGCTTCTCGGCTTTATCATAGGTGAGCCGCTGTGAAGCGCGCGTCCCTGCGCCGCCATTCGGATCAACGATCACCTCGTAAGAATTCGCCTGCCACTGGGCGCTTAATCTGAGATTGCCCGTGGTGCCTGTCGGGATCGTCTGAAGGATTTGCCCCTGATCCGTGACTGCGCGAGCGAGGGTCTCCTCGGAAACCCGCCACCCTAAGAAGGTGTAGCCCAGTCGCTCCTTCTTCGGCAGAACAATGTTCTCGGACTCTACAGTATAGGTGATTGGAGCAAGCGCCGCGTCGTCAAAAGTGATCGTGTAGGTGTTCATCGTCCACTTCGCCGTCAACGTCCGATCCCCTGTTTCTCCGACTTTGATACTTTCGACTTTATCTTTGCCATCGTACCACCCTTGGAAGGTGTAGCCTTTTTTCGTTGGCGTGGTGAGATCGGCGATGCCTTTTTCGATCGTATAGTGTTGAGCTGCAACGTCTGAACCGCCTGCGCTGTCAAAGGTCACTTTGTATTCGATGGCTTCCCATTTTGCGACTAGCGTTTTATTGCCGGTCGTACCTTTTTCGATCGTTTCGATTTTGGTTTCACCGTCGTACCAGCCGTGGAAGATGTAGCCTTTGCGTCCAAGGTCAGGCAATTTGAAGGTCTCGGTCTCGACATTGTAGACTTTCGTAGGAACATCTCCTGCGCCTTTGCTGTCGAAGGTGATCGTGTAGGTGTTGATCGTCCATTTCGCGGTCAACGCACGATCGCCTGTTTCTCCGACTTTGATACTTTCGACTTTATCCTTGCCGTCGTACCAACCTTGGAAGGTGTAGCCTTTTTTCGTTGGCTTGGTGAGATCGGCGATGCCTTTTTCGATCGTATAGTGTTGGACGGGAACGTCTGAACCACCTGCACTGTCAAAGGTGACGTTGTATTCGATCGCTTCCCATTTCGCGACCAACGCTTTATTGCCCGTCGTGCCTTTTTCGATAGTTTCTATTTTGGTTTCACCGTCGTACCAGCCGTGGAAAATGTAGCCCTTGCGCTTCTGCTCTGACAATTTGAAGCTTTCGGTCTCGACGGTGTACTTCTTATCTGAAACTGCTTCGCCGCCATTGCTGTCGAAGGTGATCGTGTAGGTATCACGCGTCCATTGCGCAAATAGGGTGCTCTTGGCATCGTTTACTGCGGTCAGATTTTTGACGGTTTCGGTATTCTTATATGCTTTTCCGTTGCCATCTTTCTGCGTATTCCAGCCGCTGAAGGTATAGCCTTTCTTGGTGAAGCGATTCTCTGCCAGCTTCGCCTCCTGATCGTAGCGCAGTGCTTGCGGCGCTTGCGTGCCCTCGCCCGTATTCGGATCAAAGTCGATCTGGTAGGTATGTGCCCACCATTGCGCATATAGGGTGACGGTCCCACCGTCTTTAGCAGAAAGATTCTTCACGGCTTGCTGATCGGTGTAGGTGTGTTCGCCTTGCCCATCTGCCTGCGTGTTCCAGCCAGCGAAGGTATAGCCTGTTCGGTTGAACGCATTCGGTAACAGTGTTTTTTCTTCGTCGTAGGTCAGCGTTTGCCCCTGCATCGTCCCCGCACCGCCATTTTTGTCAAACTGGATCGAATACTTGTTCAATCGCCAAGTCGCGGTTAATCGGATCGGCGCGGTGATCTTCGCCTGGTCGAAATCAAACGGCTTTCCATCCAGCGTCCAGCCGTCAAATTGATGGTTGGCTTTCGTTCCTTGATAGTTCGGATCGGTGACCGTCTTGTTCTCTAGAACTTTTTTAGCAGCTACTTCAGGGCTTCCACCCGCAACATTGAAGGCGACCTCATGTTTCTTCTGGATCGTATAGGTGTGGACCTTCGTGTCGGACAAGCCATTGTGTCCGCTGACCAGATCAGTCGTCGAATCGTAACTTTCTTTCCCATCATCCATCACCCAATGATAGGTGGTCTTTCCGTCGTTTTCTGCGGTAGGGAGACCGCGCAACTCTTGTGAGTCACTCATTTTGAAGGACTTGGAACAGGCGAGCTCAGTGAGCGCGCTGCACCCTTTAAACATTTCCATTATTTCAGTCGCATTTTTCGTATCCCAGTTTGACAAATCTAAGCTGGTGAGACTGCTGCAACCGTAAAAAATAGACGTTGCGTTGGTTACTTTTTTCATATCCCATTGTGACATGTCTAAACTGCTGAGGCTGCTGCAGTCATAAAACATAGCGGCCATCTCTATGACATTGCCTGTATTCCACTCGAAGACATCCAGACCATTGAGGGTGCTACAATAGTAAAACATGCCCCACATGTTCGTTACATTTTCTGTATGCCACTTCGATACATCCAGATTGCTGAGGCTGCTACAGCCAGAAAACAGGTGCCCCATGTTGGTTACGTTCTTCGTCTCCCATTGCGAGACATCCAAACTGCTGAGGGTACTACACCCATAAAAGAGGTTCCCCATGTTGATTACGTTCGCTGTATCCCATTGTGACACATCCAAAGTATCAAGATTGCTGCACCCATTAAACATCCCATTCATATCCTTGATTGCTGAAATATCTGCATCTGCGAATTTAGCAGAGGTTAACTTCGTATTTCCACGGAACAAATCTTCAAATGACCCTGTCACCTTCAAGGGTTTCTCTCCATTTTTCGCCGCTTCGATCTCAAAGGTTTGGGTTGTTCCGTTCAGATAGGAACCTAGTACGGGCTCCAAATCAATCTCCACGGTCTTATTATAAAGCCTCGACGGAACCTTGATGTTTTCCCCCGTTCCGTTATAGCCAATGATCTTGGTGTAATCCCCCGCGTCTTCTGTTACCCACTCGCCTTGCATCCAATCTGCCTTGAGTTCTAGCGGTTCAGTGACTTGCTTGGTAAAATCGTAGGGTTTATCGCCTGCCTTCCAGCCGATAAAGGTATGGTCTCGTTTTGTCCCTTTATAGTCAGGATCAGCAACTTTTTCGTTGTCCCAGATGGTCATTGCCGCAGGGGCATCACTTCCGCCATCCACATCAAAAGAGACCGCGTGTTTCTTCTGGATGGTGTAGGTGTGAACGTCTGTGTCTGCTAAGCCATTGTGTCCGCTGATCAGTTCAGCCGTCGAATCGTAGCTTTTTTTCTTGTCATCCATCACCCAATGGTAGGTGGTCTTTCCGTCGCTTTCCGCAGAAGGGAGACCGCGTAATTCTTGATTGCTACTCATTTTGAATGTCTTGGAACAGGTTAATTCGGAGAGCTTGGTGCAGTTATTAAACATTTGATTCATGTCTGTGACGCTTGTCGTATCCCAGTTTGAGATATCTAAGGTGTTGAGGTTGCTGCAGCCAGAAAACATCCTCTCCATGTGTGTTACCTTTTCCGTATTCCACTTGGACACATCCAGATTGCTGAGGCTGCTACAGCCAGAAAATACACCAGCCATGTCTATTACCTTTTCCGTATTCCACTTGGATACATCCACACTGCTGAGGTTCCTACTGCCAGCAAACATATTCCCCATGTATGTTACCTTTTCCGTATTCCACTTGGACACATCCACACTGCTGAGGCTGCTACAGCCATTAAACATAGCAGTCGTTTCTTTTACGTTCTTTGTATCCCATTGTGACACATCCACACTGCTGAGGTTGCTACAATTAAAGAACATGTCACCCATTCTAGTGATTGCTGATGTATCTGCATCCGCAAATTTAGCTGATGTTAACTTATAATTATGGTTAAACAAATATTCAAATGACCCTGTCAACTTCACGGGCTTCTCTCCATTTTTCGCCGCTTCGATCTCAAAGGTTTGGGTTTGCGCAGTAGGTCCACTCACGTATTGACCTAGCACCGCTTTCAGATCAATCTCCACCGGCTTGTCATAGAGCCTCGACGGAACCTTGATATTTACCCCCGTTCCGTTATAGCCAATGATCTTGGTGTAATCCCCCGCGTCTTCTGTGACCCACTCGCCTTGTCTCCAATCTGCTTTAAGGTCTAGAGGTTCAGTGACTTGCTTGCTAAAATCGTAGGGCTGATCTCCTGCTTTCCAGCCGATAAAGGTATGGTCTCGTTTTGTCCCTTTATAGTCAGGATCAGCGACTTTTTCCTTGTCCCAGATGGTCGTCGCCGCAGGGGCATCACTTCCGCCATCCACATCAAAGGAGACTGCGTGTTTCTTTTGGATGGTGTAGGTGTGTACCTTCGTATCGGATAAGCTATTGTGCCCGCTGATCAGATCAGCCGTCGAATCATAGCTGTTCTTCCTGTCATCCATCACCCAATGGTAAGTCGTTTTCCCGTTGTTTTCCGCAGCAGGGAGACCGTGCAACTCTTGTCTATCACTCATTTTGAATGTCTTGGAACAGGTGATTTCGGAGAGCTTGGGGCAAGCATTAAGCATATTATTCATATCGGTCATTGGTGACACACTGCGCATATCCCAGTTTGACATATCCAGACTGGTGAGACTGCTGCAACCAGAAAACAGATACATCATGTTAGTTACCTTTGCTGTGTTCCACTTCGAGGCGTCCAGGCTGTCGAGGGCCTTACAACCCATAAACAGACCATTCATGTCCGTTACCTTTTCTGTATTCCAGTTTGACACATCTAGGCTGACTAGCTTCCTGCATTCAGCAAACATATTACTCATGTATATCACGTTTGCTGTATTCCAGTTAGAGACGTCCAGACTAATGAGGCTGCTACAGCCAGCAAATACACTCCCCATAGTCTCTACTTTTTCTGTATCCCATTTCGATACATCCAAGCTGCTGAGCCTGCTACAGCTAAAAAACATATGGTTCATATTTTTCACGTTCGCCGTATCCCAGTTTGACACATCCACACTGCTGAGGTTGCTACAACCATTAAACATAAGACTCATGTCTGTGATTGCTGAAACGTCTGCATTCGCAAATTTAGCAGAGGTTAACTTCTTATTTCCATCGAACAAATTGGCAAATGAGCCTGTCACCTTCACGGGGAGTTCTTCATTTTTCGCCGCTTCGATCTCAAAGGTTTGCGTTCTCCCATTAGGAGGCCCCATGTGATGACCTAGCACCATCCCCAAATCAATCTGTACGGGCTTACCATTGAGCATCGACGGAACCTTGATGGTTTCACCTGTTCCGTTATAGCCAATGATCCTGCTATAAGTCCCCGCATCCTCTGTGACCCACTCGCCTTGCTTCCAATCCGCTTTTAATTCTAATGGCTCAGTGACTTGCTTGCTAAAATCGTAGGGTTGATCGCCCACTTTCCAGCCGATAAAGGTATGGTCTCGTTTCTTTCCTTTATAGTCAGGATCAGTGAGTGTTTCCTTGTCCCAAATGGTGGTGGCCGCAGGGGCGTCACTTCCGCCATCCGCGTCAAAAGCGACCGCGTGTTTCTTTTGGATGGTGTAGGTGTGGGCCTTCGTATCGGACAAACCATTGTGCCCACTGATCAGGTCAACCGTTGAATCGTAGCTTTTCTTCCTGTCATCCATCACCCAATGATAGGTCGTTTTCCCGCTATTTTCCGCAGTAGGGAGATCGCGTAACGTTTGATTGCTCCTCATTTTGAATGTCTTGGAACAGGTTAGTTCGGAAAGGTTGGGGCATTTAAAAAACATTTCATTCATGCTTGTTACCTTCGTCGTATCCCAGTTGGACATATCCAAGTTGCTGAGGTTGCTACAGCTAGCGAACATTGCCGCCATGTCTGTTACGTTTGCCGTATTCCAGTTAGAGACGTCCAGACTATTGAGGCTGCTACAGCCTACAAATATATACGACATATTTTCCACGCTACCCGTATTCCACTCTGACACATCCATACTGCTGAGGCTGCTACAATTTAAAAACATTTGACTCATGTTGTTTACGTTTGCCGTGTTCCAGTTCGATACATCCACACTACTGAGGTTGCTACAGTGAGTAAACATCCCGTTCATATCAGTGATTGCTGAAGTGTCCGCATCCGCAAATTTAGCAGAGGTTAACTTCGTATTTGTAGCGAACAAATTGGCAAATGAGCCTGTCGCCTTCACAGGTTTCTCTCCATTTTTCGCCGCTTCGATCTCAAAGGTTTGGGTGGTTCGCTTCAGATGTTGATCTAACACCGCCCCCAAATCAATCTCCACCGGATTGTCATAAAGGATCGACGGAACCTTGATAGTTTCCCCCGTTCCGTTATAGCCGATGATCTTGGTGTAATCCCCCGCATCCTCTGTGATCCACTCGCCTTGCTTCCAATCTGCTTTTAATTCTAGTGGTTCAGTGACTTGCTTGGTAAAATCGTAGGGTTGATCGCCTGCCTTCCAGCCGATAAAAGTATGGTCCCGTTTCTTTCCTTTATAGTCAGGATCAGTGACTTTTTCTTTGTCCCAGATGGTCGTCGCTGATGGACTGTCACTTCCGCCATCCGTGTCAAAAGCGACCGCGTGTTTCTTCTGGATGGTGTAGGTATGTGGCTTCGTATCGGACAAACCATTGTGCCCGCTGATCAGGTCGTTCGTCGAATCATAGCTTTTCTTCCTGTCATCCATCACCCAATGATAGGTGGTTTTCCCGTTGTTTTCCGCTGTAGGGAGACCACGTAATTTTTGGTCGGCATCCATTTTGAACGTCTTGGAACAGGTTAGTTCGGAAAGGTTGGGGCACTTAAAAAACATTTCATTCATGCTTGTCACCTTCGTCGTATCCCAGTTGGACATATCCAAGCTGCTGAGGTTGCCACAGTGACTAAACATATCCTCCATGTTTGTTACCTTTGCCGTATTCCAGTTGGACACATCCACACCGCTGAGGCTGCTACAGCCAGCAAACATTTGACTCATGCTGTTTACGTTTGCCGTATTCCAATTCGATACATCCAGACTGCTGAGGTTGCTACAGTCATGAAACATATTACTCATGTCTGTGACGTTTGCCGTGTTCCAGTTCGATACATCCAGACTGCTGAGGTTGCTACAGCCACGAAACATATTACTCATGTTTCTCACGTTTGCCGTATCCCAGTTCGATGCATCCACACTGCTGAGGCTGCTGCAGCCATTAAACATCCAGCTCATATCAGTGATTCCCGAAAAATCTGCATCTGAAAATGTTGCAGATGTTAATATAGGATTTCCATTGAATAAACTGACAAATGAGCCTGTCACCTTCACGGGCCCACTATTTCCCGCCGCTTCGATCTCAAAGGTTTGGGTTGTTCCACTCAGGTATGTCCCTAGCACCGCTTTCAGATCAATCTGTACGGGCTTGTTGTCGATTTCTGATGGGATCGTGATAGTTGTCACGTTTCCGTTGTAGCTTTTGACCACCATATAGCCGTTTTCTTCTTCTGCGTACCAATCCGTGGGCGCTTGCGGCGGCATGCGGAGTTGTTTTTCTTTTGTTTCTTCCGTCGGCTCTAATGACTCGGTGTCGGTGGTGTCGGTGGTATCTCTGGTGGTGTCTGTTGGCGTTGCTGTTGTGGGTTCTGTCTTGGGTTCCTCTGGTGTTGGGACAGCGGACGCTGGCTTCTCCGTGGACGGTGTGGTGGTGTCTGTTGGGTTTCCTGCCGGCAGCGACTCACTCGTCGTTAAGGTGGGCAGCTCTGATTCTGTGGACATCGGCTGCTCATTTGTTATTTCAGGGGTCTCGTTGGCGAATACTTGAATCGGAATAAGGGCGTAATTTCCTACTAACAGCAGTGTCGATCCGACCACACTGATTAGCTGCTTATTGACTTTCTTGAAGACAAATCGCGGCTGTCTGCGGCCGTCTTTGATTGGACCTCTCGTCCTCCAATGCTTCATTTCTCTCTCATCCTCCTTTAGTTCTAACGGTTATTTTAAGTTGTCAGTGTCTCGTTGTTTTTGGTCACAGCGCCCCCAGCATCGGCCTAAGCTCGTCAAGGTGTAGAAAATTTGATTGTCTGTTAATAGTTTTCACAGACACTCCTGCAGGAAGCTCCGATTCTCCAACCCGACTTCGCAAATCGCTTTTTTTATCATTGTCCTGTTATCTTTCCTCGTTCGCTGATTTATTATTTTCACATTAATAATAGTCCTCAATTAAATTAAAACATAATTCTTAATCGTTGTGGGTAAAGGGATGAAAACTATTCCATAAATGTTTAAATCTGTTGTTAAAAACTCTTATTTTTTTTAATTTAATCAAAAAAAGGTTTTTTTAAGACTTGATTTTTGATAAATAGTAAAAATGAAATGTTATTTTCCTTGCTGTTGATTGGGTGGATTGCAACAAAAAAAAGACCAAGCGAGCAGCACCTCTTGGTCTTCGGATAATTTTTTTGGTACGGGTATCTTATCAATAGAAACAATGATCTCAACGACGTTACTATTTTTATAGAGAACTCCTCGATTCTTAAACATCGCAGCTCACCTACTATCGTATTTTCCACGATCATTCCCATCCCATTGAATAAAAGAAAATTCAATCCTCTTATCAAAAAAGCCTTTGCCACAGGCCTTTTCTGCCTATAAGCCCTCGATTTTTTCGACTACAACACCATTTCCCTCAAAATTACATTTGGCCCTCAAATTTGCACGTTTTTTGGGGGTGATTTTTTTCAAAAGGTTGATTTATCGGCTTTTTGGAAAAAATGAGGGGACTTTTTCGTGCAAATTTGAGGGCGATTTGCAAAATTGGCGGTTTTGACTTTTTTCTGTTTTGTGCAGTAAGGTTAATTCACCGGCCGGTACAAAACAGAAAAATGGAGGAATACAGATGATTCAGAAATTAGGCAACAAGCTGCAAGTCCAAATTGACCAGGGGCTTGAAAAATTGAAACGAGTGAACTTTCAGCATGTGATCGACGCCCCTACGGAAGAGGCGGTCCTGGAACTGGGAGAGATCATGACGGAGTTATCCGGCGAGAATAGCGAACTGGACGGCGTCATCATGACGAGTCAGACGCGCTACGTCAAATAAGTAGGAAGAAGGAGGAAAAGCAATGATGAAACTTGTCGCGAAATTTAGAAACAGTGAAGGAAAAGCTCAGACTTGGAGCTTGGATGATCCGAATACGAAGAACTCTCCCGCTCAAGTGGAGGGGCTGCTGCAGCGTTTTACGAATTTGAAGTTGTTTAAAAAGGACGGCGTCGACTTGTTCGCCACCGTGGAAAGTGCGAAGTATGTCGAAACGATCGAATCGATCATTTTTTAGTCTAGGAGAGGAGCGGTGTTTCAAGGAGCATCGCCTGCTCTAAAAAAGGAAAGCGAAAGGAGAAGCGACCATGAATGACCCCTTGTTAACGCACCGCCAGCTTTTTTCAATGACCCCTAAAAATCTGGAAAAGCGGATCTCTGAGCATTACTACAAAACACAAAACAGCAGTCTGACGATCCAGTATGCGCTGGCGTTGCGTGTGCGCTGCACGTTGGGCGCACAGGAGTTCAAGAACATTCTGCGGGATCTTATTCGCGAGCTTTTCCTGACGACGAAAGCCACACGCACGATGAAACGATTTTTTTATTACTTTCAGGATTATTTTATGGCACCGGAATGGCGGGGCTTGAAGCTGCGGCTGTTTCCGCTGCGGAATTTTGGCGAGAAAGCGGCGGCGCTTCTTCGCTCCCTTGTTTCGGCTGTCCGTCCTGATGAAACGAACGACCCTTGAGACCTGACCCTGCGTAAAATACTTCATATAAGAAAGGAAAAAAAGAGATGCCTCCTCAGTTAGTTGCGACGTTTACGAATAGCCTTGGCAGAAAGCACCATTGGCGGTTCAAGGAAATCGACACCCGCCTGCCGCCGCAAGAGATCAAAGAAGCTTGCGAATTATTGACGACCTTAGACATTTTTGAACAAAATGGCGTAAAACTATTTGATTCTGTTGTCACTGCCAAGATCGTGACGACCATTGAACACGAGATTTTTGACCGAACGTCTGCTTCGACTGAGGAACCAACAACGGAACCGTCTGTTTCTGCCGAGGGCACAGACGTCGTGGACACGTCTGAAGAGCAAGCGGCTTCTGAGATACCTGCTGCGAAGGGACCTGTATTTTCGACAATCCCGGGGGCTAATTCGCCAAACGTCATTAATAGTACCTGCACCACCCATCGGAAATGAACACCTCGCATCTGGTACGAGCCAGATGCCCCCTCCCGTGGCTGTGGAACAGGCCCCTTCAAGACAGCAATCAGAACCGCCGCCTTCACCCTCACGCGGTCGAAGAGGCTTGCTTTCTCGACTGCTCCGCAAGAAATAGCGGGAATAATTCGTCATTTAAGATAGGCGTGTCTCTTTGAACGGACATCTTTTTACGCAGGGCTCTTCGCTCTTGGCAGCACCCCCACTGTGAAAGGAGGTGATCTGCTTGAGCGAACTGACCCGCTATCTACTCGCCCCGATCGTCGTGGGCGTGATCGTTGCCCTCTTCAACCATTGGCTGAGGGGCCGCGATCCATAACGAAGCTGCCTGCGGTTTTTATCTTATAGCCGCAGGTATTCTTCATAAAAAAAATGATCCCTTTGACAGGAATCATCATTTTTTTGCTGCCTTTTTTTAAATAGAAGGCGGCTATTTTCTTATAGATAGATCGAGAAGAACATCAGCATCGCACCCAGCATCACGAATAAGTGCCAGACCACGTGCATATACCGGCGGTTTTTCATGCTGTAGAAAAGCGACCCTACAGTATAGGCGACACCGCCTGCGACTAGCAGCAATAACCCCTTCAGTCCAACACTGTGGTACAGGCTTGGCAGAGCGATCACGACGGCCCACCCCATCACGTTATATATAATAGTAGAAAGCTTCGAGACCGATTTGACTTTGCTTAGCGTCAGGCTTTTGTAGACGATGCCTACGATCGCCGCCAGCCAGATCACACTCAGCAGCACGATCCCGATCGTCCCTTTGATATAGAGCAGGCAGTAAGGCGTGTAGGTCCCTGCGATCAATAAATAGATGGAGCAATGATCGAAGACTTGAAAGACTTTCTTGGCTTTCGTAAAGATCAAACTGTGGTACAACGTCGATGCTAAGAACAGCAGCAGCAGCGAGACCCCGTAAATAATGAAGGACACATAATGCAGCTCGCTAGTGGCCTTCCCCAACAAAAAAACAAACCCAATAATGCTCAAAACGACGCCCACTCCATGCGTCACGGCATTTAATACTTCATTTGTGATTAAATATTTTCGGTTGTACTGTGTCTCCATTTCGTTATCACCTCAGTTGATTTATTAAAGATACTATATCATGGTTAACAAGATAATTCAATCTAGTTTTTAAAACTAGATGTTAAGTTTACCCTAAGATAATGCCATTATCTGCTAACTTGTACCCAAATACCAACAAGTCTCCTGCATAAATCTCTGCTTCCTTTGCCTCATTCAACAACTTGATCAACCCTGCGACGGTCAATAGTTCCTTTGGCTGCTTCGTCAAAAGGATCTTTCCTTCTTCCACCTTCACCTCGATCCGATTCGTCAGCTTTTTCCCATCGGCAATAAAAACATAGGTATACGAAGACAACTGCTTCAATTCGCCTTCCGCATCTACTTGAATGGCCGTCAATAAATCTTTGGCTTTCATGACATCCCCTCCTCTTTTATTATAACGTAAAACAAAACGATCGCGGGTTTTGTTATAATCGAGGGACTAAAGGATTCGGGAGTCTCCCACTCCTTAGAAAACTATGTAAGGAGAGAGAAGATGTCTAAACAGATTACGCGCTTTTTCAGCTACTATCGTCCCTATAAGAAATTATTCCTATTAGATTTTACCTGCGCGGTTTTTGCGGGCTTATTGGAGCTGGCCTTTCCTGTCGCAGTCAATCAGGTGATCGACAAAATCATGCCTAAAGGGGAGTTCCGCACGATTTTGCTGGCTTGCTTTGCCCTTTTGCTGTTTTATGTACTGAATACGGTGCTGCAATACATCGTGGTCTTTTTTGGTCACAAGCTTGGGGTCAATATCGAGACGGATATGCGGCGGGAATTGTTCGCCCACCTTCAGACGCAGCCCTATGAATATTACGACAATCAAAAAACGGGGAAGCTCATCAGCCGCTTGACGACGGATCTTTTTGAGATTTCCGAGGTGGCGCATCATGGGCCGGAGGACGTGTTCATTACCATCATGACCTTGCTGGGGGCATTTTTACTGATGCTTCAGAGCCATGTGAAGCTGGCGTTGGCGACCTTTGCGTTATTGCCGCTGATCACGCTGGCGCTCGTGTTCTTCAATAAGAAGATGACCTCGGTCAATAACCGGATCTATGAGGACATCGGGGAATTTAATGCGGGGGTGGAGGCATCGGTGAGCGGGATTCGCGTGACGCAGTCCTTTGCCAATGAGGAGCATGAATTTCATCGCTTCGGCGGGTTAAGTGACGCGTACCGCAAATCGAAGATCGTCTTTTATCGTTTGATGGCGGTCAGTTCTTCCTATAATTACTTTTTGATTCGCTTGATCAATTTGTTCACGCTGATCTTTGGTTCGTATTACGTGATTCAGGGAGAATTGACGAATGGGCAGTTTGTCGGGTTCATCCTGCTGGCCAATGTCTTTGTCCGACCGATCGAAAAGGTCAATGCCATGATCGAGAGCTACCCAAAAGGGATCGCGGGGTTCACCCGTTTGACCGAGGAGCTGGACAAGCAGCCGGCCATCGCGGATCGTCCGACGGCGCAGGCAGTCACCGAGCTGTCTGGGGACATTCGGTATGATGACGTGTCCTTTTCTTATGCGGACGGCAAAAAGGTGCTCCACCACATCGACCTCCACATCCAGCCGGGAGAAACGGTGGCGTTTGTCGGGCAAAGCGGCTCTGGGAAGACGACGCTGTGCAACCTGCTGCCGCGTTTTTACGAGGTCACCGAGGGGCGGATCACGATTGACGGGATGGACATTCGCGACATGACGCTGGCTTCTTTGCGGAGTCAGATCGGGATCGTCCAGCAGGATGTCTTTCTGTTTCCCGGCAGTATTCGGGAAAATATCGCCTATGGCCGTTTGGAAGCCACGGAGGAAGAGATTCTGGCTGCCGCGTCGATGGCTCATTTGGACGGTGTTTTCGCCCAGATGCCGGAGGGGATCGACACTCAGATCGGGGAACGAGGCGTCAAGCTGTCTGGCGGACAAAAGCAGCGGGTCGCCATTGCTCGGATGTTTCTAAAAAATCCGCCGATCTTGATTTTGGATGAAGCGACCTCTGCGTTGGATACGGAAACGGAGCAGGTGATCCAAAAATCGCTGAATACCTTGGCAAAGGGACGAACGACCATGATCATCGCCCACCGCCTCGCGTCGATCAAGCATGCCACACGCATCGTCGTGGTAAGCGCAGCTGGGATCGTCGAACAAGGCACCCACGAAGCCTTGATGGCAAAGGGCGGCGCCTATCGCGCTCTGTACGACGCACAATTCAGAAGCTAACAAAAAAGTCTGTCTACACACCATTAACGGGTTCTGTAGACAGACTTTTTTTGCATTCTCGTTAACTGCGGTCCAAGCTTTTCGCCACGGTATTGCCTAAAGACTGTACGATCTGGACCAAGACGATCAAGAGGATGATCGTCGTGTACATCACCGCCGGCTCGTTTCTTAAAAAGCCGTATTGGTAAGCGATGCTCCCTAGTCCACCGGCGCCGACCAAGCCCGCCATCGCGGTAGCGCCGATCAGCCCAATCATGGCGATCGTCAAGCCGCGAATGATCCCGCCTCGTGCTTCTCTCAACAGCACGCCGCGGATGATATGGAAATGACTGATCCCCATGGCTTGATACGCCTCGATCACGCCGCCGTCCACCTCTAGTAAGGACGTTTCCACCAAACGGGCCAAATACGGCGCCGTATAGATGATCAGCGGCAGCAAGACCCCCTGCACCCCGATCGTGGTCCCCACCAGAAATTTCGTCAATGGCAAGATCAGAAACAATAGAATAATAAAGGGCAATGATCGCAGCACATTGATGACGCTGTTTAAGATTGAATAGAGGGGAAGATTGCTGTTTAGTCCTCCAGGGCGCGCGATGACCAGCAGGACTCCTAGTGGAATGCCGATCAAAATAGACAACCCTAGCGCGACACACACCATGACGAGGGTCTGCCCCAACCCTTCAAGGACGACCTGCCCCCATTGACTCCAAAATGCACTCATTAGATAACCTCCTCGATTAGGACCCCTTGGCTTTTGATGTAGGTTTTGGCGGACTGAAAATCAGCTTCTGTCCCGCCGTCAAACTGCACCAGCAATTGTCCATGACGTTTTTCCTTTAAATACCCGATGTTGCCGCTAAGGATGTTCGGGCTCAATTGGAAGTCCTTCGCTACTCGAGCCAACACAGGCTCCGTGGCTTCCTCTCCGATAAATTGCAGCTGGACGAGCCGCCCGCTGCCCTTATAGGCCGCTAAGACCTCTGCTGGGACGTTGTAGCCGTCGTTTGCACCAATGAATCGCTTCGTCGTCTCTTCTTGCGGACGCGTGAAGAGATCGATCACTGGACCGGCCTCCACGATTCGGCCATCCTCCATCACCGCCACACGGTCACAGATTCGCTGCACCACATCGATCTCGTGGGTGATCAGAAAGATCGTGATCCCCAGCTCCTGATTGATCTTCGTCAATAGCGTCAGGATCGACTCGGTCGTTTCCGGGTCTAACGCACTGGTGGCTTCGTCAGAAAGAAGGATCTCCGGTTCATGGGCTAGGGCGCGGGCGATTGCCACCCGCTGCCGCTGCCCGCCAGATAATTGCGCCGGGTAATTCTCCTTGCGATCCGTCAAGCCGACAAGGTCCAAGTATTTCTCCACCCGTTTGGCGATGACATCCTTTGGCACCCCTTCTAATTTCAGCGGTTTGGCGATATTTTCGTAGACGGTCGCCGTTGACAAGAGATTGTAGCCTTGGAAAATCATCCCGATCTTTCGTCTAGTTAACAATAATTCTTTTTTGTTAAGCTCTCGTAAATTTTGACCATTGATCAAAATGTCTCCTGTGGTGGGCGGCTCTAAAAAATTGATCATACGGATCAGGGTGGATTTCCCTGCCCCTGAATAGCCGACAACGCCGAAGATCTCCCCTTTTTCAATCGTCAAATCCACGTCTTTCACCGCTTCGATCCGGCGTTTTTTCTGCTGAAAGACCTTGGATACCTGTTTCAGTTCAATCATGCGACCTCTCCTCCTGTTTAAAACGCTGGTACAACCGAACCTTTAAACTTCTCTTCGATAAATTTCTTTGTTTCGTCTGAATAATAGTATTTCTTTATTTCTTTGATGATCTTGTCGTCTTTGTTCTCTGTCCGTACCGCAAACACGTTGTAATTCGGGTTGTCCTTCAAAGGTTCATGGTAGATGGCGTCGTCGTTGATCGTCAGCCCCGCACCAAAAGCGAAGTTCGTGTTGATGGCTGCGGCGGTCAATTCTCCTAATTGTGACGGGATCTGAGATGCTTCTAATTCGACGATCTCAATGTCTTTCGGATTCTCTGCAACGTCGTTCTTCGTCGCTTTGACCTCTACTCCGTCCTTCAGCTTCAAGACACCGGCTTTTTCAAGCAATTTCAACGCCCGATACTCGTTGGTCGGGTCATTTGGGACACCGATCTTGTCCCCCTTTTGAAGTTTACTTAAATCAGAAATCTTTTTAGAGTAAACCCCTAATGGGAAGGCGACTGTTTTAAAAGCCTGCTCGATCTTGTAATCCTTGTCCTTCACCTGCTGCTCTAAAAACGAAAGCGTCTGGTAGCTGTTGCCGTCCAGATCCCCGTCATTCAAGGCCGTATTCGGCGTATTATAATCATCAAAGCTCTTGATATCAATCTCGATGCCGTCCTTTTTCGCTTGCTTGGCGACCTCTTCTAAAATCTCCTGATGGGGCCCCGAAGTCACGCCGATCGTGACCTTTTTCTCATCTAAAGGTTTCGCTTCCCCTTTTGATCCGCAGCCTGCCAATACCCCGCTCACGGTCAATGCCGCAACACCTAATAAAATTGCTTTTCCTAGTTTTTTCATCATCATTTCCTCCTGAGTTGTTTGTTTCGGATGCTCCCGCAACGAGTCGCACCTACACACGCCTTTAGACGCTCCTGTTTAGCTGTCTAATGCTTGCCTATCCTGCGAATCGCTGCTGGGCCATCCTGCATTTTGCCAAAGAAAAAAAGCCCGCCCTCTCCCCACACTATGTGCGGGAAAAGGACGAGCTTGCTCGCGATACCACCTTCATTTGCAACAGTCTCACAACTATTGCCTCAACAAGTACGATCATACTTGAGCGTTGTTAACGAGCGCTGCCCCGTCAGTACCTACGTATCGGCACTGCCATTCAGAGACCATTTTCTAAATCTGCCCACATATCCGCTCTCACCTGCCCGGACTCTCTTTGATGCGTTTCGATCTATACTTTTCTCTTCATCACGTTTCTTTGTTTCGCAAATTGATAAATCGTATCTTACAGGTCAAAAAGAAAACTGTCAACACTTTTTTATCATCAAAAGCACATTTGACTTTCATTTTCACAAAGCATAAACTAGTTGAAATCTCACTTTTACCAAATTTTTGAGCAAGTGAGGAAAAAATCGTACGTTCATCCATTCAGGAGACCATGTTTCCTATGTTCAAAAAAGGAGTTGATTCAATGGATATCACCACGGAAGTGCGCCCTGGCGCCAATCGCTACGTTAGCGGCGAAGGCATTCTTCAAGACCTACCCAGCTATTTCGTCGGATTTAAAAAGATCTCTATTATCACAGGGGAAAAATCCTCTGAAGCATTCAGAAAGTATTACCGCCAAGAATTGCACTATCCTACCTATCGCTATGACGGGACCTCTAGCCATGAAAATGCGGTCGCCCTCGCAGAAGAGATCGAGCAGGCCGAATTGATCGTCGCCATTGGGGCGGGGCGTGTGATCGACACCGCTAAAATGGTGGCAGAAGAGCTCAACGCCGAGCTTTTAGTGATTCCGACGCTCATTTCAAACTGTGCGCCCTTTACACCTATCGTTGCGGTTTACCGTCCCGATCGGACCTTCAAGGCGATGGGCTTCATGACGCGCGCGCCCTTCCTGACTATCGTGGATTCAAAATTCTTACTTGCAACGCCGAAGGATTATTTTGTGGCAGGTGTCGGTGATACCTTGGCGAAATGGTACGAGATTGAAGGTATCACACGACGACTGCCAGAAGACGAAAAGTCGGCTTATGTCAGTCTTGGAATCGCCTGTGCCAAAGCCATTCAGGAGCTGCTTTTAAAAGACGCGATCCCCGCGATCGAAGACCTTCAAAACCGCAAAGCCTCCCCTGCCTTTAGTCGTGTTACCGATGCGATCATTGGTTTGGCAGGTGAAACCGGCGGATTTGCTGCATCCTTTGGACGATCCGCGGGCGCCCACGCGATCCATGACGGCCTCTCCTATTTAGAGAGTACCCACGAGCAGCTTCATGGGAAGAAAGTCGCTTACGGTATTTTGGTGCAATTAGCCCATACGAAGGACATTGAAGAGATTCTTACTCTGAGACCCTTCTATGAAGCCGCCGGTTTGCCGATGAAACTGAAGGAATTAAACGTGCTGGATACCTCTAAAGAAGCACTGACTCCTGTCATCGATCATGCCGCCTCTACCAATGAAACCTTCAATATGGTCGATCCTGCGATCACCTTTGACGACATTTATCAAGCGATCCAAACCGTCGAATCCTTATAAAGTTTACCTTAAAGTACAACTATTCAAAAGTTTACTTTAAAAGCCTAGAGAGATTTCTCTAGGCTTTTTTTGCGGTTTACTTTTATATTTTGAAGTTTACTTTTAATTTATATGATATGAAAAGTTTACCTTAAATGATTCCCTTTATGAAGGTTCTAATTGAGGTTAACTGTTAATCTTAGTATGAGTAATTATTGCTAATAAGTTTACTTTATTTGTCATCATTTAAGTTTACCTTTTATATTGAAGTTTACTGTATTAGATGTGTTGGCTGCTGTAAAATTCAGTTTACTTTAATTTATTTATCAAAGGTTTACTTTAAATGTTTCTCTTTTAATTGCTTTAGTTGCAGTCCATATTTTGAAGTATACCTTATTTAATTAAGTTGCAATAGAAAGTTTACCTTAAATATTTTGTTTTAAGTAAACTGTATTTACGTATGAAAAAAGGTTTACTTTAATCATTAGAGGTTTACCTAAACAAGTTGTATTTGAGTTTACTACAATAAAATACGTTTAAGTTTACTTTTTAGGTTTAATGTTTACTTTAATTTAACCTCAAAAAGTTTACCTTATTGTTTGCAATAAAGTTTACTTTATTTACGTTCTATTTGAAGTATACTTTATTTTTACATCACTTAATAAGGTTTACCTTTGAATACTAAGTTTACTTTAATAAAATGATATACAGTAAACCTTATCTTATAGAGTATACTTTAAACTAAAATAATTTCTCAATGATGTTTACTTTAATAAACTATCAGGTAAACTTCAATAGATTTAAAGTATACTTTATTTAAGTTCAATCACTGTTATAACAACAATCTTATATTCTAAAGGTTTACCTTTATCTATATATAGTAAACTTTGATTGCGGTAAACGTTTATTCTATTAATTTAATAGGGTTTACTTCTATATATTAAAGTAAACTTTGAATCGATAGACTAGGTTTACTTTTATTCCGTATAAGAAGTCTACCTTTATTATTTATTGCAGTTTACTCTAATAGCAATCAATACGGTTTACTTTAGTCCGATCCTTATTTATAGTTTACCTCATTTCAACTATTTGTAGTAAACCGTATTGCTATTTAGATTTTTATATAGTAAACTTTAATTGAGAAATTAGGATTGGAGAATGTGTATGGCTAAAAAAGCTGAGACCTATGTTGTAGGAAATTTTAAGGGGGGCGTTGGTAAATCGACGACCGTTCAAATGCTGTCATTTGAGAGTGCCTTCCGAAAAGATCGAAAAACACTCGTGATCGATTTAGACCCTCAGGGGAATACCAGTGATGTGTTGTCCATAACAGCAGAAAATTTTGGGAACAAGGAATTGCCCGATGAATTTGATGCGACGATTTGGGAAGCAGTACGTTCAGGGGACATTCAATCGTCTATCTATAATATTATGCCGAATTTAGATTTGATCCCAGCGAATATCTCATTTTCTGATTTTCCAGATTATATGATCGAGCGCTACCCAGGGGACAAGCTCTCTCAATTCAAATACATGGAAGAATTGATCGAACCGCTGAAGCGCATTTATGACGTGATCTATATCGATGTGCCTCCGACGATCAGCACGTATTCAAATGCGGCGATGTATGTGGCGGAATACGTTATCGTCATTCTGCAAACACAAGTAAAATCCTTAAAAGGGGCCCAAAACTACATTGATTACATGAATTTCTTCATTGATCAATACGACACAGACCTTGAAGTTGTAGGGATCGTGCCCTTCATGATGCAGAAACGGGATTCTGTTGACCAAGAAATCTATACTGCAGCAAGAGACATCTATGGTGCCCATCTGTTGGACACAGTCGTGCTAAATCAAAGCCGTTTGAAACGCTATGATGGGTCTGGAATTACCTATGATATCAACAAAAATGGCAAAGTTGAGCAGTGGGACAAGCGTGCACACGAGGTTTTCGTCAATATTTTGGATGAAATTGATGAACACCGCCTCATATTGAGCGGTGAAGAGTAGGGGAGACGTTGAATGGCGAAAAAAATGAAGCTAGATTCGCTTTTAACGGCGAACAAAAAAAATAAGGGCATTGAAAAAATGTCTGAATACTCCAATCAAGACAAAGAGGAGAAGAAGCCCAGCTCTCAAGACCTCTTAGCAAACCGAACGCTGAGTCCAGAAACGGACTTTCGGCGCTCCGCACTCCATGACGAATCGCGACACTTAAATGAACGAACACCTATAATAGAAGAACATGCGTCGCAGGCACATGAAACAGAGGCAGGGAAGAGAGGACGGAAGCGTCAATACTACGATCCTCGTCTAAAAGCCTTGGAAATGCAAAAAATCTCGGCCCGGACCAAGATTCGGATGCAAAATTTGATCAACGCGAAGTTTGACGGCTACACGCCAGACAAGATGATCGACTTTTTATACGACTATTATCTTGAAAAAGGGCTCTCCAGAGACGATCGAAACTTCCTGAATCAGCTTGAAGAAGCCTCTATGGAGGAGTATAAAGAGAAGCCGAAGTATCAGAAATTATTCAAAGAATTAGAAAACAATGAGAATTAAATACAAAAAAAGTAAACCGTAATGCTCTTTATCTCCTGCATTATGGTTTACTTTTTTTAAAGTTATTCAGTATTTCAGTTTACCTTTATTATCATAAGTTTTCTTTAAAAGTTTACTTTTGAAAAGCGGATCGCTTCTTTCCGCGAGCTGTGGATAACTATTAAACGCCTTATCCACATTACTTTTTATCCACATTCTTGTTTTGAACAGGGGAGGCGATTGCCTTATTTAGAGTTTACCAAAACTACTTTTATATCCTTTAATAAAGTAAACCTAAATAGTTTTTATTCTTGTATTATAGTAAACCTTAAAATTCTTTATAAACATATTAAAAGTTTACTCTAAAAAATGTTGTTTGGAAATCGCTTTACAATAGGGTTTCAATCCATTATTCTAGACATGTAGAAAAAAACGAAAAAAAAGAGTCTAAAGATTTGGCGATCTTTAAACTCAAAGGTTTGAGCTAATTTTGGCGAATTAGCCTGTCACATTTTAGATAAACGTTTAAGGGTTAGAAAAATTGGTGTTTGCCTAACCTCTATTAAGTATACCATATTTTGGTAACTTTCTCAATCCTCTATCTGGTGACAGTACCCATTCCTTTAAAACTTTCGCTACGCATTTGAAAGTATCTATAGGAGGTTCTTTGTCATGTCCACAAACTTAGACAATACCATGACCGCAACCAATTTGCCCAACGGCAATTATATCCCCATCGATTTGAATTTAATCAATAATCCACAGTATAAAACGCTCTCTATTGAAGCGATGATGCTTCATGCCTTGTACACGATGCGCATGACGTGCAGTATCTATAATGGACAAAAAGACGGAAGCTGGCTTGATGAAGCTGGTCTTCCTTACATCTATTTTTCCAATGAAGAGGCTGCGGCCTTGTTGCGGGTATCGGAACGCAAGATCACTAATTTGAAAACAGACTTGGCAAAGGCTGGCTTGATCCAGGTTCTTCGTCATGGACTGAAACATTATCGGATCTATGTTTCCAATCCCAAAGCACCTGAAAAAAATGTCGTTGTTCAATTGTCCTTCAAGAATTATACCCGCAGCAAAACGATCGTACCTGTGGAAAACGACACACCGAAAAAAGCAGCGGAGTTATCCACTGTGGATAGAGAAGCAAAATCTGCGTCTCCGAGCTCGCAAGATTTGCTTACAAGTACACAAAAACAATTAGCAAAACAAACCACAAGAGCAACAAATGTAACAGGCACGTTGCCCAAAAATGACGTTGTTTCGTTGGATCAAAATCTGATCGACGGCTTGGCGGCTCGCTATGCCCATGTCTTGCCGCAACAGGCGTTCCAACGGTTTCTCCCTTTCTGTAACGGGGATTACCGCAAGGCACGCTGGTTTGTCGACACGATCTTCAAAGCGAAGTACGCCAGCACGCAACAGTATATTCAGGCAGGCTTGCCGGCAGAGGCAGAGGTTCTGACCTTTGAACACAATACGTATTTCAAAACAGACATCGGCGACGCGATCGCAAAAGCCATCGAGCAAATGTACCGCTACAAGACCGTCCGAAATCCAGAAGGCTTCTTCTTTGCCTTCATGAAGGGCTTCTTTACGGAAAAGACACGTCAATACCTGGTCGATCATTATGAGCTGACGCCAGACTTGAATCGGACCCTGTCCTCTGTTCAACAGACGCTGCAGAAGAAAAATGCGTCTTCTTTGCTGCAAAAATCAGAAAAAGTAGTGAAAAAGGTCTCCTAAGAGCCACAACCTTTGTTATAATGTAGCGGAGTCTATCAGAGAAAGGTTAATGTTATGAATAAGTTTAAACTCGCACTTTTTGGCTACAGTGGGCTCTTAGGCCTCGCGGTGGGGGTCATTGTAGCTTTGTTTATGGGATTTGCGGAGATCGGGCATCAGCTTTTATGGCAAAAGCTGCCTGCGTTGATTGGGAATCCGCGCTTTTATCCTTTGATCCTTTGTACCATCGGGGGTGTGGCGATCGGCTTTTTTGTGAAAGCATTTGGGCGATACCCGCGCACCCTGCAGGAATCCTTTACGGAATACCACGAAACACAACGAATTGATTATCATGATGGAAAAATCGTCCGAAATTTATTGGGTTCCTTGATCGTCTTGCTTTTTGGCGCAAGCTTGGGACCTGAGGCGGCGTTGATCGCGATTATCGGCGGCTTGGTGACGTATGTTGCAGACAGGCGAAAGATCGCAGAGAGTCAGCGCAAAGATCTGATCGAGTTTGGGATCGGCACCTCTTTAGGGGTGATCTTTATGACGCCGCTCTTTGGGGTCGGACGTTCGGTGGAGCGTGACGATTGGCAGGTCGTGACAGAAAGCAAGCTGAAGAAATATGTTTTGTATATTTTTACGACGTTTACTGGATTTATCGGGTACCTTTTGGCGTATGGTCTGTTTCCGAATCAGGAGCAGGTCTTCGCGATCCGCAGGCTGGAGGGAAGCTTTACGTGGCAAGGTCTCTTGCTCGTCATTCCCATGATCGTATTGGGCGCGTTTTTCGGAAAGTTCTTCCTAGTGCTTCAGGACAAAAGCGACCAGTTGAACCAGCGGATTCGCAATCCGATTCCTTTAGCCATCTTTGCGGGGATCGTATTGGGTGTTTTAGGAATGATCTCTCCTTATTTCTTGTTTTCCGGGGAGCATAATTTATTGTCCTTTACTCGTCAGGCGGAAACGATGAGCTTTCTCATCTTGCTGCTGATCGGTTTTGGAAAAGTCGGGATCACGATGTTCTGCTTGGCCTGCAACTGGCGCGGCGGAACGATCTTCCCCATGATTTTTGCCAGTATTGCAGTAGGCTTGGCTTTTGCCAATCTTTTTCCTTATTCGCCGGGCTTATTGGTGGCTGTCTTTACCGCCAGCGCCTGTGCCGTGATTTTGAAGCAACCGTTGGCGACGGCCTGCTTGTTCCTATTGCTGTTTCCTGTGGAGCTGTTCCTATGGATCTGGTTGGCAGGGTATCTGGGCAATCTGTTTTTACAGCGGCTGCCTTTTTTCCACGAAGAACAAACCATCAATACCTTCAAGCTGCCTGAGCTTCCAAAGCGGACAAAGGCACCTAAAAAGAAAAAAGAAGAGACCTCTGTGGCAAAAAGAGACGTTTCAGAATTAAGAAAAGCGGCGGCACGTAAACAGGCTGCGGCAACAGAAACGCAACCAAAAGTAGCGGAACCGAAAAAAGAACTCTTGGTACGCAAAGACGTTCAAAAAGACGAACGGAAGTCCCGTGAGACCCCGAGAACTCAAGCTTTGCCGCGTACAAGAGAGCTTACGGACGCACCGCGAACACGTTCGAGTCGTCACAAAAGAAAATAGCGAAAAGGGGAGACCGTCGAAGGGGCGATCTCCCCTTTTCTTTTTTGTCCTTTTTTTTGAAAGCGTTGACCAACGTTCCTCTGACTGCTACTCTATGTTATAGAAGAGGAGAACCTCAAAATAGAAAGGAACGTGTGACAATGTTAAACGAAACAAAGATCCGTGCGTATTTGGAAAAAGAGAAATTGGATGCTTTTTTTATTGCCAAAAGAGTGAATGTTCGTTTTACTAGCGGTTGGACAGGAGACGATTCATTCATCCTGCTCACACAAGAAGGCCAGTATTTCTTGACCGATCCACGCTATACCGAACAAGCGGCGATCGAAGTACCGGACTATGAGATCATCAATTGGCGTTTGCCCGGAAAGACTGTGGGGGACACCGTGGCGCGCTTAGCCAATGAGAAAAAGATAAAAACGATCGCTTTTGAAGCGGATTATTTAACCTACGATATGTATGCGGATTTTTCAGCGAAAACACCTGCGGAATTTGTTCAGGCAGGGGGCGTGATCGACCGTATGCGTGCAATCAAATCACCAAAGGAAATTCAATACATGCGGAATGCCTGCGAGATTTCTTGCCGCGCATTGGAACGACTATTGCCTGAGATTCGTGTGGGCGTGACAGAAAAAGAGTTGGCGGCCAAGCTTTCCTTGTACATGGTGCAAGAAGGCGCGGACACCCAGCCCTACGGCAATATCCTGATTTCTGGCGCCAACACGTCGCTGCTCCATGGTATCCCATCGAAAAAAGCGATCGAATACGGCGATTTCGTCCTTATGGATTTTGGCTGTCAATACGAAGGCTACATGTCTGATATGACTCGAACAGTGGTCGTCGGTCAAGCGTCTGACAAGCAGCGGGAAGTCTATGAGCTGGAAAAACAAAGCCTCGAAGCAGCAGAAGCAGTGATGAAAAACGGCGCGGCGGTGAAGGACATCTATCAAGCCTCTTTGAAACCTTTGGAGGGAACGGATTATCCGCAATATACGTATCGAAATATTGGTCACAGTATCGGCCTGTTTGTTCATGAATTGCCTTACATCGATGAACAATATGACGATGTTTTGGAGACCGGCATGGTGATGACTATCGAACCGGGAATCTACATTCCAGATTGGGGCGGCGTGCGGATCGAGGATCAAGTGCTGATCACCGAAGACGGCTATGAAAATATGATTCGTCTTTCCCATGATTTGATTGAATTATAAGCATCAGATAAGCTATACTAAGACGACGACGGCAGCGGCTGTCGTCGTTTTTTACCGTAAAAAAATAAAAACGTTTCGCTAATCCCATAGGTATAGGATTCGTGGAAACATTCAAGCAAACCAATCACGACGCATCAGAAAAAGGGGGAGACCGATGGATGAACGGGAAGCATTTGATCTTGTCTACGATATTGGCGAAACACTGCTGAAAAACGGGGCGGAGATCAAACGGATCGAAACGACCATTCACCATATTGCAAAAGCATTGGAACTGCAAGAGTTTGACAGCTTTGTTTTGATCAACGGAATATTTATGACTGCGCGTTTGAAGGATCAAACGGTCCAGGCCCGTGTGCGGGACGTGCCGATCTCGCCTATCAACTTAGGCCGCATCGAGCAGATCAATACACTGTCTCGCCGACTCGCGGAAAAGCGGCTAAGTCCAGAGGAAGCCAACCAATGGCTGCAGGAGATCAAGCAGCAGACCTTTTCCTCTAATCCGTTAAAAATTTTCGCCTATGCTTTCGGGAGTGCCAGCTTCTGCTTTATTTTTGGCGGAAGTATCTGGGACACGATGGGGGCGCTGCTTTTAGGCGTGATACTCGCTTGCTTTACGATGTATTTGCTGCCGAAGTTCAACATGTCAGACATTATCTTGACCATCACCAGCAGCGGATTCGTGAGCATTCTGGCCTGCCTCTTCGTTCATTTCGTGCCGATCTTGCAATTGACCAGCTTGATCACCGGCGGCATCATCTCGCTTTTGCCGGGGGTAGCCATCGTGAACGGCATCCGCTATTTATTTGACGGCGACTACAGCTCCGGCTGGGGCCAAATGATCAATGCGCTCATCACGGCTTTGTGTGTGTCCGTCGGCGTGGGGCTGGTTCTAAGAGTTTTCAGCATGTTGTAAACGATAAAATGATTTTTTTCTGGAGAAAGGAGCGCCTTATGATCACTATTTTGTTCCAAATTTTAGCAGGCTTTTTAGGAACGATCTCTTTTGCGATCCTGTTTGAAGTGCCGCGACGCTACTATGTCTATTGCGGCATGATCGGTGCGTGCGGGTGGTTCATCTATTTGTTGATCATGCAATTTTGGGTGGCACCAGTCACGGCAACCTTTATCGCCTCTCTTGTGTTGATCTATCTTTCACGAGAAGCCTCGTTTGCCCTGAAGGCACCAGTCACGATCTTCTTGATTTGTGGTATTTTTTGCCTCGTTCCTGGGATGGGAATTTACAATTTTACGTATAATTTCTTTATTGGCGACTCGATCAAGGCAGCACAGATAGGCGTACAGGTATTGAAAATTGCGATCGCGATCGCTGTCGGGATCACCGCGGGGTACGAATTATCACCGAAATTTTTCTATTCCTATCATAAAATGCAAAAGAATAAAAATTCATTCTGATGAATATGATAGAAAGTCGTTTTGTTATAATACAGAACGGCTTTTTTGTTTGTTTTTGATTGGATAATTTAACTTTTTTTGTCGACAAACGTTATTGAAAAACCCATTATTTTAATGGGAATCCAAATTTTTGGTAGAGGTGAACAAAATAAAAATACCAGAGATATAATAGAATTTTGCGGATTTTTTTTCGAATTATTCCAAATAGAAACCGCTTTTCAAAAAAATGTTTAAAGAAATGTTTAAATTGGGTAAAGGATATAGTAAACTAGTGGAAGCGGATACGCCGTGACACATTCGATTTTCTTTGTCGAAAGCTTGAAAACTAAATAGTTTTATGGTTATTTTAAAACTAGTGGAAGCGGATACGCCGTGACACATTCGATTTTCTTTGTCGAAAGCTTGAAAACTAAATAGTTTTATGGTTATTTTAAAACTAGTGACAGGTGAATAGTTACACAAATTAGTATCCTTGTGCTCAAACTGTTGCATAGCAGTTGAGGTCCTCGAAATCAATTATTAACAGCTACGTGAGAACAGAGCTGTTTTTAATAATGCCGTCAGGCAAACAATATCAATAAAAGGAGTGGAACATTTTGAAAGAACGTCGCGTTGAAAGAGTCATCGAAAAAATGAATGAGCAAGACTATGGCCAATTGTTAGTTTCAGATCCAACAACTATTTTCTATCTAACTGGTCGCTGGATTCATCCTGGTGAACGTCTACTAGTATTAGTGATTACTCCAGAGAACAAGAATACCTTGATCGTCAACAAGTTATTCCCGATCGAAGAAGATCTAGGTGTCGAAAAAGTATTTATTGATGATACAGACGATGCTGTGAAGAAAGTGCTTGAATATGTGGATACGGACAAAAAAATCGGTATCGACAAGAATTGGCCTGCCCATTTCTTATTGCACTTGTTAGAGCTTGTTCCAAATGCCAAGTTAGGAAATGGCTCTGAAGTAACGGATGCCGTTCGCGCAATCAAAGACGAAGAAGAAAAACAATTGATGCGTGACGCACAAGCGGACAACGAGCTTGCGATCGATCGCCTGAAGAATTTGTTGCCGGAAGAGCTTACTGAAGCTGAAATGGCGGACAAATTGGGTGAGATCTACAAAGAATTAGGCAATACAGGGTTCTCTTTTGATCCGATCGTAGGATATGGTGCGAATGCAGCCGATCCTCACCACGAAACGGATGATTCAAAAGTGAAGCCAGGGGATTCAGTGATCTTGGACATCGGCGGGATCAAGAATTCTTATGCTTCTGATATGACCCGTACGTTCTTCTACAAAGAAGTTTCTGACAAAGGGCGCGAAGTCTATGAAACAGTCAAAGAAGCGAACCAACGTGCGATCGATCTAGTAAAACCAGGCGTAAAATTATCAGATATCGACGCGGCAGCCCGCGATTACATTACTGAAAAAGGCTATGGCGAATACTTTACGCACCGTTTAGGCCACTTCATTGGAATCGATTGCCATGAAACTGGAGATGTTTCAGGCGCAAACGACAACGTGGCAGAAGTCGGAAATGTCTTCTCGATTGAACCAGGAATCTATATTCCAGGCGAAGTAGGCGTGCGGATCGAAGATTTAGTGATCGTGACCGAAGACGGATGCGAAAACTTGAATCATTATTCGAAAGACTTAGAAGTCATCGGTTAGGAGGCCAGACGTCGTATGAAAATCGAAGAAGGATACATGCCTTATTTAGGGCATCAGACTTACTACCGCATCGTTGGTGAACAAAGCGGAAATAAGAAACCATTGATTGTCATGCATGGCGGCCCCGGATCAACCCATAACTATTTTGAAGTCCTTGATGAAATGGCGGTCGATGGCCGCCAGATCATCATGTATGATCAATTAGGTTGCGGGAAATCTGCGGTGCCTTCTCAGCCAGAGCTTTGGACGGCTGAAACATGGGTCAATGAATTAATCGCATTAAGAGAACATCTAGGATTGGATGAAGTCCATCTATTAGGTCAATCTTGGGGCGGCATGCTGGAGATCATTTATGTGTGTGACTATGCACCTAAAGGCATCAAGAGCATGGTCCTTTCAAGCACTTTGCCTTCAGCCAAGCTTTGGGCACAAGAACAACATCGGATGATCAAATTCATGTCCGAAGAGGATCAGGCAGCGATCGCAAAAGCAGAAGAAACAGGGGTCTATGATGATCCGGCGTATCTTGCAGCCAATGATCGTTACATGGTTCGCCATGCTGCGCCTGTATTCACTGAAAACGATCCAGAACCTTTACGACGGAAAAAAGTCGCAGGGACAGAAAGCTACGTTACAGCTTGGGGACCGAATGAGTATTCTCCAGAAGGAACACTCCACGGGTACGATTATACCGACAAGCTGACGGACATCACTGTTCCAACACTTGTTACGAGCGGCACAAACGATTTGTGTACACCGCTAGTAGCAAAAACGATGTACGACGCGATTCCAGGAGCAAAATGGGAGCTGTTTGCCTTCAGCAGACACATGCCTTTTGTGGAAGAACGTGAAAAGTATATGAAACTTTTAGAGCAATGGTTAGACGCGAACGATTAATTTTTTAAGAGAAAGAAGGAATGATAGTGGAAACAACTCCAGTAAAAAATAAGAAGCCTTTTGGGTTTTATGTCTGCGCACTTGGCTTTACCTTTGAGCGGTGTGCGTTTTATACCGCGAAATACATGTTGGCGATTTGGATCGCAACAACGGCTGCTTCTGGCGGCTTAGGTATGACCAGTGCACAAGGTGTGCAAATATCTGCTTGGTTCGTTGCAGCGACGTACATCACACCAACCTTTGGCGGATACATCGCCGATTATTGGCTAAGTCCTCGCTTATGTGTGGCAGCCGGAATGGTTATGATGGGTGCAGGCTACATGTTGGCTTGGCAAGCAAGTTCAATGGGCATGGTATGGTTGATGATTATTTTGGTAGCACTGGGCACCGGATTATTCAAAGGGAACCTATCGGGTGTAAATGCCTTGCTTTTCAGTGATGAAAAAGAATTGAACGAAGCCTTCTCGATCCAATACTCATTTGTAAATATTGGGTCATTTATCGGAACAACATTCTTAGTATTATTAATTAAAAATTACGGCTTTAACTTTGTATTTATGATTTGCGGTGTGTTACTGCTAATTGATGCTTTGTGGTTTATTTTGAACAGCCGATCATTAGGCGAAGCTGGTAAAAAACCATTTAAAGTGGATCAACGCCAATTCGATTCTGCTGGTAAAAAAGCAGAGGGTGCCGTAGATACAAAATTAACATCTGGAGACAAAAAACGTATTGTCGCAATTATTTTAGTAACATTGTTCTCAGTTGCGTTTTGGACCGTTTGGTATTTAGCATATATGCCAGCATACTTCTACTTCGGATACGGTGATGGTGCCGGATTTATCGAGCGTGCCAACTGGGTTATTGGAAGCTTCAAGATTCCTACGTCTTACTTTGACTCAATGAACGCACTGACGTGTATCGTATTAGGCCCACTCTTAGGTCGTTTATGGACGAAGCTTGCTGCACGTCCGCAAGGCGATATGAGTATGTTTAAGAAAACAGCTCTTGGTATGATCTTAGTTGGAATCTCTTATGTCGTAATGGTACTTGCAGATATGATCGGAAATGGTCATACTGGAATCTTGTGGTTAGCATTAGTAAGTTTACTAATGTCCGTCGGCGAAATGGTCTTCTCTCCACTTGGAAATTCATTTATTGCCAAATTAGCTCCTGCTAAATTAATGGGACTGTTATTAGGTGTTTGGACCATCGCGGTGTTCTTCTCACAAATGATTTATCCTGTGATTTATGCAATTTTGGAAACCGCTGATCCAGCGAAATTCCAAATGGGTTATGGGGTCTTAGCCGCAGTAGTTATTGTGCTGGGAATCATCCTATGGTTTGGTAGTAAATCACTAGACAAATTAGAAAGCGCAGAATAAAACACGTGATGTGATCAAACGCTCATCCCTTGAATAGGGGTGAGCGTTTTTTTGTGTTTTATGTGAAGTGCTATACATATAAATGTATCGAATGAAAGCGAGGTTGATCAATAAAAAATGTCTATATAACGGAAATAAGTGATTCAAATACCTTATATTAAATAACGATTTAATAAAACACTTAGTTTTGTGAAATAACTGAGTATAAATAGTAATTTTTTAGTCTATTTGTTGATTGTCGACTGTCTACAACCACTGATAAAAGTTGTAAAATCAATAATTGTGAACGTTTTTAGTTAATCGTCTCGGATTAATGAAAATTCAATTAGAGAAACCAAAAAAATGAACAATCCATAAAGATATTTGTCAGAAAATATCAAAATAAACAGGAAACGACCTTTAATAAGCTAGATGATTGTGCTATCATTTACATGAACTACGGGTGGCTGATTTGCTCAAGTTCGAACAAACGAAAAAGCGAGGAGGTGAAACAATTTGACACAAATTCTTATACCATTAAAACAACATGTCGGCGCTCCTTGTAAAGGAATCGTGAAGGCAGGCGACCATGTCCAACGCGGACAACTGATCGCTGAGCCGAACGGGTTAGGCGCAAATATCCATGCGAGCTTTTCTGGAAAAGTAGTTGATGTAGACGGTGACAACATTGTTCTCATGATCGATGAGGAGCAGGATTTCTCGAAATATCTGCCTATCCCTAAGACAGAGAGCAACGCGAAAGCTGTCGAGGCTGCGGGGATCGTTGGTGCTGGGGGAGCAGGTTTTCCTACATTCTTAAAACTGGCGTGTGATATTCCAGAAGGAACCTTTATCGCAAACGGTGCAGAATGTGAAGCATTGCTGGCTCATAATGTGAAACAAATGAGCGAGCACATCGATCAATTGATCCGCGGGATGAAGTATTCCATGGAAATGATCCATGCTCCTAAAGGTGTGATCGCTGTAAAAGGCAAGCATCGGATGCTAGTGACACGCTTATTGAAGGCCGTGGACAGCGAGCCAACGATTGACGTGTATCAATTGCCGGATATCTATCCAGCAGGAGATGAGCGAATGATCGTTCGTGAAGTAATGGACATTGTGCTGGAACCAGGCCAGCTTCCAACAGAAGTTGGTGCAGTGATCGATAATGTGGAAACGATCAAACGAATCGCGGAAGCTATTGAAGATCGCAAGCCGTTCATTGACAAAGATGTGACCGTCTCTGGTCGCGTAAAACAAAAAGAAACAGTCTTCGTGGATGTACCGATCGGAACACCAGTCAAGACATTGATCAACAATGTCGGCGGTTACGTCGAACCTCATGGCGAGATCGTTGTCGGCGGACCTATGACGGGACGAAGCGGCGATGAAATGACACCGATCACGAAAACAAGTGGCGGTGTGTTAGTCGCAATGCCATTTCCACAAGAAAGCCGGAAAGTCGGTTTGCTGATCTGTGAATGCGGCGGTTCTGCCGAACGCATGACCGAGATTGCTAACAACATGGGCGCGGAAGTTGTCGCTGCTGAAAGATGCAAGCGGATGGTAGAAGTAAATGGAAGATATAGATGTGCCCTGCCAGGTATTTGTCCAGGCCAAGCTGCAACTGTCATGTCCTTGAAGAAACAAGGGGCAGAAGTAGTATTGACTGGCTCCTGTTCCGATTGAACGAACACCGTTATGGGTGTAGCTCCTAGGTTAGGAGTTCCGGTTTATCATCATACAGATCATGTGCTGCGGGCAGATGGGCATAGACTATATCGTAGATTACCTACAAATTAATTTTAAAAATTAGGAGGATTTAACGAATGTCTATTACAGCAGAAACTGCTAAGGAACATGCCAAAGACCCTGCCGTATTATGTTGCCGCGCGGAAGCGGGCAAAGTAATCGCACCAGATGATTTAGAAGATCCAGCGATCTTCCCAGATTTAGAGGATTCAGGCTTATTAGAATTACCTGATACGACTCTAACAATCGAACAAGTACTTGGTACGACATTGAAAGAAACAACGGATGCGTTGGTTCCATTGACAAGAGAATTATTAGATGGTGTTTCTGAAGTCACGGAAGAAGCAGCCGAAGAGGAAGCTCCTGCAGAAGAAGCAGCAGCGCCAGCTCCGGTGGCTCCTATCGCTCCAGTCGCACCTGTTACGCCAATGGGCGGACAAACAATCAAAATCCATATTGCAGAAGGACGCGGGATCGATCTAGAAGTACCGATGTCTATCGCCGGTCAAATGGGTGTTGCACCAGTCGCACCAGCGGCTCCAGGTGAAGCAGCAGCGCCATCACCAGCGGCAGAAGCACCAGCTCCTGAAGCAAAAGTAGAAGAAAAAGTGGTTCGTTCCGTTCGTCGTGATCACATGAAGATTGAAAAAGTGGTCTTCGGTGAGGAAACAAAGATCGAAGGAACAACTTTGGTTCTGCGCAAAATGGAAGACATGTGCGAAGAAGCAGCGGAACTAGAAGAACTAGTTGAGAGTGTGACTTTTGAAATCATTACACCAGATAAATATAACGAATATAGTGAAACGATCATGGACGTACAACCTATCGCTGCTAAAGTAGATGGCGCAGATATCGGCCATGGCGTTACTCGTGTGTTAGATGGCGTAGTCATGGTTCTTACAGGTACAGACGCAAATGGTGTACAAATCGGTGAATTCGGTTCTTCTGAAGGCGAATTGGACCGCAACATCATGTGGGGACGTCCTGGTGCACCAGATAAAGGCGAAATCTTCATTAAAACACAAGTAACGATCAAAGAAGGCGCGAATATGGAACGTCCAGGACCATTAGCCGCTCATAAAGCATCAGACTATATCACACAAGAAATTCGCGAAGCCGTGAAAAAAGCGGACGAATCTCTAGTGGTAGAACATGATGAAATCGTACAAAAACGTCGATTTGGTAATAAACGAGTGATCATCATCAAAGAGATCATGGGTCAAGGTGCGATGCACGATAACTTGATCATGCCAATCGAACCAGTTGGAACATTGGGCGCAAAACCCAACGTTGACTTAGGAAACTTACCAATTATTTTGGCGCCAACTGAAGTATTAGATGGTGGTATCCATGCATTGACGTGTATTGGACCTGCATCAAAAGAAACGTCTCGCCACTATTGGAGAGAACCATTAGTGCGTGAAGCGATGGAAGACGAAGAAATCGATTTAGTCGGTGTAATGTTTGTAGGTTCTCCGCAAGCAAATACTGAAAAATATTATGTTTCTAAACGTTTAGGTATGACGGTCGAAGCGATGGACGTTGATGGCGCGATCGTTACGACTGAAGGATTTGGTAACAATCATATCGATTTTGCTTCGCATATTGAAGAAATCGGCAAACGCGGCATTAAAGTTGTCGGAGATTCTTACTCAGCAGTGCAAGGTGCGTTGGTTGTTGGGAACCCAGAAATGGTCGCGATGGTCGACAACAACAAATCGATGCAAGGGATCGAAAACGAAATCTTGTCGAACAACACACTATGTAAGGAAGACGCGATTCGTGATTTAGCAATGTTGAAAACATTGATGGGCGGCGGCACGATCAAAGCAGCCGAACGTAAATGGAACCCGAATGTAAAAGCAAACAACATTGAGATCATCGAAAAAACTACAGGCAAGAAGATTGACCTTGTAGAAAATGAGCAAGTCTTGCCTAAGAGTAAAAAACGCCAAGAAATTTACGAAGTAGAATAAGGTGAAATAATGGATGGAATGAATAAACTCAAATATATTTCGACGGAACAAATGTTTGAAGGGATCATCGTTGAACTTCATGATGCCAGTGTGACGATCGACTTAAAAGGTCGATTAGGTCAGCTTAAAATACCTCGTCGAATGATCATTTCTGAATACAATTTAGAGATCGGTCAAGAAGTTGGGTTTTTAATGACTTATCCAGAAGTTTTGGCAGAAGAACCGGATGAACATTATAAAACTGCTATTTATGAGCATGAGCGTCGCCGGGCCGAAGCCAGAAAAAAACGTGAAGAAGCAAGAGAGGAGAATTAACACATGGGCTTAACAGTCTTTGAAGGGTTACAGTCAGAAATTTTTGTGCCGATTACGCCAAAATCTGTCTTTACCCCTGTGAAAAAAGAGCTTAAAGAAATGCGCGTGGCATTAGCAACTGCTGCCGGCGTACATTTGAAAACAGATAAACGATTCAACTTAGCGGGTGATACCACGTACCGCGAAGTACCAGATACAGCTAAAGTAGAGGAATTGATGGTTTCTCACGGCGGGTACGACAATGCCGATGCAAACCGTGACATCAATGCGATGTTCCCATTAGATCGTTTACATGAATTAGCGGCAGAAGGATTCATCAAAGAATCTGCACCTGTCCACTACGCTTTCATGGGCGGCGGCGGAGACCAGGACGCATTCCACGATGTAACTGGACCAGAAATCGCACAAAAATTAGTAGAAGAAGACGTCGATGCTGTCGTCTTGACCGCTGGCTGAGGAACCTGTCATAGAACTGCCGTGATCGTGCAGAGAGCTATTGAGGAAGCGGGAATTCCTACTATTTTAATCGCCGCGTTGCCACCAGTTGTACGCCAAAACGGGACACCACGTGCCGTTGCTCCGCGTGTACCAATGGGTGCGAATGCCGGTGAACCACATAACATTGAAATGCAGACAGGTATCATGAAAGATACTCTGGAAGCACTTGTAGCAATCGAAACGCCAGGGAAAATTGTTCCTTTACCTTATGAATACATTGCCCACGTCTAGAACATGAGGCGGATGGAATAAGTATTCAGCGTCGAGAAATAAGACGAAAAGCCTAAAAATTGGTTCTCCTATTTTTGCGGCTGTTCGCTTATTTCTAAGACGCTGCTTATTCAATCGCCGTTTATATTGGAAGTAGGTGTGAATAATGCGAGGCGAAACGCTAAAAATCAAAGTGTTTCATATGGAAGACGTCACCAGTGGCGACACCTTCCGTCTTGAACCCACTCGTTTGCAGATCAAGCAAGACTTTGACTGCGGAGACGCCGCTATTCAGAAGCTGACGATTCGATTGCTCCCACCGCATCAGCATAATGTTGAGACCAACACCATCATGGATATCCTTCCGATCTCCACGAAGGTGCTGGGCGCGCTGGGGTCTGGGATCACGCATACACTTACCGGTGTTTCAGTCGTCATGACTGGGGCTATTGAGGATGGAGAACAAATGCATGAATTTGGCTCTTCTGAGGGTGTATTGCGTGATCATTTAGTATTGAATCGAGCAGGGACGCCTAACGCAGAGGATTATATTCTTTTGATTGATCTTCTAGCGAAAAAGGGGACTCCTTTTAATCGTGAGCTCTGTCTTAAAATGTTTGCGATCGTAGACGACTATATCCAAGAAATTCGCGAAAAGCTGAAGATGCTGGAAGGAAAAGAAGCCTGTGAGACCCATGTCTACGAAGACAAGACCAATCCAGGCAAGCCGAAAGTGGCTTTGGTGAAGCAGGTGGCGGGGCAAGGAGCGATGTACGATATGCTTCTTTATCCGAATGAACCTAGCGGCTTCAAAGGCGGCTGTTCCATCATCGACATGAACAATATGCCCGTCTTCTTGTCAGCGAATGAGTATCGCGATGGGGCGATTCGTTCGATGGTTTAACGTAACTAATGGATAGGTGGTGGTGGTATGGGGATCGGCCCATCAACCAAAGAAACATCTTTGCATCATTTTCAAGACCCACTGGTGGATCTGTTAAGCAACGATCCTGATATCGATTTTCAAGGAGTGGTTGTCGTTGGGACGCCGCAAAGCAACGCCATGAAATACCTCGTTGGTCAGCGTACGGCTGCATGGCTGGAAGGGATGCGCACGAATGGTGTGATCGCTTCGACCGATGGCTGGGGGAATTCAGATGTCGATTTTGCGAACACTTTGGAAGAGATCGGCCGCCGAGAGATTAGCGTGATTGGACTCAAGTTCATTGGTACACAAGCGAAATTTGTTGTAGAAAATGACTTTACCACGCACGTTTTGGATTTCAATAAATCAGAAGCGGGGATCGAAACAGAGGTCGTTGGTGAAAATACGATCAATCAGCGAGATGCTGTTAAAGCGCTTGCGTCGATCAAATTGAAAATGCGAAAAGACAATCAAGAAATACGATAACTGTTTAAAAAAATAGAAATAGTGGATGAAAAAATCATTCACTAGTACGAACAAGGGAGGATAATCATGAAAGTATCAAAAATGATCTCAGCAATCGACACACATACAGCAGGTGAAGCTGCCCGTCTGATCATCGGCGGAATTCCTAAATTCCCTGGTGAAACAATGGCTGAAAAGAGAGCCTATTTGGAAAACGAAGCAGATGACGTGCGTAGAATGTTGATGCTGGAACCACGAGGACACCGCGATATGTTCGGCGCCTTCATTACAGAGCCTGTTCACAAAGAAGCAGACTACGGTATCATTTTTATGGATTCAGGCGGCTATTTGAACATGTGCGGCCACAACACGATCGCAGCGATGTCTCAAGCAGTAGAACAAGGCTGGGTAGAGGTCAAAGAAGGCGAACGTGAAGTCAAAGTGGTTCAAGATACACCAGCCGGGATCGTTCATGGAACGGTTCATCTGGATGAAGATTATTCAGCAGAATCTGTGTCATTTGAAAACGTGGAATCATTCCTTTATAAAGAAAACGTCACAGTTGATGTTCCGGATATCGGAGAATTGTCGATGGATATCTCCTTCGGCGGCAGCTTCTTTGCGATCTTGCCAGCCGCATCTGTTGGTCTGGAGATCAAACCAGAGAACGCATCGAAATTCAATGATCTTGGGATGATCATTCGTGATGCAGTGAACGAACAAATCGACATTCAACATCCAACATTGGCGCATATCAAAACTGTAGACCTTGTAGAATTCTATGGTCCAGCAACGAGTCCTGATGCAACGTATCAAAATGTGGTGGTATTTGGTGATGGACAGGTAGACCGCTCGCCATGCGGAACGGGAACCAGTGCCAAGCTTGCGACATTATACGGCAAGGGCGAAATGAAAGTCGGCGACACCTTCGTGTATGAAAGTATTCTTTGCACGAAGTTTAAAGGGGAGATTGTGGAAGAAGCTGAAGTTGGCGGATACAAAGCAATTATTCCTCGCGTAAGCGGCTCAGCGTATGTCACAGGATACAACTCATTCTTGGTTGATCCGAAAGATTCCTTGAAGGATGGATTCCTTTTAGGATAAAGATGAAGGAGGGGTAATATGGTAACGATTTTAGTAACATTATTTGCGGTGGTTCTAGCGGCACAAGCGGCTGGGATGGTCATTGATTTCTTGAGACACAAAGACGACGACGGTGGCGGCTCATGGGGCGGCGGACTTGGGATTGGTTTTGTAACGAACTTTTTGGATACATTGGGAATTGGTAGTTTTGCCCCAACGACATTGCTTTTTGATGTCACCAAACAATTGAAAAACCCTCGTCATTTACCAGGAACATTGAACGTGGGACATGCGATCCCCGTATTGACACAAGCGATTTTATTCACGACGACAGTTGCCGTCCAACCATTGACGTTGGTTGCATTGATTGGCTCAGCGACGGTTGGTTCGTATATCGGTTCAAACTTTGTAACAAAATTACCAGCTAAAAAAGTCCAATTGTATATGGGTGTTGCGTTGATCGCAACGGCGATCTTGATGGCTTTGAGACAGTTAGGGATGATCGACATCTTGGGTGCTGATAATACAGCGACTGGGTTGAGCGGTATCCGTTTGATCATCGGTGTTGTCGGAAACTTCATCTTCGGTGCGTTGATGACTGTTGGCTGCGGCTTGTACGCACCATGTATGGCAATGGTTTATATGCTTGGGATGAGTCCATTAGTTGCTTTCCCGATCATGATGGGATCTTGTGCAGGCTTGATGCCCGCAGCAAGTATCAACTTTATCCGTACAGGCGACTATGCCCGTAAATTGAGCTTAGGCTTAGGGATCGGCGGCGTTGTCGGTGTATTTATCGCCTTTACCTTTGTGAAGAGCTTGAACCTTGATATTCTAGTATTCTTGATCGTAATGGTCGTTCTTTACACAGGATTCACGTATATCAAAAAAGGCTTATCAAAAGAACCTGAACAAAAAACAGCGTAATTGCTATCAAAACTACCTGCTTTTTTCGAGCAGGTAGTTTTTTTATGCTGGTTTAGAAAGATAAAAACGGCGGGCCGTTTTTTATTTCCCGCGCGTCAGGGGCCAGCGATGTTGCGTCTCAGAATTTCTTGACGATCGGAGAGGTCATTGGAACGAAAAAAAACCGTCTGAAATGCAAACAAGTCCCCAAAAAAGAGTTCATATAAAAAACACGTGACAAGAATCACGAGAATAAAAGAAAATTCTTTATGCAATCGCTTAACACGAGAGAAAAAGGCGTATCTTATTCTTAACAAAGAGAGACGAAAATTTACATAGAGAAACAAAAAACAAACTGTTATAATAGAACACGTGAAGGATGGTGAAGAGGATGGAAACAGTCCAACAATTAATCGTCTGCGGCGGCTGTAATGCAAAAATTGGACCAGGAAATCTAGGGGAGCTCTTGGCAGATTTGCCGAAAGCGACTAGTGAAAAACTACTGGTGGGATTTGATTCAACTGACGATGCTGCTGTTATTAAATTACGAGAAGATCTGGCGATTATCCAGACATTAGATTTTTTCCCAACGATGGTCACTGACCCGTACCTTTTCGGGAAGATCGCGGCGGCCAATGCGCTGAGCGATGTGTATGCGATGGGAGGCGAGGTGCTTTCAGCATTAAATATCGTCGCCTTTCCAGAAGAAAAGGATTTAGGGATTCTAAAAGAAATTTTGCGGGGCGGCGCGGAGAAGGTGCAAGAAGCAGGGGCGATCTTAGCCGGCGGGCACTCGATCCATGATTCGTCTGTCAAATATGGTCTTTCTGTCACAGGAACGATCGATCCAACGAAGATCTACCAGAACAATACGTGTCAGCTAGGCGATCATTTGATTTTAACGAAGCCTTTGGGCGTGAGCATCATTACGGTGGGCTATAGCGCAGAGGAAATCAGTGAAGAAGCATTTGTGAAAGCGACCACGAGCATGGAGACCTTGAATAAATATGCGATGGCGATCATCCGCAACTACGAGATCAATAGCTGTACGGATGTCACCGGCTTTGGATTGGCGGGGCATCTCCATGAAATGGTGAATGGTCAGTACAGTGCGGAGATCGATTCGGCACGTCTGCCATATTTTGAGGAAGCTTATCAAGGGGCGAAGGAATTTATCTTGACGGCTGGCGGCCAGCGCAATCGGAATTATATGGAAGACAAGATCGATTTCCAATTGAATGATTTTGGGATTGAGGAATTGCTCTTTGATCCGCAAACCTCTGGTGGATTGCTGGTCAGCGTACCAGCCGATGAAGCGGCAGCGCTAGTGGCAGAATTACAAGCGGCCGGGATTCCCGCACAGGATTTTGGTACGATCATTGAAAAACAAGACAAGGAATTGATTGTTTATTAATCTCTGCTTTCAGCAGACAATAACGATAAAAAAGAACGGAGTGAACCAAATGTTTAAAATCGATGCATTAGGAAAAGCGTGTCCGTTACCGGTGATTGAAACAAAGAAAGCTTTGAGAGAACACGATGTCGTGGAAACCTTAGTGGACAATGAGATCGCGACACAAAACTTAAGAAAAATGGCGGAGCAGCTTGGCTATATTTATCAGATGGATCAGGATGCGCCGAATCACTACAAAGTGGTCATTTCAAAAGGAAACGCGGACCTGATCGATGACGAGGAGCCGCAGGTCGCTGAGGCGATCGCAACCGTTGACGATTACATCGTCGTGGTGGACACCAATGTCATGGGGCGTGGTTCCGATGAATTAGGGAAAAACCTGCTGAAGGGCTTCATTTATTCCTTGACGGAACAAGATGTACTGCCTGAAAAAGTCATCTTCTATAATGGAGGCGTGCAATCCGTCGTTGAAGGCTCTGATTCGCTGGAGGATATTCGCGGGTTGGCGGAGCGGGGTGTGGAGATCTACGCTTGCGGCGCGTGTCTGAACTTCTATGAGTTGACCGCGGCTGTCGGTGAGGTCACAAATATGTACCGAATCGTAGAAATGATGCGCCAAGCACCAAAAATCGTGAAACCATAAGCCAAACAAACGCATTACCAAATAGTAAAAACCTACAGGTTGAAACGAAAGAGCATTTTTCGAAGGAAGAATGACTAGTTGATCATGAAGGAGCAGTTTTTATGCAAACATACGGAGTTGCGTTGTTTTATTCGACCCGTGAGGCCATGAAAGCTGAGGAAATCGCGAAGAAAGCCCAACTCGCTGTTCGAATCATTCCCACACCGGAAAAGATTCATGCCAGTTGCGGCTTTTCTTTGAAATATCCGCTGGCTGAAGAGGCGTCCCTGACCCTTTTGCTGACAGAAGCGGAGATCGTTTCGGAGGGCTTTTATCATGCGTCTCAAGAGGGCTTGAAGACGGACTATGAATTGATTCAGAAAGGATGACGGAATGGCAAATATAGTGATTGGAACGGCAGGGCATATCGATCATGGCAAGACGACCCTGATCAAAGCCCTGACCGGCATTGAGACGGACACCACCAGTGAGGAAAAGAAACGCGGGATGTCGATCAATTTAGGCTTTGCTTATTTGGACCTGCCGAATAACAAACGCGTCGGGATCGTGGATGTGCCTGGGCACGAGAAATTCATCAAAAACATGGTGGCTGGCTTGCCGGGCATCAATTTGGTTTTATTGGTGATCGATGCGGCAGAAGGGATCATGCCGCAAACAAAAGAACACATCGATATTTTGACCTTGTTGGGCATTCGTGAGTTCTTGTTGGTTTTGACCAAAGTGGATACGGTCGATCCCGAATTAAAGGAGCTGGTGGTCGAGGATATTCGCGACCAGTTGGCAGATACGCCTTTAGCTGACGCGGAGCTGATCGAGACCGATGCGGTGACCGGAACGGGAATCAAGGAGCTGTTGGCAACGATCCAGGCTCATTCGGAAGAGGTTCAGGAGCGTTCAGGCAGCGGGTCCGCACGGCTGAACGTGGACCGCGTGTTTAGTGTCAAAGGATTCGGGACAGTCGTGACCGGTACCTTACTGGATGGATCGGTGAATGCGGGGGACGACCTGTATCTTTATCCAAGTCAAAAAAAGACGCGGATACGAAACATCCAAGTCCATGAGACGGATGTAAAAAGTGCACAAGCCGGGCAGCGGACGGCCTTAAATTTAGCCAACATCGCCACCGACGAGATTCAACGGGGGGATGTTTTGTCGGTATCAGAGACATTGGAAGACACGTGGATGCTGGATGTCAAAGTCACCTGTTTGCCAGAAGTGGAAACAGGCATCGGTCTTTGGGATCGAGTTCGATTGTTAGTCGGCACCCGTGAGGTGATGGCGCGGGCCGTTCCGTTAGGCGTTGATTGGATCGGACCAGGGGAAGACGGCTTCTTACAGCTCCGCTTGGAAGAGCAGGTAGCTGTCAAAGAGCGCGATCGGTTCATTCTGCGGTCGTATTCGCCGATGCATACCATCGCTGGCGGGGAGGTTCTCGATGCGGCGCCCCATAAACACCGCCGCTTCAAAGTAGAGATTCTTGAAAGCCTGAAGGCCAAAGAAGACGGCAGCTTGGATGAATTGATCGCTGATTTTATGGTCAATAAAAAGCAGCCATTTACAAAGGAAAAAGAGCTGCAAGAATATTTAGGCGCCGAAAAAGAAGAAATTCAGCCCATCTTAGCAGAAATGGTCGCAGCCGATCGGGTGATGGAGACGAAGGTCGGCTATCTGGCACAAGCGAGTTATCAAAAGCTTGCAGAGCAGGCAACGGAGATTTTGTCGTCGTATCATAAGCAATACCGGCTGCGATTTGGGATGCCGATCGAAGAATTCCGTTCCCGGATGCGAGGGGTTCTTGCCGAGAAGGAAATCTCTACCTTGATCGCCTTATTAAAAGCAGAACTTGTCAAAGAAGCAAACGACCGACTTGCTTTGCAGACCTTCGATGTTGTCTTTAACAGCTACCAGCAAGCGGCGAAAGAAAAAATCGAACAAACCCTTGCGAAAAATGGCTTCACTCCGGTGAAAAAAGAAGACTTGTTTGGCTTAGATAAAAATGCGGAGGAAGTCTTGGAGGCGTTGAACGGAGATACGGTCGTCTTTTTGACTCATGAATATGTGCTATTAGGCACGGTATTCGACCAAGCGGTGAAGGTGATCCAAGATACGATCACGGCTCATGGACAAATGACGCTGGGAGATTTTCGCGATTTGACGGATTCTAGCCGGAAATCATCAATGCTGATCCTAGAGTATATGGATAAACAAGGGATCACCAAACGAGTGGAAAATTACCGCGTATTAGGCTAGGACACGAGTTAGAGAACGAAAGAAAGAAGGGCAGAGGAATGGGTATTTATTTGGACAATGCGGCCACGACGGCGCAAAAACCGTCTGTTGTGGCAGAGGCGATGACAGCGACCCTTACAGGTGACTATGGGAATCCTTCCCGCGGTGCCCACGGGTATTCCTTAGCAGGGTACCGTGTGGCAGAGAAGGCACGCAGTCAAATCAAAGCGCTGTTTCACGCCGATCAGAGGTATGAGGTCGCCTTTACCAATAATGCGACGGTGGCTCTGAATGAAGTCCTAAAGGGCTTGATCCAACCAGGCGATCATGTACTCACGACTTCCTGGGAGCACAATTCGGTCTTGCGTCCGCTGTACCAGTTGGAGGCGCAGGGCGCACGTTTTGATGTGGTTTCCAGCGAAGCCGTGACCGGACGTCTACGTTACGACGAGTTTGTTGAAAAGGTCCGCCCTGAAACGAAGGCGGTGGTCTGTAATCAAGCCAGTAATGTCACAGGCAATCTGCTGGATCTCGAATGGGTCAAGGCCTTTTGTGAAGAGCGAGGCCTCTATCTGATTCTCGATGCGTCACAAACTGCTGGGGTCGTTCCCATTGATCTGACTGACGGAAAAGTCGCGGCAGTGTGCTTCACAGGGCACAAATCCTTGTACGGGCCACAAGGGACTGGCGGGGTTTGCCTGTGGAAAAATCTTCCGTTGGAACCTGTTCTCACAGGCGGTGACGGGATGCAGTCCTTTTCAAAAGTTCAGCCGAAGGAATTACCGACGTTGCTGGAGGCTGGCACGTTGAATATTCCCGGTTTGGCAGGACTGGCGGCGAGTGTCGAGTGGCTCCAAACCAACGAGAGCGACGGAGCGTTAGAGGATTATTTTTCCAAAGGATTACAGAACATCGAGGGTGTGACGGTGTATGGTGCGTTATCTGATCCACGAGTGGCTGTCTTTTCCATCAACATCAAGGACGCAGAATCAGCATTGGTGAGTGATATTTTATGGGAAGAGTACCGCATCGCGACACGACCGGGGTATCACTGTGCGCCATTGATGCATGATGCGTTGGGAACGGCGGATCGCGGAACCGTTCGCTTGTCGCTGTCTCACTTTACGACGCAGTCTGAGATCGACACCGTCTTAGAAACGATTCAAAATTTGGCGTTACGCTAGGAAAGCAGGTGACCTATGTCAAAAGAAATTCAAACTATTTTAGCCAGTCTGCCTTCAGTGGATGTCTTACTGAAGCAGATCGATCCCGTCTATCCTCATGGGAAAGCGAAGGAGGCGACCCAAGAAGTCGTTGCCCGTCTGCGGGAATCCGTGGTGGAGGGCACACGGAAAACCGTGATTGACCAAGAAGAGGTACTGGCGATGATCCACAAGCAGCTAGAGGAAAAACAATTTTCACTGCGGCGGGTGATCAACGGGACAGGAACCGTGATCCATACAAATCTAGGACGTTCTTCCTTGAGTAAAACGATCCAAGAACAACTGCTGGCGACCAGTTTTAATTATTCAAATCTGGAGCTGGATCTTGCGAGCGGCAAGCGGGGTTCGCGCTACAGCCATTTGGTCTCCATCGTGAAGAAGCTCACAGGCGCAGAGGATGTCTTGGTCGTGAACAACAATGCCGCGGCAGTGCTACTGGTTCTGAGTACACTGACGCAGGACAAGGAAGTCTTGGTCTCACGGGGTGAATTAGTAGAGATCGGCGGGGCCTTCCGAATCCCTGACGTAGTGACCTCCAGCGGCGGAACGATCGTGGAAGTCGGCACCACCAACAAGACCCATTTGCGTGACTATGAACACGCGCTAACAGAAGAGACCGGTGCCGTCTTAAAAGTCCACACGAGCAATTATCGAATCGTCGGATTTACGGAAACGCCGAAGCTGACGGATTTAGCGACGCTTGCTCATGCCAACGACTTGCCGCTGATCAATGATTTAGGCAGCGGACTGTTGATGGATATGCGGCCATTCGGCTTGCCTTATGAACCGACGGTGAAAGAAGTGCTGGATCAAGGCTGCGACATCGTGACCTTCAGCGGTGACAAGCTGTTGGGCGGACCGCAGGCAGGGATCATCGTTGGGAAAAAAGAATACATCGAAAAGATGAAGAAAAACCAATTGCTGCGCGCTTTGCGAATCGACAAGATGACGCTGGCTGCACTAGAAGCCACTTTGGCGCTGTATTTAGATGAAAAAGAAGCTTTAAAAACAGTTCCAACGCTGCAAATGATCAGTTTAAGTGAAGAAGACTGCTTAGGAAAAGCCGCGGAGCTTGCGGCGATGCTGCAGCCAATCACTGAATTGAGTATAAAAATCGAAAAAGACAGCAGCACGATTGGCGGCGGTTCGTATCCAGAACACTTATTGCCGACGTATGCAGTGGTCTTGAGCTGTGAGAAATTCTCCCCAGACGAGCTGCAAGAGAGATTAAGATTTGCTGTCACCCCGATCATCAGCCGCATCAAGGACAACTGCAATTTCTTAGATATGCGAACCATTGCCGTCGAAGAATTCACGATGATCCAAGAATGCTTGCAGGAAATCTTCGGATAGTGTATTGGGTTAGTATAAAGGAGTAAACATGAGTCAACCACAAAAACAATTGGTCGCCGTGTCGCATTGTGTTTTGAACCAAAATGCCGTGATCCATGGGTGGGAACGGGCACGAGGTGCTTTTCCCTTCGCGATCGAACTCTTGCGTCGCGGCATCGCGCTCATTCAATTGCCGTGTCCAGAATTCATCGTCTTAGGCGGCGACCGTCCACCGATGACCTACGAGGAATACCACGAGCTGCCGGACTTTCGCCAGACGTGTCAGGAGCTGCTGGCCCCGTGCATCCATCAGATTCAAGCCTATCAAGCAGAAGGCTATGAATATCTAGGGGTGATCGGGATCAATGAAAGCCCAAATTGCGCCATCAGCGGACAACGCGGCGTATTAATGGAAGAATTTTTTAAAGAATGTCAAAAAAGACAGATTGCGAACAATTATTTAGAAGTGCCCACGTGGTACGAAGAAGAGGAACAACGAGAATTTAATGACTCGTTGCAGGTATTTTTAGAAAGAGGAGTGAAGAAATGAATAGTAAGGCAAAAGTGATCGCCATGTGTGCCATTGCGGTCGGATTGAATGTTGTGTTGGGTGAAGCTGTCTCCATGATGAAGATTCCGCTATTATTTTTAGATACAATGGGAACGATTTATATTGCGGCGAATTTTGGGATGGGCTACGGGATTTTGACCGGGGTAACGACGAATTTGCTGATGGGACTGTTTAGCGGACCAATGGCGATCCCCTTCGCTTTAGTGAATGTTGCGGTCGCTATCGTCGTAGCGTTATTGGCGAAAAAGGGATTTGGCTATAAGGAAGCGTTGATCGCAGGGATATTGCTGGCCGTTATTTGCCCGATGATCGGTGCACCGATCCGATTGGCCTTGTTCGGCGGCTTTACCGGATCAGGCACGGACGTGGTCATTATGGCGCTCAGGGCGTCTGGCAAAGAAATGATCAGTGCCACCTATTGGGGCGCGGTCATGGGAAATATCGTCGACAAGATCGTTTCCTGTTTACTGGTCGCATGGTTTATCAAATTGCCGCAGATGAAGCGTTTTGCTGTCAAATGAGCGTGAATGCCTTCTACGGCTGAGGGACTTAGCCTAGAACATTTAAAATGAGTGGGTTTCGACGGAATTGGTTGAAGCTTGCTCATTTTTTGTTGGTCAGAAAAGAATTCTTTGCTGCCGGTTTCAGGTATGGTATTCTTTAGTGGACGAAACACACGAGAGGAGGGAATTTATCAATGGTCTGTGTGTCAAAAATAACGTTGAATGAAGATCGCTTACGTTTTCATATCAGCTTTTGTCATGCAATTGCTTTTAAACCAGTGGTCAAGGGAGAAGTATGCTCAAAAACACTGACAATAAAAGAAAATACATGACCATGTGGTAAAATCCTGAATTTTTAGACGTTTAAATAATAACAGGGTCATGTTTGGAATATCCAAACATGTTTTTTTATTTTTCCCGTGGTCTCGACTAAGGGAGAGAAACACGATGTTGATTCAAGCAAACATGATCACAAAAAAATTTAGTACGACCCCTGTTTTTGAAGGGTTAACGCTCGCGATTCATCCAGGCGATAAAATAGGCTTAGTAGGAATGAATGGCTGTGGCAAGAGCACGCTGCTGCGCATATTGACAGGCGAAGAAGGGATCGAAGCTGGAACCGTCGCGCGGCGAAAAGGAGTGTCGATCGGGTATGTTCCTCAAACATTGGCCTACAGCGAGACGAGTGTAAAAGACTACTTGTTCAACAGCTTTGAAAAAGTTGCCGCTTTACGCCAACGCTTGCGAAAAATCGAGGAAGCCATGACCGATCCGCAGGCAAATTTCGAGGTGCTGCTGCAAAAATATGGGCAGTTGCAAGAGCGCTATGAAGAAGCTGGCGGGTATACATTAGAGGATCGGATCGCTGCTACGATGAAGGGCTTAGGCATTGAGGAAAAACTTGAGGCATCCCTTTCCTCATTGAGCGGAGGGCAGCGTATCCGCGTTGAATTGGCCAGAGTATTGACAGAACCAGCAGACGTTTTGCTGCTGGATGAACCGACCAATCATTTAGACATTGACGGCATTCATTGGTTAGAAAATTATTTAAGCCACAGCAAACAGGCGTATCTGGTGATCTCCCACGATCGGGTATTTCTGGATACGGTCGTGACGCGTATTGTGGAGATTGAAGGGGAGCAAGCCGTCAGCTATCCGGGAAATTATAGCAACTATGCACAACTCAAACGCGAAAGAATCGTTTTGCTGCAAAAGAATTTTGACCTGCAACAAAAGGAAATCCAACGGCTGCAGCGGATGAGTCGCCGGTATCGCCAATGGGGTCAGGAAAGCGATAATGAAGATTTTTTCCGTAAAGCGAAAGAAATCGAAAGACGAATAGAAAAATTAAAACACGCGTTGATCAAACCGCCAGAATCTGGCAAGAATCGGTTGCAGCAGGTCACGCAAGCCAATCGCTCAGGAAAAGAAGTTCTTGTGGCTGAGGAAATCGGCAAGTTTGTCGGCGACCGCTTGTTGTTCTCAGATTCAACCTTCATGATCTATCGGCAAGAAAGGTTGGCGTTGACAGGCGCGAATGGCAGCGGCAAATCCACGTTGATCCGCTGTCTATTGGGAGAAACTTCGTTGGATGAGGGCACGATTCGATTGGGTGCGAATGTGAAGATCGGCTACCTTCCCCAAAAACTATTTTTTGCCAACCCCAAGCAACGCCTGCTGGCCTATGTGCAAGACGTGCTGCCAGAAGAACAAAAAGCGCGCCGAACACTGGCGCAATTCGGTTTCTTTGCGGAAGATGTGACGAAACGAATCCAAGACCTTTCTGGCGGCGAACAAATGCGGATCTATCTATTGAAACTTTTGCAACAGAAAATCAACTTTTTGATTTTAGATGAACCGACGAATCATTTAGACATTGCCGGCAAAGAAGAACTCGAAACAATCTTAGCCGCTTATGAAGAAACGATTTTAGTAGTCTCCCACGACCGGTATTTTTTGCGGAAGGTCACGGATGGGCAGTTGGCAATCACGGATGGAAGCATTCGCAAGCACACGTTGCCAGTTATACAATAGCGTTGGACCAGCAGTCATGGAGCGTGGCTGCTGGTTTTTTTGCGGGAAATGACTGAAATGACAAAACTGTTAGGTGTTTTTAGGCTCTATCAATGGTTGATTTTGCAGGAAGTTTGTATAGTAGGCGTAGAAAGAAAAAAGGAGCAATCAGTGATGAAAAAATTTTTGATTGGTTTGATTAGTTTAATCGTTCTCGCCTATGTAGGCTTACAAATAGCAGATAAAGTTGTGAAAAGCGGGGATGATTACTACGTTCAGATCACCACAGACGGGAAACGTCTCAACGAGAAAGACGATAGCGGCAATGACTTCGTCGATTATAAATATGAATTGCCTGGCTATGACAAGGAAGGTAAGAAAAAGGACTTGGATTTCAACGCCAACAAAGATCGTCCCTTGCGACGCGAGGCCTTTCTTAAAGTAACGTGGAACAAGAGCAAAGGGGTCACTTCCTATGAAGAGGTCCAACAAAAGGAACTGCCAAAAAAAGCAGCAGAAAAACTAGGCGTTTAATATTCTGCCAGAAAACAGGTATAAACTTTCAGCATTTCGGTGCTGAAAGTTATTTTTTAAATGAATGTAGGAGTGATAGCATGGAAAAAATCGTAACCGTCGATGCCGTAAAGAAAACCTACGGCAAAGGCAATCAGAAAAAAACGGAAGCCTTAAAAGGCATTTCATTTGAAGTAGAAAAAGGAGAATTCGTCGGGATCATGGGCGCATCAGGCTCAGGAAAATCCACGCTGTTGAATTTATTAGCGACTTTAGACAAGCCGACAGAAGGACAAATCAGCATCAACCAAGACGATGTCACTAAATTGTCTGGCAATCAATTGGCAGATTTTCGGAGCCGCGAGATCGGCTTCATCTTCCAAGACTTTAATTTATTAGAAAATCTAACGGCGGCGGAAAATATCGCTGTGCCCTTGTCCTTGCAGGGCGTGAAGGCTAAAGAGATCCATCGACGGGTCTCAGAAGTCGCGCAGCGTTTGTCGATTGACGGGATCTTAAACAGCTATCCTGCACAAATCTCTGGCGGGCAAAAGCAACGTGTGGCGGCGGCGCGTGCCTTGATCACACAGCCTACGATCTTGCTTGGGGATGAACCAACAGGGGCATTGGATTCAAACAGCGCCCGGGATCTGTTGGACACGATGGAGGAATTGAACCAAAAGGACCAAGTATCGATTCTTTTAGTGACCCACGATCCTTTCTCAGCCAGCTATTGTCAACGAATTCTCTTCATTAAAGATGGCGTGATCTATCAAGAGGTGAAACGAGAAAATCAAACGCGGGAAGCTTTTTATCGTCAGATTTTAAGTGTTCTCGGGAACTTGGAACAGTAGGGGGTGCCGTTCGATGCTTTTAAAATTATCACTTACTGGGATCAAGGGACGTTTGCGTGATTACATCGTTTTGTTCTCCGGCTTAGTCGTCGCTTCAGGAATTTTTTATATGTTTGAAGGTTTGGCTACAAATACGGCCTTCTTAGAAAGCAACTCCATGGTCAAATCGATCGTGTTCATTTTTCATTTAGGAACGGTCTTGCTGTCGATCATTACCTTTGTCTACATTCTGTATGCCAATTCCTTCTTGATGACGATGCGCCAGAAGGACTATGCGATGTTCATGATGCTGGGGGCAAAAGGACGCAAGATCGCTCAATTGATCTTTATTGAGACGTTTGTGGTTGGCGTCAGTGCCACCATCGTTGGAACCCTGCTGGGCATTGGATTGAGCAGTATCGTCCAGCAATTATTGGTCAAACAGTTGGCGATCAAGATTACCCACTTTACGGCCGTCAGTTCGTCGGCAGCGCTGTTTACATTGATTTTTTTCACCGTCATTTTTCTGTTGGCAGCCTTTGTCAACGCCATGACGATCGTGAAAAAACCGATCCTGACATTGCTGCGAGCAGGCGAGACACCGATGCCGGCAAATCGCAAACCATTTACGCTGCTGTTAGAGGTAATTTCGGGCATCGCGTTTCTGGCTATCGGCTATTTCATGATGTCGCAAGTCATGACCTTGGCATTTTTCGCCTTGATCACTGCCCTGATCACGATTGTTTTAGGAACGTATTTTGTTTTCCATTCGATCTTGATCTTCGTTTTAGACCTGTTGAAACGTCGAGACAGTATCGCGTTGAAAAAATTGAACAATTTCACGCTCTCGCAACTAAGTTTCCGTATCCAGGATTACACGAGGATTTTATCCATGGTGGCGATGCTCTTTGCTCTTGCATTAGGAGCGATCACCGTTGGGTTGGGCTTCCATAATGAGATCATGAAAATGACGGACGCCACTTCAACCTATGATCTTGTGCTGAACAATGGGCAAGAATTCACCGCGTCTGATTTAAAAGGGCTCTCGACTTCTTCCGATGTGGCGTATCAGCAAAAAGAAGACCAGGATACCGTTTATTACGATCGGGAACAATTCAATCAAACACCTTTCAAAACCAAAGTATTTACCTCAAACCGTCAAACAAAGACGGTTGGCTTTGATGGGGAGAAATTAGCCAGCGATGTCACTGCGTCAGACCAGCTCCGAACCTTGGAATTGCCTGAACAAAGTGCCAAGAAGCATCAATTTGTCTCCAATCAAGAATTTGCGGCGTTGCCGGGAAAAACAACGGAATTACGTCTAATCACGGTGAAGGACTTCGAGAAAGACCGAGACGCCTTGACAAAATTAGCCAATGAGAACTTCCAAAAAAATCCGACATTAGACAAGGATATGGGAGGCATGAGCCAGAAAGCTTTGGTCTATGAGCTATACAACGCCTTGTTCTCAGGCTTTGAATTTATGGGCTTCTTCTTAGGGATCGCCTTTTTGACGATGCTGGCAAGCTGCCTGATGTTCAAGATCTTGTCAGGAGCCAAAAGCGATATCCAACGATACAGCATGCTGGAAAAAATCGGCGCACGCCAAAAGCTCTTGAAGCAATCTATTCGCAAAGAGATCGGCATTCTTTTCTTAGTCCCAGGACTGTTAGGGGTGACCCACGTGCTCTTTGGACTGCAAATGTTCAAAACGCTCCTAAGTGATCCCTACAGCAATCTCTGGCTGCCATTCCTGATTTTCTTCGTGCTATACTTTGTCTATTATTTATTGACAGTATGGATCTATACAGGAATCGTGATGAAACGCGAGGGGTAAAAAGAAAGCTTCCAGCAGATTAGGTGCTGGAAGCTTTCTTAGTCTTCTTCATCTATATATGCTAAGATATCGCCCGGTTGGCATTCCAGCACTTTACAGATTTCATTCAGTGTGGAAAAGCGAACGGCTTTGGCTTTCCCCGTTTTTAGAACGGAAATATTCGCATTCGTCATCCCGACCCTTCTTGCCAGCTCACCAGAAGACATTTTTCGTTTTGCTAGCATCACATCTAGGTTTACTTGGATCATTAGATTTCCAGTCTCCTTTTCATACGGTTCAATTAGATAGTTAATTCATTTTCTTCAGCGATCACATTAGCCTTTTCTAAAATTTTGGCTAGTGCCCAAACGATGATTGCACCAACGATATAAGTGAGGTCGAGTAAAGAATAATCCATTGCCATTCCGTGCATGGAAGCATAGACCTCGGGAAGACAAGTGGTTACGGATAAAAGCACTAGCACAACAGAAATCTTTTTCGCAGTAAGCACATTTGTTTTAACAAAAATCTCTTCCATTTCTAAATTTTTAAAAAAACTGCGTACAAAGTAGAAGAGCAGCCCGTACAAGATAACATTGGTGATCAACAGCAATAGGAAAAGCGGAGATGAAAAAATTGCTAAGGTAAATTTTCCTAAAGGCAAACTATCCATATCCATGCTCGCCATCGTAATTTCTCGTGTTACCGACGGAAAATTAAAGATCACCGCTAAAATTCCTAAACCAACAATAGCAATACCCATTGCCCCAACAAAGAAACTAAACAACCATTTCAACCCTTTAAAAACAGCTTTTTCTGAATTCATTTTTAAAACACTCCTTTTTTTGTTTTAATCTCTTGATGTGTTCACTATAAAGCAGTTTTTAAACAAAGTCAATATATTTTTATCGAAAAACGATAAAAATATATTGAATAAGAAGATTTCAAAATTAGGGGTGTTTTGGAAATCACTGACGCTAATAAATAAAAAAAATGGATGTTTCCAGTGTCTTCGTGTTATTTTATCCCAGTTTCTTAAGAATGTGAATTTTTTATGTCTTGGAAAGTGGGTAAGGGATGCTACAAAAAGCAAGTATATCGGGATTTTTCTTTGCATTTTGAACGTAAAAAAACGATTTACGTTCAAAATGTAAAATTGAGCGATGAAGCTTAATTTAAAATGCATTTTTTTAAAATCTGCTCTATAGTAGATACGGACAATTTAATAGAGAAAGAAGTGTTCCGGATGAACCGGGTAAAAAAAGCTTTTAGCAACCGCTGGGTGATTTTACTGACAGCGAGTGTGCTCTTTTGGGCGAAAACGATTTTAGCCTATTACGTAGATTTTTCATTAGGTGTAGAGGGGTCCGTTCAAACCTTCATTTTGTGGATCAATCCAATCGCTACAACCTTGTTGATGTTTGGCGTGTTTCTGTACGTCAAAAAGTTCAAGCCGGCTCTGGTGGTCTTGTTCTTGATGGATCTGTTGAACACCGTGATCCTCTATTTGAACGTGATCTTCTATCGTGAATTCACCGATTTTGTGACGATCAAATCGATTTTAGGCTTTTCTAAAGTATCACAAGGCATCTCTGGCAGCTCCTTTGCCTTGATGAAGCCCCATGACGTGTTGTACTGGATCGATTTGGCAGTATTTTTAGGGATTCTGATTTACCTCTTTGCCAAACGCAAAGAAATCGTCAGCAAGCCTGCCAAAAAAACTGTTGCCATCGCTGTGAGCTGTTTGGCCGCGTTGACCTTCTCGATCAACCTATCCATGAGTGAAGCCGATCGGCCGCAATTATTGCAACGGACCTTTGACCGTTCCTATATTGTAAAATATTTGGGATTGGACGCCTTTACCGTGTATGACGGCATCAAGACGGAGCAAACGAACAGTGTGCGTGCCCACGCTTCAAGCAACGGATTAACGGATATTTTGAAATATACCAAATCCCACTATGCGGCACCTGATCCAAGTAAGTACGGGATCGCGAAGGGAAAAAATATCATCGTGATCCATCTGGAAAGCTTCCAGCAATTTTTGATCAATATGAAAGTGGATGGACAAGAAGTTACGCCATTCTTAAACAGCTTAGAAAATGACAATAAACAAACACTGGCCTTTGATAATTTCTTCCATGAAGTCGGCCAAGGGAAAACCAGTGACGCGGAAAATATGCTGGAAACAGGTACGTTTGGGTTGCCGCAAGGTTCGCTGTTTACACAACTAGGCTCGGACAATACGTTCCAGGCCGCTCCAGCGATCTTACAGCAGCAAGCAGGCTACACTAGCGCCGTGTTCCACGGAAATGTCGGCAGCTTCTGGAATCGCGACCATGTCTATAAAAATCTCGGTTATCAAAATTTCTTCGACCGCTCCTACTTCAATCAGTCGGATGAAAATCTAGGCTACGGGATCTTGGACAAGGATATGCTGAAGGAAACGGTAGGGCATCTAGAACACCTGCAACAACCGTTTTACTCAAAATTCTTGACCGTTACCAACCACACGCCTTATTTGACGGATGGAAAGAACTTTAATTTCCCTGCATTGAAGACGGGAAACAGCACTGTCGATGATTATGTTCGGACAGCGCATTACTTGGATGAATCGCTGCGCCAATTCTTTGACTATTTAAAAGCGTCAGGTATTTATCAAAACTCGATCTTTATGATTTACGGCGACCACTTTGGGATCTCTGACAGCAACAATAAAGACCTCGCAAAGGCAATCGGAAAAGATCCTACGACTTGGGATAAATTTGACGATTCTCAAATGCAGCGGGTGCCATTGATGTTCCATATCCCAGGCTATACAAATGGCGGTATCCAACATCAGTACGGCGGGGAGATCGACGTTTTGCCAACCCTCTTGCATTTGATGGGAATCGACAATCAAAAATACATTCAATTCGGGACCGATCTGTTTTCTCCAAAACACGATCAAACCGTGGCTTTCCGTAATGGTGATTTCGTTTCACCTGCGTATACAGAATTAGGCGGCGACACCTACGATACGAAGACGGGTGAAAAGGTTGATCCTCAAGCCCTGGGTATCCAACCTCAGATCGACAAGGAACAAAAGCAAGTCAAGCAAGCGCTGAGCCTGTCCGACAAGCTGAACCAAGAAAATCTGCTGCGCTTCTATACTCCAGAAGGGTTCACGCCTGTTGATCCGAAGAAATACGACTATCACGATCTGGATAAAAAGAACGCGGAGATCGAAAAAGAGAAGGGCGGCCAATCAACCAGCCTTTACTCGAAGAACGGCAATAAAACGACTACAGCCCTTTATCCACCGATCCAATAGTTTCCAACTGTAAAGAAAAATCAAAAAATACTTTACAAATATAAAGCCAAACGCTGAAAAACTTTCCAAAAAGAAAGTGCTGCAGCGTTTGGCTTTTTTCATGTCTCATTAAAGAAGAAGGAGTCTAATCCCCGCAAGGCTATCATTAGGTAAGTTAGGGAGGCCTTTGGTAAACTAGAGAGGAGCAAAAAAAGAAAGGTGAGGCAGCTATGGCAACCTTGGAAAAGTTGATTCCAATTATTTTTCATCCAATCGTGCTGTTATTGGATATATTATCGATCTGCATTATTTTGTACGGGGCGGTTTTTTCATTTATGAAACTGCTGCAACGAGGAAAAGAATCCAGCCAGTTATCTGCGCTACACAAGATCAAATACATTAAAGCCTATTTAGGCAGCTATATACTATTAAGTTTATAATTTCTTATCGTCGCCGATATTATTGAAACAATCATTAATCCGACATTCCAAGACATTCTCAAGTTAGGATTGATCGTTTTGATTCGGACCACGATCTCCTACTTCCTAAACAAAGAAATCAACGAATTCTCCGAGCAGCAGCAGTAGAAGCGGTGAAGGCTTAAACTAATTAGTTAGTCATTTTTTAAAAGAAAGAAGTTTCTCAGAGAGGGAAAATTCTTTCTTTTTTTCTTATGAAATTGTTATTGATTCCCCTTTGAATGAATGGTATGATTGTTTTGTTTCGGGAGTGGATGGGTTCTGGTGTTCCCTCTGGTCTTCAAAACCAGTATGAGGAGTTAAGAGCTTCTTGGGTGGGTTCGATTCCCACACATTCCCGCCAATATGATTATTATGTCCGATAAACATTGATACAGAGCGCTTTCTGTTAAATGTTTGTCGGATTTTTTTGATTTCCACTGCATTTAGTTTAATTCTCAAGATAGTGCATCATTTTTTCTACTGATTCATGTTTGTGCTTTTTGGTGATGTGTAAATAGTATTTGCTAGTAATTTCAATAGAGGAATGCCCTAAATGATCCTTAACATCTTGTAAAGCTAGTCCACTTTCTAAAAGCATTGGAGAGCGTGCCCAAAAGGATATAAGCGAGAAAATTATCAATTCTGTTTTAGGGATAAGTTTTTTCGGCAGCATTTTAACCTGTTTCAAATATGGGATAGATTTGTTTGTAGTTAAAGATACACAAAATGTTGGAAAAAATGTACTTATGCATTGTGGAGTCTATGCGTGTGTGTCGGTCGAACTACATTGTAAAGAGTCAAAGCGTAATGATATAATATTTTAATAGTTGATATATAAAAGAGTCATAGCGAGTGGTGGAAAAAGGGAAGAGTACTGATGGGTTAATGAGACATATTAGAAATACTCATGGAGTAGATATTAATGGCAGTACTGAGAAGCAGGCTCTTTTAAATATGGGTTATTATCATGGTTACAAAGCGAGTAGGTATATAAAAAAGAGCACTAATTTACAAAATTATGACAATTTTCAGGAAGTAAAAGCTATTTATGATTTTGATATAGAAGTAAAAACAATATTCTATCCATTGCTAGTACGAATTGAAACATCATTAAAAAATCGTTTAATTGATTATGAGGCCAAACCTGTAGGAAATAAAGATTATAAAAAATATTTAAATAAAAAACTGGAGTTGAGGAACAAGATAGACAGTACTATTGCGTACAACTATTCTAAAGGACATCCATGTATTCAGCATTTTTTTCATAGCAGTAAGCCACTTCCTTTGTGGGCATACTTTGAAGTAACAACTATGGGGGAATTTGGAAATTTTATCTCTTGTATGGATGTTTCATATAGAATTGAATTTACTCAAAATATGAATATGCATCACACTGGTTTTAATCAAAATGGTAGAATGTTAGAAAATATTATTTTCTGTTTAACAGGTATTAGAAATGCAACAATGCATAATTCTATGATTTTTGATTGCAGATTTAATAACAGTAATTTTTCTTCTCAACTTATAAGTTATTTAGAAAATACTACAGGGATAAAAAACATTGATTTTGAAAGCATAGTAGACTTTTTAATACTGCTTATATTTTTAATGAAAAAGCAGCATACGACAAAAACGGAACTGAACCGCGTAGTATCACAGTTTGATAAAAAAAGAGAGCTACTATATTCATCTATTCCGATGAAAGCATATAGTGAAATATTAGGAACAGATGCTAGGAAGAAAATAAATGGGTTAAAAGAGTATATTTCAAACGGCTAAAATTTTTTACTTTACTCTATAAATAGCTCATGGTACCATTAATATACCAAATAGCGGTGTATTACTTCGGTTTGCACCTAAAAAAGTCGGATGCGTCCGGCTTTTTTTCTTTGTTTTTATCATACTGAATGTTTGGAGTTTATTGAAATACGCCTCACAGTTAAGTGAAATTGAATAAGAATTGTTGATTTTTAAAGCCATGATAAATCCGGTTAAACTCTACATTTAAACCCACACATTCCCGCCAATATAAACGCTACATCCGACGAACGCTATTGCAGAGAAGATCTGTCGAGTGGGCGTCAGATTTTTTTATTTTCCTTCCTCAATTAATCGTTCGTGTTTACGGTAAAAGGACTAAAAACAGAGAGAAACGTTTACAGTTTTTTTCGTTTGAGTGAGGAAAGGTACGTTGTCGTGTTTGGAAACAGTTCTTAAGAAAAAGAAGCAAAACTTAATGTTTAAAACAGTTAATTCAGGAAATGTTCATGTTTTTTTGCTTTTACTATCTATCCGTGATATAGTAACTGAGTAATACTTTGATATGTGACTAGTTGTTTATCTAGCTTTTCTAAGATACTTTTTTTTACACGTCATTCTTTATTACAAATAAACACACTTGATGTGTAATTGGAGGTACTTTATTATGAATAAAGGTACAGTAAAATGGTTTAACGCAGACAAAGGTTTTGGTTTTATTACAGGTGAAGATGGCAATGACGTATTTGCTCATTTCTCAGCTATCCAAGGCGACGGATTCAAAACTTTGGACGAAGGCCAAGCAGTTTCTTATGATGTAGAAGAAGGCCAACGCGGCTTACAAGCTACAAACATCACAAAAGACTAATTTGTTTAATCGACAGATAACGAAGAAGATCGGAAACGGTCTTCTTTTTTTCTATAATTATTTGAAGGAGGATATTCACATATGGCAAGCACCTATGGATTCAAATCTCCACAACCCTCATCGTTAGGGGAACGCTTCTCGATCGGTCAAGAAGTATTTTTCGAATATAACCAGGAAACGCAACTAGGGATTGTAAAGAACAAGCTGAACAATTCTGCGATCGTAAAAATAATTAAAAGTGAAACCGAAGATTTAATTGATTTCACAACGGTCATTAGTTACGGTGATCTCGTCGAACCTATTATGTAAATAAACACCGACCTTCGCAAACGTGAAGGTCGGTGTTTTTCTTTTCTATTTAAAAAACTCAAAGACGCCTATCGTGCCATCTGCGCGAAAAAGGATGCGGTAATTTTTATAGGACAAGCCTTCTTCATACATTCTTGTGTAGACTCTGACAGCATGCTCGAAGGCTCTTTTCGTGATCCCTAGGTAATCGGCGCATTCCCAGACCGCCGAAAAATGTTCCTTATGGCAGTCAATAATATCCTGTGGCGTGACGACCAATGTGGCTCCGACGTCGCGGGCCTTCTGCTCTTGCTTTCGTTTTTCATTCGTATCTTGACTGGTGATATCACCAACACTCGTCAAATAGTGGGCAATTTCTTCTGCGACTGTCTCTGTCAATTCTTCAGACGACTGTCGCGGGTTCAAATAAACCTGATCATCAATGCATAGGCCCTTCAATCCGTCTGGCATAGCAGGCTCAAAAGTATAATCGATCCCTTGAAAGTCAGCCATCAATTTCTCTGCTTTATCCATCTCATCAATCCTTCTTTGCATGCTTCAGCTTAATAAAATCAATGTAATTTAAGATATCTTCCATTTGTTCTTCTGTGACCTCGTCATCGATATGCGCAGCAACGGTCAGTTGTTTAGAAGAAAAGGCCGTATTTTTTTCGCGGCCATGCAAATAATCCAAAGAAACATGAAAAAAATCGGCGAGCTTATTTTGCGTCTCAATATCTGGTGTTCGTTTTCCCTGTTCATAGGAGGCGTAGGTGGTTTTGGCGATCCCGAGCTCTTTTGCCATGTCCATCTGGGTGAGTCGCGGTGTTCTTTTTCTCAAGGCTTTCAACTGTTGGGCAAACATAGGTGGTCACTCCCTTCTAAGACAGCATACCATAACTACGCCTATATTTTGTATAAAAAGAGACGAAATGTGGACAAAAGAATTTACAGTGTACGCGAAATGTATTACCATTGACTTATAAAAAAGAAATTCAACCTACTTTTTAAAAAAGGTAGGTGTTCATTCATTTAGAAGATGCCTATCTTCTAAGTGTATTTGAGTTATTTTAAGGAGGGCTAGCGATGGAAAAATGGAAGAAAGACTATTTGAAAGGAATCTTGCAGGACTACCCGAACATGCAAGATTATTATTTAGAGAGAAGGGGAAAGCTGCTATTACATCCCACTGAAGCAACAAAGGTGGAAAATACTGACCCAGAAAGCAAGGATCTGTTGATCTCCATTTCATTGGATCGGCAGTTGATCAATCTCGAACGAAACCAAAAGATCATTTCTTATTGTTTGGAACAAGCCACCGGTGAGACGAGAGCGATCATTGAAGGTCTGTACATGTCAAAACAGCCAAAAAGAAATTTGGACCGTATGGCAGAGGATGTTTTTCTAAGTAAACGGCAGGTGATTCGTTTGCGAGACCAATTTTTTGAAGTGTTAGCCGAGCATTTAGGAATCTAATGTCTTTTTTTTGGCAACAAAACGAACATAAGTTCGCGTATACTAAAGATAGATCTAAGAGAAAGGAAGGGTTCTTATGAGAGAGGGAACACGTGAGCGTTGTCAAAAGAGGGAATCTGGGGGCCGCCGATGCGCGGGGCTTCTGTTCGGAAAGTGGGTGAAGCAGCATGGATGCACTTCTTTCTTCATTGCTTGAGAATCCAGAGAGCATCGGTTTTCCGATCCTCTTTGTTGGGTTATTGGTGTGGGTGATGAAACAAAACAACGAACGAGAAGACCGGTACCTGAACACCATTGACGAGCTGACCGGTTCATTGAAGCAGATCGAGAGGCTGGAGCGGACGATTCGACAAATTTGTGAAACAATGGAACGAATAAACTAGCAAAAAAACCCAGAAGCTTTGAAGCGACCGCCAAAGATTTCCCTTTTGGCGGTCGCTTCCTGTGATTCTAACTTCTGGGCGTATTAAGATTGTTTTTCTGCTTTTATAATCAACATCATTGGTCGGCGCATTTCGTCCTTCATACCAGGAACTGCCATCATCGTTTCAGGCGGCATAGGTTCAACGATTCGTTGGATCTGGAACTCATTCGTCAACAAGCTGTCTAGATAGGTCGTCATTGTTCGGTGGTATTTCGTCACATCACTGCCGAGAAAATGGGCGGTGCGCTGTCCTTCGTAAAAATAATTGTCTACTGGAAAGTGCGCGATCTGTCCCTTTTCATCGTAGGTCCAATCCTGTGACCCTTCCGCAGTAAAGATCGGATGCTCCACGGAAAAGACAAGCTGCCCCTCTGGAACCAACCAGGTGCCGATGTGTTTGACTAGCGTTTCAAAGTCTTCGATATAATGGATCGCCAGTGAGCTGATCACGATGTCGAAGCTGTTTGGCTCGAAAACAACCGTATCAAAGCTGTCTTTTATAAAGGTGACCGTGGAAAAGGTGTTTTTCTCGCGGGCAACCGCCAGCATTTTTTCCGATAGATCAACGCCAACGACGGATGTGGCACCATGCTCTGCGGCATAAAAACAATGCCAGCCGTAACCGCAGCCGAGATCAAGGACGCGTTTTCCTTCAAAGTCCGGCAATAATCCTTTTAACGTTTGCCATTCGCCTGCACCATCCAAGCCCTGCTTACTGCGGGCCATTTGACTATAGCTGTCAAAAAATTCTTCGTTATCATAAATGTTTGTCATTATAAATTCCTCCATGTAATTGTATTTGTCTTAAACTACATGGAGTACATCTCTTTTGTGTGCAATCATTTTTATATCCTCGCTTTCGTTAAATTTCGTTCATCCAATAGGTACGGTCGATCGGTTCAACAAAGATCTCGAACTCCGTGGACTCGCTTTCAATCATGTGCGTGACGCCATGAACCAATAAAAACTTATCGGGTTGTCTCAATTGCAAGGTGTCACCAACATGAGGAATCATAGAAAGGTCGATCGAACATTCTTCTTTTCGGGTGAGGATGTTTTTTAAGTTGGCTTTATACATATCCTTTCCTCCAATTACGCTGTCTCAACGTACCTAGTTTAACATATAAACAGGTAATGAACAGGGGGGATTTTGTTTTCGGACAAATTCCAATTTCGGAGCAGGAAGGGACGTTGATAGGAGTTGGGAAATAAAAAAGCGTTCGTTTCCCAGCACGCAAAAAAAGACCGGCCTAGTAGGCAACGGTCCGCAAGTGAAAAAACAAATTCTATAAAGGATGGGTGTATACCCACAGTTAACTATAAATAGAAAAGGCTTTCTAGGCAACTTTTTTGCTCATAGAAAAAGCCGTCGCAGGGCAACGACGGCTGGAGTCCTGGGAAGGAACTCGGATAAACAAATGAACTACTGTTACCTTAACGGATAGCACAAAGAGATACAAGAAAAATGCTCAGAGCGGTGCAGATTATTCTTGAAAATTGAATAACACCCTTTTTTTAATTTTAGGCGTTAGAGGTGTGGAGAGAAACATACCGAAAATTTTCAAATTTGTAAAAAAATTGCCTTATCTACAAAAAAGAAATCGATTATTTATTTTGGTCCAAAAGACTGCTGCGAATAAGCCATCCGCTTTTCACTGCGATAACTTTTGTTATCAACGACAAAGTTTCTTTCGTTTCACAGATCGTCTCTTTTCCTTTATAATTTAAGAAAGGAGGCGGTTACAATGATCAGCTACTACAAGAATATATTGGTCGCGATCGACGGGTCGAATCACTCTGAACACGCGTTTGATGAAGCGGTGGAAGCGGCGAAACGCCACGGAGCCAAGTTGAGTGTTATTTCAATCATCAATGACAATGAACTCTCCACCAGCGCCTTTTCCTTTAGCAAAATCTACGCGGCAGAAAAAGAACAGGTTGAAAAAGAGCTGTTGAAAAAAGTACACGACGCATCCCTTAAGGACCTTGAAAACGTGGAGCCTTTTGTCGAGTTGGGCAATCCAAAAGAAAAAATCGTTGAATTTGCGAAGGAAAATGAGAGTGACATGATTTACTTGGGTGCGACAGGAAAAGGGGAGATTCGTCTCTCGCGCATCGGCTCGACCGCAGCTTATGTCGTCAATCATGCCCCCTGTAGTGTAACCGTCATTCGGTAGAGAACCTATCTTTTATGAAAGAACGATCCAATACAAAAGTCAATAGAATATGAACAGCGGAGGAGTAGGTAGTATGATCAGCAGATATAAGAATATTATGGTTGCCGTGGATGGTTCCGACCAGTCGGAAGGCGCGTTTTTTGAAGCGATCGGTGCTGCACGACGGAACGATGCGAGGCTGTATGTGGTTCAGGTCATTGATGATTCCAGTATTTTGATGAGCAGTGCGCAGCCGATGGATGATATTTTAGCAGAAGAGTCTCAGCAGGCCAAAAAGTACCTTGAAAAGCTGCAGGAACGAGGCCGCTACCAAAATATGGAGATCGTGCAATATATTGGGAATCCGAAAAAGGCGTTAACAGAAGAATTGCCTAAGCAGTATGCGATCGACTTGATTTATGTCGGCGCCACGGGGAAGGGCCGCTTCCAACGGCTATTGGTAGGTTCCACCAGCGGGTATATCGTGAATCATGCCCCCTGCAATGTGATGGTCGTAAGATAACAACAGGTTTTGGCGAATGCGTCTTCGTCAAGACCTTTTTTTATGAACAAAAAAGGCACCTACCGTGGATTCACAGCAGGTGCTTTTAATGCAATTTCGTGTCTTTCACTGAGATGTCACTCCTCATTCGTTTTAAGGAAATCATTTTACCGTTGCATCAGACGAGGCTAATGCGTTAGTTAAGTGATCATTTTTCCAAAACCACGAAAAATGAATCGGATCACCGTTGCATAGAGGTTGTTTCTACCAATCGGCTCTCTTAGTTCTTTTGCAATTCTTGTACCGCTTTTTCAATCGTTACACCCGTTGCTACATGGTTTTTGTCGTTCTTATCGAAAACGATAAAAAGGTTCAACTCTGTATCCAACGTGACACGGTATTGCACATTTTTGTTATCGAATGTCATAATCATTCTCCTTTCTTCTTGTCACGAAAGGCAACTATTACGCTGATAACGAAATTCCATCTATAAATATAACACGAATCGAGGGAAATTACTAACAAAAAGTTTGTAACCGCCATCAAAAAAATTAAACTTATTAAATCCTTAACTTTCATTTTAGAAAGCCTTCACAACATTTAAAATAACTTAATAATCATCTGATTTAAGGGGTTATCGTTGGTATATACCTTATTTATCCGTATAATTCCAAGTGGACTCTAATGATAGGTGATGACATGAAGAAAAGAAGAATAACTGTAGTGCTGATTCTGCTTGTAGTAATCAGCGGCGGTATTTATATCGCTAAAGGAAAGAATGATTGGACCGAGCTGATCGACCAAACAGAACAGGAAAAGAAGCTCGTTTTAGATGTGCCGTTAGAAAATCAATTTGACGGGGATGCCCTGGAAAATGGGTGTGAAGTGACGGCGTTATCCATGCTGCTGCGTTATTATGGCTTTGATACAACGAAAAATGAGCTGGCAGACGAACTGGATTATCAACCGCTGTACACAGAATCTGGCAATTACGGCGATCCTAATTTAGGATTTGTCGGAGACATTACTGGAGGCGACGAGGCGATGGGGGTCGCGGTCGAGCCGATCGCAAAATTAGCCAAGTCGGTCGTAGGGGATGACTACCGCGTCGTGAGCTCCAGCAAAACCTCCTTTGATAAGATCATTGATGTTGTTGGCAGCGGAAAACCGGTGTGGATCGTCGCAACAGTGGAGTTTCAAGTGCCGACCGATAACGACTTTATGCTTTGGGAGACCGATCAAGGCAGCATGTATGTGACGCCTTTGATTCACTCCGCAGTCATTACAGGCTTCGATCGAGAGAAGGAAGTCGTGTATGTGAACGATCCATACGGGTACCAAAACCGTGAAGTTCCCTGGGACGACTTGAAAGACATCTATGATCAAACCGACAAACAATCCCTTTATCTGGAAAAAATCTAACGCGAAACCACTTCTTTTTCAAGGAAGTGGTTTTTGTCTTCTCTAGGAGAAAAATGCGTACAAAACAGTCACACCTTGCTATACTAGAAGAAAAGGGGGAAGGCATCATGAAAGAACGTTACGGCAACATTTTAGCAGCAGTAGACGGCTCTCCGCAAGCGCACCAAGCATTGATGGAGGCGGTCGAGGCTGCACGAAGAAACAATGCACGTTTGTACATCGCACGAGTCATCAATAACAGCGGCATCATGCTCAATAGTGCGACGCCTGTGTCCCAGATTCTTGAAGAAGAGAAGCAGTATGCCCTTAACGAATTGGAAGAAGAGGCGGCGAAGATTGATTACTACAACAAGCAGTTGATCACGTGTGTCGGCAGTCCTAAAAAAGCCCTATGCTTCGATTTACCTGAAACCTATCACATCGACCTGATTTATATAGGCGCCACGGGGAAAGGCGCGGTCGAACGAGTGCTGGTGGGATCAACCACAGACTATGTCATTAACAACGCGCCATGCAATGTGATGGTGGTGAAATAATAGGGAAAACCACAGCCAGCAAATTAATGCTGGCTTTTCCTTGACCTTGCCGTAACGTAAAGGTGTAGGATTGGTTTTGTCAGGAAGAAGTCATCACATTCACGAAGGGGAGAAGGGATCAAATGAGTTACACCATCAAACAAATCGCAGAACTTTCAGGCGTCAGTGCACGGACCTTGAGATTCTACGACGAACGAGGATTATTGAGGCCCGCCTTTCTAACCGAGGCTGGGTATCGAATGTATACGGACAAAGAAATTGATCGGCTGCAGCAGATTTTATTGTACCGATCCATGGGGATTCCTTTAAAAACAATCAAAGAATTGATCGACCGGCCTGACGAAAAAATCCAAGATACCTTGATTCAGCAAAGAGACGAACTGATCCGCAAACGCGGAGAATTGGATCACTTGCTGCAGGTCCTTGAGGACACCTTGGGGTATTACAAGGGAGAGATTCGAATGACAAATAAAGAAAAATTTGACGCCTTCAAGCAGCAACGACTGCTGGAAAATGAAGAGAATTATGGCACAGAGGTCCGCGAAAAATACGGAGAAGACGCCGTGGCCCACGCCAACCAAAAATGGCAGAACATGAGCGAGAAAGAGTACGGCGAGTTGACCGCGATTGAAGGAGAGTTGACGCAGAAATTGTCTGCTTTTTTAGAGGAACAGACACTGCCAAGCCCGCTGGCGAAAAAAGTGTTTGAGCTGCACAAATCTTGGCTGCAATTTAGCTGGAAGAAGTATTCTGGTGAAGCACACAAGGGAGTAGCCGAAATGTATCTTGCAGATGAACGGTTTACCCGTTATTACGATGACAAAAGCGGTGTCGGCGCCGCGGAGGCATTGTATCAAATCATTCAGTATTACGCATAGAAAAAAAGGATTGTGCTTCTGAAGTGAGACCCAATAGTTAGACCATATACCGACTGGAAAAACTGGTCGGTATATTTTTATGCTGTCATTCGCTCTCGGTACTGAACTGGACTACAACCAAGCCGGGTTTTAATTCGACGATGATTGTAGTAATCTATCCAGTCCTCAATTGCCTGTTTCAAGTACTCAAAACTTGTATATTCGACACCATGATACATTTCTTGCTTTAATAAACCGAAGAAGTTTTCAATCAGTGAGTTGTCCAAACAGTTGCCCTTTCGGGACATGCTTTGAAAGATATTCTTATTCGATAATGGTTTTCTATATTGCATCAACTGGTAAGCCCAACCTTGGTCAGAATGGAATGTCCGACGATAGGGACAATCTGCAGTGTAGTCAATGGCTTCTTTTTGACCATCAAGAATGGCCTTTAACGTTGGTGCCTCTGAAATTCGGTAGGACAAAATTTCTACATTAAACATATCAAGGAACGGGTTAAGGTACAGTTTTTTGATTACTACTCCCCCCGTATTGTCCCGTTCGAAATACTTGAATTCAGAGGTATCTGTAGTGATTTTTTGATGAGGAACCGATGTATAAAAACGGCGGTGAATACGATTTTTCGCCACTTGTCCAACAGTTCCTTTGTAAGAACAGTACTTACGAGATTTTCGTGTGAACTTCTCGCCTTTCAGTCCAAGCTTACGCATCAATCGACGGATTTTCTTTTGGTTCACTTTTAGTCCGCGTTCATTCAAGGCAATTTGAATGCGACGATAGCCATAATTCCCATTATTTTCTTCGAAAAGTTCTGTAATAATTTTTTCTAATGCGGCGTCTGGATTTTCACGATTGAAGCGCTGTTGCCAATACATATACGTTGCTTTAGGAAATTTCGTCGCTTCAAGGAGAATTCCTAATCGGAATTCTTTTCGGAGTTCGTGGATGATTCGTGCGTCTCGTTCTTGAGTCGATCCGGGATAGTCATCCCTAAAGCTCGGAGCTTTTTTATGAATGCTAGTTCTGCACGAAGCAGTTCATTTTCTCGTTCCAGCTCTTGCTCGCGCGTCAACGGTTTCTTTGGTGTTTTCTTCTTTTTCTTCGTCACGGAAGGTCTTCCTTTCGGTTTGGGTGAAAGACCTTCCATGCCTTCGCGGAGAAATGCTTGATGCCAGTGCTGGAGTAAATCTCCAGATGGCAATCCGTAGTTCAACGCAACATCAAGGTAAGAGTCACCACTAGTCAAATAATAGTGTATGACATCTTGCTTGAATTGAGAAGAATAAGTTTGTTTGGTTTTCCTTTGATTTAGAGCGCTGAAGCCAAGTCGTTCAACGGTTTTCACCCATTTTTCAACTAACGACATAGCTGGAATACCAAAGCGCAGAGCCAAGGTTCGATAGCCACCTTCACCATTTTGATACGCTTCTACAACGATTCTTTTGAAATCATAATCATATTTGGCCATTAAAAAACCCCTTAAGTTAGATTTTCTGGTCTAACTTAAGGGGCGCACTTCATTCGGCTCAATCCTTTTTTGCGTCCAACAGGCGTAATGAGCGCTGTGCTTCTGCCAAGAATACCGTTTCTTGCAGCAGCACAGCCTTACTTTGGGGAAAAGCGGAAAAACAAATAAGCATTTTCCATGGAATCAACGCATCTTTTCGATGGGTATGTTTTAACGATAAAAGCCGCTGGTAATGGGCTTCAGTTGCTACCGAGGGATGATAAAAGGCCATGAACCCAAGAGCATCGATCAGCTCTCTCAAGGGAAACGGCGACAGTTGCTCAGCAGAATCAAGCAGAAGCGGGAAAATATCAGGCGACATCCGACCCAACGAACGAGCGATCAAATCCCGTGGCAAAGGATAGGATTTCTTCTTTGACGGGGCAATCGGCGTTCGATGCTGATTGTGACCGATGTTATTCAGCAATGGAATCATCTGTCGTGCAGTCGCTTCGCCGCCGCTCTCCAGCTTTGCGGTGATCGCTAATCGAGTATACAAAGCAGGCTCATGAATCAGCGCTCTTAATAAAATGTGTGTCGCGTCACAATCTAAAGGCAATAATCGGGCGGCAACCGTACGTTCGCAAGCATCTGTTGAGGCAAGCAACGCAATCAGGTCACTACGCGACAGCCCTCGATACGGTGATAAATCGGCTTCTTCTACCCATCCTCGACCTTTTCGTTGAAGATCCTTGTTCATATCAGCAACTCCTTTTAAAGAAGTATACCAGAAAAATACCGTCGATAATTTTGTGTTTTACTTCACAAAATGATTGATTTTAAGAATCGGATATGCTATTATCAAAAAAAAGAAGAGGTGATGGGAATGACAAAAGTAGTTGCGAATCCTATGGAATTAAGAGATGCTATTCGTTGTGAGAAACAATCGATTTCAATCACAGGCGGCTTCGCCAAAATGATGCAGCCGATAGTGAGCCAGAAAGAAGTGGATGTAAACAGATTGGATCTGCCGACATTCGTAAAATTGGCGCTCGATCCTAGAACACTTGAAACATTAGCGACCGCGTACCAAGTGGCTAAGAAAAACGATACAAAAAATGTTGAATTAGAATATGTAAAAGGTTAATTTTTTTACCTGTGTTTGTGAAAAATGTATCAAAGTGAAAAAAGTGTCTCTTTAGAAAGCAAAGACACCAGAGGGACGTACCCCTTTGAAAATGGTAGAATATCGATAAAATAATAGCTTTAATAATTTTTTTTGACAGTATTTAAATAGAATGAATACTTTTTCGAAATAAAAATATTTAGTAACATTCAGAATAAATTTGAAAATGTTAAAAAAACAATTCATAAAATCGCCAAAAGAAGAAAGAAATCTGTTAAAATGTGAATATGAGGAAGACCTCTCTCAATCTTTCTTAGCTAGTAGTATTTGACTAGCATCCCCTTTAAGCACCTTGACGTTCAAGGTGCTTTTTTCTTTTCTCTAAAAAATGAGCCGTTCAAAAAAAGAAAGCGCTTCATAAACGCTGTACAAAAGGACCCTCCATTCGATACAATAGAAGAAAGGGGGGACTTACCATGAAAGAATCGTACAAAAGAATTCTTGTCGCAGTCGATTCATCTGAACAGGCACGACGCGCGTTTCAAGAAGCCATCGAAGTCACTCGCAGGAATGATGCCCACTTATATATTTTGATTGTCTCTGACACCAACCATTTAGGTGCCGAGCCCTATGCGGTGGACCAAGTCGTCAAGCAAGCGCATAAAGCAGCCGGAGCAGTCGTAGAGTCCTTGGAAGAATTGATCCCAGAAGATATTGCACACACGACGATCGTTGATGATGGCAATCCAAAAGCAAAAATCGTTGCCTACGCAGAAGAGGAAAAGATCGATTTGATTTTGATGGGCGCCACAGGTACCGGAACCTTTTCACGTCTGTTACTCGGTTCAACCACTGCATTTGTCGTGAACAATGCCCTGTGCAACGTCATGGTCGTTCGCTAACATAGAAGAAGCCAGCACATTTTTGTGCTGGCTTTTAGCTTGCGGTTTGATAGGCTTGAATATCCGTCATAAGTTTGGTTTTTCCTAACACCGCGTATTTTGCGATGATCAGTTGGCCTCGTGCATTTCTTCTCCCCGATACAACGATCGTCAGCCCATTTTCCACATCTGCGAGAAAATTCAACGAGTGGGCCGCAATCAAACAGTTGGTACCAGCAAGCTGAAAATAAACCAGCGGCTGTTGCGAAAATTGGATGATCTTCAACTTCTCTACTGTTCCCTTAAGCGATTCCATCAGCCTTCCTCCTTGTATGGATGCCTTTAAAAACAAGCTCATTATTTTTACGTTCAAATTGGAAATAAATATCCTTCTTCCGCCCAGTCTTAACGGCAGGAATAACAAAATAATCGCGATCTTCCGCATCCATCTTCGCTGTGATCTGATTCAAACATAAGGCCAGCGGCAAAGAGTCCTTCACTAAGGAATCATACGTGCGGTAAAAAAGTTCAACAGAATCTGGACTAATCATAGACATGGTCATCACCTCATACATAGTATACGAACATTTGTTCGATAAGTAAAGAAAAAAGAGAGCCTTTTTTATAAAACTACGCAAAAAAAAGAAACCTCCATGTAGTAATGGGAGGTTTCTTAAAAAAATACCTGTTTTACTAAAACAAAGACGATCGCCCAAAAAAGCAGGCAAAAGAGCAGGGCGATTCGGTATATGATGTGTTTGGGCTGGCGGTAGAGCCAGTGGGACAATTTTTTCATAGCTAAATTCCTTTTTTATTCGTTGTTGATCGTCGATTGATTGACATGAAAATCTTTCTATTAAAGAGAGAAAAACGCACACCAGCAATTTCTGCAGGCGTGCGTTTGAAAAGCGTGGACGGTTGGAATCGAACCAACACCTCTGTCTTAAATGCGGACTACATCATTGAACGAGTAAAACACCAAGTTCATCCACGCTTATCAGTATAGCGAAACGTTCGATAGATTCAAAGAACACGCGCGCTTAATTAAAAAATTATTATACTTTGACCTTTTTCAAAGATTCTTCGGAAAATTCTTTGGCAATCATCCACCCATAGCTTTCAGTAATCGCCGCAGCGGTGGAGCCATTAACGATATTACCGGCAACGGGAAGCTTGCCTGCTAAGAAGCGGGCTGTCATCTGCCCAGCCTTTTGCGCTAAAAACTGTGTCGCCAGCGCCTTTGCTGCGCCTTGCTCCAGCTTGACGTGGAACACTTTTCCTAAGGCGATTACCATCGCTGTCTGGATCGGCAATAAAACCGTGGCATCAGGGAAAGGCAATTGCGCCATCCCCGCACCGACACCGGCAGCGGCTGTGGAGGCACTATGAATGATGAGATGGGCTTTTCTTCGTTGTGTTTTATTCATCTCTGATTCTCCTTATTCGTTCTGTGAAGAAAGTGTAGCACCTTGATCAGAAAAGGACAATTTATACAACCTGCCTTAAAGCAGTTTTAAAGAATCATGTACTCACAGGCGTCCCTTGCGAAAGATTCCTGTGTTTTTTTGCGTAGGTTGTTGTAGAAGAAAATCGAGAGCACATGCTATAATGGGGGCGAGAAAACCCTTCCTTGCTTGCACGTGTGCTGTCTGGAAGGTCGTGAAACGATGAAAAACTATCTGCCAACAAATGATTTACTCTTTAAAAAAATGCTCACCTCTGAAGATTCCGCGTCAATCCTTAAAAATTTTGTCAAAGATCTGCTCGGCTTGGAATTCAAGTCCCTGACCCCCAAGGAAACCTACCACATCGATAGTTATAAAAAAGCCTTTGAAAATGTAGAAATCGGATTGACCGAGGTCGATATCTTGGCTATTACGGAAGACGGCAGCCACGCGACGATCGAATGCCAAATTCAACCGCATCAATACTTCCAAGAACGGACTTTGTTCTATCTCGTCGAAGCCTTCCGCGCTGCTTATGGCAACAGCGATGCCGAGACATTCATAAAAAAGAACAACTTTTCAACATTGCGACCCGCCTACGGAATCAATATCATTGATTTTCATTTATTCGATAAAGAACAAGACGCCCTGCAAATCTACCGTCTGCTGAACGAGAAAACCCATCAGCCATTTTTAGGCACAAAAAAAGAGAACTATTTGTCCTTTGTTTCCTAAGTTTAAAAAATAAACACGTCACGCCAAACAGCGCCTCTCAACACTGGCAATATTTCCTAAAAACCGGAGAAGTCCTACAAGACGCCCCATCCTACATCAAAGCAGCAAAGAAGAAGATCAGCTATTACCAACTGAACAAGGAGGAAAGAACCATGATCATGAGAATCAATAAAGCCAAAGCCATCGATGACGCCGTAAGATCAACACAGTTGATGGAGGCACGAGAAGAGGCAAGAGAAGAAGAGCGCGCGAAGAGAGACCGAGAAATCGCACTCAACTTATTAAAAACGGACCTTTCCCTCATTCAGATTTCAGAAGCAACAGGAATGCCTGTGGAAGCCATTAAAAAGCTGAAAAACCGCGAACGCCATACTACTGAAAGCGAATAGAATTGGTTGTACAAAGGTACTGATTGCTAGGAACGGGAATTGAGGAGGGGAAGTGAGAATCTCCCCGACTTTTTTAACACGTATTCGCGGGGCTTATTTGGAGTGTCCTCAAAAAATAAAAAAACAAAGAGAAAGAAGTAGTTTTCTTTTTAGAATAGGGACCAGAATGATAAACTAAGGGGGAAAGAGGTGGCAAAAATGGTGGATGAATATAAAAATATTTTAGTTGCTGTGGATGGCTCGGAGCAGTCTAAAAAGGCCTTTGATGAGGCGATCAATATCGCAAAAAGGAACAAGGGGAAATTGACCTTGGCGACCGTGATCGACACGGCTAGTTTCAGTGGAACGACTGGGGGAAACTCGATTCCTTTGATGCAGGAAGTCCATGAGAAGGCGCAGAAAATCATCACGGATCTGGAGCATCATCGCGTGGCGGAAGAGCAAGAGGTTCATTTGACTTCGCAAATCATTGCTGGCAATCCGAAACGGGAAATCGTGGAGCTGGCTGAAAAGCTGGAAACAGATTTGATCGTGATGGGGGCGACTGGATTAGGGGCGTTATCGCTGATTTTTGTCGGTTCAACCACCGCGTACGTCGTCAATCAAGCACCCTGCAATGTGATGGTCGTAAAATAACAAAAACGTTTGGCCGTAGTGGTCAAACGTTTTTTTCGTCTAGCGTCATGAGCAGCTCTTCGCCAGTATCATAGACATACATTACTTTTGGAAATTCGATGTCGTCGTAGGCTTCGACATACGGGGCGGTGATGCCATCTGAGAAATAAGGCTCACTTTGGGAATAGACGACACTGAGTGTACGGGCCATTTTGTTTTTAAAAAAGTGAAAACGTTGCGGCGAAGTCAGCGGCAATCCCTTTAGCGGCCGCATGAAGATCATGTGCCAAATTTCCTGCTGCATATGCTCAGGAATCGCAGTGAAGGGGACGTCGCTTCTTCGTGGTTTTTTCGGTTCAAACAATTTCTTCACCCTCTCTTTGCTTTATCATAGCAGTTTTTTAATAGAAAAAAAGTGAAAATGCTCAAATTCCCATGATTTAGGTCGTTAAAACAGTTTTTTTGCCTTAAAAATGATAAGGTAAAAGGGAGTAGTTTTAGTTATTTAGCGCGAAAAGAAACGTGAAAACAGCAAATGAATGAGGGTGAAAGAACATGCGCTATGGAATTTTTTTTAATCCGAATGCAGGAGACGGAGATGCGGAGGAATCAGCAAAAAAAATGCGGGAGAAGTTTGAAAAAGCGGGGCACTCGGCAGACTTTTTAACGGCACCTGATGCGGAGAAAGCAATTAAGAAAGTGAAAGAGGCGATCGACGATTACGATGGTCTTGTCGCGATCGGCGGGGACGGTTCTTTGAACATCGTGGGGACAGCGTTTGTTCAGGCTGGAAAAGCCATCCCGTTAGGCATCATCCCTGGAGGAACGATTAATAACTTCGCGAAACGCTGGCATCTTCCAATGGACGAGGAAGAGGCGATGGACGTGATCCTCGCGGGTCATCAACGGAAGGTCGGGATCGCTGCCTGCGACGATCGGCAGAAAGCCATTATCAGCTCCTTTACCTTTGGGTCCTTTGCGGATATTTCCAACGAAGTGCGGCAAAGTGAAAAGCGGAAATTCGGGTTGATCGTGTATCCGTTAAAAGCGTTGAAGCAAGTCGGGAAGGATACTTCTTATCCCGTCGAGATCACCGCAGACAATTACCACGAGAAATTGAAGGTGTGGTTCTCTTTAGCAACGACCACCCATTCGATCGGCGGCAGACCGTATGTCGATACCGATTATGATGAGCTTCATGTCAGCATCTTGCACAATATGCGTCTCAGAAAATTGCTTCAGCTCTTGCGTTTTGTCTTTACGGGACGTTTAAAGGATTCAGATGCTATGACGTATCTGGAGACGAACAAGTTGGAGATCACGCCTTTGACGGATAAAAAAATCTATTCCCGTATTGACGGGGACAAAGGACCAGCATTGCCGTTAACCGTGGAATTTTTGGCAGATTTTGTGCCGCTTTATGTACCAGAAACACACGAATAGTACAAGCGAGGGGGGACAAAAATGGATAAGAATATGGAGAAGTTGTTGGCAAGTGCAGACACGTTCACAATGATCACAATGGACAATCGCGGATTTCCCCATGCGATCGCTATTTCACCGCCGTTGGAACGAAATGGGTTTTACTATTTCAAATTTTATATCAATGGCGACGGCCGAACCGCAGAGAATATTCGGCAAAATCGCATTGGCAGCTTGTTTTGCTTCAACAAAGAAAAGCATGAAAGTATCGCATTAAAGGGGTACTTGTTTGTGGAAGAGTTGGTCGAATACAAAAAATTGGCTGCGCAGCTCAATGAGTTTCAAAAAGAGCTGGATTATGAGCATCCAGTCATCGCAGTCTTTGAGACCTTGAGCGTCAAGCATTACGAAAATATGCACGGTGAATTTTTGGATGTGCCGGAAAAATAACAAAAAGGGTCAACTCTTGTAGGAGTTGGCCCTTTTGTATGTGGCTAGAAGAATGATCGTTAGTCGATGTTCGCTGAGACTGTACCAGAAGCTTTGGCTTTCTTGATGATGACAGCCAATACTAATGAGAAGATGATACAACCGATCCCCATCGCGATCGCATACATGAACATCATGTTGAAGCCGGTTTTTCCTGGATTATTATCCAGCCAGCCGCCGATCATGGTGTACATGAAGACATCCGGCAAATAGCCAAGACACGAAACGATTCCAGAAACACGTCCGGTCATTTCCACTGGGAAGCCCGCATCATCAATGATCGCGAAGTACTGACTGCGAACTACATAGATGAAGAACAAGCCGAAGATAAAGTTCACGATGACGGCAACCAGCATCCCTGCGTTGGCTGGCAATACTAAAAAACCAGCGAAGCTGAGTGTCAGCAAGGCTGCACCGCCGATGATTACCCGCAGACGAGACCCTAATTTATCCGCGATGATCCCGCCGATGATCCCGCCGGCAGCTTGAACTAAATAACGGATCGCGCCGAGCTGTGCACCGCCTGAGACAGACAAGCCATAAACATTGATGGCAAATGTATTGATGTAGCCTAAAATGCCATACATACTGTAGGCAAAGAAGACGATCGCTACTAAGACCCATGTACGAGGGATCTTCAGCGTTTTGAACATACCGATAACTACTTTAGAAAGAGGCTCTGAATGTGTTTCTGCTTCCGTGTCTTCAATAACAAACCAATTTAAAATACCAATGACGAAAACAGTGATCGCACAAACACGAATAGCCCAAGCGGTTCCTAAAACTTCATTTGAGAAGCGGACGAATACCGCATTCATTCCAACAACCAACAACCAATTCAGCAACCCGCGTAAGCCTTCTTGCCAACCAAACAAACGCCCTTGCTCCGAACTGTCGCCCAACATCCGAGTGGCTTTGATGGCCGCAGACCAATACGTGATGATCGTCGAGATTCCCATCAAAACGAAGATAAGCCGGCTGATCTGAAAGCCTGGGAATGTGGAGAACCACCAACCCAAAACGCCTGTCACTAAGAATGAAACGGTCAACAACTTCCGTGCGGAGAACTTATCCGCGACGACCCCGCCGACAAAGTACGAAAAAGTCGCCATCGTCGCATACCCTGATGAGAGCATCCCCATCTGCGCGTTGGTCAGATCCATCGCTTTTTGAATCGGTACATAAAACGTCTCCCGAATGTACGGGAGCTGGAAAATGATTCCGGCACCGGCTGACAGTAGTAACAACGTTCCCCATTTTTTAACTGCTTCTCTGTTCATATAACACCCTCCTGCTTGTGAATTGTTCTACAAAAAAACAAAAAAGAAGCAACGCTTAAAAAAGCGTTACTTCTCTCTGGTCTCCAGTAACACCCAAAGTATAGAATTATATGAAAGCGATGTCAACGTTTTTTTTGAACCTATAGTCAAATAAAGTGTCTTTTTTTTGAATGTTACGAAAGAGAAACAGTCAAAAAACGTTGCTATTTCAATAAAAGATAAGAGGTTTATTAGCCTAAGAGCGATTGACGAAATTCGTATTTTCCCGTAGACTATAAAAATAATCACTTTCAGAGATGAACAGTGAATGGACGTTTTTTCTTCTCGCTGTAGCTGCTCACGGCGAATTTCTCATGAAAGAGTTTGTGAGGTATGGTAGAATGAAAGCGTATTAAATTACTTGGTAGGGACAGTAGACAGATGAAAAATAAAATTATACAAATGATGGAAGACAATCCATTGATTGCAGCGATCAATAGTAAACGCAGTTTTGAGAAAGCGTTGACCTGCGAAAGTGACATTATCTTCGTTCTTTATGGCGATGTTTGCAGCATCGTGGATATTGTCGACCAATTAAAAGAAGCTGGAAAAATCGTGATGGTCGATGTGGATCTGATCGATGGACTGGCGACCAAAGAGACGGCGGTTGATTATTTGAAGCGAGCCACAAAAGCAGATGGCATCATCAGCTCAAAGTCGATCTTGCTGCGGGCGGCGAATGCGCGGGGACTCTTTACAGTCCATCGGTTCTTTTTGATCGATTCAAAATCGTTTCACAATTTGCCTAAGCAGTTAGGAACGTCAAAGGCCGATGTCGTGGAGGTGCTGCCGGGAGCGATGCCCAAAGTACTTTCTTGGGTACAGGAGGTCGTGGATGTTCCGATCATCGCCAGCGGGTTGGTTTGCGACAAGGAGCTCGTCATGACTGCCCTGCAGGCAGGAGCAGTAGCCATTTCAACCACAAACATGGATGTTTGGGAAATATAAAAAATAGAAAACGGTCGTTGATGCTAAGAGGAGAGAGAAAAGCGGACACCAGCTTATTTGGTGTCCGCTTTTTTGTCTGCATACGGACCGATGGGGGGACATAAATGGAAATAACAGAATTCAGCATGGATCTTTTCTCGCTGAGGGGGAAATCAGCCATCGTCACAGGAGGCAACACCGGCATCGGGCGTGCCTTCTCGTTGGCGCTCGCGCAAAGTGGTGCGAATATCCTTGTTCCGAGCTTGATCGATGATGATGGGACGACGCAGAAGATTATTGAAGAGACGGGTTCCTGCTATGTTTTCATGGAAGTGGATTTGACAGATGAAGGGGTCCCTCAGCAGGTGGTAGAGCATTGTGTCGAGGTCTTCGGAACAGTAGACATACTGGTGAATTGTGCGGGAATGTATCTTTCTGAGGAGGTTCGTCACTTCGACCGTGCCAAATGGGACCCGATGATCCAATTGAATTTGACGGCGGCATTTGAGATGTCTCATGAGGCAGCAAAAAAAATGATTCCGCAAAAAAGCGGGAAGATCATCAACATTTGTTCGCTCTTTGCCTTCTTAGGCGGACAGTCGTCCCCGGCAAATGCGGCGGCGAAGCATGGATTGGTTGGGCTGACTAAAGCCTACTGCGACGAATTGGCGGGGCATAATATTCAAGTAAATGGCTTGGCGCCGGGGTATCTGGCTACGGATATGACGAAGCGGGATCGCGACGACCCTGTGACCAATCAAAAAGTTTTGGCGCATGTGCCCGCCAATTATTGGGGAGAGCCGGCGGATTTGATGGGGGCGCTGATTTTCTTGGCTAGTTCCGCCTCGAATTTTGTGAATGGCCATATTTTACCCATTGATGGCGGGTATTTGGTTCGATAATCTCTAGCCGCCCAGATTCACTGGCGGCCTAGTACATAATGGATGGAGGAAACAATGTATGATCGAGTTTGAACAGGTTGAAAAAAGATATGGAGAAAAAGCAATCGCCGTCCACCCGTTTGATTTAACGATTGAGGATAATCAGTTTATTTGTGTCATTGGTACGAGCGGAAGCGGAAAAACCACCTTGGTGCGGATGATCAATCGCATGATCGAGCCGTCTAAGGGCAGTATCAAGATCAATGGAGAAGACGTTACGCAGCTAAATGAAGATGAATTACGCAGAAAAATCGGGTATGTGATCCAAAACATCGGATTGTTTCCCCATATGACGATCAAGGAAAACATCATGCTCGTTCCCAAGCTGTTGAAATGGAGCGAGGAGAAAAAGGCGGGGATCGCGGAACGCTTGATTCAGCGGGTGGATCTGCCGTTGGACTATTTAGAACGCAAGCCGAAAAATCTTTCTGGCGGGCAACAGCAGCGGATCGGCGTGATTCGTGCATTGGCAGCGAGTCAGGACATCATTTTGATGGACGAGCCGTTCGGTGCCTTGGACCCGATCACCCGAGACGCGCTGCAGGAGATGATCAAAGGCTTGCAGCAGGAGATGAAAAAGACGATCGTTTTTGTTACCCATGATATGGATGAGGCGATCAAGCTGGCGGACAAGATCATTATCATGGATCACGGCGAGATCGTTCAATACGACACGGTGGAAACGATCTTGGAACATCCTGCCAATGATTTCGTAGAGGAGCTGATCGGAAAACGCAAGCGAAACAGCTACTACAACAATGAAATGACTGTGGCGGACTTGATGGTGCCCCGGGTCGAAGCTATTTCCATCAGTAAATCGATCACGGATGCGATCCGCCAAATGTCGGAAAAGAAAGTCGATACGTTATTGGTCGTGGACGATCAGCGATGCTTAAAAGGATTTGTCGACATCAATTTTGTGGAACGGAATATCTCAAAGCTGAAGCCTAATACGTCTGTTTTTGAAGTGATGGGAAAAGACACGGCCAGCGTGAATCAAAACGACCGGGTCGCAAATGTGATCGAGCCATTGATCAATCACACCTACAAATACCTGCCCGTGGTGGATGACGAGGAACACCTGGTTGGGATCGTGACCCGTTCGTCCTTGGTTTCACTCGTACAAGAACAGTTGCAATAGGAGGTGATGGTATGAATTTTTGGTCTGAATATGGCAATGAGATTTTATTGAAATTTTGGGAACATTTTTATTTATCCTTTTTCGCGATTTTTTTAGGGATTCTTGTGGCGGTGCCATTGGGGGCGTTATTGACGCGGCTGTCTAGAGGATCAGAAACCGTGATCAAGGTCGTGGGCGTCTTTCAAACGATCCCGTCATTGGCACTGCTGTCCATCATGATCCCGCTTTTTGGGATCGGAAAAATTCCGGCGGTCATCGCGCTGTTTTTGTATTCGTTGCTGCCGATCTTGCGAAATACGTACGTGGGCATCAAGTCTGTCGATGCGACCTATCTGGATGCTGCTAAGGGCATGGGCATGTCGCAAATGCAGCGGCTGCTGCAAATCGAGCTGCCGTTAGCGATGGGGGTGATCATGGCTGGGATTCGTGTGTCGACGGTCTATGTCATTTCATGGACGACGCTGGCTGCTTACATTGGTGCGGGCGGTCTGGGGGATTATATTTTCAACGGCTTGAATTTGTACCGGATGGACCTAGTTATGATGGGGACGATCCCTATCACGCTATTGGCGTTGGTCTCTGACGCGTTGTTGAAGCGTTCTGAACAAAAATTAACGATGGATCGAGGGTGAGCCGATGAAAAAGCGAAACGTACTTTTAGTGGCGATGATCCTTCTTTTTGGAAGTTTTATCATGCGCAATTTTTCTACCAAAGACGACACGATCACGGTGGCTGGAGGGGTGACCTCAGAATCACAGATCTTAGGCAATATCGTCGTCGAGCTTCTCCAGCATTCGACGAATAAAAATATTGTCTATCTAAACAATTTAGGCTCCGCCAACTTGATGCACGAGGCGATGCTGCGGGGCGATCTCGATATCGCGCCGACACGCTATACGGGGACGGATCTGATCGGGACCTTGGGATTGCCGACAGAAAAAGAGCCGGACAAAGCATTAAAGATCGTGCAGCGGGAGTTTGACAAACGCTTCGGCTTTGATTGGTTTCCAAGCTATGGGTTTTCCAATCAGTTTACCTTTATGGTGACGCAGGAAACCGCAAAAAAATACGGGCTGAAAAAAGTCAGCGACCTGCAAAAAGTCGCTGGGAAAATGCGGCTAGGCTCTGACCAAACCTGGTACAAGCGGGAAGGCGACGGCTATAAAGGGTACACCGAGGAATACAATACGACCTTTCAACGGGTATATCCGATGCAGGTGGGACTGCTTTACGATGCGCTGGTGTCAAATGAATTGGACGTGATCTTGGGGTATTCGACCGATGGACGTGTGGGGAGCTATGATCTGGTGATGCTGGAGGATGATTTGAAATTCTTCCCGCCGTATACAGCGAGTGTCGTGGTTTCTGGCGAGACATTGAAGGCATATCCTGAACTCAAGCCGATTTTATTGAAATTGCAAAATACGATCGACACGGAAACGATGCAGCGTCTGAATTATGAATCGGACAACGAGCTGCTGGAGCCAAAGATCATCGCGCGGCGCTTTTTGGAACAGCACAATTATTTTGAGGAGGGAAGCTGATGCTGGATAATTTGATGCAATACTTGAGTGAGAATTCCTCCTACTTGATCGAGCAATTTGGGATTCACGTCTACATTTCGGTGATTGGCGTCGTACTGACCTTTCTGATCGGCTTTCCATTAGGGATCTTGCTGTCGGAACGCCCGAAACTCTCAGATTTTGTGATCGGCATCATCAATGTGATCCAGACGGTACCGTCGATCGCGATGCTGACTGTTTTGCTGATATTGATGGGCTTGGGACAGAATACGGTGGTCGCCACAGTGGTGCTGTATTCGTTATTGCCGATCGTCAAAAATACGTATGTCGGGTTGGTCAATGTCGATCCGATGTACATCGATAGCGCCAAAGGAATCGGGATGAATCGCTATCAAATCCTGTACATGATCAAGATCCCGTTGACGATGCCGGTAATTTTGGCGGGCATCCGTAATGCGCTGGTGATCTCTGTCGGGATCACGACGATCGGTTCCTTCGTCGGCGCTGGCGGTGTCGGGGATGTCATTTTGCGGGGAATCGCGATCACAGATGGCGCACCCATCATCATCGTCGGGGCGGTCCTGTGTGCCTTCATCGCGATCATGATGGATTGGCTGTTTGATTGGATCATGAAATAAGCACAAAAAAAAGCCTCCGCAATTATTCATTGCGGGGGTCTTCTTGCGTCAGCTTACGAATCACTTCTTCGATATACATCAATAAGATCGTTCGCGTCTTTTCATGTGACTTCAACTGCTCGTTCTGATGCGATTTTGTCAGAAAAATGATCTCACTGCTATCCAGGGAAAGGTCTGTATTTAGTTCTTCCATCACCAGCAATGATTTTGCGTGGTGTTTTTTTGCTTCTTCAAACAAGGGATCAAAGTTGGCGAATTTTCCAGCGACGGAAAAAACCAACAGCAATGAATCCTCTGTCAACAGATCAGGAATTAAGGATGGCTGACTCACGCGAATGACATTTTTATTCAAGGTAAAATTTAGTTTGTATTCAAAGTATTCCATACAAAAATTTGTCGGGCCATAGCCGAAGAGCAATATTTTTCCAGATTGCTGAATCAGCTCTGCTAAATAATCGACGGATGCTTCATCAAAGTTTTCCATGAACTCTTTGATGCGGGCAAACTCACTATTCAACCGTTTCTGTTTGACCAATTCTTTGCCGGTCAAGAAGCGGAAATATTCTTTATACCCGGAAAAGCCCATCTTCTTTACCATTTTTGAAATCTTCGAAGGGGAAACATCGGCGAGTTTCGCGGCTTCGGTGATGGTCAAGTTCGTCTTTTCTCGGCTTTCTTCTAACAAACGAGCGTGGATAGTGCGTTCGAGCTCATTCATTCGATCCAACTGAATCTTCATCGCGGGGCCTCCTTTGTATCTTGACACAAGCATAGCACGGTCCTCTTCTAAAAAGCAAATATAAAGTGGAAAATTTTCCTATAAACACAAAAAAATTGAAAATAAATAGAAAATCTAATCAAATTTTAATGAAAAAGCGGATTCTTCACTTTATACTGAACTCAGGAAAAGCGCTTTCGAAAAAAAGATGAATGGGGTTATTTGAATGAGTTCTGAGACATTAGTGAAAGAAGCAATCATTAACGACGTAAAAAACATCGTTTCTGAGGAACAGGTAGTGACGGATCATGAAACATTGTACGATGCGGCCTCTGACCGTTACCGTAAATACATGAAAGCAAAAGGTGTTTTGGACAATCCATTGCCAACGGCGGTCGTTTATCCGAACAATCCAGAAGAAGTCAAAGAATTATTGATGTACTGTAATGAAAATGATATCAATGTGATTCCACGCAGCGGCCAAACAGCGACAGAGGGCGGACTTGAAAACTGGAAAGACTTGGCATTAGTGATCGACGGTTCTCATATGAACAAAATCTTAAAAATCGATGCGTACAACATGCAGGCGACGGTTCAAGCAGGTGTGCCTTTGCAGGCGTTGGAAGATGAATTAAGAAAAATCGGCTATACGACAGGGCATTCGCCGCAATCAAAACCGATCGCACAATACGGCGGCTTGGTTGCTACCCGTTCGATCGGACAATTTTCAACTTTATACGGCGGGATCGAAGACATGGTCGTTGGGTTGGAATGTGTCTTCCCGAATGGGCATATCTCACGCATCAAAAATATTTCTCGTCGTGCCGGCGGACCAGACATTCGCCACATCGTTATCGGGAATGAAGGAACGCTTTGCTACATCACTGAAGTAACGGTGAAAATCTTTAAATATTACCCAGACAACAACAAATTCTACGGCTATTTAGTGAAGGATGTAGAAGACGGGGTAAAAGTTCTCCGTGAAGTGATGGTCAATGGTTACCGTCCATCGGTTGCTCGGACGTATTCACCAGAAGATGCACGTCAGCATTTCTACCATTTCTACGAAGGGCAATGTGTCTTGATCTTCATGGCAGAAGGACCTGAAGGCATCGTGGAAGCAACAGGCAAAGGCATTGAAGAAGCCGTTGAAAAATTCAAAGACGGCATCGTGAAGCAAGTGGATTCGCAATTGATCGAAAACTGGTTCAACCAATTGAACTGGACACAGCAAACGATCGACGATGAGATCCAGGGCATGATCGACAATGACAAGCACGATGGCTATACGACTGAAGTTTCTGCGGATTGGGAAACCATCACAAAAATCTACAACAACGTGATCGAACGGATTCGCAATGAATTTCCTCGTGCGAACGATTTGACTATGCTGGGCGGGCACTCTTCCCACAGCTACTTGAATGGAACGAATATGTACTTCGTGTATAACTACGACATCAATTGTGAACCAGAGGATGAAATGAAAATTTACCACCATCCGATCCAAGCGATCATCGTTGAAGAAACATTGAAATTAGGCGGTTCGATGTGTCACCATCACGGAATCGGTAAATACCGGAACGAATGGACCAAAGACGAGCATCAATCGGCTTACTATATGCTGGAAACATTGAAAGAAGCGTTTGATCCAAAAGGAATCATGAGCTTCGGGAATATTTATCCAGTCCAAGAAGGCTACAAGTACCAAAAATAAACGTACACTTCTCGGCAAGGAGGCTTTTGCTTCCTTGTCGTAGGGTGTAAAGAGAAGGGGTTTACTGTGAAAATCATTTGCTTAGTCAAATTCGTTCCAGACACGGAGAAATTTGAATACGATTATGAGACAGATAAGATTGATCGGGACGCATCAAAGCTTATTCTGAATCCAGATGATAAGAACGCTGTGGCCTTTGCGATGCTGCAAAAAAAACAGGACCCTTCTACTTCTATTGAAATTGTCACGATGGGCCCGATGAAGCTTGAAGAGGAAATGAAAGACTTTGTGCGCTTAGGTGCGGATCATACCGTTTTGATCAGCGATCGCCGCTTTGCCGGCAGTGATTCTTTGGTAACGAGCCGCATCCTCGCACGGTATCTTGAGACGACGTCTTTCGACCTTTTGCTTACGGGCACCCACACTCTGGATGGCGGCACCGGACATGTAGGTCCTCAGATTGCTGAATTGATGGGGATCAATCAGTTTTCGACAATTGTTGCTATCCCAGAAGTGACGCGGGAATTTTCGATCGTTGAAGCGTTGCAGGAGGAAAAAACGTACCGCTTGAAGATCAAAAATCCAAGTGTTTTAAGTGTGACGCACCAAATGAATTTGCGGTTAGGGTTTGTTCGTTATGAAAACATCGGGAAAAATGTGGACGATCACTTTTCACTGGTGACCAACGACACGCTGCAATTGCCTCTTGATGCAATTGGCGGCAAGGGTTCACCCACGAAGGTGAGAAAAAATGTGGTCGTAAAAAGGGAACAGGTCGCCCATAAAGTGGTGAAGGTGGACGACGAAGGCATCGAAGAAGTGGTGCATTTTCTAAAGGAAAAGGGGTACGTATAATGTTCAAGGGACTCATTGTGATCGACAACGATCGGGTCGCTGATTCACTGGATCTGGTGGCCGTTGTGGAACGACTGGCAGGAGACGAAGAATCCTTTATTTACGGCTTAGGCATCAATTTGACGGAAGACGTAAAGGGATTGGATGCTGTGATCGCGGTGGATGCACCGACGATCCAGTCGAAGGATAGTCAGTTAGTGACGACGATCATTGAACAGGTGCACAGAGAGTATCAATTTGACAGTATCATCCTTTTAGCGACAGAATTTGGGCGAATGGTGGCCCCGAGAGCGGCGATGCGTCTTGAGGTAGGATTAGTGGCTGATATTACCGATATAGAGGTCGACAAACGCGGGAAAAAATTGATTCGCCCAGCCTTTTCAGGCAACATCATGGCGAGTATCGTCTGTGACTCCTCACCGATCATGGCAAGTGTCCATCCCAATGTTTTTCACGCAGCAGATCAGACGAAGCGTCCGCAAAAGATCCCCTTTGTTCCGGTTGAATTGAAAGCGTCATCAATCGAAGTGTTAGAGGTTGTTGAAAACGAACAAAGCGCGGTAGATATTCGGGAAGCCTCTGTCCTCGTCTCAGCGGGAGGCGGCTTTAAGCGCCCCATCGCTGAGCTGCAGGAGCTGGCGGAGGAGCTGTCGGGTGCCGTCTCCGCGTCTAAGCAATTAGTCGATCGCAAAAAAGCGCCGAGAGAGATCCAAGTAGGACAATCCGGCAAAACGGTCAGCCCCGATCTGTACATTGCGTTAGGCATTTATGGATCGACGCAGCACATTGAAGGCTTAAAAAACGTCAAAGAGATTCTTTCGGTGAATACCGATCTTGGTGCACCAATGAATTATTTAGCCAGCCTCGTCGTCCATGGCGATGCGGCAGAATTCGCACGAAAACTAAGTACCAGACTCAAGGGATAACCCCCAAGCGGGTGAAAAAACAAAAATAAAGGAAAAGAAGGTAGAAAAATGGAAATCAAAGATTTTAAAATGGACATGTTTCATATCAAAGGGAAAAACGCGATCGTCACAGGCGGAAATACTGGATTAGGCCAAGCATTCTCATTGGCGTTAGCTGAAGCAGGAGCGAACATCTTCATGCCTTCGATCATGCCGGATGATCCAGAATTCAATGCGGTGTTAGAAGAACGCGGTGCGAAAACAGCGTACATGGAAGCAGACATCACGAAAGACGGCGTGTGCCAAGAGGTCGTTGAAAAATGTGTCGCTGAATTCGGCTCTGTCGATATTTTAGTAAACTGTGCGGGCATTTGCCCATGTGACGACGTCGTCAACTACGGCCGCGACAAATGGGACCCAACCATCAATATCAATTTAACAGCCGCTTTTGACATGAGTCATGAAGCAGCGAAAGTGATGATCCCGCAAAAGAGCGGAAAAATCATCAACATCTGTTCTATGTTCTCTTTCTTAGGTGGACAATGGGCGCCTGCCTATGCTGCGTCTAAACACGGGTTGGCTGGGTTGACAAAAGCTTACTGTGACGAATTGGCACAATACAATATCCAAGTGAACGGGATCGCACCAGGATACTTCAAAACACACGCAGCGAAAGCATCGATTGAAGATCCAGAACGCAGCAAATGGATCGTTGACCATACACCAGAAGGACGTTGGGGCGATGTGGCGGACTTGATGGGTGCCACCGCCTTCTTAGCATCTGAAGCATCACACTTTGTGAATGGCCATATCTTAGCAGTCGACGGCGGCTTCCTCGTACGCTAAAGCCTGTTCCTTTTTAAGACTGAGAACCCTATTCTCAGTCTTATTTTGCCAGTTAAGGACGAAGAAAAACTGACGGGTCTTCAACGGATTAAAGGAAACGTTTTGTTGAAGGACATACTGCACGGGAAGCATTATATAATAGAAGAAAAAAATCAGATGGGCAAGGAGAGGCATATGGAAAAGAAATATATCGTTGGGATCGATGGCGGCAGCCAAAGTGCGAAGATCGTGATTTTTGATCTTGAAGGAAACATCGTGGGTGAAGGAAAAGAAGCAACGCGGCCTATGATTCTTGGAGAGGATGTTTTGGTTGAACATCCAGGCGACGATCTATGGGATGCGCTATGCAGCGCGTCGAATAAAGCAATGGATGAATTCGGTGTACGGAAGGAAAATATTGTTGGGATCGGGCTTGGGTTTATTCGCTGCTGCCGTGTCCTGCTGAAAAAGGACGGAAGTTTAGCACAGCCGGTCATTAGCTGGATGGACAAACGGACCTCGACCCCTTATGTTCATGAAAATCCAGAGGTGCAATACGTCACTTCGACAAGCGGGTACATCACCCATCGTTTGACCGGCGAATTCAAGGACAATATCGGAAACAACTTTGGGCAATGGCCGGTGGATTACGAAACATGGGATTGGTCAAAAGACGAGGACGTTTTAAAGCAATACAACCTGCCAGAGGAGATGCTGTTTGAAGCGGTGAAACCTGGCGATCAGTTAGGAACGGTCACAAAAGAAGCGAGTGAAAAAACAGGTCTGCCAGAAGGCTTGCCGGTTTTTGCCACAACGAGTGACAAGGCGGTTGAAGCGTTAGGTGCCGGCTTGATCCAAGACACGAGTGCGGTGGTGTCGCTGGGAACATATATTTGCAGCATGATGATGGGCAAAACGATGCCGCCAAGCGATGCAGTGAATTACTGGGGGATCTTATCTTCGATGCCCGGTCGTTACATCTACGAAGGCTATGGGATTCGCCGCGGCATGTGGACCGTTTCATGGTTCAAGGATCTTTTAGGCGAAAAAATCAGTATTCGTTCAAACTATCAAGGCATCAGCGAAGAAGAATATTTGAACGAGCAGGCAAGCAATATTCCAGCCGGCAGTGACGGGCTGATGACGAAGTTGGATTGGTTGGCGAATCCGTGGGAACCCTTCAAGCGCGGCGTGATGATCGGATTCAATGCCCATCATGATTATCGCTACTTGTATCGTTCGATTTTAGAAGGCATTGCCTATACCATGAAAAACAATGTGACGAACATGACGGATGAAATGAACCATCCTATCGATGAAGTCATCGTGACAGGGGGCGGCTCCAACAGCGATCTTCTGATGCAGATTTTTGCGGATGTGTTCAATTTGCCAGTCAAACGAAATGTCGTAAATGGCAGTGCCAGTGTCGGTGCAGCGATCAATGCGGCCGTTGGCTTGGGAATTTATGAAAGCTATGAAGAAGCCGTGGAAAAAATGGTCAAGGTAAAAGATGTCTTCACGCCGAAACCAGAAAACGTGGCGGTCTACAAACGCTTGAACGAAGAAGTGTACCAAGGATTAACGGATTACACGGACGAAGTGTTGAAGAAAACTTACAGCGTGCTGCATCCAGAAGGATAAAGGCACACGAAAAAGGAGCCCTTCCTTATTGCTGGAAGGGCTCCTTCTTTGAGCAATCGTTCATAGTTGATCGATCGACGCGCGAACATAGGGAAGGGGACACGTCTGAAGGTCTATTCCTTTTCTACAAGCGAAGGCTCGTACTCATTCTCCTTGGTAAACGCTTCAAATGACCCGTACAGGCGTTCCACGTGATCCAAATAGCCGAATTCTTCCTCGGTCGGTAATCGTTCTTGGATCAGGACGAAGGTTTTTAGCTTGTTTACGAGCTCTCTTTTTGAGAGAGGGGCGATTTCTTCTTTATGCAGTGCCAAACCTTGGCAGTGGAGGAATTTCTCGTAGGAGCCGAAATATCTTTTTATCTGTCTTTCGCTATAGCCAAATTCCTTCGCTGTTGGGATTTGGCCGTACTCTTTTACGAAAAACGCCAGCTCCTCCAGCAAAAATTCTTCGGTGATCTTGATGCCCATCATCCCCGCGGTTCTATGTCTCTCTGTTGGGGCTGGCTGAGAGCGGATGTGCATCAAGGTGTACCCGGTATTTTTAAGAAAGCCTAAATAATTGCGGTATTCCTTTTTGATCGATCGGGTATGTGCGAACTCCTGCTGCGTCGGGGTCCGTCCTTTTGATTTGATAAATGATTTTAGCCGCTGCTCCATCTCCTCTCTAGTCAGCAGCTTCGGTTCGACGCGGTAGGGAACGAGTCCTTGACTGAGAATAAATTCCTTGTAGGAGCCAAAATGTCGATTGATCGAACTAGAATTTCCAAATTCAGTCAGGCGAGGCGGCCGCCCTTTTTCCTTAACAAATGCCATTAGCTTTTCGATTAATTCTTCCTTTGTAATTGATTTAGCCAAGTATACCAGCCTCCTTTATTTTTTTATTACCATACTATTAATGTACAGAAAATAATTAGCAAAACCAATAATAGTTGCGTGATTTCATACTCTTTTTACGCGGCTTTTTTGATATTTTTGAATACTTTTTTACAGCGAGGGCTTCAAGGGTGCTATAATAGAAAAAATATTTTAAAAGGGGTGCAGGAATATGAACAAAAAGACATTGAAACGTTTGATCGACGTAGCCGCAGGGCGTTTGCCAGCAGATATTGTTTTAAAAAATGCACGCGTGATCGATGTGTACCAAGCAGAGATCATGGAAGGCGACGTTGCCATCGTGGATGGACGAATCGCTGGCGTCGGGGAAGCGTATGAAGGAAAAGAAACCCTCGATCTACAGGGCAAATTTGTGGCACCAGGCTTTATTGATCCTCATATTCATGTGGAATCCTCTTATGTGACACCAGAAGAATTTGGCAGATTGCTGGTTCCCCACGGCACAACGACTGTTCTAGCTGATCCCCATGAGATCGTGAACGTTCTTGGGCTGGAGGGGCTGACCTATATGGTAGAGGCGGCGAAGGAAACCGCGCTGGACATCCGATACATGATGCCTTCTTGTGTGCCGGCGACGAACATGGAGAATGCGGGGGCAGTCATTGAAGCCGAAGATATGATCCCTTCATTTGAAGAGAATCATGTCGACGGCTTAGCGGAATTCATGAATTTTCCGGGCGTGATCCATGCAGAAGACAGCGTTTTGGACAAACTTTTAGCCGCAAAATCACGGGGCTTACGGATCGACGGGCACTCCCCAATGGTGTTCGCCAAAGATCTTAACGCCTATGCAGCAGCAGGGATTTCCAATGACCATGAATGCTCCACGGTGGAAGAGCTGAAGGACCGTATCGCGCGCGGGATGTATGTCTTTTTACGTGAAGGCTCGGTCACACAAAACTTGCGGACGCTGCTGAAAGGCGTAACAGAAAATAATTACCAACGATGCGTGTTGTCTGCGGATGATTTGCAGGCAAAAACGATGCTGGAAAAAGGCCACTTGGATAACAGTATTCGCATTTGTATCGAAGAAGGGGTCTCGCCGATTCGAGCGATTCAGATGGCAACGATAAATGCCGCGCAATGCTGCCAATTGTCCGATCGCGGCGCTGTGGCGCCAGGCCTAAGAGCCGATTTAGTCATTTTTTCTGATTTGACAAACCCGACGATCGAAGCAACATATATCGCTGGAGAATTGATCGCTGAAAATGGCGACTATTTGCCGACAGTGAACCGAATCTCGACAGAACAAGTACAATCCAGCGTGCACATCAACAAATTCCAGCCGGAGCAGCTGGCACTCACGCTCACGAGCGACAACGCACGAGCAATCGAAGTCATCCCTCAAGAAGCGCTGACCAATGAAGCCATTGTTTCAGTGAAAAGGGACGAAAACAATCACTTTGTCTTTAATCCGAGTCAGGATGTCACGAAGATCGCAGTCATTGAGCGGCATCATGATACAGGAAATGTCTTTGTGGGGCTGCTGAAAGAGTACGGATTGAAAAAAGGCGCGATTGGACTATCGATCGCCCACGATTCCCATAATTTGATCGTTACAGGAACAACGGATGAAGACATGGCTGCCGCTGTCCATGCTCTGAAGGAGCAAGAAGGCGGCGTGGTGCTGGTTGAATCGGGAAAAGTGATCGGAAGCATGGCCTTGCCGATCGCGGGATTGATGAGCGATCTTTCCGGGGAAGCAGTCGCAAAACAAGAAGCAGAGATCAATCACTTGGCCCATCACGTGTTAGGTGTCTCAGAAAAAGTCGATCCGATCATGACGCTGGGTTTTATGTCATTGGCGGTCATTCCAAATCTAAAAATCACGGATATCGGGTTAGTCGATGTCACGAAATTTGAAATCGTGCCTGTATCTGTAGAAGCGTAAAAAAAGAGCAAGAGGAAAAGAGGGTATCTTTTCGTCTTGCTTTTTCATTTTTGATAAACAGTAAGATTGACGAAGCCTTGAAATTAGAGGAAAATATTCACAAAGAAGACCTCTTTATTTGTAGAAGAGAACCTATGTTTTAATAAACTAGAGGAGTGAGATTATTGGTAAGAATCGCAGTTGATATGGATGAAGTGATCGCTGATTTTGTTTCCAAAGAGATCCGGCTGTTTAATGAAGCAAACGGGACAACGTACGTGAAGAATGATCTGGCGGGGAAGAAATTACGAGAATTGCATCCCGAGCAGGAAGAAAGCATTCGCGAACGCGTTAAGGATACCCGCTATTTTTCGGACCTTCCGTTGATTGACGGAGCGAAGGAAGCCTTAGAGAAATTGTCTGAAAAGCACGAAATTTTCATTACCACTGCGGCAATGGATTTTCCTACCTCCTTTAATGCAAAGTACGCGTGGCTGCAGGAGCATTTCGCCTTCATTCCGAAAAGCCATTACGTTTTTTGCGGAGACAAGTCGATTATTTCTGCGGATTATTTGATCGATGACCATAAGCATCATTTGGAAGATTTTCAAGGCCAAGGGATTCTTTTTCGCGGCGCCCCACAATTATTATGAAGAGTACCCACTAAAAATGAATAGCTGGGATGAAATCTACGAGTATTTTGTTGAAACATATGGATAGTCAGCTACCCCACGTTCTTTTTTGATCAATCTATAGCCTGAAAAATGAGGCAACACGCCTCTTTTTTCAGGCGTATTTTGCGTTCTTTAAGAAGTCCTGAGGAAGAGGACGGAAGCTTCTCTCCAGCAGGCGCCAATTTTTAGCCGCACGAAATACGCCTTTGATGGCTGTCATCAAAGCGCGATCACCGTCTTTTTCGTTTGTTTAAGGCCTTTTTGATCTTTCGCTGCCGCTTTCGTTCCTCTCGAGCTTCCTGAATCTGTTCTTTGGTTTTTCCAATTTTCATATAGGAGGTGTCGGGTTTTTGTAGCGATTCAGGGACGTATTTTGTGGAGGAGGGGGCTTTTTCTGAAGCGCCTCGTGTTTTCGACCTGCTGGGAGGTGCAGCAGAAATACTAGCGGTATCCAGCGAAGCTTCATCTGGTAGCGCGGTGCTTGTTTGTTCAACGTCTTCTTCGCAGATCAGAGCTGCGGTGTTCTTCTCGGTAGAAGCCGCGACTGCTTGTTTTCGTGCAGCGGAACGCTTCGGTTTCTCAGGTGTTTT
>Ga0160505_100031_pt1 | contig 128994 bp, 117 predicted proteins | sample DIDeMG_FD_108225 | JGI IMG/M metagenome (GOLD analysis project Ga0160505, IMG submission 108225) | Enriched chicken feces microbial communities from UW Madison campus, WI, USA - DID2874_E49_Stillage MG | ecosystem: Host-associated > Birds > Digestive system > Large intestine > Fecal ... | reverse complement strand
GGTAATATCTGAAACAAAGTACTTCTTTGTGATCAATTTTCGTGATTGGTTTACGAATAATTCTACTAATATTGCCTGTTTGAGTTCCTTTGTCAGTTGATGATGCTCATCCACTAAGTCCGTTTTCGCAGAAAACGTTGATCCGCAATCATGGCAAAGATAACGGCTACGTTTCAATTCTAAAATAGTCAGCCTTTCCTTGAACTTCAACATCTGTGAGTTCGTTATATAAGAGCCATTACGAATGATGCGCACAGAGCCGCATTGTAGGCAATGAGAAAAGCGATTCGTCAAATTTCCTTTGATGATTTGAGCATTCACGCCCTTGTATTTCCTTTCTTCCAACCAATCATCATCGAAGAACAAATTTTTATCTGTTAAACCAAGTAATTTTCTAGTAGTATTATCCATTGAGAGACTCCTTTGGTAGGGGAGGTTTTAGTCGACTAAATTTTACCAAATGTGAGTCTCTTTTTGATTTGAAGATAAGAAAAAAGTGTTGGTAGAAAATCGACTTCGATTTTTCACCAACACAAAATATTATAGAACCAAAAGAACTGGATGCGAATCATTGATTCGGCACATCCAGTTCTTTTTTTGTTTCGCTTTTCTATTTTACTTAGCTTCTTAACCCGCGTCCGCGATCGATCAGATACCAGCAGACGCTATATAGAACAACGATAAACAGGACTAAGATCGACAGAGAGACAACGATCGATACATCCATGACACCGAGGAAGCCGTAGCGGAAGCCGGAGATCATGTAAACGATCGGATTGATCTTTGATACGCCTTGCCAAAAAGGCGGCAGCATCGAAATCGCGTAGAAAACACCGCCAAGGTACGTTAACGGCTGTAACACAAAGGTTGGTACGATCGAGACATCGTCAAACGATTGAGCGAAGATCCCATTCAGCAAACCTGCTAATGAGAACAGGATCGCTGTCATCAGCAGCGTAACGACGACGATCACCCAAGAATAGACATGCAGCGGCACAAAGAAGAGTGAGATGATGGTCACGAGTGTCCCCACCAAGACGCTGCGGCCGACACCGCCTGCGACGAACCCCCAGATGATGATGTGGGTCGGAACTGGAGCGACAAGGATCTCTTCGATGTTCTTCTGGAATTTCTGAGAGAAGAAGGAAGAAGAGACATTTGCATAAGAGCTGGTGATCGCAGACATCATGATCAGGCCGGGCACGATAAATTCCATGTAGGAAAAGCCCGCCATGTCTCCGATCCGTCCGCCTATCAAGTTTCCAAAGATGACGAAATATAGCGACGTGGTGATCACTGGCGGCACCAGTGTCTGCACCCAGATTCGCAAGTAGCGATTGGTTTCCTTAGCTGCCAAACTTTTTAGGGCAGTGAGATAAAGATTAGACATGATTTTCCTCCGTGATCTTCAGGAATAGTTCTTCTAAGCGGTTGGATTTATTCCGCATAGAAAGGACCTTGATTCCTTGGTTTGTTAATTGTTCAAACAGTTCGTTGATCCCTTGATCCCGCACGACTTCGACTTCAAGCGTCTGCTCGTCCGCAAAGGTGTGCTTGAACCCGTTGATCGTTGGTTGCGTGTCGTAGGGTTCTAAATCAAAGATAAAAGTCTCGAATTGTAATTTTGCCAATAAGGATTTCATACTGGTATTTTCGATCAATTCTCCTGATTGGATGATTCCGATGTTGCGGCAAAGCATTTCTGCTTCTTCTAAATAGTGGGTCGTCAAGATGATCGTTGTTCCATTTTCGTTTAATTCTCTAAGGAACGTCCACATTTCACGACGCAATTCGATATCCACGCCAGCGGTTGGTTCATCCAAGATCAACAGCTTCGGTTCATGCATCAGTGCACGTGCGATCATCAAACGACGCTTCATCCCGCCTGAAAGCATCCGTGCTCGAACGTTGCGTTTTTCCCACAAGTCGGATTGCTTCAAGTATTTTTCACTGCGAATCATGGCTTCTTTCCGAGGAACCCCATAGTAGCCCGCTTGATTGACAACGATCTGTTGGACGGTCTCGAAGGGATTGAAGTTGAATTCTTGCGGGACTAAGCCAATCTGCTGCTTCGCCATAACGAGCTGCTTGTCTAGATCGTAGCCGAAGACGCTCACGTTGCCGGAGGTTTTGTTGACTAACGAGGTGATGATGCCGATCGTGGTCGATTTTCCAGCTCCATTCGGTCCCAATAAAGCATAAAAGTCGCCTTCTTCAACGACGAGATCAATGCCTTTTAGCGCTTCAACGCCTGTCGCGTATCTTTTTTTTAGGTTTTTTATTTCTAATGCATTGGTCATGTATTCCGCTTCTCCTTAATTTCTGTGATTCCCCTATTTTATCATTGATTTTGGGGAACACAAGTTTTAAAAACGAGAAGAGGGTGCTGATCATTATTAATAGATAAAGAAGCCGACAACTCCGGCGAAGCACATCAAGAGGATCGGGTTGGGCTTGAACTTGCGCAGCAGGATCAGGGAAACAAGAAACAGGATCGCGGCCTTCCAATCAAAGTGGGCGAGCAGGCTGCTGGAAAAGTCAGAGGTCTCAAAAAAGGTCAGGAGCAGGATGGTGAACCCTGCGGACATGATCAAGCCTACGGAGGAGGCCTTCAAGCTTTTCAAGGCAGTGGAGACATACAGGGAGTCTTGATGCTTTTGGAAAAATTGATACAGGCCGATAGAGATGAGACAGCCGCCTAAAATACAGCCGATAGTAGCTACGATAGCGCCAGTGATCCCGTTTAGCTGCATCCCCACGAAGGTAGACGTATTGACGGCTAATGGCCCGGGCGTCATTTGCGAAATCGTGATGATGTCACTGAAGACTTTTTCGCTGAGCCACCCTTGTTGCGTGAGGACTTGCTCCTGTATCAGCGGAATGATGGCATACCCGCCGCCGATACTGAATAAGCCGATTTTTAAAAATGTCCAGAATAATTCCATGATCAGACCTCCCTTGTTTGCTGTTGGCGATAGGTGTGAAGGAGACAGACCCCGACACTGAATACTAAAATATAGACCACATTCAAGTTGAAAAAGGCATTTGCTATGAAGGCGACAGGCACCAGTAAACTCAATAATTTAGAGTTTTCTTGTCGGATCAATTGATACATATCGATCACCAAATCAATGATCAGAGCCGTGACACAGGCCTGCATGCCTTTTAGGACAGCCATCACCGTTACATTGGCCGCAAAAGCCGCATACCAATTTGAGATCAATCCTAAAATGACGAGCGGCGGAATGATGGCACAGATGGCGCTGATGAAGACACCTAGTATACCCGTAACTTTTTTTCCGGCTAGCACGCTTAGATTGATGGCAATCGCACCGGGAGAGGACTGCGCCACTGCCGCCATTTCGATCAATTCATCATTGGAGAACAGGTCTTTTCCTTCGACATAATACTTTCGAATCATGGGGACCACCACATAGCCGCCGCCAAAGGTGAAGGTACTGATGAATAAATTGATTCCTGCTAGCCATAAATAAAATTTGAGTTTTGTCATGGAAAGCCCCTTTCTTACTGCTTTCTCTCTAGTATATCGGTTGGTTTGCCATGTGTGAAATGATACTATTGAGCTATAGACATGAATAGAGTTCATGGGAAGGAGACATGTATGAATTACAATCAATGTGTCATTTTTCGCGAGATTGCGAAAACGCAAAATTTTACTAAGGCGGCTAATCAGCTATATATGACGCAATCGGCCATTTCTCATGCAGTCAAAGATTTGGAGGAGGAGGCGGGGACACAGCTTTTTGAACGACTGCACCGCAGTGTCAAGCTGACGCCTGCTGGCGCGTTGTTTTTGCGGGAAATCCAGCCGATCATAGAAGCCTTTGAATCAGTAGAGGCGCGCTTGCCCAGTCTGGAAAAGCAGCCGCCGGTAACGATCGCTTCGTGCATCACCTATGCGCAGATCGCCTTGCCACAGTTGCTGCACTGTTTCACGAAGACGCATCCAGACGTTCACTTTAAGGTGCAGGTCTTTCCAGCTTCTGAATCGATCACTCGGCTGGAAAGCGGAGAGGCAGATCTGGCCTTTATTGAAGGGCATGTCTTGCAGAACTCTTTTCAGGCGAAAAAGATCGAGGAGTATCGCCTCTGTGTCGTCGCCGCGCCCGCAACAGAAGTGACTGAAGTCAGCTTTGCTGAGCTTTTGCAGCAGCCGTTGCTTCTTCGTGAACGTGGGAGTGCTGTTCGGGAAACGTTTGAGTCTGCGGCGGTATTAAAAGGCTACAAGCTTTTTCCGCTTTGGGAGAGCATTGATTCGCAGGCGCTTCTTTCAGCGGTCAAAGGGGGATTCGGTCTCTCTGTGCTGCCGTATCCCTTGGTTCAAGAAGCGATCCAGCAGGGGAAAGTGAAGGAAGTAAAGGTCAAAGACTGGCGCTCGGTCAATGATATTTCTGTCGTGATGCGAAAGAGCCGCTACCATTCTCAGGTGTTGTCTGAATTTTGGCAGGCACTGGATGCAGTGGATGAATTGCCGCCAAATGTTTAAATCACTTTCTAAAAAATCCACAATAGATTAAACTATTGGATAGAAAGGGGTTATTATTTATGAAGACGACTGCTGAATTAAAAGCAGAAGCGAAAGAAGCGTTGAGAGGGAAATGGGGACAAGCGGTTATTTTGAATCTTATCCCAACATTGTTGACGGTAGCGATAGTATTTTTCTTCCTGTTATCCGGCGTGATCGCCTACATTATCCATGGCGGAGGAGATAGCACCAGCATGTTCTCCTATGCTTCGGATTACAATCAAAGCAGTGCGAGTGGCGGAGGAACTGGGATCATTTCCTCGATCATCAGTGCATTGTTCATGAGTGGGATTTCTTGGACTTATTTAGATTTATTACGGGGAGACCGCACGCATATCGAACCATTGAAGGATGCATTTCGTGGATTCCAAGGCGTATTCCTTGGCGGAGTGATCTTGTTAGCCTTGCTTACGAGCATTTTTACTTCTTTATGGACATTGCTATTTATCATTCCGGGGATCGTAAAAGCGTACGCGTATTCTCAAAGCTACTTTATCTACTATGATCAGATCCAACAAACGGGAGAAAAACCGAAAGTATTGGATACGATCACTGCAAGCCGCCGCTTGATGGACGGTCACAAGGGCCGCCTCTTCTGGCTGGACGTGACATTTATCGGCTGGTACCTTGTCACAGCATTGACATTAGGGATCGCTTATTTATGGTTGGCACCGTATATCTCAGCTACTAAAGCTGCCTTTTATGAAGACTTACAACAAAATATCTAACAAAAACGCCTGTGCTCAATGGAAATGTTGAGTACAGGCATTTTTTTTATGAGGCAAATCTTTTTTTATTTTGAATAGACAGTAACAGCGGCAGCAGATCCGTTTCGTAATTGGTATTTAAAATATTCAATAGGTAATGGGCCGCGTTTTGTTTGGGGAGAAGCTCTTTAAAGGTCGTGATGAAGAGGTCGATCTGATCATTTGGCTGCGGCTGAAAGACGATCTCGATGAATGTGAGACTTTGCAGGTATTTGATGACATGCTGCAAGTACAAATAATTGGGGATCGACACGAGGCCGACGCGAATCTTTTCATCTGTGACGAAAAATAGCGGCAACAGACTCAAGCAAAGCGTTTTGGCTAAGGAGTCGAGGACGTTCTCCAGCCAAGCAAGCTGTCTGCGGCGACTAAGTTTTTTTACCGCTGCTTTGATCGCCGGATAGAGTTCGCCGTATAATTCCGAGTCTACGAATTTTTCTTTGCTGCCGGTTTCAAACAGCAGCGGGATCTCCTTTTTCTGGATCGAATAACTCAAAAACGTTCGGGCGACGTTGTTCAGCAGCATCCGTTCCTCCTGCTCCCCCAGCACGCCTTGGAGCAGTTCGCAGGAGCAGTAGCGATAAAAGCTGTCGATCGCCAAACACAAGGGGTCGCGTTCCTCCACGTTCTTTGTGTAATAAAACATCAAAGGATTGGAGGAAGGGTGCTGATTCTTTGCTTCGTAGGGGTAGTAATAGAAAAGATAATTAAAAAATTCCACTTGATGCGTGATCGCTTCAGCCGTCTTCAGTTGGTTGCTCAAATAATTCTCTAGCAGCGGCGTGATCTGAGAAAACAAGAGGTCATCAAAAGGCAGTGCGGTTAAGTGCTTCTGTTGCGTATTCCGCAAACGGGAAACGCAAAGCATGAGACGAACCAGTTTAGGATGGAGAGGCAGGTGGAAAACGTCCATCAAATCCCGGACCAGATTGTCCTCTGGTGTGAAATCCATGGCGCATGTATTGAGATCATCCCCAAACGATGCCGACCACAGCGTTTTGATGTAAAACATTCGAATGACCGCTTCGTGACCGATCAATGCCATCTTCGCCAAATTCGTACGAATATTGCATTCTTCCAAATAGTTTGTTAAGGGACGCATTTGTTTTAAAACAGTCATTTCCTTCACCCCATGTTCTTCGCAAAAGCTGTGGAGGCTTTTATCTGGGTGAAACAAGGAGGAAAGTAAAAAGCGATACGGCAGCGAGTGCTTGACTTGTGTGATCAGAAAGTTATTGGAACGAGTGGGCGTGCTTTCCCAATAAATAGTAGAAGAATTAATGAACAGGGGCTCTTCGTGAATGGCAAGGAGTGTGTCGTTGATCTCCTGCAACATGTTTAAAAAGGACTGGTAGCTGCAATCTAGCTGTTGACTGAGGCTTTGAACGGAATACTCGCCGGCGGGATACCCTTCCATCAGCTGGAAGAAATGAATCTTCTTCTGCTGCTGGCGGGTCAAGAAGAGTTCTCTAAACATAAGAGCCACACCTTTCTATGCTATTTATTCGCTGTTCTTTTTAGACATCTAAGAAAAAGTGTCTAGAAAGTCAGCGATTAGTTACTTAATTAAAACTTATTTATAGGTTGATTCTAGCATAGCTGAAGGCCGTTCATTTTTCTTAGAAATGATGAGTTTATTGGAACGTTCGGTTATTCATGCAATCGTTTTACGGAAGTGTGAGCGGTATAGCTGTAGCGGCAAAATCGCGGATGAAAATATTCAGCCTTGTCGAAATGTTCGTTCCTTTTTAGCAAACACCAAAATCATTATTTTTCCCCTTAAATTTGGGCGGTCAACCGGAGGGTGGGGAGCAACTTTTTTTATTATTAAGTAAATAGAAAAGCTGCTATAAGTTATTTATAACGTTATGCCGCTTTTCAGCAGAATTCCACGTGCAAAGCGTCACAGATTAGCCGAAGGGAGCGCCTGTTTTTAACGCCTACTGAATTAAACTGCGCTCACTAGGAAAGCACATTGAAGGATGAGGTGCTCTTTATTCTATAGGATAGAGAGTACCTTTTTGCTTGTCTAAAAGACCTGTTTTTGTACCTGTCACCACTTTCCTTCTTTTCTATCTAGATTTGTTGTAGGTATGTTCAAAATTTAACACAGTGTGTGCCAATTTATGACGTTGTTTTACAATTGACATTGTTTTATAATTTATTGATTACTAAAAGTTTATTTTTAGGTATTTATATAATGAAAATAAAGCAAAAAACGTCTAATGTAACGGAAAGATAATGGTTCAAAAAATGATATCGGTTTCGTTGATTAGCGAGTTAGGGAAGGTGTTCATAAAAATGAAAAAGAAATTAGTTGTGGTTGGGTTGGTTATGTTACTTGTTCTTCAAATACTTAGTCCAACCTTTGCTTATGCACAAGGGACCACAGAATCAACGACGCAGTCGTCGAAGAAGGAGAGCCTCTCTTCAGCGGTGAAACCACCGGCGGCAAGTGCGTCGACCGCAGCAACGTCGGCAACGACAGCAACAACAACGACTTCAAGCAGCAAAGACCAAACGGCTGACGGCAACAGCACGGGGTCTTCCGCAGAAGCCACGCAAGCAACAACGGCGTCAACAACAAAAGAAGCAGTAAAGAAACAAGCGCGTGCAGCTATCGCGGACAATATTTTCAGTTCGGTAAAAATGTACAAAATCAATGGAGATGAAGTAAAGCCGAATGACACGCTGCCCGATATGACCGGGATCAAGCTGGCATTGAAATTCTCGTTCTCTAATAAGAATTATCAGACTGGAGATACCTTCACGACACAATTGCCTGCTCAAGTAGCCATCGCAAAAGATTTATCTGGCGATTTTAGTCCAATGACTTCGGCAAAATGGACGATCGATGCGGCGACGAAGAAATTAACGATTACTTTTTTAGAGGACAATGTTTCCTCAGAAGTTTATGATTTGACGTTGACTACCTCTTTGGAAAAGGTCAACGGCATTGACGAAGAGAACCAGAAAGTCGTTTTTGACACGGCACCCACACCAACGACCTTCTCGATCGATGTGACATCTAGTGTTGATCCAGGGAAAAATACCACTGCACTCACTATGGATACATTGAATCCGAAGAAGGCGACGATCACTTCCGCGTTCAATTTGGATCGGACGGATAATAACGATCGGATGTACCAAGTGGAAGGCTATAACTATGGCAGCAAAATGAGCTTTGAGTCTGTCAATGTCTATTCCAGCGATGTCGATTTCAATGGCACGCTGGTGGGCAGCAAAACATTATTAACAAAAGACGTTGATTATACCATTACCTATAAAAATGCGGACAGCAATCGACCTGTCGCAGAAATCAAGCTGCTGAAGTCCATCGGGAAAAAAGCGGTCATCGCAGAATCGGTCGTATCCGGTATTGACGGCAACAATTATGTTGATGAATCTGTCGCGGGAAATGAATACAATTATTTTTATGCGTATTCTTATACCAATGAAAATGGCACTCAGTTGAATTACACCAATGCGAGCAAAGCGTTTGTGACGCTGCAGCCGTTAGAAGCAAAAGGAAAGATCAATCCAGACACAGGAAACATTGACTGGGAGATCAACTACAACTTTAATGAGCAGCCGCTGACGACGTCTTCTCAGTTGCTCGCCAATTTAAAAGACCAAGGTGTCGAACTGGTTGACGGTTCGATCAGTATTGAAAAAGTTAAATTTAATTATACGAGTGAAAACAATTACGAGGTCGTTTCTGAAGGCGAGGGCACCTCTGACTTTACGATCACGCCTGATGGGAAGGATTCCTTGAGCTTTACGCCTAAGTCGGCGACGACACAAGCGTACATCGTTCGATATTCGACTAAAATTACCGATCCTACTGAACGCGTCATCAAGAACAAAGTAACAAATGGGACGGTAACAAAAGAAGCGCAAGTGAGTCTTATTCCGAATCTATTGTCAAAAGAAGCGGGGACCATCGACATCTTCAATCGTACGATGGAATGGAAGATCACGGTCAATGCTGAAAAATACAAGATGACAAATCCAGTGGTGCATGATTACTTCATTGGTGCGGTCAAGGACTATACGGGATTAACGATCAGCAAGAAAATCTCTGACACGGAATCGGTGCCGTTAGTTGAGAATGTGGACTATAAAGTCACTAAATTTGATGAAAATGGGTCGCCGGTTGGTGCCAAGCCAAATGTCAATGGCGCTCCAGATAGCTTCAATGGCGGGGTGCGCGTTGATTTCCTAGGGGATTACAACGAGCTGAAGGATACCTTAGTCATCACGATCAAAACGAAGATCGAAACCTCTGCTGAGAAAACCGAGATCAAAAACAAAGCGACGTTGAACTACGGTAATTCTCCAGGCGTCATCGAGTATGATGCGAAAGGGACATTTACTGATCCGTACTACACAGGCGGGGCAAAATTGGCCCAGACAGCAAGTACTTCTGGCGATTATCTTTATCAAAACTGGCTAGTCTTTGTAAATTCGACCGGAGCCAACTTCAACTTAACGAAGATGCAAGATAGTCTGCCAGCAGGAACAGAACTTGTGCCAGGCTCACTCCGCTTTGAAGAAGTGACCAGTCAATCAATGATCGACAACATCCAGCGTTACCTTGGGACGGACTACAATCTGGTTCCAGAAAATTCCGACGCTTACCCAACGAAGATCGATACGGCGAACAATCAGGTCAATCTGGAATTTGGCAATTTAGGCGCCAAACGGGTATACGTGAAATACCGAACCAGAGTCAAACGCGACTGGTATGTCTACAATCGCTTAGACAACGTTGCAAAAGTTACCTATGACGACAAGACACCAGCGGAATACAAAGCAAGCGTGTATGCCTATAATTATGAGTACGCGCTATTGAAGTCCGTTGCCAAAGACCCAGTAAAAGAAAATGTAGCGAACTGGACCGTGACCACGAGAAACATTACAGCAGGCATGCCTGTCCAAGATCCTGAGATCACAGACACATTAACTCCTGGAACGACGAATGCGGCCTATGATCCCACTTCTTTTGTTGTGACGGATACGGCGACTGGTGAAAAGATCAGCACCGACCATTACCGCTTGTCCTTTACAGGAAATACGTTCAAAATTGCGTTTTCTGATTACAAAGCAGAGAGCAACATTCAAGTAAAATACAATACCGTCAGTGAATTTCCAGGCGGAGTAAAAAACAATTCTCAAGTGAACTCTTCAAGCTATGGCGCGCTGAATGCCTATTACCGCCAAGCCAACACGGCTGTCAATCTAAGCTTTACAAACGGTAGCGGAACGGGTGTGGTGAAAACTGCGGACCTAGACGTGTTGAAAGTAAATGAGAAGGATCAAGGGTTAGCAGGTGCGACCTTTGAGATCCTTAAAGAAGACGGAACAGAAACGGGCTTGAAAGCAGATACGGATGCCGAGGGCAAACTGTCCTTTGCAGGCTTGCCGCTGGGCGAGTACTTGCTGAAGGAAAGCAAAGCGCCAAACGGCTACGAGATCAATCCAGAGTACAAAGATGGAAAAGCGATCACGTTGACAGAGAATATGGCGGCGATCAAAGTCGTTAATAAAGAAACGGTCGCAAACAGTGTCGAGCTGACTAAAACGGATGAACAAACGAAAGACGTCTTAGCAGGTGCAAAATTCCGTCTAGAAAAAGCGGATGGCACTGTCATCAGCGAGAACCACGAAACAGGAACTGACGGACGCTTCACCGTGAAGGATCTGACGATCGGAGACTACCAATTTGTGGAGACTGAAGCACCGACAGGCTACGCGCTGAATAAGACACCTGTGACCTTCTCGATCACCGAACGTCAAGGTCAAGTTGTCAATGTGACGAAAACCAACACCTTGTCAACTGGGTCAGTTATTTTGACCAAAGTGGACGAGCAGTCGAAGGAAACACTAAAAGGCGCGACCTTCCAATTGCAGGACAAGGATGGAAAGACGCTGCAAGCGGATCTGATCACGGACGGCAACGGGAAATTAGAAGTTGCAGATCTGGCTCCGGGAGATTACCAATTTGTGGAGACCCAAGCACCAACGGGTTACGAGAAAGACGCGTCACCACTAGAATTCACGATCACGAAAGCCCAGTCCAAAGCCGCAGAAGTAGAGAAAACCAATGCGAAGACACCTGTAAAACCCGGATCGATCACCTTAACGAAGACGGACGAAAAAACGGGAGAAGCATTGTCTGGTGCGACCTTTGAGCTGAAAAATGAGAAAGGGACTGTGTTAGAGTCTGATCTTGTGACCGACAAATCAGGGAAAATCGTCCTTAAAACACAGGCGCCCGGCACCTATCAATTGGTTGAGACAGAAGCACCAACAGGCTACGTGAAGGATACGACACCTGTGACCTTTACAGTGAAGGATCAAGCAGAAACGATCGAACTGAAAAAGACCAATAAAGCCATCGTCACTGGCGCAGTGATTTTAGAAAAAGTCGATGAAGCGACGAAACAGCCGCTACCTGGCGCAGAATTTGAGTTGCAAACGCAAGAAGGCAAAACGATCAAAACGGCTACGATGAGTACGGACGACAATGGCCGTCTAGCAGTGGAAAAATTGGCCCCAGGCAAGTACCAATTTGTGGAAACCAAAGCACCAGCGGGGTATCAACTGGATGCTAAGCCTGTGACATTTACCATCAAAGCAGACCAAACAAGTCCTGTACACGTAACGAAAACGAATAAGGGCAAGACGATCGATGGTCTTACTTGTACCGTGGCGTTGAGAAAAATAGACAGCAAAACGGGTGAAGGCTTAGCCGACGCGACGTTTGCTTTGCAAGACCAACGAGGCAACGTCTTAAAAGAAAATTTGAAGACTGATAAAACAGGGACGCTTGTTGTATCGGACTTGGAACCAGGAAAGTATCAACTAGCAGAGACAGAGGCTCCTAAGGGCTATATCTTGAACACGAAACCAGTGACCTTCCAATTGACGACTGCGAAGAAACGAGTAGTGACAGTCAGAAAGGAAAACGTCAAGAAACGGACGAGTGCTAAAGAGAAGGGCGGAAGCCAAGCGACGGATACGAACAAGTCACACACCACTTACGGAAGTAATTACAGTGGTCGTAACCATACGTATCTGCCTAAAACAGGCGAACAAAAATCAATGATCCTAGTGATCATCGGTGTTGTCGTGTTGCTTCTTTTAGCAGGGATCGTCTACATCAAACGCAAAAAATAAGTAACCAAAGATCCGGCTAGTCGACAGACTGGTCGGATCTTTGTCTCTCAGGGCAGCACATGGTATCTTTAAAGAAAATGGAAACGGAGATCGGTCAGGAAAGAATCTGACGTGGTCCTGTGAAAGGCGTGTCGTTTCGCAGGGTCAAGAAGCAGGAGGTGCAGAGGAATGAAAAAATCGCAATGGTACAGTGATCAGTGGGGAAAGCCGACACATGACGATCGCTTGCTGTTTTTATTGCTGACGGTGGGGGTTTTTCAAGCAGGGTTAAGCTGGCAAGCTGCGGCAGGTAAACGAACGGTGTTTGAACGGAATTTTTGCGGCATGGATTTTCGCAAAGTTGCGGCTTTTTTCCCAGAAGATGTCGAGCAGATCGCCAAGGACCCTGAGATGATCCGCAATCATCGAAAGATCAAGGCAGTGGTGCAAAACGCGCGTGCGATAGTACGTCTCTTAGACGATTACGACAGCTTCGCAGCGTATCTGTGGGATTTTGTCGGCGGTGTGCCCATCCTTCATACGTATGAAATGTCTGATGAGGTTCCGAATACCTTGCCGGAGGCGACAGTGATCGCCAAGGACATGAAAAAAAGAGGCTTCACCTTCGTCGGCCCCGTGGTCACCTGCATGTTCCTAAAAGCGGCGGGGATCATCCAAGACCAAGTCATGGCGTAAAAAATAGAAAGTACCGTTTATGTAGTAGTTTCTCCCTACAGCATAGACGGTACTTTTTTTAAATACTTTCGATGCGTTTGATGCCATTTTTGTACATTTCATCCATCAGCTTCTTATCGGTCTGATCGTCGGTGATCAGCAAGTCGATCTGGTCAAGCGGCAGGAAGGTGTACAGGGCGCGGCGTCCGATCTTTGTATGATCGGTCACGACGATCTTCTTTGCGGAGGCATCGATCATGTTTTTCTTCGTGGTGATCAGCAGCTCGTTAAAATGCGTCAAGCCCTTTTCGACATTGAGGGCAGGCGTGGCAATGAAGACCTTATCGACACTTAGCTGTTTAAGGGAGTCATTGGCAATTTGTCCGTTCAACATAAAGCTGTCATGGAAAAGGGTCCCGCCGGTAACGATGGTGGTGATGTTTCGATTGGAGCGTAAGACAGAGGCGATGTTGACATCGTTGGTGATGATCGTAATGTCTTGCAGCTGGGGCATCTCATTTAGAGTTCGTGCGATCTGTAGAGTCGTCGTCCCCGAATCTAAGATGATGGCTTCCCCGCTGTTGATGTAATTCGTGGCATACTTTCCGATACGGGTCTTCTCCAGCATATTTTCAGTGGCACGATCTTCAAAGGCGGGTTCGTCCTGTTTGATGCTTGCGGGAACGACGCCGCCGTGAATCCTGACGACTGAGCCTTGCGCTTCAAGTTCATCAAGATCTCTGCGGATCGTCGTCTCATGCACTTTAAAAAGTTCAGACAATTGGGATACAGAGATAAATTGCTTCTTCTCAATGGTTTCCAGTAATTTTATTCGACGCTCTCCTGTTAGCATTTTTCTTCATCCTCTCGCTTTCACAGTAACAATTGTTACTTGAGAAAGGCGTTTTCATCCCCTAGTCTATGGAAAATAATGGAAAGTGTCAATATATAAAGACTCTAAACGTGCAAAAACGAGCTTTTATGAGTGTCTCTATTCTGACAATCATTTAAGGAGACGAGTGGGGGACTAAAAGCGTTAAAGTAGTCCAATCAACCAGAAGCGTGTTTTTTTATATCAAGAAAAAGATTGACGGGTCAAATAATCGAAGGCTTTCACCATGATATTTTAAAAATAAAGCGTTTACAAAATGATGTATTCGATGATATACTCGTTTACGAGCAATAAAGAGTTTTAATGAGCGCTCGAAAACGAGGAGGAAGATGAATGGGACAGTCGGTTGAATCAACAGTTTTTAGTCTGGTTGAGCCAGGAGTAATTAAAGAAGTAACTAAAACGCGAGCCCTTCCAGAGGGTTGGGTAGCGGTAGAACCAACATATGCAAGTATCTGCCATGCAGATCTAAGATATTTCGCAGGGCTGCGTCGTCCAGAGGCGTTAGCGAAGAAATTACCGATGGCGCTGCTGCACGAAGGAATCGGCGTCGTGACAGACAGCCAATCGGAAAAATTCTCCGTGGGGGATCGGGTCGTTGTTGTACCGAATATCCCTGGTCAGATCCTGCATCCAGAGATTGATCAGAAGCCGGATGTGCCGGTGAATTATTCAAAAGGAAACGCCTTTTTAGGAAGCGGTTACGATGGCATGGCGCAAAGTCGTCTGGTCCACCCAGAAGAATGCCTGGTCCGGATTCCAGAGGAGATTCCTAATGAGATCGCCGTGTTGGCGGAACTTTCGTCTGTTTCTCATCATGCGATCAGTCATGTTGAAGACAAATTGAAAAAAGCCGATACACGAGTGGCACTTTTTGGAGATGGTCCTGTCGGCTACTTTACGGCAGTGATGCTGAAATACTTATATGGGGTAGACGCGGAGCGCTTTATTGTCTTTGGTGCCGCAGATGATAAGCTCGCCAATTTTGATTTTGCACGAACAGAAAATGTTTTGACTTACGATTTTGAACATTCATCAGAGAAATTTGATGTTTTGATCGAATGTACTGGCGGAAAATTCAGCGAAAGTGCATTGAACCAGGCGATCGAGATCGCGGATTCGTTAGCAGACATCATTTTCATGGGTGTTACAGAAGAATTAGTTCCGATCGACACACGGGATATTTTGGAAAAGGGCATCACGGCTCACGGAAGCAGCCGGTCCTCAACGCGTGATTTTGAAGCAGTCGTTGAAGGCATGAAAAAACCTGAGTACCGAGCAGCGTTGAGTAAAATCTTGCCTGAGCAGATCGTTGAGATCTCGGCAGGCGAAGACTTTAGAAAAATGATGGCAAAGTTTGTTGAGAACCCAGGCTGGAACAAAACAGTGATGCACTTTAATTGGTAACAGAGACGAGAAAAGGGAGGTGTCGTAGATGACAGGAATATTGATCGTTACTCATGGCGAGATGGCGACAGGGATCATGGATAGCTTGAGCCTGATCATGGGCGAACAGGAGCAATACCAGACATTGGGTCTGAAGCACGGCGATGACATTGTAGAATTCAGTGAAAAGATCCAAGCAGGGATCTGTGCGCTGGATAAAGGAGACGGGGTATTGGTGCTGGTCGATTTGTTTTCAGCAAGTCCTTACAACCAAGCGGCCCTTTGCTTCAATAAGTTGAAGGACCACCGCTACCGTTTGATCTCTGGTGTGAATCTGCCAATGATCATCGAATCCTTCAATCAGCGGATGATCGGTGCGGATCTGGACACGATGTATCAAGCAGCGATGACCGCAGGCAAGGATGGGATCAAAGAATTTTTAGAGGAAATGGCGAAGCTGGAGAATAAAGCGAATCTATAAAAAATAGACCCTATAAAAAGAAGAATGGATGTGTAGAAATGGGAGAAATCGTATTAGCAAGAATCGATGATCGTTTGATTCATGGGCAGGTAATGACAGCCTGGCTGCAATTTACTGGAGGAAACCACATCGTTATCGTGGATGACGCAACAGCAGGGGATGAGTTCACGAAGTCGATCATGTCAATGGCTGTACCAAACGGCATCAAGTTGTCGATTTTAGGTGTGGCAGACGGCGCAGAGTTATTAGCAGCGATTCCAGACGGCCACCGCATCATTGTTTTGGCGAAAGAGCCGCAAACGTACTTGCAGCTGATCGAAAATGGCGTGACCTTCGATGAGATCATCATTGGCGGCATGGGCGCACGGAAAGACCGCAAGACGTTCCACAAAAATATCTCGGCTTCTGAAGAAGAAAAGGAAACCTTCCGAGGAATCATCTCGCACGGCGTAAAAATGAAGATCCATGTTATTCCTGACCAAGGGTCACAAGCAATTGAAGGATTGCTATAAAATAATTTCATAAAGGAAGTGGAGAAATGAAAATTAGTCTTATCCAAGCAATTTTAATCGGTGTCGTTTATTATCTTGGAATCAATGGGACCCCCTGGCTGTCATTGGTGGGGACCCATGGATGGATGCGTCCATTAGTCAATGGGACGGTGGTAGGGTTGATCTTGGGTGACCCCGTTCAAGGATGTATCATCGGGGCAGCGATCAACTTGCCGTATCTAGCCTTTATCTCAGCCGGTGGGACTGTAGCGATGGACCCAGCACTTGCAGGGACATTGGGCACAGCGTTGGCAATGGCAGCAAAAGTTGAACCGGCTGTTGCTGTGACATTGGCTGTACCGATCGGATTATTAGGGACACTGATCTGGGTAGCGCATATGACGGTAGATATTACGTTCGTCCATATGGCGGATAAAGCAGCTGAAGAAGGAAAAATCGATCGGATCAACTGGCTTCACATCGTTCCACCGCAATTATTTTTACTATTGATCACTGTTGTACCGGTTGCACTGGCGGCTTATCTAGGCGCGGATGCAGTAGAAGGAATCGTAGACGCGTTGAGCGGTCGTCCGTTGGATGTTCTTTCAGCGATCGGCGGGATTCTGCCAGCGTTAGGGATCGCGATGAACTTACGTGCCATGAATGGCAAGGGAACGCTGTTGTTCTTTACCTTTGGCTTTATGCTGGCCATCTACTCTGGCTTGCCATCTGTGCCGATCGCTGTATTCGCAGGGATCATCGGGTATGTCTTCACGGAATTGTATTTGAAAGATAAAAATGGAGGGCTGGTGTAATGGATCAGACTGCAGAAGTAAAAAAAGAAAAGCTATTAACGAAAAAAGACGTTGTGAAAGCCTTCTGGCGTTGGACCTTCTTTTCTCACGCCAACTATAACTATGAGCGTCTGCAAGCGACAGGTGTCGTCCATGCCTTCAGTCCGATCTTAAAAAAATTGTACGGCAAAGACGAAGATGAGATGAAATCTGCATTGGAACGCCACATGCAGTTCTTCAACACAGAGCCTTCCTTTGGCGGTCCGATCTTAGCAATGACGATCGCGATGGAAGAAGAACGGGCGCTTGGTGCGGACATCAATGACCAAACCATCAACGGCTTGAAAACGGGGTTGATGGGACCATTAGCCGGGATCGGCGATACGTTATGGCAAGGAACTTTGATCCCGATCCTGCTGTCCTTCACGTTGCCATTCGGCGCGGACGGGAACATTTTTATGGGACCCGTGATGTTCTTCGCGCTTCACTGGATCATTATGACGGTCATCGCCTACTTCCTATGGATTCAAGGGTATGAGCAAGGGAAGGAAGGGATTCAAAAGATGATGGCAGGCGGCCGCTTGTCCTACATCATGACCTTCTCGCAAACCTTAGGGGCGATCGTGATCGGCTCATTAGCAGCGAACTTCGTAAAAATCGCGACGCCACTGAGTATTCATTTGAGTGGGAAGGAAAACCTTTCGATCCAAACGGATGTACTGGATGCGCTGGTCAAGGGAATCTTGCCGCTGGGCGTGACCTTATTGACCTACTATTTATTGAAGCATAAAAAATACACACCAACCAAAGTATTAGTCATCCAAATCGTTGGCGGCGCGATCTTAGCCGCGATCGGCTTGATCGTAAACTCAATATAAGCTGGAAACGACGTTAGGAACATGATACACAGGTATCTAACGTCGTTTTTTCTGATGGCGGAAGAAGGAAAGGGCGAATAATTTTGAAAACAGCAGTGTTTTATGATGTGAAGAAATTGGTGGTGGAGGACACACCATTACCAGAGCTTCCAAAGGATAAACTATTAATGAAGATCGATACCTGTGCTATCTGTACTTGGGAGCAGCGGGTCTATACGGGTGTCAAAAAAGTGGACTATCCTTTTATCGGCGGCCACGAAATCGCAGGCGAGATCTTTCAAGTAGGAGAAGCTGTCGAGGGGGATTGGAAGGCTGGCGACAAAGTGGTCTTTGGCACAAATCTGGCGTGCGGTCATTGCTACTATTGCCGTGTCGGAGAAGAGCAAAATTGCCTGAATTTCGACCACAGCAAGCAACAGCCGGGCTTGCCTCATAAAGGAATGGGGGGCTTGTCTGAATATTTAGTCGTTGATCCGGCGAATATTTTCAGTTACCAGCACGTCCCAGCAGAAGAGGCGTCGTTGACAGAGCCCCTGTCCTGTGTGCTCCACAGTGTCGAGACGGCAGAGGTTGATTTTGGGGATTACGTACTCGTCGTGGGTGCCGGGATCATGGGGATGCTCCATCTGCAATTGGCACAAAAAAGAGGGGCGATCGTGATCGTATCTGATCCAAATGAGGCGCGGCTGGAATTAGCGAAAACCTTGGGCGCTGCTTACGTGGTCAATCCCATCAAAGAAAACTTGACGGAGAAAGTCTTGGCTTATACGGAGAATCTGGGGGCGCAGATCATTTTTAATACCACGCCGATCTCAGGCTTGATCCCCGGGTTGCTGGAGAGTCTGTCGAATACGGGAACGATGATGCTCTATTCTTCCTATTATCCAGACGAGCCTGTAGGGATCACCTTCGACCATATCCATAAAACCGGTCAGCAGATCAAAGGAACAGCGAATTCCAACAAGCGGGACTTTATTCGTGCCGCTCGTATGATCAGTCACGGCGTTGTGGATGTGAAGCCGTTTATTACGAAGATCTATCCGCTGAGTGAGATCGAAGCGGCTTTTGAGGAAGCGGTAAATACGGAAGCATTTCGGATCGTGATCGACTTTGAAGAAGAAAGAGAGGGCAAGGGATGTTAGTGACAGTCAAAGAATTGTTGGCAGAAGCAGAGGAGCAGCAGCGGGCAGTAGGCGCCTTCAACGTTCCCAATCTGGAAGCGGTGCGGGGCGTGATCCAAGCCGCGGAGATGCTGAAGGTCCCGGTGATCCTTCAGCATGCAGAGGTGCATGAATCCCTCATTTCAATCGAAGAGATCGGCCCGGTGATGGTCCATTTCGCAAAAGAAGCTTCAGTTCCCGTGGCTGTGCATCTGGATCACGGATCGAGTCTTGCCGAATGCATCAAGGCGATTCGTTTGGGCTTCACCTCGATCATGTACGATGCCTCGTTGAAGGACTACGAGACAAATGTAAAGGAATCGTCTGAACTTGTCCGTATCGCCCACAGCGTCAATGTGTCTGTCGAAGCGGAGCTGGGGGAGATGACGAATTCGACCGTGGGCAGTGGAGAAGGGCGCGCGTCAGAAGAAGGCGCGATCGGCAACCAAGACCTGTTCACCAACCCGCAGCAGGCCCAAGACTTTGTTGAAGCGACAGGCGTGGATAGCTTGGCGATCTCCTTCGGCACCGTCCACGGAAAATATTTCGCAGAACCGAATCTAGATTTTGACCGCATCGCGGCGATCCGCGCAACAACTGGGAATCGCCCTCTGGTCATGCATGGCGGTTCAGGTGTGTCTGAGGAAGATTACAAACAGGCGATCGCTGCCGGCATTCGCAAGATCAATTATTATACCTATATGAATCTTGCCGCTGGTCAAGCACTGCAACGGGCGATCGAGGAGCAGCCGAAAGAAGAACTCTTTTTTGATGAATTTTCTTTGGCCGCCACTGCCGCGATCAAAGAAAATGTAGCCAAGGCCTTACGAATATTCAACCGTTTATAAGCGATGTAACTCCGACTGTTGGAGAGGACAGTCGGAGTTTTTTTTGCTTGCTAGAGAGAATTTCTTAAGAATTCTGCGGGACAGTGAAAAAGCTGTCCTCTCTTTTTTTATTTATTCAAGGAGAAAACGGCGGGTCTTTTTGTCATTCAAACAAGCGCTTTTTGTTATTCTTTCACCGCAAATGGCGCCCGTCATTTGCGATAGTTCTACTTTCCGTCATAAATTGTTACTATAATATAGAAAGAATAAAGAAAGAAGCACCATCTGGAGAGAATGCGAGGGGAAAAAATGATCACCAATATCGAGGAATTGTACGCGGCCTTTCGCCAAGTCATGGAAAATAAGCGCTGGTGGGACACGGACAACAAATGGGAGATTCTGCTAGGCGCGATCTTGGTCCAGAACACGAATTGGCGGAATGTGGATTATGCCTTGGTCAATCTAGAGGAAGCGACACAATTTTTACCAGAGAAAATTTTAGCATTGGAGCTGGATGAGCTGCAGGATCTGATCCGACCAAGCGGTTTCTACAAGAGCAAGTCGGCGACGATCATGGGCGTACTGACTTGGTTGAAGGAGAATCACTTTGATTTGGAAGCGGTAGCTGGGAAGTCGTTTTCGGAGCTGCGCAAAGAGCTGTTGGCGATCAAGGGGATCGGGGAAGAGACGGCAGATGCCCTGTTGGTGTACGTCTTCGAGCATTCGACGTTCATCGCGGACAAGTACGCGCAGCGATTGTTTGAGAAGTTCGGCGTTGCTTTTTCCGGCTATAAGCAATTAAAACGGGCGGTCCTGTGGCCGTCCACGATGGACACGCTCAAAGCACAGAATCTCCATGGCTGGATCATCGAGTATGGACAGGCCTATTTGAAAAATGATGAATGCTGGCAGGCAGGACCTTTGAAAGAGTTTAAGCTAACGTTAAGCGAAACCGCCGATCCCAAGTAAAAAAGCGTCGATCCTTTTCTTCAAAAACAATTCGTGGTATAACTTTTCAAGTGTTATGATAGAAAGCGCAAGGCAATGAAATAAATCAGAATAAGAGGCAAATAAATGGTGACATTAAAATCCGCACGAGAAATCGAGCAAATGAAAGAATCAGGGGCTATTTTAGCCGGTATACATAAACAACTACGGGACATGATCGTTCCAGGGATCACAACCAAAGAGATCGATCAATTTGTCCAAGAAAAAGTCGAAGAAGCAGGCGCAGTGGCTGCTCAAATCGGCTTTGAAGGCTATGAATTCGCGACGTGTACAAGTGTGAATGACGAGATCTGTCACGGGTTTCCGTCAAATTATCGTTTGAAAGCAGGCGATGTGCTGAAGGTCGATTTCTGTGTCGACTACCACGGTGCGATCTCTGATAGCTGCTGGACCTATGCAGTCGGCGAGATCACACCCGAGCATCAGGCCTTGATGGATGCAACGAAAGAAGCCTTGATGCTCGGCATCGCGCAAGCGCAGGTCGGCAATCGTGTAGGCGATATCGGTTATGCGATCCAAACGTATGCAGAAGGAAAAGGCTACGGCGTCGTGCAAGATTTTCTTGCCCACGGCATTGGCCCAACGATCCACGAAGAGCCCTTCTTCCCGCATTTCGGAACAGCCGGTAAAGGCCCGCGCTTAAAAGAAGGCATGACGATCACGATCGAACCAATGATCACGACTGGAACATGGGAGGCTGGCATTGATGGAAATGGCTGGACAGCCCGCACGCTGGACGGCAGTTTTTGTGCCCAATACGAGCATTCCATCGCGATCACAAAAGATGGCCCAATGATCATGACAGAACAAGACGCATAACGAAAAAAAGGAGGATTCGGAGCATATCCGATTCCTCCTTTTTCGTTATTTTAAAACGACTCTTTTTTCTAGTTTTTGCTCCTTTTTTCTTACAAACAAATTACCCAAAGCTTTTCACTTTTTTAAAAAATAAAAGTATTTAAAAAATCGTTTACAAATTCGTTATATTAAGCTTATCCTATAATTAGTTAAATGAACACGTAAGAGATGGAGGATGGGAACATGGATGTTAAAAAATTAGGTACGCGGCAGTTATTCTTGATGAAACGGGAATCGTTGGAGAAAAAGATCGTGACTTACTACGAACAATCCGGGGATGCGGATTCTGTGATCGAGTATTTGGTCGCGGTCATGGTGCGGAATGCGCTAAATTTGACGGGGGCTTTTTCTTTTCTCTGTAAAGACCTGCTTCGGGACCTCTTTTTAACAGTCGAGCTGACAGATACCCTGCGCCTCTTTTTTCCCTTTTTCAAGGAATACTTTGAATCCAAAGAATGGGAAGGCTTGATCAAGCAGTATTTTGGAAGCCCTTCCGAGTATTTTACACAGACTGAAATGATCCGCTCCTTCAAGAATGCCTTTGAGAGACAGGGCAGTTTGGACCTTTACAGAGAGGGCCTTGTTTATGACATTCGTTCTCGTTTTGAAGATGCCGCGGGCAAGCGCCATCTGTTGACGATTCGCGACGTCGATCCTAACAAAGAGGAGACATTGGTGGCAGAAATTCTAGAAGTGTTGACCTTACTAAGTATCTTTGAAGTAGACGGCGTCCGGAAATTCGTGGCACTGGTCGATTATAAAGGCGGTGGTCATGTGGAGACGACTTCCTACAAAGTGGAGAAAGCTAAACAAATAGAAGAGGACACTGCCGTTGAAGAAGCGCCTACAAACACAAAGACTGAAAAACAGCCCGTCCTTGCTGCCGCCGCAGAGCCAATTACTACAACAACTCCATCGCCAAAAAACTCCAACAAGCTGTCTTACGAAGAAGCTGTGGCGATCGTCGAGGCGGAGTATCCGCTGCCGGGGGAAGAAGCTTCGAGCACAGAAAGTCCGTCCCATAACGCCGTCGATCTCCCACCCAAACCGAAGTCATCCTACGTGCGCTTTGATAAGACTCCCGAGCAAGTAGAAGAAGAGCAGCGACAGAAAAACCTCAAACGAAGACTGGATAAGCAGCAGGGGAAGAAAAAGGACAGCCGAACCAAGCGAAATAGGAAACGAAAATAACCACGTGAAGAGTCCGAAGCATGGCCGCAGAGCTGTGATAAACAAGCTGTTTTTTGACAGATTCATCGATTAGTCAAACTTTTCCAAGACGAGAAGGCGTCTTGTTTTCAATAAAATTTTCCGACTGGTATTCTGAATTTAGAATATAAGAAGGAGGAATCATCATGAGATATACGAATGGAAATTATGAAGCATTTGCAAGACCGAGAAAACCGGCTGGCGTAGACGAAAAAAGCGCCTATATCGTCGGAGCAGGATTAGCTGGGCTAGCGGCGGCTGTTTTTCTGATCAGAGATGGTCAAATGAAGGGCGAACGTATCCACATTTTTGAGGAACTGTCCTTATCTGGCGGCTCGCTGGATGGCACCTTCATTCCCCACGACGGCTTTGTGACGCGAGGCGGCCGCGAGATGGAAAATCATTTTGAATGTTTATGGGACTTGTTCCGTTCCGTGCCATCATTGGAAGTGGAAGATGCGTCGGTCTTAGATGAATTTTATTGGTTGGACCATGATGATCCAAATTCATCCAATTGTCGGATCATCCATAACCGCGGCGAACGTGCGGCGGATGATGGTGACTTCACCTTGTCGAAAAAGGCGCAAAAGGAATTGGTCGATTTGTTTATGACTTCTGAGGATCAATTGGTCGGCAAAAAGATCGAAGACGTCTTTGGCGAGGAATTCTTTGAATCGAACTTTTGGCTGTATTGGTGTTCGATGTTTGCCTTTGAGAAATGGCATTCTGCGATCGAGATGCGCCGCTACGTGATGCGCTTCATCCACCATATCAAAGGCTTGCCAGATTTCACGGCGTTGAAATTTACCCGCTACAACCAATACGAATCATTAGTAAAACCGTTGTTGTCTTTCTTGAAGGAGCATGGCGTGGACTTCCAATATGAAACGAAGATCACCAACATCCAAGTCGATGCTGCGCCAGACAAAAAAGTGGCGAAGAAGATCCAGCTGACACGGGGAGGAAAAGCAGAAGAGATCACGTTAACAGGAAATGACCTCGTCTTTGTGACGAACGGGTCCATCACAGAAAGCTCCACAGAAGGCGACCACCATACTCCGGCACCTATCACCCATGAGCTGGGCGGCAGTTGGAACCTGTGGAAGAACCTAGCGAAGCAATCAGATGAATTCGGGCACCCCGAGGTCTTTTGCGAGAACTTGCCGGATGAGAGCTGGTTTGTCTCTGCGACTGTGACATGGGAAAACTTTGATATCGAACCTTATATCTCTCGTTTGACGAAACGGAAACTACGGACGGGAAGCATCGTGACCGGCGGGATCATCACCATCAAGGACTCCAACTGGCTGATGAGCTTCGCGACCCATCGTCAACCGCATTTTAAAGAACAAACGGATCAGCAGACAGTTACTTGGGTGTACGGTCTCCTGTCCAACACACCGGGGAACTACATCAAGAAGCCGATCGAACAATGTACGGGTCAAGAGATCGTGCAGGAATTGATGTACCACTTAGGCGTTCCAGAAGACGACATCCAAGCCTTCTCTGAAAAATCCTGTGTGGTGGTTCCTGTCTATATGCCGTTCATTACCTCGTACTTCATGCTGCGTGAACCGGGGGATCGTCCGTTAGTCATTCCGAACGGTTCAGAAAATCTGGCCTTCATCGGGAACTTTGCCGAAACGGAACGGGACACGGTCTTTACTACGGAATATTCTGTGCGGACAGCGATGGAAGCCGTCTACAGCTTCTTAGATATTGAACGGGGAGTGCCTGAAGTCTTCGCCTCTGCTTACGACATTCGGACGCTGGCGAACTCCGTCTATTACCTAAGCGACCGCAAGAAGCTCTCTGAGATGGACCTGCCGTATGTAGAGAAAAAAGTATTGGGGCATTTCGTCAAGAAGATCGAAAACACGTATATCGGAGATGTGTTGAAGGACAATCATTTATTGTAAAAGGAACAACGCGTTCAGCGAACTTGCTGGGCGCGTTTTTTTGATGAAAAAAATCTCATTTTAAGTATGATTTTTATAGTATAATTCTCATACAAAGAAAAATAGGAGGAATCTAAATGATCAAAGTGGCGATTGTCGGATATGGAAATTTGGGCCGTGGAGTGGAACGGGCATTGCAGCAGAACGCGGACATGGAGTTGGTGGGGATCTATTCAAGAAGAGACCCGAGTACCGTACACACAGAGGGCGCACCTGCCTATGCCTTAGCGGAGCTGGAGCAGCAAAAGGGAAAGATCGATGTCTGTATCTTGTGCGGAGGATCAGCGACAGATCTGCCAGTGCAAACACCGTCGTTGACGAAAGACTTCAATACGATCGACAGCTTTGATACCCATGCTAAGATCCCAGAGCATTTTGCCAACGTCGATCAGGCGGCAAAGGAGAATCAAACGGTTTCGATCATTTCTACCGGCTGGGACCCCGGCTTATTCAGCTTGAACCGACTATACGCTGAAAGTATTTTACCGAAAGGCGAGACATATACGTTTTGGGGCAAGGGCGTCAGCCAAGGCCACTCGGATGCATTGAGAAGAATCAACGGTGTCGCCGATGCGATCCAATACACCATTCCGAAAAATGAAGTGATCGAACGCTTGAAGGCGGGGGAAACGCTGGAGCTGACTACAAGAGACAAGCATTTACGAGAGTGCTTCGTCGTTTTAGCAGACGGTGTGGAAGAAGCGGCGATCAAAGAAGAAATCGTGACGATGCCGAATTACTTCGATGAATACGACACGATCGTTCATTTTATTTCAGCAGAAGACTTGGCTCGCGACCATCAGGCGATGCCTCATGGCGGAACGGTGCTGCGGACAGGTATCACTCATGAGCAGACCAAGCAGGTGATCGAATACAATCTGCAATTAGAAAGCAACCCTGAATTTACCGCCAGCGTCCTCGTTGCCTACGCCAGAGCGTGCGCTCGATTCGCGAAGGAAGAGCAATTTGGCGCGTTCACGGTCTTTGATATCCCGCCGAAGTATCTTTCTTCTGTGGAGGATGCGACACTGCGAAAAGAATTGCTGTAGGGTGTTGAAATCTTTACGCAGTCAATTAAAATAAGAGACTCAAGGAAAAGCCAAGCGGTTCTTCCTTGAGTTTTTCTTTTGCTTAATTTTAGCGGATTGGGTACGGTCTCCCCTTGAGTCTTCCAACGTTTCCGAGGATAATCATAGAAAAAGGACTGAAGACTATGAGTAAACGTGTGGTATGGGTATGGTTATTCAACAATCATCAGCAAACGGTGGGTTTACCCAATGGGATGAGCGCCTTGCTGTGGCCGAACAAATTTCAAAAAGAGATGAGGGACCTGTTAGCTCCTGAATGGACGATCGAATTTATCAGTGATGATCTTTCGGAGCCGCTGCCAAAGGCCGAGGTGGTCGTGATTCCTCGAACCAGCAAGGACTTCTATACGGAACGGGCAAAGAACGCCAACGTAGTATGGATCACTGGAAATGAAGTGGCAACGCACGACCTTGAAGGAATCAAGAAAAAAATAATCAAAGCATAAAAAGGCGGGTTCTAATGCAGCCCTCCCCAGAAGAAAACAGCTTGTAGACGTCAGACCAATCAAACGATTCGATTATTCGGCGCGATTGTGGTAAATTGCAGTTGATTTTAGCAGACGAATAAGCTAGGGGGACAAGCGGATGGCGGCATCACAGGAAGAAGTATTGGGAAAAATCTATAACTTGATTCTAAATCCCCACACCCGCGAATGGGAACGCTATTTATTGACGAAGGCAAAGGATGCGTTGGAGAATAGTGGGAATTTCAAAGAGCAAATAGCCAAACTGGAAGCAGAGCTGCGTCCATTGGCAACGCGAAATAATTTGACGCCGGATGTGACGGACTTTTATCAAGAGATCACGGGTCGAGAAAGAGCTAGCGGTCTAGCGGAGGACGCCGCACATCTGGTGACTGATCCCACCAATCAGGAACGGGCGATTTTTGCTGGCGGCTGCTTCTGGTGCATGGTCGAGCCCTTCGAGACGCACCCGGGGATCGTTTCGGTTTTATCAGGTTATACTGGCGGAACGCTGGAACATCCGAGCTATGATCAAGTGAGCAGCGGCGCGACCGGACACGTGGAAGCGGTGGAGATCATTTTTGACACACGGATCGTCAGTTACCAGGAGCTGATCGCTCTTTATTGGCAGATCACGGACCCGACAGATGATGGGGGACAATTTCAAGACAGAGGGGCACAATACCGTCCAATCATTTTTGTAACGAATGCGTCTCAACGACGAATTGCGGAAGAGACAAAGCAGGCAGTGAAAGACTCTGATCGATACAGCAAACCGATCGTGACCGAGATCCGAGACGCGGCGACCTTTTGGCCAGCAGAAAATTACCACCAGCAGTTTTACAAAAAACAACCAAAGCGGTACAAAGCGATCGAGCGGGAACGGCGGCAATTCCTGAAGTATCAACAACTAAAAGGAACGCTTCGGACCGGATTGCGAAGGAGCAAGGATACATGATTGCGCAGTTACGGCTACAATAAAAAACGTTTCACCCTTTTTGGCGTAACTTTTATATGAAACAAAAACCAGAAAGGGTGAGTAAGATGTTAATGGTATTGTTGGTACTATCCATCGCAGGTTTAGTCCTATCGTTTTGGATGAATGGACTAGTGAAGAACAAGGCGAATAGACTGTATGGTTGGTTAGCGTTCCTTCAAGGTGCGTGCTTAGGCGGGATGTTCGGTCTGTTGCTTGTTCTAGTACTTTTGGGGGCTGTATTGACCAGATAAGCAGTTGGCACGTATGCCTATTGAAGAAAGCTGTGATCTTTTCTATTGGGAAAGATCACAGTTTTTTTGTGCTGGATTAATGATACACTGTTTCATAGCAAAGCAAGTGATTAGCCAGATAGAAAGGAGCAGCGAATGTTTGTACATGAATTGAAACTGTCAGAAAGGGAGGCGTCTACAGGCTACCCCTTCGATGTTTTTGCGATCCAGGAGATTTCTCGTAAGGGAGGATTGTCCTTTCAGCGCCCGGTCACGTTTTTATCAGGAGACAATGGAACAGGGAAATCGACTCTTTTAGAGGCGATCGCTGTGGCGTACGGGATCAATCCAGAGGGCGGGAGTGAAAACTTCAACTTCAGCACCGTGGCGACCCATTCGGATCTAGGCGAGCATGTTCGATTGGTGAGAAAGGGAAGCGTGCCAAAGACAAAATATTTCTTGCATTCGGAGACCTATTACAATGTAGCTTCAGAGATAGAGGCATTGGGCAGAGAAGGCTATAACTCCTATGGTGGACAGTCCCTTCATACCCGCTCTCACGGCGAAGGACTCCTGTCGATCATTCAACATCGCTTTGGCAATGAAGGGTTTTATTTGCTGGACGAGCCTGAGGCAGGTCTTGCCACGAGTCGCCAATTCACGCTGCTGCAAGAGATCGATCGTCTGGTTCAAGGCGGCGGTCAGTTGATCATCGCGACGCATTCGCCGATCTTGATGGCTTGTCCTGATGCAGTGATCTATCAATTTTCAGACGCTGGCTTGGAGGAAGTTTCTTTAGAGAAAACCATTGCCTTTAACGAAACCAAGCTCTTTTACGACGACCCAAAACGGATGCTCCACTACCTGCTGGATCAGTAACAGTCGGGAGGCTTTCTTTTCCACCAAAAGCCATTCAATGCTACACTAAAGGCAGCAAAGAGATAGAAAGAAGGACACTTTTTGAAAAAATACGGGTTTCATTTTTTACTGGCGGGAGTCCTCGCCGATTTTTTGACACCGTACGTACTCGGTCTTTTTTATCCGTCACTGAATCAGATGACGGCTGTCATGAGTCTTTTTGGAGATGTAGACAGTCCAGTTCGTGAAGCCTTTTTGATCTGGTCCGTCGTGGCCGGCTGCTTGTACACCTTGTCCTTGCCAGCCATTTACACGACGCTGAAAAAAACGTCCAAGACCCTTGCCGGTCTCGCCGCCGCAGCGATTGGTTCTTACGGGATCGGGGACTGTATCTTTACAGGCTTGTTCAGTGTTGATTCAGCAGACGCTCATTGGAACCTCTCCACGTGGGTCCACAATATCGGATCAGGGATCGGATACGCGGGCTTTTTGATTTTCCCCTTCGTCTTATATCTGATCTACAGAAAGCAAGCGAATCGCTCCGCAAGTCGGCGCTATTTACTTCTTTTCCTGCTGAGTCTGCTGGTAGCCGCCATCTATGGCTTGGCACGCATCCCGCAGCTCAATCAATTCGTTGTCTTCCAGCAATTAGGCTTTTGGCAACGACTAAGTTTTGTCTTTAATTATTTACCGATCGTTTTGTTTGCAGGAAGTCAGATCAAAAAGAAAGCACCCAAACCTGTTCGCCGTTAGTCGGACTGGTTTAGGTGCTTTTTTACTAAGAACGCTGTAAAATACTTCCTACATAAAATTTATTTGATTTGAGCCATACTCTGCCGAGTTCGATGATTGAGTCATCATCTAGATGGACCAGTTGTTCCTGATAGAGCAGCGGAGAATTTTCCTCTATATGGAGAAGGTCGGATATTACTTTTGTGGAAGGAACAGCCGCAAAAGAAGTCTCGCTGTACGCAACTTTGTGTTTGCTGTATTTTTCTACAATATTGAATAAACTCTCGTGGGCATAATCCGCAGTATCAATATTCGGCGCCAACTGGATATTGATATTATTTTGTATAAACATAACGACTTCATCATGAACAGTTCGAGTTCGTTCAATAAAAAGATAGTCGTCACCAATATTTATCTTTAAAAGTTCAGCAATCTTTTCATCCGCTTTTTTCTTTTCCAGATTGATCAATTCAGTCTCAAAATCAATTCCTTGGCTTTTCATGGATTCAGAGAAAGAGATCAGTCCTTCTGCAAAGGGGAAACTGATATTCTCATCAATGACGAAGGTTCCTTTTCCTTGCTTTTGCGTCAATACTTTTTCTTCTACTAACAACGAAATGGCTTTTTTGATCGTTCCTCGACTCACGTCAAAAAGTTCCATGAGGTCTTTTTCTGTAGAAATTTTATCTCCTTTTTTCCATTCGCCTTTTTCAATTTTCTTCTTAATATAATCCATTACCTGTTCGTAAATGGGTACTAATGAATGTTTATCGATTTCCATAAAGTTAAATTCTCCTAACTCCCAGTCGAAAAGTTCTTGCTTTCATTATAGCCAATTTTACCTGTGATATATAGGAATAATTTATTGGAAACGGAACTAAATGACATTTGTTGTTTAGTGATAGTGACAGAAAATCTAAAAGAAGACTCACTTAGAGATAGAAATGGTGTCACCGATTTTTAAATCAGGTAGTTCTTTTTGCTCGACATAAATAGTTCCAGGCATCTCACTTGTGGTAGCGCCATCAAAATTTATCGTAATATGACCAAGCTGACGTAAGTTTTCCTCCGCAACTTCTCCCACGGCAGTGATTCGATAAATAGTGTCATTAAAACATAAAGCCATTTCGGGAACAATTTTTTCTTTGATAGGTGCAAGAGTGATCTTGTAGCAAAAATCACTTAATTCAGGCGGTGCGTCCTCACCAAAGAGCAGCAGCATGTTTTCCTGTTTAAAATCCTCCGCGTCTTCGCCAATCGCAATAACCGTTGTTTCAAAAATATTCATTCTACTTCCTCCTAGTATTTTTTTAAATCCTGTTGACAAATGAAAGCGTTCCTATTACTATACCATTATAGACGTTTATATATGTATAGTAACAAATCGCTTTTAGTATCGTCAAGTAAAGGAGGAAAGGTTAGGGTAACGGTTGAAGGAATTAATTAAAGAAAGGGAGTTTTACTATGGATTTTTTAATTACTATCGCAGAACACTTTACTGGTTTGTTCCAAGCGGGTGCAGATCAGTTCACTTCATTTGTCGGAGGAATGATCCCGCTGATCGCTTGTTTGATTCTTTTTGTTAACGCTCTTATTCAATTTATCGGAGAAGAACGAGTCTTTGGTTTTATGAAAAAAATGACGCGTTTCACACTTTTAAGATACACTGTCATTCCTTTCTTAGCGTGCTTCTTCTTAACAAATCCAATGTGTTACACATTCGGAACCTTTTTAGAGGAAGAATACAAAGCAGGATTTTATGATTCGACAGTTTCGATGCTGCATCCGATTACGGGGTTGTTCCCACATGCGAACTCTTCAGAGCTATTTGTTTGGTTAGGCGTTTCGGGCGGCTTTGCTACAGTTGGGAATCAGAGCGATCTAGCGATTCGTTTTTTATTAACAGGATTTGTGATCTGTTTGATCAGAGGGATCGTGACAGAACAATTAGCCAAACGGTTTGCTGCTAGAAGAAACGTAGAAGTTTCTCAATAAATGAATTTTCGCGAGTGAAATTATCATAAATCAAGGAGGAATCATGATGTTTAACACAATAAAAATTTCTCATGGCAATGGCGGTTGGGGTGGTCCCTTAGTCGTGACACCGACAGAGGAAAAGAAATATGTGATCAGTGTTACGACAGGTGGAGTCAACCCAGTGGCTGAACGAATTGCTGAATTATCTGGTGCGACAGTCATTGATCAATTTACGAATCCAATCGACACAAAAGAAGCGTTTTGTGCAGTGATTGATTGTGCTGGAATCGCACGATGCGGTACCTATCCTAAGCTAGGTATTCCCACAGTAAATGTGAAACTAGGTTCTCCTTCAGGACCTTTAGCAAAATATATCACTGAGGATATTTTCGTATCTGGTGTAACGCCAGCAAGCATCGCTTTAGCCGCAGAAGGAGAAGAAACAGCAACTGTTCAAACGAGTCCACAAGCAGATAAGAATGCGCCTAAGAAAAGTATCACGAAGGAAGCACGAGAAAAGTATGAATCAAATAAAACAACAAGCAACGGGATGATGGATGCTATCAATAAAGTTGGAGTGACTGTCGGGAATGTAATTAACGTGATTTACCAGGCGGCAAGGGATACGGTAGATACCATCATTCGAAATATCATCCCTTTCATGCTGTTTGTATCCGTGTTAATTGGGATCATCAATTACACAGGCTTCGCGGATGTAATCGCAAATTTGTTGTCGCCGTTAGCTGGAAGTATTTGGGGATTGATCGCGATCGGTCTATTTTGTAGCATTCCTTTTCTATCCCCATTGATTTGTCCGGGAGCGATCATTGCTTCTGTGATCAGTCTTTTGATTGGAAATCAGATCGCTTCTGGAACGATTCCTGCCCATTATGCTCTACCCGCCCTTTATGCGGTAAATTGTCAGGTTGGGTCTGATTTTGCGCCGGTTGGATTGACATTGATGGAAGCCAAACCGGAAACGATAGAAAACGGTGTGCCTGCATTTTTGATCGGAAAATTGTTAACCGGACCATTAGCGATCGTGATTGCTTATTTTGCTTCATTTGGTCTGTAAAAGATAGGAGCGAGAACGATGGGGGAAATAAAAATTTTGTTCGTGATACTTCTAGTTTGGCTATTAGGAACCGTGTCCTCTTATTTTCATTGGAAAAAAGTCAATGGAAAATTGAGTGAGCTAAAACAAAACGTTACAGGGTATCTTGGAAGTGGCGTGAGTAAAGTGAATTTTTTTAGAAAAGTAATGATCATCGTCGTGGCAGATAGTCACGGGAGAATTACAGACTGCCAATATTTATATGGATGGGCCAACTTTTCCAGATTCAAACAAAAAACGGAATTAGTCGGGTGTGGCGTCGATGCGGCATTAGAAGATATGAGTGGAGACAAATTTTATGATGCTTTAAAAGTATCGCTAAGTAAAATCCAAGAACAACGAGGGTAAGTAAGATGAAGGATGCGACTGTGGAATACTTTATCGGAATTGATATTGGAACGACATCAATAAAAAGCGTGGTTTATGATGACGCGTTTCAAATCATTGACCAAAAAAATAAGAAATATGCGTATATCATCAATGAAAATGGATGGACGGAAATTGATCCATCTACTTGGTCGAAGATCGTTCTTGAACAGTTACGAGAGATTTTCTCCATTATTTCCTATCAGAAAGTCAAGGGGATTGGGATCACGGGGCAGATGCACACGACTGTTTTTTTAGATAGCGACAATCAGCCGGTTCGACCAGCCATCATGTGGAACGATAAGCGCACGGGTGACGTGGTAGAAAAAATCAAAGCCCAATTACCAGAAAATGAACAGACTGAAAATATTTTAAAAATAGTATCCACGGGAAGTCCATTAGCAAATTTGATATGGGTGAAAGAGCATGAACCAGATTATTATGAACGGCTAGACAAACTTTTAATTGCAAAAGACTATATTCGACTTGTTCTTACAGGCGAGTGGGCGACTGATTTTTGCGACGCATCTACAAGTAGCTTATTCAATGTTCATAAAAAAGAATGGTCACGAGAACTACTGGAGATGTTTCATCTGCCGTCAACTTTATTGCCGAAAGTCCAATATGCATCCAGCAGTGCAGGAAACTTAAATTTAGCATTAGTGGGGATAAAGGGAGAAAGTCAGATCCCGGTAATTATAGGAACTGGCGATAATGTTGCTTCAGCTATCGCGAATCAGAGTAAGCATGAAGATCCAATCATTTCTTTAGGGACATCTGGCGTTGTGATTTTAACCAATAGTAAGGACGAATGGCTCGCTAAAGGGAAAAACATTCTTGCTGAAATTTCGAAAGACGACCAACGAATAGTCACTCAAGGTGCCTTGCAAAGTGGAGCAAAGGTGATTGAATGGTGGTCAAACCAAATCATTTTACAAAATGTCACTCAGTTCGAATGTGAGTTGGAAAAAAAATTAGGAAACAATAAAGTAATTTTTTTCCCTTATTTAAGTGGGGATAAAACCTTATTCAATGAAAGCAATCTTAGCGGGGCATTTTATGGGATTGATTTGACCAGTACACAAAATGATTTTTCGTTAGCGGTTTACGAGGGGGTCGCCTTTGCTATTAAAAGACTGATCCAAGAGATGCATTCCGATCGATCGTTTAAACAGGTTTTATTGATTGGTGGAGGAGCGAAAAGCCAGCTTTGGCCGAAAATATTTGCAAACGTCTTGGATATGACGATTCAGGTCAATCAAGAATCTCGCGAAGCTAGTTGCGGTGCGGCAATGCTTGCTTATTATCACCGACACCATCAATTTCCAGAACTTGTTACGCCGCTAAAAAAAATAGTACCAGAAAAAGAATTGACTGCAAAGTACCAAAAAAAATACCAATCATTTATAGAATTTTCAAATGCGATCATCCAAAAGGAAAGGAGACAAAAAAATGAAACGTGAAGAAATAACTCCTCCCTTTTTTACTGTTAGTCCTAAGTCTTATTTAGTCGGCAATGAGTTGTTGGAATTAGCAATGCTGACTGATCAGTACGCCAAAGAACATCACTCATCGATTTTTTTCGTTGCACCAGCTGCAGAATTAGTGAATGTCGTTCAAAATACTGAGCATGTGATTGTAACGGCACAGACGGCGGATGCAAAGGGATTAGGAAGAGGAATGGGGAGAACGCCGCTTGAATCCCTAAAAGCAAACGGGGTACAGGCGACATTCTTGAACCATATGGAGAACCAGTTAACAATCAAAGAACTAAGTTTGGCTATCACACGCGCGAAAGAGCTAGGGATCATTACGATCGTGTGTGCAGATACACCCGAAGAATCACGAGCAGTAGCATTGATGGACCCGGATATCATTCTTTGTGAACCAGACCATTTAGTAGGGACCGGCACACTAAGCGACGAGGCATATATTGCTGATACCATCGCTGCAGTTAGAGAAGTAAACCCTGATATTTTGATTATGGAGGGGGCTGGAATTACTTGTGGGGCTGATGTTCGTCGATTGCTTCGATTAGGCGCACAAGGAACAGGAATATCCAGTACATTAGCTCTATCGGAAAATAAAAATGAATTATTAGCCGATTTGATGCACGCGTTAAAATAGTGATGAATATAGAGGGAGTGAAAAGATGCCATTAGTAGATGGAAATCTGTTAGTTAGATTTATTCAAGAAAAAAAAGTGATGGGTGGAGCCTTTAACACGACCAATCTGGAAACAACGGTGGGGATACTAGAAGCAATTGAAGAAACAAAAGTACCTAGTTTTATACAAATTGCCCCGTCCAATATTGGTTTAGCTGGATATGAAGGTATTGTGGAAATGGTTCAGCGAAAAGCAAGAAATATGGACACGCCAGTTGCCTTACATTTGGATCACGGGAAAAAGCTGGACGATTTTAAGGCAGCGGTGAGGGCAGGATTCAATTCAGTGATGATTGATGGCGCGGAATTTGATTTTGAAGAAAATATTCGATATACCAAAGCTGCCGTTGAGTTTGCAAAAGCCTATGGAGTAACTGTTGAGGCGGAATTAGGAGCAATCAAAGGAAAAGAAGATGACCATGTTAGTGAGGCAGATTGTAAAACTGATCCAAAACAAGTGAAAGAATTTGTTGAGCGGACCGGTTGTGATTTATTAGCAGTTTCTGTAGGGAATGTTCACGGAATGGATGAAGAGCCTTGTATTGATTTTGAATTATTAGAGAAAATCGCTTCAGAATCACCAGTTCCTCTAGTTATTCATGGAGGCTCAGGTATCTCTTCGGAAGAATTGAAACGTATGAAAGATTATAATGTCGTCAAAGTAAATGTGGCAAGTGAATTAAGGCAAAGTTATATCCAAAGTATCGGGCATGCTTATGATGAAAATCATGAAGAAGCCAACTTGATTGCTGTTCTAACAAATGCAAAAAATTCTGTACAACGAAAAACAATTGAGAAAATAAAAGAATTAAATCATTAAACCTCTTAAATAAAACAAAAATAATCCGTGGACTCTTTTAATGTGCTATTAAAAAAGTCTGCGGATTCTTCATTTATAAAAAAAGTTGAGTATTTCAGCAAGAAATATTTGTATTAACGAAACGCTACCTATATGATTAAGAAAAGCTTTCTGTTGGAGAAAAAATATCCCCTCGTAAAGGAGAGAATAAGATGAAAAAGTTTAGAGTGATAATAGGATTGGCCTTCGCTTTGGTCCTTTTTGCCGGGTGTAAAAAGCCGACTCAGGATGAATTTTCTGAGGCACTGGCGGAACAAAGCAAAATGAATGCGGGCAACTATTCTCTGGTGATCGATAATGTCGAGATCAAGGGCGGCGATGAAGCAGATGCCCCTGCGCGAGCATCTATGGAGATGGCAGCTAAAATGATCAATGGAACGAAAATCTCTGGAGAGTATCTCAAGGATGACGAGAAAGAATTGCTTGAGATGTCGATGAATGTTGAGCTGTTGGGTCAAAAGGTTCCAGTGAAATTCTTCATGGATCAAAAGAAAAAATCATTGTATATGAGTACCGAGATGTTGTCTGAGATCAGTCAAATAGCGAAAGAATTTGGCTCTGAGGCGCCGATCAATGAAAGTGACCTGCAGAAGCTGAAGGGGAAATATATCCATATCGAAGAGAAGGACTTGGAGGACAAAGGGGCCAACAAGGCGAATACGGATGTGGTCAGCGGAGGGTTCAATTCGAAGCTCTTTAGAGAGTACGCGGAAACCTTGGACTCTGATTCTTTTGAGAAAAAGGATGACACGATCACACGGACCTTTACCAAGAAGGATATCCAAGGGTTCATCAAATATGCCAAAGAAAACGGCAATACAGATGAGAAAAAAACGGCTAAAGACTTGGAGAAACAGCTTGATGACCTAACCAAGTACGAGCAAACGGTCACCATCGACACGAAGAAAAATACGCAAAAAACAACCTTGAAGCTAGCAGCTAAGAACAATGGGACCACTGTATCTGCGGATGTGAAGATCGAGAATCAAGCGAAAAATTCGGACAAGAGCGTTACACTTCCGAAAAAAGCCGACACGGTCTCGACCGAAGAAGTGGAAAAAATCTTTTCTACGACAAAAGAAGAGAGTTCCCTCATTTCAGATGAAGACTTCAATGATTTGCTTGAGGCCATCCGAAGCGGGCAAACACAATTAACACAAACTCAGATCGACCAGCTTAAACGAACCTACAAACCGTATTTAACAGAAGAACAATACAAACAGTTAGAAGAAGCCTTGGATCAATCCATGCAGATGTCTGCTTGATCCAGAAAGTCCGATCCTTCGAAGGATCGGGCTTTTTTTTGCGACTGAAAAAATAGGATCGGCGGCCTGTTTCTTGCTATAATGAAGAAATAATTATAAAAGAAGAGGTGGCAGGATGAAAACGATTGGATTATTAGGTGGCATGAGCTGGGAGAGCACAGTGACTTATTATACGCGGATCAACGAATTGATGAATGAAACCCTTGGTGGGCTGCATTCAGCAAAGATCAAATTGGCGAGTGTGGATTTTGAAGAGATCGAACGGTGTCAGGCAGCGAATGAATGGGAAAAAAGCGGTGAGATCCTCGGCAAAGAGGCCCAACGTTTGGAGCAGGCAGGCGCTGACTTTTTGGTGATCTGCACCAATACGATGCATAAAGTCGCGCCGCAGATCGCCGACTATTTAACGATTCCAATTTTGCATATTGCAGATGCGACGATCGCTGAATTACAGGTGAAGGGAATCAAAAAGGTAGCTTTGTTAGGGACGAAATATACAATGACGCAGGATTTTTACAAAAAGCGGCTTATCGATAGCGGAATGGAGGTATGGATTCCGAATGAGGCGGAGATCGACACGATGAATCAGATTATCTTCGAGGAGCTGTGTCATGGAAAGATCGTGTCTGAATCGAAGGCCATGTTCGTTTCAGTGATAGAGGAAGCGATCGCGGCGGGAGCAGAAGGGGTGATTTTGGGCTGCACCGAGATCGGCTTATTGATCCAGCAAGCGGATGCAGCGATCCCTGTATTTGATACGACGGAGATCCATTCTCAAAAGGCCGTCGAGCAAGCGCTGGCTGAGTAAGGGAAATCGATGGTAAAGACGATTCTTTTTGCACCAGCGACATTCAATTTAGCAGAGACGACCCGCATGATCGAGATCGCAAAGGTGCTGCGTCAGGAATATAACTGTATATTTTGCGGGTTTTCCGAAAGGTATTCACCGCTGATCCAAGAGTTCGGCTTTGAATTTTCTTTGCTAAGCCCTAAATGGACGGCTCAGCAAGAAGCAGCGATCATGGCCTTCGATCAGGGAAAGAGCTTGAAAAATCCTTTCACAGAAACGATCGTCGCTGAACGTGTGGCAAGTGAAGGGAGGCTGATCCAGCAGACGGCGCCTTCAGTCATTGTGACCGGCAGCAATGTCACCATCTTCTTGTCGGCTCGGATCAAGGAGATTCCTCTCGTTTATGTAAAACCCGTGGCGCTGTCCCGTCCGCATATGAATCATAGGCCGGCTTGTGTGATCCCCAGTCAACTGAAGAAGACGTACCTTCCAGGGAAGCTTCTTTGGCATGGTTTTCTTGAGGTGACGAAGCGGCTGACGTGGAAACCTAGAGCCTTCAAAAAAGCGGCTCAACACTACGACTTAAAATTGCCTAAATACACACTGGACATGCTGGATGGCGACCTGAATTTGATCACGACCTTGCCCGCCTTCACAGCAGAGCTGGATTTTCCCGCTAATCATCGTTCTGTCGGTCCAATATACGCCCATTTTCCTTATGAAATCCCCGAGCGCGCCCTTCAAGTGATCGAGACAGCCCGCAGAAAGAAGAAGCAAGTAGTGTATTTTGCGATGGGCAGTTCGGGCGAGCGTTCGCTGATTGAAAAGGTGCTGCGCTACTTTGAAACGACTGAATTTGAAGTGATCGCGCCGATCAAAAGCCATCTTGAAGACACGACTACCGCCCGCAACATCCACGTGTTTGATTGGCTGCCGGCGTTTGAATTATCGAAGCACGTTGATTTTTCAGTGATCCACGGCGGAGAGGGAACCGTGCAGACCGCCTGCGCTTCTGGAAAACCCTTTGTCGGCATCGGTTTGCAGTATGAACAAGAAGTCAATGTTGCCTACTGTGAAGCCTTTGGTAACGCCATCGCGCTTCCGCCCAATCGCTTGACCCCTCAAACATTGGATCACTGCATCCGTCGTTTGAGTACCTGCGAGGTGCAAGAAAAAGCACGAGAGATGCAGCAGTTGATGATGCATGCAAAAGGAGCCCAGAACGCCGCAGAGCAGATCAAACAGACCTATTTATAAGACAGCAAATTTTTTATTTTTTATATAAATAACGAAATATCTTTTATATGGCATCCTGGCATCCTTGGCTGAGAAAGCGTATAATCAATAATAATGAAAAATATTATTATTTAAACAGAATAATCGTATGCACAAGGGGATAAAAGCAGCAGAGAACGTTTTTCTTCATAATAAAAATGGGAAGCAGGTGTTTATTGTTTCGTGAATTGATTGGTAGGACCAAATGAAAAATCAAACGTGAAGGAGAAAAGGATCATGAAGAAATGGGTAGCGAAATTTTTTGTCGCATCAGCAGTCTTGATTGGCGGTTCGATGCTCGTCCATGCTGAAAATGCAGAGGCAGGAACCTTGTTAAGGGTCTATAACCCGAATTCAGGGGAACATCATTACACAGAAAATACGAACGAGCGGAATCATTTAGTCAAAGTGGGTTGGCGCAATGAAGGCACTGCGTGGGAGACACCGGCAAAAGGGGCGGCTGTTTATCGGCTGTACAACCCGAACAACGGCGGTGATCACCATTACACGGTGAACGCAAACGAGAAAAATCACTTAGTCAAAGTCGGCTGGCGCTACGAAGGAATCTCGTGGCAGTCTGGCGGGAACATTCCTGTGTACCGACTCTACAATCCGAATGCGAAGACCGGCACACACCATTACACGCTGCATGCGTATGAAAAAGACCATCTGGTAAAGGTGGGCTGGCGTTATGAAGGCGTCGGCTTCTATTCCACAAAGGCGTCTACTGGAAATCCCGGCGGCGGCAACTCGAACCAAGGCGTTCCTCCAAGAAAAGTCGATGTGAACATCACGGGTGTCGGCGGCGTTGAACAAGGACAGCCAGGATCGTATCGCTATTTGTATTCCAATAAGCCCTTCGATCAAGCCAATCTAGGCGGCAATGCGACAGTGGACTTTTCAGCAGATGTGACGATGACAGGGAACAAGAGCGACTATGAAACACAATTCGTGATCGCCGGAAATGGGAAAGCGTGCGGTCAGATCGGGATCAGCCTTCATTATCAAGCAGGCTCGGATGCGAACTTTGCCCAAGGCCGGATCAATACGACCAATATCAATTTCCCAGCAAATTCAGGCGTGACGGGTCAACAGTATTACTCAGTCAATACGAACGCACCGCGGATCAACAATGGGCAATCGGTCCATTTACGCGTGAAATATTTTGCTTCTGGCTATATGCAGACATTTGTGAACAACAAGCTGGTCGGTCAATATAAAACCACCTTGAGCCCTGGCGGCGACGCGTACATTTTACATGATACGACGAATACGCCAGTCAGGATTCGCAATTTGAAGGTCTTGAGAAATGGTGCCGATGTAACCAACAAAGGCTTCCCATCCTTCAAAGGCACGTCCTTTGACTTCTCAAACGGCTCGATATCTGGCGCTTATTAAACAAAAAAGACGATCCCCAACAAAAGGGGATCGCTTTTTTTGTTTATTGTTTAGCTGTTTCTGCTTCTGTTTGTGCCATTTTCGCGGTGACGTGTTCATCAATGCGTAAGAAGGGCAAGTAGATGAAGACGCTGACGGCGATGATCAGTACTTGCAGGACAGAGGCACGCCAATCGCCGCCAGTTGCTAAGAAACCAGAGATGATCGGCGGGGTCGTCCAAGGAATCTGAACGACGACATGATTGATCAACCCAGCGGCAGTCGCAAAATAAGCAGTGACCAATGAGAAGATCGGTGCCAGGACAAATGGAATGATCAGACTCAGATTAAAGACGATCGGCAATCCGAAGATGATCGGCTCGCTGATATTGAAAATAGCTGGCGTCACAGACAGCTTCGCAAAGTCTTTGTAATCCTTCCGGCGACTGAAAATAAAGATCGCGATCAATAAAGCGATCGTATTTCCAGAACCGCCCATTACAGCAAAAGTATCTTTAAAGGCCATGTTGATGATGTGAGGGATTTCTTCTTTGTTTGCGTAAGCTGCCATATTTTCCTGCATGTTTTGCAGCAAGAACGGATCAAGCAATGAACCTGAGATCACGGCTTGGTGGATTCCGAAGCCGAAGAACAGATTCGCGATCGACGTGATCAAGACGAATCCCGGCAAGCCAGTCGTTACATGACTCAATGGCCCTGTAATCGCTTTGGTGATCAGACCGTTTACGTCCATGTTGAACAATTGATTGACTGCAAAAGACAAAATCGCAAAGCCTGTGACCGTGATCATGATCGGGATCAATACGTTGAAGGACTTCAAGACGGCTGGCGGAATATTTCCAGACAATTTGATCTGCAATTTTTCATTGGTGGACAACTTGATAAAGAGTTCTGTTGCCAATAACCCAACAAAGATCCCTACGAACATTCCAGATGCTCCGGTGTATGAACCTGGGATCACACCGGTCACTTCGATTGCTTTTGTCGCGTTTTCAGGCGTGAACATCATTTTCATCGGTGTCAACACCATAAATGTTGAGATGGATACTAAGACGGCTGCAATATGATTGGTATAATTTCTGCTGACACACATATGATAAGAAACTGCAGCGACGACCAATATCGTTGTGATACTCAATGTCCCGTTGGCGATAGACATCCCGATTTCCTGAACTTTCGTCAGGGTAGCGGGGTTGACGATTTTCCCCATAAATCCTGTCGGCTCTAAAATGACGTAGTTGATCAGCGTCACGAAGCCGGCGAGCATCATGAACGGCATAAATGTCGCAAAGGCGTCACGTAATGTCCTCATGTGGATCTGATTGCCCAATTTTGTCGCGATGATGCCAAAGCGTTCAAAAATTTGTTCCTTTTTGTTTTTGTTCTCCACGATAGATTCTCCTTTTTGTGTTTTCAATACTAGAGCAGGTTCTGACCCAGTACCCTTAGAAAAATTAGTGTAAGCACTTACCTTGATTAAATAATAAAACGGATTCACATAAAAGTAAACAACTTTTTTTAAAAATATATACTTTTATCGAAATAGGCAGAAAAAAAGAGCTGAAAGACTCAGCTCTTCCGATTAGTTTTCCATAAATACGGCTTCAAAAATAAAGTCTTGATACAAATGGCGAGTGATTGAATATTCAAAAGGAGTGCCATTGGCTAAGGAAACACTTTTTTCAATCTCGATCATGAAGTCCCCAGCATTGATCCCTAAGATTTTCGCATCGAAGGCGTTTGCCAAAACCCCCTTCATCCATACATGAGAAGCATTGATCTCTAGATGGAGCTCGTCTCGGATATAGGAATAGACCGATTTTTTGAGATGCTTCGGTTCCAGTCCCGGAATGATCGAGAGGGGCATGAAGGTTTGCTCCAAGGAATACGGCTTCTGATCCACAAAACGACTGCGGACGATGTTGTAGACATAGTCCTTTTCGCTCAACTGCAAGCTTTCCGCGACTTTTTTAGAAGGCAGCTCGATAGAAAAGGTATGGATTTCTGAATCAACATGTTCTTCTCCTACGACGCTCATCAGGCCTTCACTAGGGCCAAAAACCTTTGAATTGTCGATCGGTTTGCGGAGCACTTCGGTGCCAAATCCGCTGCGACTATGGAGGACGCCTTCAGAGACGAGCATATCCAGGCCCTTTTTAACCGTCAGCTTGCTGGTGTCGTAATGTTCAGCCAACTCAGCACCAGAAGGCAATTTTTCTCCGATCGCATAAGTCCCGTCCTCGACCTTGCGTTTTACATCTAAGTAGATTTCCATATATTTTGCGTTCTTTTTCATTTTAACCTCCTTGTTCCCAGTAAAAGATATAAATAATTATATACTTTTATCGGGTTTACGCAATGCTTTTACGGTGAAAAGAATCCTTTTTGCGTAAAAGTATATATTTTTAATAAAAAATCTATTCCATTTTATTGTAAGCGATGTTATGATGAAATGGCATTCAACAAGAGGAGGATATTATGAAGACACAACACTTAACATTTCCAAAGGATTTTTGGTGGGGCTCCGCTTGGTCGGCTGAACAATCAGAAGGTCGTGGAGAAACAGGAAAAGCAGAAACCGTGTGGGAGCGCTGGTACAAAGAGCAGCCTTACCGCTTTTATCAAAGAATCAGTTCAGAAACGACGACGGATCATATCCATCGATACAAGGAAGACGTCCAGCTAATGAAACAGACTGGGCATAATTCCTTCCGTGTCTCGATCTCATGGGCGCGCATGTTTCCAGCGGATGGCGTTGGGGAAGTCAATCCCAAAGCGATCGCCTTTTACCGTGACCTATTCACAGAGATGACGACAAACGGCATCAAGGTTTTTGCGAACTTGTATCATTTTGATATGCCGGCAGCGCTGCAGGATAAGGGTGGCTGGGAATCACGAGAAGTCGTGGACGCCTATGTGCATTTTGCGGACACGTGCTTTAAAGAGTTCGGGGATCTGGTCTATCATTGGTTCACCTTTAACGAACCGTTGGGCCCCATTTTGGGTTCGTATTTAGAAGACTTTCATTATCCGAATATCATCGATTTCAAGCGCGGGGCGCAGGCTGCACATTTCACCATCTTAGCCCATGCCAAAGCGATCGCCGCCCATAAAAAGCATCAACTAGACAGCAAGATCGGGGTCATCTTGAACTTAAGCCCTACGTTTCCTCGGAGTCAAAACCCAGCAGACGTGAAGGCCGCAGAGATTGCCGATCTGTTCCATGTACGCAGCTTTTTAGATCCAATGGTCAAAGGAATCTACCCAGAAAAACTGATCGCTCTTCTACGGGAATACGACCAGTTGCCTGCGGATTATACAGAAGAAGATCTAGACTGCATCAAAGAAAATACGGCTCAAATCTTAGGCTTGAATTACTATGAGCCAAAACGCGTGAAGGCACGCTTGACCGCGATCAACACAAAAGGCCCGTTTTTACCAGACTGGTTCTTCGAAAACCATGTGATGCCGGGCCGTCGCATGAATGAATACCGCGGTTGGGAAATTTATGAAAAAGGCATCCATGATCTCTGTATGGATATCAAAGACAATTACGGCAATATCGAGGCCTTCATTTCCGAGAACGGCATGGGCGTTGCCAACGAAGAACGCTTCATGGATGAGCAAGGGCAAGTCATCGATGACTATCGGATCGAATACATTCAAGACCACTTAGCCTATCTATGGAAAGCAATCGAAGACGGCTGCAACATCAAAGGCTACCATTTGTGGACCTTCATTGATTGCTGGTCATGGATCAACGCCTATAAGAATCGCTATGGCCTAGTGTCGCTTGATCTGAAAACACAAAAACGCACCATCAAGAAAAGCGGCGAGTTTTATAAAAAACTCAGCGACGAAAACGGCTTTTCCTATGATGTGGATCGCTTAGTATAAATAGACAAAAAAACCAATCGGCAGCGATTGGTTTTTTTGTTGGAATTTGTTTTTTCCCAGATGGAAAAGATTGCTCTGAGGGGAAGACTCCGATAAAATTTGAGCTAGAAAGATACAGGAGGAAAACCAATGACCCAAAAACTATTAGCCATCGATATCGGCGGCTCGTCCGTGAAGGCCGGAATATGGGAACAGGAACAATTGACGGAGCTGCCCAGCTTTGCTACCCCGAAAACATGGGAAGAAATGAAAGCGTATTTAAAATCGTTGGTGGAAGACTATGAGATCACCGAGGGCGTCGCAATCAGTGCTCCAGGAGCAGTGGATGCAGACGAGGGTGTCATCTATGGGGTGAGTGCGGTGGCGTACCTCCATCGCTTTCCAATAAAAAAAGAATTGGCAGCCTTTTTAGGAATGCCTGTCTCCTTTCAAAACGATGCCAATTGTGCCGCATTAGCTGAAATCTGGCAAGGCAATGGGAAAGGACTGGAATCGGTCGCGCTGATGATCATCGGCACGGGGATCGGCGGCGGTATCGCATTGAATGGAAAGCTGCGAACAGGTGCGCATTTGTTTGGCGGCGAATTTGGCTATCAGATACTGAACTACGACACGCTGGAGACCTTGAGCGAGTTAGGGAGCCCAGTGATGATGGCGAAACGTTACTCGAAAATCAAAGCAGACGACAAAAAGTATACAAGTAAAGATGTTTTTGAGTTCGCAGCAGCGGGAGAAGCGTTGGCACAAGAACAAATCGAGCGCTTTTATCAGGCGATAAGCATGGGTATCTATAATGTGTTGATTTCGTTAGACCCTGATCGCGTGCTGATCGGCGGCGGCATTTCAACATGGGACGATTTATTACCGAACCTCGAAGAACGCGTACAGCACTTATTGATAAAAAATGGCGCGAAGGAATTAACGGCTGACATTATGCCCTGTAGGTTTTTGGATCAAGCCAATTTGATTGGGGCGATCTATCAGTTCTTGACTGAGCAAGCGTGAGGTCGATTATTTCTCCTGAAAGCATTCAAAAATTATACTTAGGGTAGTATAATAGGAGTGTGAGGTGATTCATAATGGAAGTGAAAAATAAACATAATGAAAAGAAGAAAGTGCAGGTCAATATTGATAAAGAACTAGCACAAGAAGTAGAAATTGTTTTAGAGGATTTAGGAATGAATCCAACAGTACTGATCACAGCATTATACAAAAGAGTCGCTGCACAAGGCGAAGTGCCCTTTTCACTTGCATTGACTGAACGGGAAAAAGCCAAAAACCGACTAGCCAAGGCTGTAGACAAAGTGCCGACAAAACAGTTACGTAGTATGGACGAAATAGCCAATTGGTTGGACGATGATGATTAGACAAAATGATGTACTCATCCTATACATACCCTTTAACGATGCTGCTGGAAGAGGGAAGATGCGTCCCGCACTCTTTGTGCAACGGACGCACTCAGGAGTGAAAGTATTTCGGATCACTTCGAAATACGCGACGAAATCAGCTAAAATTCAGAAACGATATTACAAGATCAAAGACTGGAAAGAAGCGGGGCTAAACAAGCCGTCGTGGATAGATATTGGCGAGTCAGCAAGTTTTGATTTGGAAAATTTTAGCCCAAAGAAAATCGGGACATTATCCACAAATGATATAAACTCGTTGGCAGAATTCATCGAAAAGTATACTGGTTGAAAACAAGTGCGCGGAAAATTTTTTCTGGGCGCTTGTTTATTGTTTTGTGCGACTCCTTTTTTGTTTATGTTTTGAAAAATTTGGCAGAAAAAGAGATAATGGCAAAAGTATGTCAGCTTTAGAAAGCGAGTGTTTGTTTGATGAAGGAATTAGAGTTAGCAAAAACGGCGTTAGTTGTGATCGATCTGCAAAAAGGCATTATGGGGACTGGCGAGCTGCAGCCGTACTCTGCGTCAGAGGTAGTAGAAAAAAACAATCAATTAGCCGCAGCGTTGAAAAATACGGCCGGCTGGGTGACCCTCGTGACTGTCGATCCCACCACGATGCAGCTATTGAACCCTGAAGGCAGCGGGAAGACCTACGCGGATATTCCGTCTGTATTTACAGAGTCTGTAATGCCGATCGCGCAGGATGCGGATGTGAAAAATGTTCTTAAGATCATGAAGCATAATCCAGGCGCCTTCTTTGGGACCGATTTGGATGTGCAACTGCGGCGGCGAAAGGTGGATACGATCCTGCTGACTGGCGTAGCCACGACGAATGGCGTGTATGCGACAGCTTTGGATGCCTACCAACACGGCTACAAAGTCATCATCGTAGAAGATGCCTGCGCCGATCGCGACGCGGAGCTGCATCGCATCTTTTTTGATAAATTATTTGTGAAGCTAGGACAAGTCGCTTCGACAGCAGATGTGCTTAAGGCGATGAAGTAAAGCAAAAACGTGAGCGATAATCGCCCACGTTTTTTTAATTTTGCGAATAAAATAAAATCTCTTCTGGAAAAGCGCTACGCTCTTCGTCAGTCAACGGTCGTTCCATCAGTACCATATCGATCGTTTGGAATTCCGAGAAGGTATACAGCCCTTGATTCCCAAGTTTTGAACTGTCGCAGAGGATCAGACTCTTCTTACTATGGGTGATCACACTGCTTTTGATCTCCAACTCTTGGTAGGAGCGAATGGTGGGACCGGTTTTCGAGAACCCGTCACAGCCTAGAAAAGCGAGGTCCAGATTCACTGTTTGCAACGCGTGTAATGTCCAAGCACCCACGTAGGAGTTGCTCTTTTTTCGGAACTGCCCGCCTGTCAACAGAACCTGATTATCAGAAGTTGCCAATATTTGGCTGATCTGCAGGGAGTTCGTGACGATCGTCAAATCATCCCGCATCACTAATAATTTTGCCAATTGTAAAACAGTGGTGCTTGTATCTAAATAGAGCGACGCGTTTTGCGGAATAAAGTCTAAGGCTTTTTCTGCGATCGCGTTTTTTTCGTTTAATTGTCGTTTTTCTTTGACGGAAAATTCACTTTCTAAAAATGGCTTCGTCAGCGTGACCGATCCGTGTTTTTTGGCTAGTAGATTTTTTTCTTGGAGAAAGCTGACGTCTTTTCGGATCGTTTCTGTTGTGACGTGAAAGGCTTCGGCCAGCTCATTGATAGAGACCTCTTTTTTATTCATGACTTCGTGGAGAATTTTGTTTCTCCGTTCTTCACTGGTTACGCGCATATGATCCCTCCTAGAAAAAGTATAGCATATAAATCTTTGAATTTCCGTCAAAACCAATTATTCTTTTTGGTTTCTATTGATAAAACAAAAAATGTATGTATAATTTGATTTGTAAGAGAAAACAAAATCGAAAGGTTGGTTTTTGATGGAAAAACAAATAGTAAAGATTTTACCCTTCTTTGAAGCACGAATGTGGGGCGGCGAACGAATGGTGAAGACGTTTCATTATCAAACGGATATTTTTCCAATCGGCGAAGTATACAATGTGGTTGCATTGCCCGGAGGAGCGGACTGTTCTGTAGCGGGGACGGATCTGACATTGTCTCAGCTATACAAACAATGTCCAGATTGGTTTGATTGTGAGACGGAAGAGCTGCCGATTCGCGTCAATTTGCTAGACCCTCTGGCAGATTTGTCGATTCAGCTTCATCCAGATGATGCGTATGCATGGGCACATGATCATTCGCGTGGAAAACCGGAGGCATGGGTAATCCTAGATACGCCGGCAGATGGCAAGATCGAGTTTGGACACCACGCGAAAACCAAAGAAGAATTTGCGCAGTGGGCACAAGAAGGCGACTGGGGAAAGCTGTTGAAATATCTGCCAGCCAAGAAGGATCATTTTATCGACATTCCTGCAGGTACGCTCCATGCGATCAATCGTGATGTACTGACGTACAATATTTCCCGCAATGCCGATTTGACCTATCGACTGTTCGATTATGACCGAGTAGACCCGAATACAGGGGCAAAAAGGGAGCTGCACATCGAGAAGGTACTAGACAATGTGCTGGTTCCTGATACGTCAGAAGGCTTTGTCTGGGTAGCGCCTTATGAAAAAATGGGCTGTGAGATCACTGATTATTGGGACGAGGCAGGACTCTACAGTTTGAGTCGAATCAAAACAAAGGATCAAGGAAACTACGGTCTGGATCGTTTTGCCTTCATTACTGTAGTGGATGGCGCGGGCACGGTGAACGACGTGGCAGTCTCAAAAGGGGAAACGATCTTAGTGCCTGAAGGGATCGATCAATTGAACATTGCTGGAACACTGGATTTGTTTGCGGCGAGCTATAGAAATGGAGGCGAATAACATGGAAACCAAAGAGGTCGCGTATACCGCGGCACTGGAGCTGGCGGGCACGTTGAAAAAAGTCGATCAACGTCAGATGGATCGATTGGTTGAGGCCATCAGTCAGGCGAAGCGGATTTTTGTCTCAGGCGCGGGCCGCTCGTTATTGATGCTAAAGGGGTTCGCGATGCGATTGATGCACTTGGGCTATGAAGTCTATGTCGTGGGAGAAGTGACGACGCCGGCTTTCTTGCCTGAGGATCTTTTGATTCTTGCCAGTGCTTCGGGAGAGACGTCTTCGTTGGTCCAAACAACGGAGAAAGCGCGTGAAATCGGCGGAGAAATCATCAGCTTCACGATTTTTCCAGAGTCAACGCTGGCACGGTTATCTTCGGGTGTAGTCAAGATCCCCGCATATACCGATAAGCGCCCAGAGAGCGAAACAAATCAAAAAGGCATTCTCCCAGGAGGCAGTATGTTTGAAGAAGCGGTCTTATTATTGGCCGATTCTTTGATCGTTGAATTAGCGTTAGAACAAAAAATACCAACGGATCGGGCGTTTGAAAAGCACGCGAATCTAGAATAGGCAGTCTCGTTGATGATATGAAAAAAAGAAACCGGTCATGGTTCAAACGAAACAGGAGGAAAAGAAAATGAAATTGCAACTAGCAATGGATGAATTAAGTTTGTCCGAAGCCTTAGAAGCATTGAAGGAGCTTCATCCCTATGTCGATATCGTAGAAGTTGGAACCCCTTTTTTGATCGATGCGGGGCGTGAGGCGGTTCGCCAGATCAAAGAAAGTTATCCAGAATTGGAGGTCTTATGTGATGCGAAAATCATGGACGCAGGTGCCTATGAAGCACAGTTGGCCTATGATGCCGGAGCAGATTATGTGACGGTTTTAGGAATCACGGATATGCTGACGGTCAAAGGCTGCGTGGAACAGGCGCAAAAACAAGAGCGGCAGGTGATGGTGGATCTGATTTGTGTCCAGAATGTTGCCGAGCGTGTGCCAATGCTTGAAGAAATCGGAGTAGATATTCTCGCGGTCCACACGGGAGCAGACCAGCAGCACGCGGGACGAACCCCCTTGGAAGACTTAAAAGAATTGACACACTATGCGAAAAAAGCACAGGTGGCTGTAGCGGGAGGCATCAACAGTGAGACCATTGACGCATATGTTGCGCTGAAACCGGATATCGTGATCGTCGGCAGCGGGATCTTGAACGCAGAAGATCCAGTAGAAGCTGCGCGGGTCATCAAAAAAGCATTGAACTAAAAAGAAAGGAGCTGGGAATTTTCCCCGCTCCTTTTATAATGTCTTGATTTGTGTTAAAAAATGGGGATAATCGCTTTGCTGCAAGAGGGCTTGTTGGATATCTTCTCGTTCCATAAACTCTAGGATCAGACTATAGATTTCTTCGGTATCTTCGTAATCTTCTTTGCTTATGGCAAAAAGGAAGACGAATTTTACCAGATCTCCGTTTCCCCAATCAACCCCGTTTGGAATGACTGCGACGGCAACGGCGGATTGTTTGGCTAGAAGCGACATCGGGTGAGGGATCGCCAACCATTCGTTGATATTGGTTTGGTTGATTGCCTCACGCTTCATGATGCTGTCGTGAAAGGATGCGGGCACGTAGCCTTTATCCAGGAGCTGCTGGGTCATTTTTTTCAGCAATCGTTCTTTGTTTTCGACATCTCCGTGGAAGTAGAAGGCCTCTTGAAACAAGGAAAAAATCTCTCCGTTTGCTTCATCAAAGCGTTGGATGAAGGGTTCGATCTTGCCGATCTCCTTATCTAAGGTCGCCATATTGATGTAGATGTGGGGCACACTCAATTGCTCCAACGGCACTGTCGTAATGACAAAGTCCACCGTTGTCAGGTCGCATTGTTGGAGCTCGACATAGGAGACGCGATCCACGACCTCGATGGTCTCCTGATAGTGCTTCTTGATCTTTGCTTCGATGATTCGACTCATCGCACGACCTGTTCCGCAGACGAGGATCACACGGTATTTTCGATGATGACTAATGGAATTTCTCTCCATTGCGCCGGCAATGTGGAGGGCGATATAGCCGACCTCATCTTGAGAAAAATACAGCCCATGCTTTTTGCCAAGGGTTTCCAGATGTGTCAAACAAAGATCGTAGGCTTGCGGGAACGATTTTTTGATCGTTTCCAGCAACGGATTGCTGCGTCGCGCCTCCATCAGGTTCATATTGATAAAGCCTTCAATGTGGGAAGTCAGATCCTCCACCAGCATTTTGTCTTCGAGCCAATCAAAATTAGAGGTTCGTTTGATGGCATGAAGCAGTTCACTTACGATGGCCTGGGCCGTTTCAGTGGAAGACTTGCTGGTGGGTTCTGTTTCGACCAGACGAGGCGCATTCAATGCTAAATAATAGGTGAAGTAATCTTTTTCTCCTTCCGTCAGCTGGACATCGTAGGCGTGATCGATCTCATTCAAGAAATGACAAAGCGCCTCTTTGGCATGTCGTTTAAGGGTCGGCACACGTAAAGGAAACTCCGTGATGGGATGCCCAGATAAAAAGCGGCTGAGTGCTAAGGCAAAATGAGAAAGAATATTTTTATGGTAATAATCTGAATCCAACAGCTCTAACGGTGCGAGATCGTTGAGCTCTAGCGTCTGCAACAAGTCGAGATCAATCGTGTCAAATAACGCCAATTCCATCTCCGTGAAGCCAATTAAATATTCCTGCAAGTCCTTTTCGATCAACAGGTCACTGATGGCTTGCCGCTTCGCGAATTCGTTTCCCAACACTTCAAAACCGATATTTGGGCGATTGATGACTTTTAGCTGATACGTCATCAAATTGTCTCGTGCAGTTTTCAAATAGGAATAAAATGTATTTTTACTAATAAATAGCTGATCTAGAAAGTCATCCAATGATAAAGGGTTTTCATTCTTAAATAGAAGGAAAAGTAAATACGCCTGCCGCTCTTCGCTAGTCGTGAGGAACGAATCGGCGGAGGTCATGCTTTCCTGCCACCATGCGGTGAACTGTTCTTTGGAAAGAACGGTCAGCAAATACCCTTGTCCCCGAACCAATGTCACGGCAGCACCGACATTGCGCAAGAGATCGTTCAGATTGGCAATATCTGTTCGCACCGTTCGCTCAGAGATAGAGAAGCTTTTGGCTAACTCTTTCATCGGCAGCGGGGTCGTTTGTTTGGCTAATAATTCTAATAGGTCATCTAATCGTTGATAAGCAAGCTTTGACACTTGGTTCACCTCCGGTACTTAACCCAATCATACAATATAGAAGAAAAGATTGAAATCGTTCTGCCGTCCAGCCGTTTTCCAACTAATTTGGCAGTTCATTAGGAAAACGCTTTACTAGTGATTGCCAAATGAATTGGAAAATGGAAGTGTTTACATCGATACGTAAAACTCGTAAATTAAACGTGTAAAGAAAAACGAACCACCATTCGTGATCTTGAAAAATAATTTCCCAAACGACGAGAAAGGGGCTTCCTATATGGATTTTAAAGAAGAAAATATTCTATTAGATGTGGCGGTCGCTTCAAAAGAAGAACTCTTTGATGTCATCGCAAATTACGCGTATGACTCAGGGTATGTCGCGAATGCGGCGGATACGAGCGCTGCCTTCAATGAACGAGAGGCAGAATATTCGACGGGATTGCAGGAAGGGTTTGCCATCCCTCATGCAAAAGCAGAGACGGTTTTAGCGCCGACGGTTTTGTTCATTCGTTTAACGAAGGCAATCGAATGGGAGACCTTCGATGATTCCGCAGTGAAAAATGTGTTTGCTTTGATGGTCCCTAAAAAAGACGAAGGAACTGTCCATTTGGAAATGCTGAGTCGATTGGCGACGGCTTTATTGGAGGAAGACTTCATTCAGCAGGTTCAGCAATCAGAGGATAAAACAAAATTAGTAGAAACGATCAAAAAAGAAATGATTGGAGAGAGGATCATATGAAAATCGTAGGAATTTCCGCCTGTCCAGCAGGATTGGCACACACACCTATGGCCGCTAAAGCGTTAGAGAAGGCCGGAGAAAAATTGGGCTATGACGTGAAGATCGAGCAGCAAGGGTCATTAGGGCAGGTCAACAAAATCACCGCAGCCGAAGCACAAGAGGCCGACTTTTTATTGCTGGCGACGGATCAAAAAGTCGTTGGGCTGGAACGGTTTGAAGGAAAACCTCAGCTTCGGGTAAATATCAACACTTGTATCAAAGCGCCAGAAGCTGTGTTGAAAAAATGTATCGCTGCTGTTGAGCAAAGACAGGCAAATTAAAGAAAAGGGGCAAGCATGATGAAGAAAGTTTTAGCAGAGGTAAAGGGCCACTTGATGAGTGGGATCAGTTTTGTACTGCCGTTGATTATTGGTGCCTCCCTAGTTGTCGCGATTCCAAAAATGATCGCGCTGGGGATGGGGATCACAAGTTTAGACCCATATGCAAAAACAGAAGGATTGAAACACGCACTTTATATGATTGAACAGGTTGGTTGGACCGGTATTGGGTTGATCAACACAGTATTAGCAGGATTTATTGCGTATTCGATTGGAGACAAAGCAGCATTAGGTGCCGGATTTATTGGCGGAGCAGTGGCTACTAGTACGAACGCCGGCTTCTTAGGTGCTGTGATCGCCGGTTTCTTAGCCGGATATTTAGTGAAATGGTCAAAAGAAAAAATCAACTTGCCAGAATCATTCTCTGGCGTGATGCCATTAGTGATTTTACCGTTGATCGCCACCTTGTCTGTCGCGATCGTGATGGGGGCACTCCTGTCTGAGCCGCTGGCATGGATCAACACGAGCCTAGTCGACTGGATTCGTACCATGATTGAAAATGATGTCAACAAGATCTTGTTGGCGATGATCATGGGGGCGATGATTGGTTCCGACTTAGGCGGACCAGTGAACAAAGCCGCTTGGATGGCTGGAAATGTCTTATTGGCTGAAGGTGTCTATTTGCCAGCGATCATTGTAAACGTCGCTATCTGTGCAGTACCTTTCGGATACGCGTTGGCGACATTGTTCCATAAAAAACGGTTCAACCAAGAATTATTGGATGCAGGTCGGAACAACTTTATCATGGGATTCATCGGAATTACTGAAGGGGCCATTCCTTTCACACTCGTGAACCCGTTGAAGCTCGTTCCTATCAACATGATCGGAGGCGCGATCGCTTCTGGCTTAGGGATTACTTTCGGCATGTACGCAAAAATGCCGCCAGTTGGAGGAATCTACGGCTTCTTTACAGTCGGCAACGGCTGGGCATATTTATTAGGCTTATTCATCGGAGCAGCCTTTATCGGTTTTGTCGCACCGCTATTCGTTAACTTCAACAAACAAGAAACGGATACAGAAGAGATTGAATTAGACGATATCGATGTCAGCTTCGAAAACTAATCGAAACAAGAAATAAAAAAATTAATAGGCGCTGGCGGTGAAAATCGTTGAGTGCCTATTTTAATCAAACGAGAGGAATTTTTGCATGAAAAAAACAGTACACGTCGTACCACACAGTCATTGGGATCGCGAATGGTATTTTACCACCAGTCGCTCAAAAATTTATTTGATGCACGATCTGAAAAAAGTGTTGGAGCAATTAGAAAAAGACACGCCCTACAACAGTTTTATTTTAGACGGGCAAGCGTCATTGTTGGACGACTACTTAAAATGGCGTCCGCAAGACAAAGGTAGAATCGAAACCTTAGTGAAGCAAGGCAAGCTGATCATCGGGCCTTGGTACACACAAACAGATCAATTAGTCATTTCTGGAGAAAGTATCGTCCGCAACATGCTGTACGGCATGAAGATCTGCGAAGCCTTTGGTGATTATATGAATGTCGGCTATGTACCGGATTCCTTCGGACAAGCAGCCAGCATGCCGCAGATTTATCGCGAGTTTGGCATCAGCGATACGATGTTTTGGCGCGGGGTGAGTGATGACGATGTCGCGCACACAGAATATACGTGGCGCGGAGAAGACGGGTCAGTCGTCAATGTGTATCAAATCCCTAGTGGCTATTACATTGGGGGTGCGATCCCTGAACGAGAAGCAGACCTGGCAAAATTCCTGCATGAAGAACCGTTTAAAACGACTTGGGGCCGCAGCGCCACCGATCAAGTCTATTTCCCGAATGGCTTTGACCAAGCACCAGTGAGAGAAAATTTACCTGAGCTGGTGGACCAAATGAACGCTCTTTATCAAGAAGAGTACGAGCTGCAATTCTCAACGATCGAAAAATACATTGCCGCAGTCAAAGAGCGTCAGCCAGAATTAGAAGAAATTGCGGGAGAGTTGATCAACGGAAAACTGATGCGTATCCACAAGACGATCTTTTCTTCACGCCCGGATCTCAAAGCAATGAACACGAAGATCCAGCATTATTTAGTCAATGTGATGGAACCTGTATTGACGATGGCGATGCAGTTGGGCTTTGACTATCCTGTGGAGACAGTCAAAGAAATCTGGAAGCTGATGTTTGAGAATGCGGCCCATGACTCGATCGGTTCATGTGTCTCTGATACGACCAACGAAGATGTCTATATGCGTTACAAACAAGCCCGGGATATTTCGATGAATCTCGTTGAGCTGACCTTGCGCCAACTCGCTACAGCGATTCATAATCCTCAGGCACAAGAAATCACGTTTACCTTGTTCAATACCTACGACACATCACGTGAGGGTGTGGTGGAAGCAGAAGTGTATTTGCCTCAGAAAGACTTTGCGATTCTGGATCAGGCGGGAAATACATTGCCTTACACGATTTTAGAGCTGATTGATCAAACGGAATATGTCTTGAATCAAGGGAATGTATTGAATTCTGTCAAAGAAATGTATCTACCGGAAACAGTCTACAAAGCGAAAATCATGATCGAGACGACGGAAGTGCCAAGCATGGGCTACACGCAATTGACGATCGATCTTACAGGCAATAGCCGTACTCCAATGCAGCCGGCAACGGATCGGACGATCGAGAATGACGGTTACCAGATAACAGTCAATCCAAACGGTTCCCTAGATATTTTAGATAAGGCAAATGGACTGCTCTATAAAAATCAAGGAATCATTGAAGAAAATGGGGACGATGGCGATTCTTTCAATTATTCGCCGCCGATGAAGGATTTAGTGATCTCCTCACAGACCTATGAACCAACGATCACGATCAAGCAATCCGCCATTTACCAAACGATCCAATTGGACTTTTTATTCACTGTACCAAAGGATTTAACTGAGCGGGAAGAGAAAAAAGTCTCTGCGCAACTGCCGATCACACTGGAGGTTGGCTTGAAGAAGGGATCGCCGCTCATTGACTTCCAATTGACCGTGGACAATCAACAGGTCGACAGTCATCGCGTCTGTGTCTTGTTCGATACAGGCATCGCCTCGAAATTCTCGATCGCCGATCAGCAATTTGGAACGTTGCAGCGTCCAGTTGTCTTTGAAAAAGAAATGGCGCTTTGGGAAGCGAATAAAGACCAATGGAACGAACAACCGATCGCCATTGAGACCTGCCAGTCTTTCGCTGGCCTCTTTGATGACACGCATGGTGTTGCCGTAATGCCAAAAGGAGTACGGGAATACGAGATTATTGGTGAAGAATTTGACACGATCCGTTTGACCATCTTCCGTACCTATGGCTTTATGGGGAAAGAAAATCTGATGTATCGTCCGGGCCGTGCTTCCGGCGAATCCGTGATCGACACGCCAGATGCCCAATGCCATAAAACGATGCGCTTTGATTTCTCAGTCGCTTACTTTGCGCAACGTTTTGATGAAGCCGATGTGCCGCAAGTAGCGAAACAAGCCGTAACACCGATTGAAGTCTATCAATACGCAGAATTTTTAAATTCACGGCTGATCTTTACACTAGGAGAGGTTGAAAAACACTTGCCGGCAACCTTCAGTCTGTTGAACATTGAAGGCAATCTGACGCTGAGTGTTTTGAAAAAGGCGGAAGATCGTCCAGGCTATATTCTACGATTGTATAATGGCGCGTTGGAAACCGAGGGCTATGCGACCATCACCTTCAACCACCACATCCAGACAGCAGAAAAAGTTGATCTGAAAGAAAAAACAAAGGAACCGCTATCAATAAATCATGATACAATAGAGCTTGAAAACATTGGGCACGCAAAATTCGTGACCTTATATGTGGAATAAATCTAACAGATTGTGAGTGAAGCGTAGTGGAAAAATTGTTTGGCGGAATCGAAGCGGGCGGAACAAAGTTTGTCTGTGCCGTTGGGAATCAAGAGTTGGAGATCATTGAGCGGGTCAGCTATCCGACAACGACTCCTGAAGAAACGATGGCGTTAGTGATCGGCTTCTTCAAAAACTATACAGAGCAATTAGTCAGTATCGGAGTCGGTTCCTTTGGTCCGATCGACATTCACCGTGATTCGAAGACGTATGGCTATATCACGTCAACACCAAAATTAGCTTGGCAGAACTTTGATTTTGTCGGCACGATGAAAAAGGAATTTGATGTGCCGATCGCTTGGACAACGGACGTGAACGCCGCGTGTTATGGCGAATATGTAAAAGGACGCGGCGATGGGGTCAACAGTGTCGTTTACTATACGATCGGTACAGGAATCGGCGGCGGTGCGTTGCAAAAGGGGACATTTGTCGAAGGCTTTAGCCATCCAGAAATGGGGCATGTGTTAGTCAGCCGCAATCCAAAAGATGATTTTGAAGGCGTTTGTCCTTTCCACGGACATTGCTTAGAAGGGATGGCAGCGGGTCCCGCGATCGAAAAACGCTTGGGCCGCAAAGGGCAAGACTTGGCGGAAGACGATCCGTATTGGGAGATCGAAGCAGACTACATCGCACAATGCGCCTACAACACGACGTTGATGTTCTCTCCAGATGTCATCATCTTCGGCGGCGGCGTGATGCAGCAAGACCACTTAGTCAAAAAGGTTCGTGCTCGTTTCAAAGAATTAGTGAACGAGTACGTGAAGACACCTGCCCTAGAAGACTACATCGTGACACCGAAGCTTGGCAACAATGCTGGGACGATCGGCTGTCTTGCGTTAGCACGAGAAGCAAAATTGCATTCATAGAAAGAAAGCTGCCGATCATTTTGGCGGCTTTTTTTCAAACTTTTCCTTTCTGATTTAGGAAAACTCTTGCTATAATTTAGAAGAACAAAGCAGGGGGAATGCAAAAATGAAAGACAATCACTTTCTGAAATTTGAAAAAGCGATCAGTACGATCGTTGATTTTCTATTAGCAGTATTGATCATTGTCATAGTGATCGTGATGGGGGAAGGCATCTTCAATATCATTCTTCATGTGATTCCCTTGAACAACGTTTCTGAGATGACACTTTTGATCGAGGAGATCGCGACACTCTTTATTCTATTAGAGGTGATCTTGATGCTGCTGCGCTACATCAAAGAAGGGCATCACATTCCTGTGCGCTATTTGATCCTGATCAGTATCACGGCGATCTTGAGAGAGCTGCTGCTCGCGCACGGCAATGGAGAAAATTCATTGCTTCTCTCGATCTCGATTTTAGTTCTAGTCTTGGTTCTCTTTTTACTGGAGAAGGTCAAAGCCTTCCACAAAGGAGAAAGCAAGCTCGAAAAATAAAGAAGGCACTGTACCAATGTTCTGGTACAGTGCCTTCTTTATTAGGCTGCCGCTGTTTTGCGGGATTTTAGAATGTATTGAATTCCTGTATAAAAAATAATGACAATAACTAGATAAGTGACCATCGTAATATCTAAACCTAATAAAAATTGTGAAGCGATAATAACACCGGGAACCCCGCCGATCGTAATGGCTAAAGCGATTTTTCTAGAGTAGGCTTTCTCACGAATGAAGTTGATGTTCGCAACAGGCTGCAGACCGGCACAAGAGCACATCATGATCGGAAAAGCCGCCAGTGGCGTCATTCCCAACATATAAACCATCGCCATACAAGGTGCAAACAAGCCGACTCCGACAGTCATCAAGGCACCGAATAAGAAGTTTCCGAAAATTCCAGCCAGCAATTTTACCCCAGTCAACGCCGTCGCGGTATTGCCTTTTCCTAATAAGGCGATGACTTCGGTTTGGCGCAGCAGCATCAAGATGGCTGTGATCAACAAGGCCCAGCCGATCCATTTTTGGACCGCTTTTTCAGAGAGCTTGGTCACGTATTTCGAACCAAACCATGAGCCGACCATCGCCGCTACGATCAGTGATACAAGCGTCAACGCGTCGACTTTGATCACTGTTACAAAAATAATGGCTTCCGTCAGTACGGGGATCGCGTGTCCAACATTCAAGATCCCTGGTAATTTGCGGTCGTCGTCGATTTGTTTGGTCGCGTTCAGCAGCATCGTCGTGATGGCGAAGCTTCCGATCCCGATCGTGTCCGCAAAGTCTGTGATGAATCCGATAATTCCGCTAATCAGCCAATTGCCTGGTCCTAGATCGTCGCGATGAGTGATGATATCGTGAATGAGCATGATCGCTTGAAAGATCATCAGACCAATTAAAATATAAAAAATAATCTGTGCCATAAGTCCTCCCGTGGGTCGTTTTCTTATAATTATAACAATAAACGTAATAGAAAAACGAAATTTTTTGATTTTTTTGTGATTCATTGAACGATTGCCTGAAAAAGTAAGTTCTTTATAGTTGGCTGTCAAAAGGAGTGCATGTATCCGTGAGTGAAACCACTTCTGTCAGCCTAACAACCAAGGCCAAACCGAAAAACACAAAGATGCCTGCAATCGATCCTCTGATAAGGTACAGCGAAGAAGGCTTCAACACAAGAAAAAAGGCTTGTCCCTATGGTGATCATGAAAGGATAGAAGAAGGAAATCCCTGACGCACTCTTTTCTTTCAGAATAATGGACTAATGTGAAAAAAGTTCTAAAATATTGTTCTTATTTATGCTAAAATTTTAAGTACGATGCATGAAATGAGGGGGAGTTGTAATCAAAAAAGTTGTGGTTCTATTATTTATGATGGCGATGATGTCTTTTGAGACATCGGTTTTTGCAGCAGCGGACATCATGGAAATTACCAGAGATGCGGGCTATACCGATGTGTTAGAAGTGAACAAACCAAAAGCTTCGATCGTTATTGACGGAGTCAATGGTCAGATATTATGGGAAGAAAATGCGGAGGTCGTGAGGGAGCCGGCGAGTATCTCTAAAATGATGACGGTCTTTTTAGTCTTTGACGCGATCAAAGAAGGAAAATTGACGTTAGACACACCGATCAAAGCAACGGAAAAGGATCAAGCGATCAGTCAATTGTATGCGATCAGTAACAACGATATCAAAGCAGGGGTCGAGTATCCGGTGAGAGAGCTGCTGAAAATGGTGATCGTCCCGTCATCGAATGTGGCGACGGTGATGCTGGCGAATACCGTGTCGGCGAATGACGCGGGCGGATTCATCAAACGCATGAATGACAAAGCGCAAAAAATCGGGATGAAGAATACCGCCTTTTACAATTGCAGCGGCGCTTCTGCCGTGAGCTTTGAAGGGCTTTACGAACCAAAGGGGTATGACCCAAATGGGAGTAATACCTCAACGGCGCGCGACTTGGCGACGATGGTCTTTCATTTGATCAATGACCATCCTGACGTGCTGACATTTACAAATCAAGCGAAGGTCACGGCCATGGCAGGCACCCCGTACGAAGAAACCTTCGAGACCTACAATTATTCCTTGCCGGGGGCAAAATACGGCTTTGACGGGGTAGATGGGTTGAAGACAGGTTCGGGGCCAAGCAGTGCCTTTAACTACATCGCGACAGCGAAGCGCGGAGAGATACGAGTGATCGAGGTGATTTTAGGCGTCGGTGACTGGTCAGACCAAGACGGAGAATATTACCGTCATCCCTTTGGCAATGCGCTGTTGAAGAAGACCTTTGATGAGTATGAGCGCCGCCTGCTGCTGTCGAAGGGAAGTCATGAGATCGGCGGGAAAACGATCGAATTGGACCAAGACTTTTATGGGGTGATGAAAAAGGACGCAAAACCCGAATTGACAGTCCAAGACAAGCAAGTGGTCGTCTCGAATCAAAAGGAGCAAGCTGCGGAAACGATGCCTAAACTGGCTCAAAGCTTCAAAGAGCCCAAGAAGGAAAGTGAATCACTGCCTGATACGAAGCAATCGGCTTCTCTTTTATCTAAAATGATGAAGGTGCTGCCTCCAGTGGTGTTGTTCCTTCTTGGACTGCTGCTGCTCGTTTTCCCGACGAAACGAAACGTAACTGGAAAAACAAGAAGAAGCACACGCAAACGAGGCCGGACAATGGTCAAAGCGGCGGGTGCTGTATATATTCTTGGCGCACTGGTTCTTTTGGTTTGGCTATTCTTATAAGTGATCGATATAAAAAATAAAGGGAGTGGGACGCTTATGCGTCTCGCTCCCTTTTCTCATTGATTTTAACAGCAATCCAGCGGACAGCCTAGTTTTTCAGCGATCTCAAGGCCCGTTTTTGTTTGCGCCAATCCGGCATGTCCGGTGCAGCGTAAAGAGGGCGGGATCATACGTCCGACTTTATTAAAGCTTTCGATCGTTTCGTCCAGTGGAACAACGACATCGTACCCTGCCAAGGCCATGTTCGCCGCACCTAGCGCGTTCATGCCGCACATCATATTTTTTCCAAGACAAGGCACTTCTACTCGAACACCAATGGGGTCACAGGTCATTCCAAAGACATTTTGGAGGGCCATATCCGCCGCATCCACTGCTTCTTCGATCGTTCCCCCCATTAACTGGACCAGAGCGCCTGCGGTCATCCCAGAGCCGGAACCGCATTCCGCCTGACATCCGGCAACTTCCGCCGCAAATGTGGCGTATTCGGCGATGAAGACCCCGATCATCCCAGCCGCTAATAGCCCGCGAACCAAGTCATCTTTCGATTTCTTCTGGTAGTCGCTGACCGCGATCAATGTTCCCGGAAGTGCACCGCAGGAACCTGCTGTTGGCGCTGCCACGAACACATTCATGGAGCTTTTGACCTCCATCAGGGCAGAGATGTTTTCGAGGATTTTTGCCGGCAGATCGTCACCGATCAGCTTGGCGCGATTGGCGCGAATCTTCGGTGCCTGCGCCCCCAACATCCGATCGTCATAGGACGTACCCGCCAATCCTACCTTGATGCCGTTAGTCATGATGGCGAGGATATCTTCTGCTTTTTGATAGACTTCGGCTTCGGAGATACTGCCGCGATGGCTCTCGTAACGCAACGCCATATCCGCCAAATCTAACTGCTCCTTGTTTGCCAAGGCAACCATTTCTTCGACCGTAGAAAAAAGCATCTCTGGTTCTTTTTGCGAAAGAACGGGTAACACAGGATCGAAGGCAATCATGCGTTCGACGGTCATGTGTTCCTCCAGCCAAGCCTTTTCATTTTCAGGGAGTGCCTGCTGGGTTTTAAGGTGCAAAAGGATTTCTCCCTCGTTTTCGGAGACCGTCGCAAAGCAAAATTTACTGATTTTTTCTGGGAGCTCGGCTTCAAGTACAGCGAGATCCTTTCCGAAAAGCAGGGTCTCATAAAAACCGCCAGTGATCGCCACGTTGAAATGATTGATCTCTGTGATCTCGATCATGCCGCCGCCGACGGAAAGCGCGACGACATCGAGTTCTTCGCCGAGGTCTGTTTTGATCGTCATTTTATACGTGTTGGGGTGGGTGTTCTCAAAGGGAATGACCCGGAAAAAGACCGTCATTCCTTCGTCCTCGGCAATCTCAAGTGCCTTCGTCAAGCGGCTGTCTGTGGGGTCCATCCCCAATAAGCCGCCGACGAGTCCAATATCAGAACATTGCGTGATGTAGCTTGCTGCCAAAGAGCCTTCTGGATCAAAATCCGCTTGAAAAAAAGTGATCCTTCCTGCGACCATCTGACGCAGCGCACGACCGATCCGGACAGAAGCTGCCGTGTGGGAGCTGGAGGGACCGATCATGACAGGCCCCAAAACATCATTAAAGATACTTGCATGTTCTTTCATCTGCGCCCCTCCTTAGAAATCTGCGTCGATATAAGTCTCTTCACCGGCGATCTCGTCAACGATCACGTCTTTCCACTTTTCAGCGTCGATCTCTTTAAATGAAACGGAGACGACATTGGGTTCACAGCCCAGTTCTTGAACGACAAAGTCCTGCAATTTTTCAGCGAATGCCTGTTTTACTTCTTTTGAACGACCTGGATACAATTTGACTGATACGTGTGGCATAAGTAAGTCCTCCTATTTTCTAGTTATTACGAGAAGCAGATGAAAAGACTAGTCCCATTCGGTGCCAACAGCTGCTTCACGCGCTTTCTCATAAATTTTTTGTGCGGTAACGAGATCCTGTGCCCCGATACCGACCGTTTTGAAGACGATGATCTCTTCGTCATTTTCACGACCGACGAGGTTTCCAAGCAAGACGTCGCCAATGTCCCCTGTGAAATCCTCTTTAGTGATCGTCCCATCCTCCAACGGGATCAAAATGTCCCCAGCCTCAGAAAGAACGGCTTCCTCAGAATCAAAATAAAGCTTGCTGGCCCGCGTCAAAATCACCGGGTCCATTTCCTGCATATGCGGCTGATAAGAACCAACACAACTGACCGTCGCTCCAGCCTTGACCTTGCTGCCGTCGAAAACAGGAGAGGCAGCAGGTGTGACCGTGATGATCAAATCCGCATCCTGGATCGCATCATCCGAAGAAGCTGCCGGGTGGATCTCGGCTCCATACTGTTTTAGTGCGGCATTCATTTTTTCAGCGAACGCTTTCGTCCGCTCAGGATTTTGATCGAATACAGCGACCGTGGCCAAGTCCCGCGTGCAAACCATCGCCTCCAGCTGCGTTTCAGCCTGTCCGCCGGTACCGATCAGTGCGCCTTTTTTGGCGTCTTTTCTACCTAAGACATCGAAGGCAACACCAGACGCTGCTCCTGTACGGAACTGTGTGACCGTCACCCCATCCAGCAGGGCATTGATATAGCCTGTTTTTCCATCGACTAATAATACTTGGGCAGGCGCAGAGGAGAGCCCTTTTTCAATATTGTCAGGGAAGATGTTGATGATCTTGACCGCCGCCGCATCTAGATCCGGCGCGTAAGAAGGCATAAACAGAAAGGTCCCGTTTTGCTTTTCCGAAACGATCTGGGTCCGCAACGGCACATCCGTTTTGCCTTCACTGAATAATCGAAAGGCCGTTTTGTCCGCTTCGATGGCCTCCGCCATGGTAAACACTTGTTTGATATTTTCACGCGATAAAAGTAACATAAAAAACCTCCTTCACTTTACTTACAAGTAAAAGTATAAGCGATTCCATTGGCGGTGTCACTGGGAGAATCAGACTTCCTTAGCGTTCTATGGAAGAAAAAAAGAAGGATACCCTTTATTCTTATACTTGTTTTGAAAAACGGGTCGTGTCATCCACGATTTTGCGAAAGAATCTATGTAAAGAACAATCAGAATGTGGTAGAATTTTTTATCAACACTTGAAAAAGCTTCCTACGTCTTCAAAGGTACTTATAGAAAGGAACACAACGATGAAGGAGAAAGTTTTACACTTGATGGGGACCGTGATCATTCTCTCCATCCAGCATCCGAACGCCAATGAGCTGTTGAACGCTGCGCAAGGGCGCTTGCGTGATTTTGAACACCGCTTCAGCGCGAATTCAAAGGATTCAGATCTGGCACGCATCAGCCAGCAAGCAGGCGTCGCACCGGTCAAAGTGGATGAGGACCTGTTCGAGTTGATCGCGATAGGAAAGGAACAAAGCTTGATCCCCGGCAGCGCATTGAATATTGCCATCGGCCCTCTGATCCAAGCGTGGCGCGTTGGCTTTTCTGATGCAAGATACCCCTCTCCTCAAACGATCCAAGAGGTACTTCCTTTAGTCGATCCAGCAGCGATCGAATTGAACGCTGCGGATCACACGGTATACTTGGCACATCCAGGAATGGCATTGGACCTCGGCGCGTTGGCGAAAGGCTATTTTGCCGATAAGATCATTGCCGATTTTAAAGAAGCGGGTGCCGAATCCGCATTTATCGACCTCGGCGGAAACGTTTTGACCTTTGGCCCCGCCCCTCAGCGAGCAGAAGGTGCATGGCATGTGGGCATCCAAAATCCCTTTCTGAAACGAGGAAATTATGCCCTGGTTGTGAAGTCTCGAGACGAATCCATTGTGACTTCAGGAATTTATGAACGAACCTTTGAATGGGAAGGACAAACGTATCATCATATTTTTGACTGGCAAACCGGCTATCCCATCCAGACAGACCTAGCCAGCCTGACGATCGTATCTAAGAAATCCGTGGATGGTGAAATCTGGACGACGCGTCTCTTTGGAAAAACAGCAGAGGAAGCACTGAAGGAAATAAACCGAACAGCAGGGATCGAAGGCATCGTCATTACGAAAAATAAGGAGATGGCCTTCAGCGAGGGATTGAAGCCGCGCATTTCCTATTAAAGAGACAGACATTTGGAGAATTCCAGATGTCTTTTTTTATAATTAATGTAATTTTATTCAAAAACATTAGTTGTTATTAAAGTTTTTGAATCGGCAAACTATTTATTGATCTGTTATTGAAAAGCGCATTCTCTTTCTATATAATTTGTTTGAAGATAGCCCTTACAAAGTGGCGCGGGAGGTGGGAAAATGCCAAAACGATCATGACTATGAGGCGCTGCTTTACTTAGAGTATCTAAGCGCGTTTCCAAAGCATTCTTTCCCTCAACCAGACGTTCTCTAATGACCCGTAAAACAGGTTCTTTTGTACGGTTCACTTTTTGATGGAAAGAAGCAAGAATGTACCAAACAAAAAAATGAAAATGAAAGAAGGATCTAAGAAATGAAAAAGCGAGTAAGTGGGTTCGTAGTGATTGCTTTAGCGGTGTTTGCGATGGTATTGACAGGGTGCTCAACCAACGAAGGAAAAGAAAAGAAAGCCGATCGAGCAGAAGCAGATATCGAGTGGCAAATGATCAAGCCGGAAAAGATGAAGGAAGTTCTTGAGACGGATGACGCGACGGATTATCAAATTATCGATATCCAACCAGAAGCAGATTATGAGAAGGGACATTTGCCAAATTCTATCAGCGTCCCAGCCTACCCAGTGGACACGGAAGACCTGGAAAAATTAGTCGTGGATAGCGCCGACGAGTTCAAAGATGGGGACGCCCCAATCTATGTCGTATGCCCTGGCGGCGGCGGGGGTGCCAAACGCACGATCTCACTCTTGATCGATGAAGGAATCGACGAGTCCCGCTTATACATCGTAGAAAACGGAGCCAAAAAATGGCCCTATAAAGACGACAGCAAACTATGGGTAACAGAGTAACCATTAGAAATCAGAGAACCCTCTCGGTGAAGAGGGTTCTTTTTTGTGTGAGAGGTGGTTGTTCGGAAGGTCTTTCAATAGTATGATGAAAGAATTACGAAACGAGAACATGAATGAAAAAGAAAGAAGGAAAGCTATGACAGTAGGAATATATTTGGCTAGTTACCACAAGCTGGCGATCAAACCGAAAACGAATGCCTCCGCATCGCTCTCTTTTAATGAGCTTTGCAGATTACAGGACGACGCAGCGATCCTACAGGACATGGAAACCAATCTAGGTATTAAAGTAAACGAGATAGATCCCAACGAAAAGATGTTTGTGCTTCTGCAAGATGATGAAGAGACGTTCTCTATCCAAAGGGATCGAGAAAAAGGCACGATCGATAGGTATACCGACAAGCCGTTTATCTATTATATTACTATTTACGACTGGGATCGCGTGTATACGCCCTTGACCGAGTACTTGCAAACACTGGATGTCCCTTTTGAATTATGGAGAATATGGGAAGGAAAAGCAGAGCTAGGTGATCTAGAACGAATAACAGTGAAGAAAGTAAATAAACAAACAGTAAAAAAAGTGATCGGCGCTAATGAGTATTTGAATCCGATCGTTGGATGTTTCTAACAACGTGTCTTTGGCAAAATACGCCCACCTCTGATTTGTCAGAAGGTGGGCGTATTTTTTGATGTATAAGAAACGGCCGATTGCTGGTGAGGGCAGGAATCAAGCGCCTAAAGCGAGTGAAGGGAGTGGGAGTGGGGCAGCTACTTTTTTTTAATTTTTTTGTTTTCTATCATACAATTATTTAAAATGACCAAAGGAGTACCTTCTTGAATAAAAAGATAAGAAATATTTATTTAAACTATCACCATACGTATCCGTTAAAAGAAAACATCCGCTTAGAATTAGCTCATGGTACGCATTCAACTCAGTTTGAGAATATCGAAAATGCAAAACATCGTGCAATGACATTATTTAATGATGTTTTTAAGGACTCTGAAACGGTTCAAATTATTTTATTTGTTTCCCAATATTCTAAAAAAACTAGAATTGCCAGTTTTTTACAAAAAAATAAATTCAGAGTAATTGATAGCTTTACGACTGACTCTTGGAAAGATTATTGTATTGATACTACAACTGTATTAGTTATCGAAACAAAAAAAGAGAATTTAAGAACAGCCAAATTAATTGATGGTCTTTGTTATCAAGATTTTTATGATTATGGAAAACTCAGAATAAAAATCCCTTTAGTTCTCTATAATTTTCAAGATAATTTACTTCTTAATATCTATGATGATAGAGGCTGTAATATTTGGTCAGATAATTTCGTTAGGCAAAAAGAAATCTATCAAAAATATAATTCTTGGATACTAGAATATGATCGAAAAAAGATTTCTAGTTATTATGATTCAATCCTTTAAACGAAAATACACTCTTGATTAAAGGATTGATCTGCGGTTAATGCGTAGAAAAATTCCCTGTATAAATAAGTGGATCAATGAATGAGCTAAAGGGCGGAGAAAATAATACGGAAATAAAGAAGGCAGCAAGTCGATACGGACTTGCTGTTTTTTTCTATCAAAAAATAGAGAAAGAGGACGCGGGCAGGTCGACTTATAAAAGTAAAAATGAAATCTTCTGCGTATTTTAAGATAGATGACATTCGCTCCTCCATGCTATAATGAAGGCGATAAAAGCCTTTCATTATAGACACTACACAATTTGAAAGGCTGTGAAAGCTATGTTGCCATTCCCACTAAGCCCTACACACGATCTGTTGTTTAAGAAGCTACTGACATCCGAAGACTCCACCTACATCCTAAGAAACTTTGTCAAAGATTTGCTTGGGATAGAATTCAAGACCCTGACCCCCAAAAAAACGTACCACATCGACAGCTACAAAGAATCCTTTGAAAAAATGACTATCAAATTGACCGAAGTAGATATCCTAGCCGTTGATGAAGAAGGCAGTCACTATACGATCGAATGCCAAATACAACCGCACCATTACTTTCAGGAACGCGCCATTTTTTATCTGACGGAAGCGTATCGCTCCTCCTTTGGCAATCAGGAAATCGAGGCGTTTATTAAAGACAATAATTTTTCCGCCCTACGACCAGCATACGGCATCAATATTGTGGATTTTCACGTATTTGATAAAGAACAAGAGGCGCTGCAAATTTTTCGATTGCTAAACGAAAAAACGTATCAACCGTTTCTCGGATTCAAGGGCAAAGAACCCTTGATCCTAAGCTTTCTAAGTTTAAAAAATAAACATCTTGAGAAAAATCACCCAGCATACCATTGGCAATATTTCTTAAAAACAGGAGAGGTCCGACAAGAAGCCCCCAGTTATATCAAAGAAGCAAAAGAAAAAATTGATTATTACCAACTCGATGAGGAGGAAAAAACGATGATCATGAGAGTTAATAAAGCAGAAGAAAGCTTCAACGCCAAGTTGTCAACGAGGCTGATAGAAGCAGAAGAAAAGGGCAAGAAAAAAGAGCGCTTGAAATGGGAACAAGAGGCTCGTGAGAACGTAGTGAGAATGTTGAAAGACTAGATGCCGGTCGAAAAAATATCCGAGTACAGTTCCTTGAGTTTGGAAGCTATTAAAAAAATAAAGGAGACACATATGGATTAATGGTAAGAACTGTTCGAGCATCCTCGATGAGGAAGAAGAGGCGATGATCATGGAAATTAATAAAGCAGAGGAAAGCTTCAAAGCCAAACTATCAACGAGGCTGATAGAAGCAGAAGAAAGAGGTTTTTGGAAAGGATACAGAGAAGGTCAGAAAAAAGAGCGCTTGAAATGGGAGCGAGTAGCTCGGGAGAATACGTTGAAAATGTTGAAAGACCAGATACCAGTCGAAAAAATAGTGGAATACAGCCTTTTGGATTTAGAAGCTATTAAAAAACTAAAGGACACACATATGGATCAATGCTAAGAACTGTCCAAGCATAAAAAAGCAAGCCCATCCTACAATTCGCCAGCAGTATGCGGATTGCGGGATGGGTTATTTCTGTTGTCTTTTAGTGTAAAAATCGCTTGTATCGATCCAGCATTTTTCCGTGAGTTTTATGTACTATAAGAATACAGATTTCAGTACCTAAAAAGTTTTATTCTTCTTCGATTGCAATAGAGAATAAAAAACTCCCCTACCCAACTATCATAGACGAGCTACTCTCTAGGTCTAAGGGATGGCAGGACGTTTAGCACTGTGACAAGCGGAAAAGAAAGAAACCGACCTTAGTAGGATCGGTTTCTTTTTTGTCACTTCGAAGACCGTTCATACGGTCCAAAAAGAGCGGTTTGAGTGGTTAAGTTTTGTGAACATGACGCTCCATTTCTTTAAGAAAAGCCTCAATGAAGTCTTTCTCCGCTGGTATCAACGTTTTATTGGCTGGATGTGCAATAAAGTAGTCCAAGGACAAGATGTCTAAAGAAAGAGGATAAATATTGAACGCGGATTGGTTTGTAGAAGGAACAGTCACACTTTCGGGAGCAAAAGTGACACCCATATTCTGTTTTGCTAATTCTACAACAGTAAAGATGTTGTTGCTTTCCAATGCTATTTTTGAATGAATTGCGTGTTTTTGTATCAGGTAATCGATTTGTCTTCGTATGGCCGACCCTCGGGAAGTCAAAACCAGTGTTTCTTTCAGCAGCGCTTTAATGGGAATGGTCTCTGGGGAGACAAACAATCGGCCTTTTTGAAAAAGGTCAGATGATTCAGGAATGATAGCATAGTACCCATGTTTACCGCTGACATGAACGGTTAAATTTGGAGAGATCGTTTCAGGATTTTGCCCAATCAATACATCGAGCTCTTCCTTCAATAATTTTTCTTCATTTTCTTCGGGTATTGCTTCATGCAATTCTATTTTTACTTCGGGATGCTTTTCCATGTAGTTTGACAGAAATAACGGCAATACATAGGTACCTAGACTGGATAGAATGCCTACTCGAAGTATCGAAGAATCTGGTGAGGAATACTTCGCGATTTTTTTCCGAAAAAGATCCTGCTCAGTTTCTAAAGAATTTAAGTATTGATAATACACTTTTCCAGCCTCGGTTAGCTGTAGAGGCGTAATGTGTCTATTGATGATTTCAATTTCAAGCTCTTGTTCGACCTTTTTGATTGTCTGAGTGAGATAGGGCTGAGAGATATACAAATCTTTTGCGGCTTTCGTATAATTTCCATGCTTCAATAACATGTCGATGTATTGAAGCATGTTTAGGGAATCTATCTGAACCATCCTACGTCCTCCCAAAATTCTTTTCCTCAGTATAACAAATTACTTATAACCTGATAATAAAATATATATTTCACAATTACTATTTTCTGATTTACACTAAGCTATGTAGTAATAAAGCCATAATTTTCTCGTTTGTTAAAGTTAATTTGTTTATTTTTTACTTTTTTAAATGGATTATGACGGCTGGATCTATTTTTTTATAAATAAATGTTCGTAATTTCACAATAAGGGAGCTTTTTTTATGAAACTAATTGGTATTGTCGGGACAAACTCAGACCGATCAACGAATCGGAAGCTAATACAATATATGAAAGAACATTTTTCGGACCAAGTAGAGATCGAGGTTTGCGAGATTAAAGATTTTCCAGCATTTGATGAGCCGGAGGACAAAACATCCCCTTCAATCATCAATCTTCTTTCAGAGAAAATCGACCAAGCAGATGGGGTAATTATCAGTACGCCTGAATACGATCATTCGATTCCAGCAGCGCTTAAAAGTATGCTCGAATGGTTGTCCTATACCACACGTCCGCTGATGGACAAACCTGTGATGATTGTGGGTGCATCCCATGGATCATTAGGTTCCTCGAGAGCGCAAGCACATTTGAGACAAATTCTGAATGCTCCTGAACTAAAAGCACGGGTGATGTCTGGAACAGAATTTTTATTAGGTCAATCTTTGCAAGCCTTCGATGAAGATGGTCAGCTCATCTATCCAGAAAAAGTGAAGGAGCTGGAAGAGTCAATGGATGATTTTTTGTTATTCGTAGATATTACCAATCAGTTAATGGCGTCAAATCCGTATAAAACGAAGAAAGACCAAAAAGTCATTTGGGAACAAGCAGTGGAAGGGGTGGATAAAAAATGAAATTCGTGGGAATCGTAGGGACAAATGCAAAAGAATCATACAACCGTAAACTATTAAAATTCATGAAAAAACATTTTAGTGACAAGGCTGAAATTGACATTCTAGAACTAGATAAGGTTCCGCTGTTTAATGAGTCGAAGGATCAATCAGAAAGCCCAATTATCCAGTTGTTTAATACAAAAATTTTAGAGGCGGATGGCGTAATCATTGCCACACCTGAACACAATCACTCGATTCCGTCTTCGTTAAAAAGCATTCTGGAGTGGTTATCGTTCAACCTGCATCCATTTGATGGAAAACCAGTGATGATCGTCGGTGCCTCTTATGATGTGCAAGGGTCATCAAGAGCTCAATTGCATTTACGTCAGATCTTAGATGCGCCTGGGGTGAATGCATCAGTGATGCCTGGGTACGAATTCTTATTGGGATGTGCTCATCAAGCGTTTGATAAAGAAGGAAACCTCAAACAAGGGCGAACCATTGATTTCTTAGAAAGCTGTTTTTTACGGTTTATGAGATTTACAGACGTCGCCAATCTACTGAATGTTCCCGAAGAAGTTGTCTTCGAACCGGGGGCATATACAGTCGCTGCCGTAGGTCATAATGGGGATCTTCCGATGGTAGTTTCACTATCGAACAACCGAATCGAAGCGATTGATATCGATACTTCAGGTGAGTCTGAAGGGATTGCGGATGTCGTATTTACAAGGATTCCTTCACAGATCATTGAAGGTCAAACGTTGAATGTAGATGTTCTTTCAGGGGCGTCTGTAACAAGTAACGGGGTCATTGATGGTGTTGCCAAAGCAGTGAAGGCAGCGGGTGCCAATCCAGATATTTTGAGAAAAAGAGCCAAAGCACCAAGTGCGACAGATACAAAAGACAGGGACTATGAAACGGATGTTGTCGTTGTTGGCGCAGGGGGTGCGGGGCTAGCCGCGGCAGCAAGTATTTTGCAAGAAGGAAAAAAGGTTATCGTGGTGGAAAAATTTCCATCTGTGGGAGGAAATACGGTACGGACTGGCGGACCAATGAACGCGGCCGATCCTGAATGGCAAAGTACCTTTGAAGCTATTTCTGGCGAAAGTCATACGTTAAAGGAAATCGCAGCGACCAAGGAAGAAACGATTGATCCTGAATATCTGGAGGATTTCCTTGCATTGAAGCATCAAATCACGCTCTATTTAGAAGAAACGACGAAGAAGACGGGCTATCTCTTTGACTCGACACTTCTTCATCGGATGCAAACCTATTTAGGTGGGAAACGAACAGATAAACTTGGAAACGGTATTTATGGGCAATATGATTTGGTAAAAATATTGACAGATAAAGCCTTAGAATCCGTAGAATGGCTAGAAGACATTGGTGTTGAGTTTGATAAAGAAGAGGTGACCATGCCTGTTGGCGCCTTGTGGCGAAGAGGACATAAACCACTAAAAAGCGAAGGGTTTGCATTCGTTTCCGCATTACAAAAGTTCGTTGAATCCAATCAAGGAACGATCCTTACTGACACGGCCGTAAAAGAGCTTATTATTGAAAAGGGTCACGTGACAGGCATTATTGGAACTGGACTGAACGGGCAACAGACGACTATTCATGCCAAGGCCGTCATCCTTGCTTCAGGAGGTTTTGGTGCAAATACAAAAATGCTCAAGAAGTATAATACCTATTGGACACAAATCGACGATGACATTAAGACATCGAACTCACCAGCGATCACCGGCGACGGCATTCTATTAGGACAAAGTGCTGGAGCAGAACTCGTTGGAATGGGCTTCTCTCAAATGATGCCAGTCTCCGATCCTGAGACCGGCGCATTATTCAGTGGCCTGCAAGTACCGCCACAAAACTTTATCATGGTGAATCAAGAAGGAAAACGCTTCGTTAATGAATACGGGAGCCGAGATGCTTTGACACAGGCAGCGATCGACAACGGAGGTCTGTTCTACTTGATCGCAGATGAAGTGATCAAAGGAACAGCCTACAATACAACGCAAGAAAAAATTGACAAGCAAGTCGCTGAAGGAACATTATTTAAGGCAGATACGCTTGAAGGTTTAGCAGAACAGCTAGGGATAGATGCAGTCGCTTTTAGAGAAACGATCGAAAAATACAATCACTATGTAGAGGTTGGCCACGATCCCGAATTTGGAAAAGACGTGTTCGATTCCAAAGTTGAAGTAGCGCCATTCTATGCTACACCGAGAAAACCAGCTGTGCACCACACCATGGGAGGTCTGAAAATCGATACGGGCACACATGTATTAAATGAACAAGGACAAATCATCCCTGGATTATACGCAGCAGGTGAAGTCGCAGGAGGGATTCATGCAGGAAATCGTCTCGGTGGGAACTCTTTGACAGACATTTTTACATTTGGAAGAATTGCAGGGAAAACAGCTTTACAAGATACTCTAGTAAATGAATGATAAGTGAAATAAAAGTAAAAAGCCAGCCGCTAGCGTTCGCGTAAGTAGCTGACTTTTTTAGTTCTATCTTATAAATTTGTAAAGCGAATGGGAACTTATCGACCAGCACTTCCTTCTTATACACGTGTTTTCAGTCTCAGATGGGATCAAATGCGATTATGGTGTCGATTCTCTTTGTTCATTGTTGAGTCATGATCTGAAATCAATGAAGCTAAGCATTGCCCTTTATTTTTCAAACAGTTCAGCATATGCAGTATGAGGGCATCTTTTTACAAATGTTTCTTTCAGCTTCTTTTCTTTCTCAAAAATCCCGTTTTCTTTTCACCCCTCATACAACTTCGCAATGCGCGCTATTTTTTGTTTTAATTCCTGCCGAACATGGGGAGGCTCGAGGCATTCACACGTTTCCCCGAAGCTTAAAAGCATGGTGTAGTAATAATCGTTTTCGATAAAGGGAAACTGGACGATGAAATGCTCTTCTCCATCGGATGAGCAGTCGTCATATTCGCAAAAATCAAGGATTCGTTCCATCAGTGATTGATGGACGCGCAAGGTGATCGTTGTTTGTATTTCTTTCAAATGATCCGAAAAGTCCAACACTGCTGGTTGATGTTCCCGTGGTTGAAACGTAGATTCTTTCAGCTTTAAATTGGACATCCTAGATAATTTGAACAGCCGAAAATCTTCGCGGACGTAGCAATACCCGTGAAGATACCAGTGGGTTCCTTTTAAGAGGATCTGATAGGGTTCGACGTGGCGTTCGGTGACTGTTCCGTTGCGGTTTGTATAGTCAAACGAAAGCTGCTTTCTTTCTAGTATAGCCAATTTCAGAGATTCCAAGTAGGGTTGCAAGTTCCTATAGCCGATCCATTGACTCAAGTCGATCCGTATTTGATCCGCTTTGAAGTCTATCTCCTGTACTTTATCGTTTGGGATCAGGCTTCTCATTTTTATGACGGCATTCACTAATTCCTCGTTTTCAACAAGCGTCGTTAAGCTGGAGAGTCCGGTCAGAATGGTCGTGATCTCGTTGGATGAAAAAACATGTTTATCCAGTTTGTAGTTTTTCATGATCTCGATCCCGCCATTTACGCCGGGTGTTGAAACAACGGGAATCCCAGCCAGATTGATCGCGTCTATATCACGATAAATCGTCCGCTTCGACACCTCGAACATCGCCGCGAGCTCTTGCGCACTCACGCGTTCCCTCTCGAGAAGAATCATGATGATACTGACTAACCTGCTGATTTTCATTTCGATCCCTCCGCTGAACTTCTTTTTTGATTGTTGACGCATAGGTGTCAACAATAGGTACGTATAATACTAATAGAACAAGCAACTTATGACAATCAAATGGAGGAAAAATAATGAAGACAATTTATCTTTATGTACTTGATACGTTAGCAGACTGGGAGATCGGGCATCTCACTTCGGAGGTACAGTCCAAACGCTTTTTCAAAAAAGGCGCAGAAAAGGTAGCGATAAAAACAGTCAGTCACTCTAAAGCACCCATTCATACAATGGGAGGAATCACGATCGTTCCCGATGCGATCGTCCGCGACATCGTTGCCGCAAAAGAAAACCTGCTGCTCCTGCCTGGGGCAGATACATGGAAGGATCCTTGCCACGACCACATTCTCGACAAAGCAAAAGAATTTCTTTCACTAGGCGGAACCGTAGGCGCGATTTGCGGTGCGACAGCAGCACTTGCGAACAAAGGCATGCTGGATTCAACTCCTCATACAAGCAATGGCCCGGGCTTCCTTGAAATGGTCAGTCCAGATTATAAAGGGCAAGAGTTCTATGTAGATCGATCCTCCGTTTCAGCCAACAATCTGATTACCGCAGGATCAACGAATAGCCTGTCCTGGACAAAGGATATTATCGAAAGTCTGGACGTCTTCCAGCCAGATACATTAGAAGCCTGGTATAAGTATTTTGATACAGGAGATGCGAACCATTTCTATGAGCTGATGAATACTTTACCAGCAGCGATGAATTAGTCCTAACATTCGCTCCGCGAGAACTACTCCCGAATACTAGAATAAAGCGCCACACCCAACAATTCTTTGTTGGGTGTTTTGTTATAATAAAATATGTCAGTTTTCTATAAGTATCAAAAAATTCCAACGATTTATTTCGATAGTATTTAATAAAAAGTAGCACAACTGCTTGCTCATTACGTTACGTAATAGTGCATTATCGGTTTATGGAGGTGATATTTATGTCAAAATACACAACTGGTGAGATAGCAAAACGATGCAATATATCCGTTCGAACTGTTCAGTTTTATGATACGAAAGGGCTTCTCATCCCAACAGAAGTTTCCGATAGTGGTCGGAGACTTTATTTAAACGAAGATTTGAAAAAGCTTCAATTAATCTGTCTATTAAAATCTTTAGGGTTGAAGCTGGCAAGTATTAAAGATATTTTAACTAGCGAGTTTGCAGTAAATACTCTGTTATTGATTCTCAAAGAGCAATCAAAGCAATTGGATGATGAAATCAAGGAAAAGAAAGATCAACTTAAGGCCATCGAAATAATTAGACTGATGATTCAAAGTAGCGAAACGATCCCGTCAGAAATACTCGTAGACATAGAGGCTATTATAAAAGATTCAAAAAAATCAAAGAAAGTCCATTATGTACTGATAATTGTAGGAATCGTTTGCGGAGTAATTCAATATTCAACTTTTATAATTGCGATAGCGAAGTGAAAATGGCTGCCGTTTATTTTGGGAATGAGCATCTGTCTCATTCTAGCTGCATGGTTCACTTGGTATTATCGAAAAAATATAAAATACATTTGCCCCAAGTGTCATACGGTTTTTCATCCTCCATTTATTCAATTTGTTTTTGCCAGACATACGTTTAAAACTAGGAAACTGAAATGTCCTCATTGTAGCCACACATCTTATTGTGTTGAAAAGACGGCTAAAATTACAGAGGATGCGTAAACACATTCAATTTTGGTAGACATAAGCGAGGATCATTCAACGTGGTTATCAGAGTAAGGATTCCAAGCACGTAAAGCGTGGAAATAGATTGGTCAATTTACAGATAACCTGTTATTAAGTAATTTCTTATTGCTATTTATTCTACTATTTTAGGAGTTGTTTAGGACGACAACTTAAGAAAGCAACGTGGGCAGAAATGTCTCTGCCCACGTTTTTGTTGTATGTTTTGAAAACCACGTGCTCTGCGAGTGGTTCCGGAGAGCTTCCAGCGTGGTATTAAAAAGACCTCCCAAAATTGATAAACTGATGTTGGTTTCCCGACCGCATCACAATCAAATTTAGGAGGACCCTTTATGAAAAAGGATACTGAAAGTTTAGCACATACAAAATGGAGATGTAAGTATCACATATTTTTTGGGTCAAAATATTAAAGATAAAGTATCCACAAAAAAAGTATTGAAAAAATCTTACGCGAATTATGTAGTAGTTCAAATAACATTATTTGAAGAAGGAGAAACTTTTTTCGGGAAGAAAAATGCTAGGAAGTAGATAGAAAGTTTTTTAGAAATACTTTTTAGGCGGCGACCGGCAACAGTAACTTTCAACCTAAGGAAAACCACATATCCCTTAGGTTTATTTTTTTGCATTTTCGCCTTAATTAAGAAGAAATTAAAAGAAAAATGGGATAAAGTTTGAATTTTCCGTGAAGGACTGTTACTATTTTTCTTGTAAACGCTTTAAATTAAGGAGATGATGGGTTGAAAAAATCGAAAATTTTTAGAAGTGCTATTACTTTGTTTACTATATTAGGGGTGACTCTGCCTTCCGGGGCGGTGGTGGCTGAGACGCTCACCAGTGAGACTGCGACGAGTCAGAGCGCCGTCAGCAATTCTTCTGAGGAAAAGAGCAGTGAGGAGACATCTGCGACAACCTCTTCTTCTGCTGAAGCAACGACAACGAGCAGCGCACCAGCGACTGCCAAGGCGGCAAAGGCTGCTGATACTGTCCCAGTCCAGCTTTTGGGGATCAATGATTTTCATGGCGCACTGAGCACGACAGGCAGCTACTATGGTGCTGACGGGTCGAAGATCTCTGGCGCAGGAACCGCGGCGTTATTAGCAGGGTATTTCAGTCAAGCAGAGAACAATTTCCAAACGGCGCATAACAATGAAGGAAAAAGTCTTCGCGTCCAAGCAGGGGATATGGTCGGCGCCAGTCCGGCGAACTCTGGCTTGCTGCAGGATCAGCCGACGATGCGGATTTTGAACCAAATGAATTTCTCCGTAGGAACGTTGGGGAACCATGAGTTTGACGAAGGCTTAGGTGAGTTCAATCGTATCCTGACCGGGACGAAGCCTGATCCGGCCTCTGGTTTTTATGACATCGTCACACAGTACAACAATGACTACAGTCAGGACCAATTGAAGGGCGGCTTTGACCTCGTTATCGCGAACGTCAAAGAGAAGGATTCGGGAAAGATTCCTTTTGGCTGGACACCTTATACGGTGAAAAATGTGGGGACAGAGGCTGAGCCGATCAATATTGGCTTCATAGGTGTTGTTACCACAGAAATCCCGAACCTTGTATTGGCGCAATACCACAAGGATTACACGTTTAGTGATCCCGCAGAGGAAATCGCTAAGTATTCTAAAGAGCTTGTAGGAAAAGGTGTCAACGCCATCGTTGTCTTAGGCCATACCCCTTCTGTTCAAGGAGCGGGGGAAAGCGTCAGCGGTGAGACGGCGGACATCATGAACAAGGTCAATCAAGTCGATCCGGACAATAGCGTGGACGCGTTCTTTGCGGGACACAACCATGTCTATACGAATGGCGTCGTAGGTGATACGCGAATCGTTCAGTCCACGTCTCAAGGGAAAGGCTATATCGACCTGCAAGGGGAAATCGATAAAACGACGAAGGATTTCGTGACGACACCGACGGCAACCGTCAGTCCAGTCATTCCGAATAACGGGGTGTCACCAGACACGGACGTTCAGGGAATTGTTGCGGATGCGGACAATCGGGTCAAAGCAGTAACGGAAGAAAAGATCGGTACGGCGGATAAGGCAGAAGACATCACGCGGACAGTCAATGAATTGGGCGAGTCGCCTGTAGGGAATCTCGTGACTGACGCGCAGGTCTACATGGCAAATAAGAAGGGCGAAAAGGTCGACTTTGCGATCACCAATAACGGTGGGATTCGCGATGATCTGAAAGTGAAATCAGATGCGGCCATTACTTGGGGCGCGGCACAGGCGGTCCAGCCTTTTGGGAATATCATGCAGATCGTTGAGATGACTGGTCAGCAGCTAAAAAATGTGTTGAATCAGCAGACTTTCAATTACGATGAAGAAAAAGGACAGGCAAGCGGCTATTACCTTCAGTTATCTGGACTAAAATACACCGTAGAGAAAAATCCAGATTCCGCAGCGGCGAATCCATACGTCGTAAAGGAAATGAAGAAAGCAGATGGCACAGCGATCGATCCGAATGGCACCTACAAATTGATCATCAATGATTTCTTATATGGCGGCGGCGATGGCTTCTCTGAATTTACGAAAGCCAACCTTGTCGGAGCGCTTGATCCTGACACAGAGACCTTCATAAGCTATATCCAGGATCTAGAGGCCAACGGGAAGAAAGTTTCGGCAAGCGTCGAAGGACGAAAGAGTCTCGCGACGACAGACCCTGCCAAGGAGGAAACAGAGAAGATCAACGCTGAAACGACGTTCAACGCGTATCGTGAAGGCGACAAAGCCCTAACTGGGAAGACGATCCCGAATGGGAAAGTAACGGTCGCTCCAACAACCGCGCGGGCATTGGTGCAAGGCAAGGCAGACAATGAAGGAAACTTCACGCTCCCTGTCGATCAGCTAGGCTTAAAAGAAGGACAAGAGGTAACTGTGACGATTGCTGGCGAACAGGGCGGAGAAGCCAGCTTCAAGGTCAAGGTTCTTCCGAAGGCAACGAATCCGCAAGAAGAAGAAACTAAGCGAATCAATAATGAAACAAAAGTGAATCCTTTTTATGAAGGCGACAAAGCTCTAACCGGGAAGACGATCCCGAATGGGAAAGTAACAGTCGCTCCAACAACCGCGCGGGCATTGGTGCAAGGTACGGCGGACAATGAAGGAAACTTCACGCTCGCTGTCGATCAGCTAGGCTTAAAAAAAGGACAAGAGGTAACGGTGACAATCGCTGGTGAACAAGGCGGAGAAGCCAGCTTCAAGGTCAAGGTCCTTCCGAAGGCAACGAATCCGCAAGAAGAAGAAACCAAGCAAATTAATAATAAAACAGAAGTGGACCCTCTTTATGAAGGCGACAAAGCCCTAACTGGGAAAACGATCCCGAATGCGACCGTTGAGGCAGCGGTAAGCGAAGACGCAACTGTAGCGTCTGCACTTCTCCCCGTGGCAGTGCAGGCGGCAGAAGTTCCTCAAAAAGCAGATGCCAATGGCGAATTTAAGCTGGATGTACAGGGCTTGAATTTAAAAGAAGGCGATAAGGTCCATCTTGCTGTGACTGGAGAAGCTGGCGGGCGCGGTGATTTTACTGTAGAAGTGTTAGGTGACCAGGCCGCGAAAGAAACGGAACGTCTCAAAAAGGAAACCAAAATCGCTAATCTGTATGAAGGCGATACGCAGCTGACTGGGAAGACGATCCCTGAGGCGACGATCGATGTTTCTCTTGAGAAAAGCGACGCCTTTGCATTGGGCAAATCAGATGCGAAGGGCACAATTATTTTAGACATCAAGGCACTGGAATTGACGGTAGGTCAGAAGGTGACGATCACGATCACTGGACCGAATGGCGGGAAGCATGTCGTAGAAAAAACCGTACTGGCAAGACCTGTACCGGGCAATGGAAACGGCGGTACGACGCCTAGTGGCACGAGCTGGATCGACAATACAGTCGGAAAAGTCTATCCTCGCACCAATGAGGAGAAGCAGCCGATCGTAGCGTTGATAGGGATGCTGGTAGTCGGCGCGACCGGGCTGATCTACTTTAAACGAAAATAAACAACAAAAACCGAATTCAGCGATGAATTCGGTTTTTTTATGCTTTCTACTTTTTTTGGAAGAGTTATTGTGAAGTGTTTCTCTTTTCGCTATACTCTAAATGATAGCGTTTTAAAATTCTAGGGAGGTGGAAATGTTGTTTGTTAACCAGCGCTGAGTTTGAGTTACCCGTGGATTCAGAGTTTCTGGATCAATGAACAAGCAAGAATCCCTCCCTTTCCGTGAAACCTAAGTGTCACGTTTCTTTTATATGGAGTGGAGGAACCTGCAACGTCGCAGGGTTCTTTTTTGTGCGTTCAAACACATAGAACAGCTTCATTAAAAAAAGAAAAGGGGAATGACCATGAAAAAAGTAACAATGATCGTCGCGATGTTGGCGGCAGTATTCGTATTAGGTGCTTGCGGCACGAAGAAAGAGGCGGCGACAGAAAAAGAAGAGAAGAAGGAGATCAAGATCGCCTGTAATCAGGTCTCGGAAAACTCATTGAAGGCCGCGAAGAAATCCATGGAGGCAGAAGGCTACAAGCCGGAATTCGTGGTTTTTTCCAATAATATCGAAGCCCTGCAAGCGGTGCAGGATGGGAATGTTGATGCGTCCTTTGCTCAGCACGAACCTTTTGTTAAATCCTTCAATAAGCAAAAGGGCGGCGAGCTGGCAATGATGACGCCCCACGTGTATTACACGGGGATCGGTCTGTATTCTAGTAAGCATGACAAGATCGACCAGCTGCCGGATGGCGCTCAGATCGCGATCATGAACGATGCGATGAATCGGGACAATTCGTTATTGATGATGCAGGATGCAGGTTTGATCAAATTGACAGATGAGAAAAAATCAGGCTTTACCGCGTTAGATATCGTAGAAAATCCGAAGAACTTCAACTTTGTCGAGATCGAGCAGGCACAAACGGTACGCAGCTTGGAGGATCTAGATGCGGCGACTTGTTTCTTTACCTTCATGTTTAATTCAGGGGAGAACTACAAGGATTATTTGATCCGCGATCAGCACGCGACAGATTTTCCGATCAGCTTGATCGTGAAAGACGAGAACAAGGACAAGGCGTGGGCGAAAGACATCAACAACGCCTTCCTGACGAAGGAAAGCAAAAAAGGCATCAACGACCACTTCAAGGGAGTGTTCACGTTCTATGACTAATTTTCAAGAGCTGGACCGACGCTTGAATTATTTGTTGGAGTTGAAACGCCAAGTGGTAGGGATCAGCTTTTTACGCACCAAAGAGGACTTTGACGCCCACGCGGCACCGGCGACGGACAAATTGGTGCCTTATTGCCGTTCTGTCCAGCAGGCCACAGAAGGTGTCAGCGTCAAGCTGACGATCGATAATTTTGGTTGTCCGGCATCGGCGGTGGCTTTGGGCTTGATCGAAAATGACGAATACAGCGCCAGCGGACAAAAGCATGCCAACATGGGTGTCTACAAGGATATAGAAGTGAGTAAAGCCATCGCAGACGACATGGTCTATTGCCGCGAGCCGTCTTACGGGATCGCAGTCGAGCCTATCCAAGCATGGACGCAGGCACCAGATGTTCTTCTGGTGATCACGACGCCTTTCAATGCGATGCGACTTTTGCAAGGAAATGCGTATTTCAATGGACAGGCGAAGCAGATGAAAATGACCGGGATGCAAGCGATCTGCCAAGAAGGAACATCGTATCCCTATGAAACAGGGCTGATCAATGTGTCTATGATGTGCTCGGGGACACGGTATGTCGCTCGCTGGAAAGACGAGGAGCTTTGTGTCGGGATTCCTTATGAGCTTTTCGAGTCGATCATCGAGGGACTGGAAGAAACCTTGAATCCAATGGAATTACTGGAAAAGAAACGCAAGATCATCAAGAAGACCGCAGAAGACGGTGCGCCGGATTTTTATGAGGTTCGCAAACGGGATAATTATTTTAGAGGCGCGTATCAAGGCGTCAAACGGTAGGTGTGAAGGAAATGGAGATAGTCATCGATCAAGTCAATAAAAGATACGATGAACAAATGATTTTGGAAAATATTTCTCTAACGATCCCCTCTGGCTCCATTATGGGGATCTTAGGGATCAGCGGCGCAGGGAAGTCCACCCTGCTGCGCTGTATCAATGGACTGGAGCAGAGTCAATCCGGCAGTATCCGAATCGGGACGCAGCAGCTGGAGAAGCTGTCTGAAAAGGAATTGCGGGACACGAAGAAAAAAATCGGGATGATCTTCCAAGGCAATTCTTTGATTGAACAAAAAACGATTTTTAAGAATGTCGCCTTGCCCTTGGAGTGCAGCGGGTATGCCAAGGAAGCCATCAACGAACGGGTAGAAGAATTACTGGCAGAGGTGGGGATCGCGGACAAGGCACAGATGAAGCCGCGGCAGCTATCTGGCGGACAAAAGCAGCGTGCGGCAATCGCTCGCGCGCTGACCATGAACCCGGAAATTTTATTGTGCGATGAGGCCACCTCTGCGCTTGACCCGAATATCACGAATGGGATCTTGGACTTATTGCTGCGCTTGAACCAGAAGATGGGGCTGACGATCGTCGTAGTGACCCATCAAATGGAGGTCGTGAAAAAAATCTGTGATCGGGTCGCGATTTTGCAGCAGGGGAAGATCGTAGAGGAGGACAATGTCCAGCAGGTCTTTCTCAATCATTCCGCGGTTTTGCAGACGATCACGGGAGAGGAACAATCCAACTTTGGGACACTCAAAGCGGGGCATCGATTGGTAAAGATCGTGACACATCTAGAAGAAGATCTCTTAGCTCTGCTGCTTGATGCCGGTATCAAGACACCGCATTTATTGCAGGCAACGACGGAGCATTTTAAGACAGACAGCCTGACGACGTTAGTGCTTTCGATCTCTAAAGAAGATGCAGAGGTCGTCTGGCAGCTTGCGGAAAAGGGACATTTTAGTTGTCAGGAGGTGGCGGCTCATGAGTAATTCGGTGTTGTTCACCCAAGTGCTGGTACCGAACTTGATCAGCACGCTGATCATGGTGTTGGTCTCTTCCTTGATCGCGACGATCATCGGCTTCGCTTTGGCAGTCGTCCTGGTCATCACGAATAAAAAGGGCTTGTCTCCCAATGGGACGATCTATCGGTTGTTGGATTTTGTCGTCAATATCATTCGGTCTTTTCCTTTCATTATCTTGATGGTGGCACTGATGCCCATGACGCGTTCCATCGTAGGGACGACGATCGGCACCTCCGCGGCGATCGTGCCGCTGACTTTTGCTATGACGCCTTATGTGGCACGACTCTTCGAGAACAATCTGCTGGAGATCAATCCCTATACCTTGGACGCAGCGAAATCCATCGGCGCGACCCACATGCAGATCATTTTCAAAGTCATGCTGGTGGAGGCTTTTCCTAGTATGATCTCCAGTCTGACCTTGGCGATCATTTCGGTATTGGGCTACACAGCGATGGCGGGAACCGTTGGCGCTGGTGGATTAGGCGCAGTGGCGATCACTTACGGGTATCAGAATTTCGACAATACGATCATGTACAGTACGGTGGTTCTGTTGATCGTCTTCGTCCAATTCGTTCAATGGATCGGCAATCTTTGTTACAAAAAAGCGAAAAATTAAATCAAAGCAGAGTATCTTTGTGGGAACAGGGGCTCTGCTTTTTGTGTTTTCAAAAATCGTCTGTTTTCCCTACCGCAATCAGGTATAATGAAAGAACGATGTTTTTTAGGAGGCGCTATGGGGACAAAACATATGAAGCTGAATTTGCAATATATCAGTATGCAGATTCCTTATTGGATGGGTTTTTCGGTGTTGGGGACATTTACGTCCGTCTTTTTGCTGTCTCGTGATTTTACCAACGGGGAGATTGGGATGGTCTTGTCCTTGGCAAATTTGCTGGCGGCACTGGTTCAACCATTTTTAGCATCTTTTGCGGATCGGATGACACGGGTCCGGTTGTCGCAGCTTGCAGCGGGAATGGCTGTTTTGCTGGTGCTTTTTTCGGGGATCTTACTTGTTCTGCCGAAGGTCTTTTTGGTCGTCGCCTTCATCTATGTCTTGATGTACGCCTGCCTGGTCTTGCTGCAGCCCATGACGATCGCGATCGGGACGTTCTTTATCAGCCGCGGCTACAGCTTAAATTTTGGGATCGCACGTGGGCTGGGTTCCTTGGCTTTTGCAGGAGCCGCTGCGGTAACGGGCGTGCTGATCGAACGCTTTTCGCCGACGATCATTCTGTATTTATTGATTGGCATTTTTCTCGTCTTCGCTTTGATGGCGCTGTCCATCGATACGCGAAAGCATGGCGGCCAGTATTCCGCGTCACTTTTACAGGAGACGCATCATGAGGGACAGACGACAGAACCGATCGGACTACTTGCCTTTGCGCAAGAATACAAGCGCTTTATGTTCTTGCTGGTGGGTGTCTCGCTGCTGTTTGTGTTCCATACGATCATCAACAGCTACATGTTCCAGATCATGCAGCCCTTAGGCGGGACCGCTGCAAACGCAGGAACATCCTTATCCGTGGCTGCCTTGAGTGAATTGCCGACGATGTTCTTCTTCTCGTGGTTTTTGCGACGCTTTAAAATCCGTTCGCTGATGCGGATCGCGGCGTTCTTTTTCTCCATTAAAGCACTGCTGATCCTCTTTGCCGGCACGATCTTTTTGATCAATGTCGCCCAGAGTCTGCAAATGGTCGGTTTCGCGATGCATACGATGGCGTCTGTCTATTATACGAATCAAATCATCCCGCAGAAGGATCTAGTCAAAGGGCAAACCTTGATGGCGACCGCCAATACGATCGGCGGGATCATTGGTGCCTTTGTCGGCGGTCAGATGTTGAGCGTTCTCTCCGTGTCCGCGATGCTTCTGATCGGTACGATGATCTCGATCGCTGGTACGTTGATCGTTTGGGTCTCGGTGGAAAAATAGCGGACGTATTCATCTTTGGGTCAAGGAATGACCTGCAATAGGAACATGGAAAGGAAGACGCCTTTCTGTGTTCCTATTTTTTAATGAATCTTGTCTAGAGAGACTTGGTCAATGACTGCGAATGCTGCAGGGGGATCAAGTTTTTTTGTTAAAACGTAGCGACAAAAGTTTCTGCTTATTTTTTGTTCTGAGGTATCCTACTTTTTTTGGAAATATTAGAAAAAAAGAAATTAATATAGCGAATATTTTAATCGAATAGTAAAAAAATATGTTATAGACATTTTTGTTATCGAATTATTCATCTTAATACTTCTTAGTATTGATTAATTATCAGTTATTATTGCTGTTGAACCCTTAAAAAGAATGATATATAATTTAAATGATTAGTATTTTTTATTTTTTTGTGTAGAGTCGCAAATTTGGGGGAGTGGATGTAGTGATAAAATTTAGAGGTCGTTTGGTTACTGGGATGATTATCTTCTCGGTACTTTTTTCAGCAGTGATCGTTATGGTGCAGGCGTTTGCGGAAACAACAAGTACAACACCTTTTGAAAAATTCGAGGTTACTGAGTACAAGGAGGGAGAATTGTCTACAAAACTGAGTATTCAGGGAACCGCTCTTTCTCAGAGGACTGAGTACACAGTTGAGGTGTCTGAAAATTATCAGCTTCCTGATTCTCAGGAAAAGGTCCCTCTTCATGATCCTGACACGAATGAACCGATCGGAAGCTACCAGATCAAAGAAAATCGGCTAGTGATGCAGCTAGAATCCGAAACTGCTCTTTCCTTCAATCTGCAAATCGAGTTGAAAGGGCTTTATCAAGGAAATGAAGCCCCGGTGAGCATCCACGACCCTCTTACAAAAACAAGTATCGAGCTGGATCAGCTTCCTTCTGAGAAAGCCGAACAGAAAGAAGAAACATCAGAAACAAAAATCGCTGAAACAGAGAACACGGGATCGTCCGAGAAAGAAGTCGCTCCTTCAGCGATGGCTGCTCCGTTATCTAGTTTGCTCTTCCATGCGGAATTGAAGGAGAGCGAAATCAAAGATGGGACGGATGCCTTTGATACTGACGATCTGCCGGGGAATGACTCGTCGCCGACGAACACGATCGTTCGCTCCTTTGATACGATCACTTATCCACTAAAGATCACCGTTAATGATCAGGCCGGCGGAACATTGAATAATATCAAGATCAAAGTTACCGGGATACTGGGCAATGGCTTGGTTGCTGGTCGATCGAACGCTGTTTTTGCGGAGCATTCAACCTCTGATTACACGACGAATACCGTAACCTACGAGGACGAGTATACGATCAGCTCGACAGGAAATGCGGTAACGTATCCGATCATTGTCAATGTGCTTGGCGCGGACAACGGCCTGCTCCTGACACCGGAATTCCATATTCAAGTTTTAAGCATCGATGGAGAAGATGTGAGTGGTGAAAATATCCAAAAATCATTTACGTCTATTACGCCAAGAAAAGTAAGCAGCAAGGTAAGTATTGCACCAAAAATCTCTTCCGGTGTGACAAAATTCGCTTCGCAAACCATTGCGACAGAGGGTGTGTATGACAAGAATCATCGCACCGTGCCTTTAGGCGTCGAAATGATGGCGGTGCCTTTGCCGAATAAGACGGACATCAAAGGGTCGGCATTTCCTAAAGGCGCATTGACGACTAAATTATCACTGGAGGGAAGAGTCAAATGGGATGACGGCACGGAACAGGTTCTAGATTTCAATTCCGCGGATCGCTCGCCTCTGATCATTGATCATCATAACTATGTCGTTTCTTCTGGGGGAACACTTGTCAGCGGAAATGCCAATACCTGGAGCAACACCGCCAATGTGCAGTACAAGCAAAACCAATTCAATGACTCGCGCAATTATTGGGCGGGGTCGAAGCGCACAGATAAGGCGACCTATAATGAATTGAACAGCATTTGGGACAGCGGGACGTACGGGATCGACAGCTATGATTTGAAAAACGATGTCTCGATAAGGATTCAAGATTATCAAATCGGCGCGGACCATCCAGTCAGACGTGCCGATGGCTATGCCGGAAGAACGGTCTATGGTCCGAATGAAAAAGTCTTTACGAATCAGAATATCGATCTGCTGGTATCGGATGATTACGCCTATCAAGGAAGACTGAATCCGAACAATGAGCACAATACCTTATACTATACCGCGACGGTGCAATACATTGATACCGATGGTCAAGTAAAAACAAGCAAAACAGAGTTTTCTATTCGCAATGAAATTCCAGGCATCAATGGCGCGTTGTCTGCGAACTTTAAAAATCCTGACACCGGGTTGCCATTCGGAAAATATTCGGTGGCAAACGACATCGATCCCTATGGCGACGGGCAAGTCGTCAGCGGCGCTCGCGTCATGCTTTCTGGCGGAGGGAATCTGGGTGATTCTCCCAGCGAAGGCGGCTATCAATACATGCAAAAATGGAATACCGATGCGTTTCACCTGACTGAGCAGGATTTTCTCGTCAATGAACAGGTCCTTCAGAGTCTGGCTCCCTTTGGCAGTATCGGCTTACCGGTGAAGGCGAAAGGGTACTGGTATGGGATCAGTAAAAAAACGACCCCAAATACGATAGACAGCTTGAAGAATGCTGAAACGACAGATTACGACTGGTTTGACAGCGGCACCCTGATCAGCAGCGGACGCTATGAAGAGGTCGGCGCTGTGTTAGTGGATTGTCATACGCCGGTCGCGAAGACGTGGAAATATCAGACGGGCGCACATAAAGGGTTCTATTTAACGACGGTCACTGAAAAGTTAGGCTCCCACACAGAGCAGCAGACGCCGAACATCTATGTAGCTGAGATCGCCATTTTCCGTGATTCAGCTCGTCCGTTGTTTGACCCATCGAACCCGTCAGCGTCTAAAAACGACCCAAGCAGGTACAGTATCACAGAAAAGTATCCGGTGTTCAATGAGTCCAAATATGATTCGGAGAACCACCTGTCGGCTATCCAAGAGCCGGTCAATGGTCACACGAAATTTGACACGTTAGGCATCGTTCCGTTAAAAGTATCCAATGCCATTACCTCAGACAAGCCGAGCTATCGGAGTACGGAGATCAGCCACTGGACCATTGCTGATAACGGGTTGAAGGCAAGCAAAAATTACAACGGAACAGACGACATTTATTGGACGGTGACCTTACCTCCGGGAATTTCCTATCGTTGTGGCACAGGACACTATGGAGGAGCGGCTTTAGACCCAGTGGTGACGACCAATGCAGACGGTTCACAGACGCTAGTATGGAAGGTGACCGCTGTCTCGGTCCCAGAGGAAGCTGCACTGTTAAAAAATATTACCTTTGATACGGATTTTAACGATCTGAATATCAAATACGTGAACAATGTAGCCGAGTTGACTGCAAAATCAGTTATCCATACGGAGAAGGATACCAGCGATGAAGATATGCGGACGTCGACAGCGACGGTCGTGGTATCCAATATTGGACGCCTGGGTATCTATCAAGAAATAACGCCTTCTGTCGAAGAAGTAAATCAAGGCTACATGTTAAACATTTATCCGTATTCAACGATGAAGGGGGAGGAGAAGGTTCGAGGAATCGTTCCACTTTCAAAAGCGGGTAATTATCTTAACAGCGGATTCGTCGGAGACAACACCCTTAAAGGAATTGATTTTGAGATTGAATCTGCCCAAAATCTTGTTGTTTATTTGAACGATGCGCTGATTACAGAGAAAAATCCAAATTTGGTAGATACTAGCCAGAATGGATGGTATGTGTACACGGGCAGCGGACAGGATCTGTCGAAGGTTCAAACTGTTCTGTATGAATTCCAAGATTCCTTGCGGCCAAACGATAAAGCAGTGATCCAATTAAAGCTGCAAAACAAAGGCAATACCTATGGCAACCATTACCGCCATCAAGCGTATGGAAATTCCGCCACGCAATACCTGGTGCCGGTGGAATCAAACATCGTCGAAACGCAGGTGAAGGGGCGAAGGATCAGCGGCAACGTCTGGTTCGATAAAAATAAGGACGGCCAACCGCAGACAGGAGAGAAGTGGTTGAAGAATGTTCCCGTCGGATTGTATAAAAAAGTAGGCAAGGACGATTACCAGCAAGTGACTGAAAACCTGCGGGGAGAATCCTTGAAAACGATCAAAACAGATGGGGATGGCCATTATTGCTTTGACTACCTTCCCTCTGGAGAATATATCGTGACATTTGATTATGAAAGTGCTCCGTTGAAGGATCTGATGGTGACACTCTTTAATCAGGGCGATCCTGAAACAAGCTCAAAAGTGGATCTGACTGAACAATTGACTGTTCCAAATAATTGGTCGACCATCGTCAGCCACGTGTTTCCAACGATCGATAAAATCACGGGTGAGGTGTTTGAACAAACCAATCTGCATTTAGGGGTCTATAAAAAGGACTTAACAGGTTCGAGCAGTACGACAAACACAAGCAGTACGACAAACACAAGCAGTACGACAAGTTCAAGCAGTGCGACGAGTTCGAGCAGTACGACAAGTTCGAGCAGTACGACAAGTTCGAGCAGTACGACAAGTTCGAGCAGCACAACGAGTTCAAGCAGTACAACGAGTTCAAGTAGTTCGACAAGTTCGAGCAGCACAACGAGTTCAAGCAGTACGACGAGTTCAAGCGGTATGACAAGTCCGAGCAGTTCGACGGATTCCTCCTCAAAAAATACACCTATTTCTGGAGGAGTAAGTAACTCGCAAAGTAAAAAAACGTATACTTTAGCTAAAACGACCGACACTAATGCGCGTAAAAAGCTGCCGAATACAAATGACCTGTCGAATAACAGGTATTTATTATTTGGGATGGCTTGCTTTGGAGGTGCCAGCGCCTTGCTTGTGTATACAAGTCAAAAGAAAAGAGAACAAAAAAATAAATGATCGAGACGGATTAAGAAGCAGTGATACGCTAGCCGCTGCTTCTTAGTCAAACCGAGGAATAAACAGCAACCGTGTGAGTAAGCTCCCTTTTTTGGGGGCTGCTCACACGGTTTTTTTGTTTCCTTTTTTGACGGACAAAATTAATTTTAAGTTATTTCATTTTGAAAAATAGGCGTTTTGTTTCGTTTATTTTTTTAAATAGGATAGAGTGAAGTTTGTAATGATCGATTAGGATACCGCTTCTGCTTCAATCAAGAGCAGAAAAAACAGGTAGCGTGCAATTTTGCACGAACAAGGAGGTCGTTTATGAAACGTTATCGCTATTATCTGATCATTCTTCTGATTGCTGGACTCTTTATTGTTCCGCAATTATGGACGCAAAAAATGATTCTGGGTGCAGATGCCATTTTTCACTACAACCGTTTTTATGAAACGGCAGAGCAGCTCAGGACAGGAAACTTCAGCTATTTTATCTCGATCTTTGGCTTCCAACAATCTGGTCGGATCGTGAATGCCGTGTATGGGCCCTTATTTTCTTATTTACAAGGCTTGCTGGTTTGGCTGGCTGGAAGCTGGTTTCGTTACCAAGTGCTGTCGAATTTTTTGGTGTATGCATTGGCCGGGTGTTCGCTGTTCAAATTGTTGACCTATGACAGGATCAAGGAAAGCACAGCATTGTTTACGGCAGTTATTTTTATGACCACCTACAGTATGAATTACTGGATACTGAATCAAGGATTTACTAGTTGGGGGACGTGCTTACTTCCCTTGTGTCTGATTCCGCTGGTGGATCTTAAGAATCGGCATTTTCCGATTGTAAAGGTTGCATTGAGCATGGCGTTGATGACGCAGATCCATATGCTGACAGCAGTGATGCTGGGCTTGATCTACGCGCCCTTTTTTATTGCCTATGCGCGCGATCGCTGGGGGACCGCACTGGTCGAGCTCGTAAAATCGATTCTTTTATACGGATGTCTCTCCATCAATGTTTGGATCAGCTTGTTCCTGATCAACACGGGGGATCAGTTGAAGATGCCTTTTGTGAATGCGCAAATGAGCCAAAAGGCCATTGATCTAGGCGGCGCCTATTGGCTGCAATACCCGAGAATCCTACGGCTGATATTGATCGTCGGTTTTCTTTGCTGCTTGGTTTATTGGCATGAGGTTCAACGGTTTACGAAGCAGTTGTTGATATACAGCGGGATCTTTTTCTTGCTTTCGACAAGTATTCTTCCGTGGAATTGGCTAGTTTCCCATCATGTACCTTTCGTGACCTTGATCCAATTTCCCTTCCGCTTTTTTGCACCGTTCACGGTGCTGTTTCTGTTCTTCTTTGCGGCTATGATCAATGATCTGACAGGGAAAAAATGGCTTTGGGGTCTGATGCTCCTATTCAGCGTGATCAGCATCGGTCAGAATTTGCAGACCGTGACTCAGGAGTTGGATAAATGGGATCAGCAGACATTTTCCAGTAAGCATACCTTCGTCCGTGTTTCGGAAAAGGAAGCAAGAGAGAGCTTTTATGACGAGGATATGGGAAAAGCGCTGCGAGCGGTTGAAAAATCCAGTCCTGATTATTTGCCGATTTATCACAATGACAAGAAGAATAAGTATGTCAGCTATGAAAAACAACTTCTCGGTCAGCCAAAAACCTTCACGAAAACGGTCGACAATAATCAGTTGGTGCTCTCGTGGCAAGCGGCGTCTTCCGGGACCGTCCAATTACCGGTGACCATCTATCGAAACACGAAGATCTTCGCAGATGATCGAGAAATCACACCGACCGAGCTATCGAATATCGGGGTGCCGACGATCGAACAGCAAGCAGGGAAAAATACCGTTCGTCTGCGTTACGAACCGCCAAAATACGTAGCGATCGTTTTTGCACTCTGCGCATTGAGCTGGTTGGCTACTATTGTATGGTGCGGGTATCGTTTTTTTACTAGACAGGTTAACTTTGGCAATCTGAAGGACAATCAGGTAAAATACACATACGAAACAAGAGGAGCGGATCACCATGACAAATTACAATAACGAAAAAGACCGTCGTTTACGCGGTTCAATGGCACCAAAAACAGAGGAAGATGTTGCCTTAGCAGGAACAAATTCCAGTGAAACACAAGACAAACCAGAAGCATTGGCCGGCAGCAATTCGGGCGAACCGAAGGAAATTGCCCGCTCTGGTTCAAACGCGGTGGAAGAAGAAGAGCCCCACGAGTCTTTCAAAGACGAAGCGAAAAAGATCCTGAAAGAGATCGAAGAAAAAATCGATCCTAAGAAATAGAGAAAGAACGATCCATGGATAACTATTTAGAGATTTATGCGCACTGGTACCCGCGAAGCTACGGCTTGAAGGACTATCCGACTGAATGTCATGTGACCTATTCTGGCGCGGAACGAAAGGAACGATTTGAAAAGCTGACAGAAGCTCAACAAGCGTTCATCCATCAACAAAGAAAATATGAAGTACGTTCGCTGTTTTTGCAAAAGCACTATTTGCAGACCTCCGACTGGGAATTTGTCGCACTGAATATTGATGACGAATACGAGCGCGGTGTTCATAGTCAATTGACGTGCGCCTGCGGACGTCCGTTGAAATACCAATTCGTGATCGAATCGAAGATCAAGCAGCAGGAGATTCGCTTAGGGATTCAACATTTCAAGGATCATCTGGGCATCTCCCAGCAGGTCGCGGAGGAAATCAAAAAGGGCGTGGCTCATGTAGATTTGGCATTGGATGAATTGCTGTGGCTGACGGAGAAGGGCATCCTTTTTCCCGAGGACCTCTGGCAACGCTATGTGTTTGCCTATTACCGGAACAATACCTTACGACGGCCCCTTTCTCTGAATCAAAAGCTGGCGGCTCGGGTCGTTCGTTTCCGTGATGCAAAGATGCCGTTGTTTATCGGGGATTACCTCAGTGTCGTGACGGAGATCAACCAAGTGGACCGCGAAGCCTTTGATCGGCAGGAGAAGAATTTCTTAGCGGATAAAACGGTGTTTGAATCGTATTTAGAGGATTTTCAGCAAGACATCCAAGCCCCTGTCTATCTGGAACGGAAATTTTGGGGACGGAAGCTGACGGACTTCATTCGTCTGGAACGTTATGGGACGGAAACCTATCCAGAAGCGAAGGAGCGGTATTTCGATGATCTGCTTTCTTTCTTGCTTGTGCTGAAGGACCCTAAAAAAGCGGAACGAAGCATTCGCAGCTTTGTGCTTTTCCATGAGAAAAAATATGGGAATGCTGAGCTGACAGCTTTTCTGATTGAAAAATATCAGCAGTATCACTTTTCCCAAAATTTCTTCTTAGCGATCCCGAAGGTTTATCGTGCCGGGATTCGCAAGGCGATCCAACGAAAGCAAAAGAATTAAAAAGAAGTTCCAAGCCGAATTTGAGCTTGGAACTTCTTTTTAGTTGAGCTTATAGCGCAGCACCGTTTTTTGTTTTTCAGGTGCGACTTTTCGCGGATCGGAAAGGTAGATTTCCCGATGGATGTAGTTTCCCATCGTGCGGGTTTTTTGCAGTTCGTTTTCCTCCATGAAGGCGTGCATTTTGGCAAAGGTCGCTGGCTCGTCATCGTAGGAACCGAGGTGTATCGTCTGCACCACACGTCCTTCATCGTATTCGATGAAGGCGGCTTCTTTGATAAAAGGATTTTGTTTCTTTTTGAAGGTTGGTTCAACGATCGCCAGAAAATCTTCCTTGGAGATGCGATCGGGTTGGCGGATCATGATATGGTAGATCAATTCATTTTTAATGATCGGTCCGTCGCCAGGGTCTGTTTCAGAAGTCCAGACTCCCTCTAGCGGATAAACGGTGTATTCAAAAGGTTCACCGATCTCGCCTTTTTTTACTTTCATCCGCAAGGCGTAAGAGAGGGCATAGAGCGCGCCGATTTGTTCTGCAAATAACGCGCTGTTGGGGTCGCCATGACCGGATAAGCAGATAAAGTTATACGCTGGAATCGTCTGGATCTCGATTTTTTTCGGTAGATACATTTGTTTTTCAGCTTTTCGCCATTCATGCTTCATTGTTTTGCTCCTCCAGTAACTGTTCTAAAACAACCATCACGCCAGAATCGTTATTTGACGGTGCGCGGTGCTTAGCGGTCTCGATCACTGCGGGACTGCTCGCTGCCATCGCATAGCTGTTCGGTGTTAACCCGAGCATCTCCAGATCGTTGTTTGCATCGCCGAAAGCAGCCAGATGCTCCGAAGAGACATGCCAACGGTCCAACAGCCATTGGATCGCGGCGCCTTTGTTCATTCCTGGGATAATGATATTCACACTGCCGTGACCGCTGGCGACGGCTTTGATCTCGTCCTTAAAGACGTCATTCATCTCAGTGACGAAGGCGGCGACTCTGTCTATAGGCAGGTCTAAAGCGAATTTTACAAAACGGTCCTCAGAAGGCAGCTCATCAAAGGAATCCAGTTCCTTTAGACGGTGATAATAGACGCGAGAAAAATCGCGAATCGCTTGCGGGGTCTCTTTCAAAATATACGCCGAATCAATCCCGCAGACGATCACGTCAAGGTCCAGCTCATGAGCAGCTATAAAGGCCAGTATTCGTTCGACTCGTTCGGGTGAAAAGCTTTTGCTGCGAAGCAAGCGTCCCTGCTCAAAAATCAACGCCCCATTTTCCGACACGAACGTGAGCTGGTCTTCATGTTCTGGGAAGAAGGACTTCAGTTGATAATATTGATTCCCGCTGGCGACGATGAAAGGAATCTGGTGCTCTTGGAACCGCTTAAATAAGTTGGCGAAGCGTTCGTTATCATAGGTATTATCTGACCTTAAAAAAGTTCCGTCCATATCAACGGCAATTGCTTGGATCATTGTATTCCTCCTTAGTCGTAGTTGCTGATAAAACCAGTGTACGTGATTTGAATAAATAACGCAAAAAACAATCAATAGACTGTGTAATCTTTTGATTTTATGGGATAATATAGGGTGCACGTACCACATTAGTAGGAGTTGAGATGGGATGTTTGATTCGCAAAAAGTGAAAGATCTAAATGAATTGGAGTTGATCGTTTATACCTTTATCGTGGAAAATATGGAACGCATAGGGCGTCTGACGATCCGTGACCTTTCTGACAGCTGCCATGTCTCTACGTCAACAATTTTACGATGTCTAAATAAGCTCGGTTATTCGGGCTATACAGAGTTCAAGTATGCACTAAAGGAAAATCTTTCACGAAAGGGCCAATCTTTTGAAGCCTTTTACGATGCGACGGTCCATGTCGACGCGTTTCTAAAAAAAGTCAACAATGAAGGGTATCACACGGTGATCGATCCTGCGATCGACTTGATCGTCGGCAGTAAACATCTTGTTTTTACAGGAATAGGGACAAGCGGGACGCTGGGAACCTACGGCGCACGCTATTTTTCAAACCTGCAATTCAATGCCTATGCCATTACCGATCCCTTTATTCCTGTGCCGACACGTGGCTTGGATACGACGCTTGTCGTGGTACTTTCTGTTTCTGGAAAAACGACGGAGATCATCAAGCAGATCGAGGATTTCAGACGGTACGGTGCCAAAATTTTGAGCATCACCAACGATCAGCATTCCATTATTGCTCAGATGGCCGATTTTAATATTTCCTATTATATGCCGGAAGTTTCGGGTCCTGATCCGAACGATGAGGCCATCAATTTGACCACACAGGTCCCCGTCATCGCTTTGCTGGAGATATTGGCCCATCAATCGTATCAACGAGACAATCACTAAAAGCCAATCGATTTTTTTAAAAGTAGCAGCCGGGCTGTCCAAAACAGTCGGGCTGTTTTTTTTATTGAAACATGTTTCTGACGATTCCAGAAGTATTCCAATCGTAGAAAGCATCGCTTATGATAATACTGTAAACGGATACAAAAAATGCGAATGGCCATCGCTGCAAAAAAATTATTTTATTTAAGGAGAATTATTTATGAATAACTTTATCAATGAGAAATTATTACCCCCGATTCTAAAATTTGTAAATACAAAAGCAATCACGGCGTTGCGTAACGGGATGCTGTACACGATGCCCTTTACGATCGTCGGTTCCGTCTTCTTACTTTTAGCGAATTTCCCGATTCCCGCAGTTTCAGAGTGGGTTGCCAGCAGCGGTTTAGATGTTTATTTTAACGAAGCATTCGGAGCATCCTTTGCAATTATGTCGATTTTTGCTGTCATGGGTATCGCGAACTCTTATGTAAAAGAAGAAGGCTTTGAAGGTCTGCCCGCTGGGATGATCGCGTTAGTGGTCTTCTTGTTGACACAGCATTCAACTGCAACAAATGCAGAAACAAACGCAGTCGTATCGAACGTCATCGACAAGACATGGACAGGCGGTCAAGGAATGATCAGTGCGATCCTGGTTGGTCTATTCGTTGGTTGGGCGTATTCTTGGTTCTTGAAACGCGACATTCGGATCAAATTACCAGAACAAGTACCTGCAAACGTAGCCAATTCATTTACCGCATTGATTCCAGCAGCGGTGATCACGACCTTCTCATTGATCGTCTATGTGATTTTTGACAAAGTCTTCAATACAACAGTTGTAGAAGCTATTTATAAAGTGATCCAAACACCGATGCAAGGGGTGACCGATACCTTTGGCGGTGCGATGATGCTCGGTTTCTTAGTACCATTCTTGTGGTTCTTCGGCGTTCACGGATCAACCTTGGTCGGCGGGATCATGGGTCCGATCTTACAAGCGAACTCATTAGAAAACACAGCGATTTTAAATTCAGGAAAAGAATTGACCGTTGCCAATGGCGGACACATCGTGACACAACAATTTTTGGACCAATTCATGACTGTTACTGGAGCAGGGATGACGATCGGGATCATGATGTTCATGGTCATGTTCGCTCGCTCCGCGCAGTTTAAACAATTAGGGCGTTTGGCCTTGCTGCCCGCGTTCTTTAATATCAACGAACCGATTTTATTTGCGACACCGATCGTAATGAATCCAATCATGGCTCTGCCATTTATTTTGACACCGATGATTTCAGGAGTCATCACGTACTTCTCCTTGTACTCAGGTCTCGTGCCATTATTTACCGCGGTACAAGTACCATGGACAACACCGCCGATCATTTCTGGTTTCTTAGTTGGTGGATGGAGAACCGCATTGTTGCAGGCAGTCGTATTAATGTTAGGCTTCTTTATCTACCTGCCATTTGTTCGTAAAGTGGATTCATTGAACTACCTGCAAGAAAAAGGTGAAAGCATGGAACAAATCGAGAAGGAATTGGAAAACGGAGAAAAAACCGCAGACGGACAAGCAACGGTCTAAACAAAAGAGGATTGAAGAGGTAGGCTTATGAGTATTTTTAAAGAGAACTTTTTATGGGGCGGCGCAGTTGCCGCCCATCAATTAGAAGGCGGATGGCAAGATGGCGGAAAGGGCGTCAGTGTAGCTGATGTGATGACCGTCGGTGCCCATGGCGTTCCGCGGCGCATTACAAACGGAGTGCTAGAAGGAGAAAATTACCCCAATCATGAGGCCATTGATTTTTACGGCCGTTATAAAGAAGACGTAAAATTATTTGCTGAGCTGGGCTTGAAATGTTTTCGTACATCCATCGCTTGGACGCGTATCTTTCCCAAGGGTGACGAAGCAGAGCCGAACGAAGCAGGGCTGCAGTTTTACGATGACCTCTTCGATGAATGTCTAAAGTATGGGATCGAACCCGTGATCACCTTGTCGCATTTTGAGATGCCTTATCATTTAGTGACCGAATATGGCGGTTGGAAAAATCGGAAGATGATCGACTTCTTCGCCCGTTTTTCAGAAGTCTGCTTCACTCGCTATAAGGATAAAGTGACGTACTGGATGACCTTCAATGAGATCAATAACCAAACGAACTATTACGAAGATTTTGCCCCATTCACGAATTCAGGTCTAAAATTTGACGCGGAAGATGATCGGGAAAAAATCATGTACCAAGCGGCGCATTATGAGCTGGTGGCAAGTGCTAAAGCGATCGAGATCGGACACCAGATCAATCCAAACTTTGAGATCGGCTGTATGATCGCCATGGTACCGATCTATCCCTATTCGTGCAGTCCATCAGATATGATGGCGGCGACAGTGGCGATGCAGCGTCGGTACTGGTTCACAGATGTTCATTGCAAAGGGCGTTATCCGAGTTATATGAAGGCGTACTTTGATCGAAAACAATTCGACTTAGATATCACGACAGAAGATGAAGTGCAATTGACGAAAGGGACTGTTGATTATATCGGGTTCAGCTACTATATGTCTTTTGCTGTGAAGGATCATGACAAAGGACCTGCGTACGATTATGACGAAGCGCATGATTTAGTAGAGAATCCTTACGTCAAAGCATCAGAATGGGGCTGGCAAATCGATCCTACAGGGCTGCGATATGCCATGAATTGGTTCAATGATCGGTACGAGCTGCCGCTATTCATCGTTGAGAACGGCTTCGGGGCAGTAGATGAGATCGGTGACGACGGTGAGATCCACGACGAGTATCGAATCGATTATTTACGGGAGCACATTGAAGCCATGCAAGAAGCAGTCATTTATGACGGCATCGATTTGATGGGGTATACACCTTGGGGCTTTATTGATTTGGTTTCTGCCGGGACGGGTGAAATGAAAAAACGGTACGGCTTCATTTATGTCGATAAAAACAATGAGGGTCAAGGGACATTGGAACGCAGTAAAAAGGATTCGTTTTATTGGTTCCAAAACGTGATCGCCAGCAACGGCGAAAAGCTTTAGGAGGAATAAGGATGAGTGAAAAAACGATTATGTTGATCTGCAACGCTGGAATGAGTACCAGCATGTTAGTGACGAAGATGCAAAAAGCCGCAGAAACGCAAGGACTGGACGTAGATATTTTTGCGATCGCTGCCGCAGAAGCGACGAACAAGCTGGAACAAAGAAAAATCGACACCGTCTTATTGGGTCCGCAAGTCCGCTTCATGCAAAAGCAATTTGAAGAAAAGCTGACACCTCTGGGGATTCCGGTAGAGGTCATCAATATGACTGATTATGGAATGATGAATGGTGAAAAGGTACTGAATCAAGCGGTCAGTATGATCAACAGCTAGATCCTGCAATAAAAAATGAAGGGGGGTACCCTATGGAACAAGAAAATTTAGAAGCAGTCATGGGATTGATCATTCATGGCGGCAATGCCAAAAGCAATGCGATGGAAGCCATCCAAGAAGCAAAAGATGGGGATTTCCAATTAGCCGATGAAAAAATCAAACAAGCAGAGGAATCACTTGTCGAAGCGCATCACTCACAAACAGGATTGTTAACAAAAGAAGCGCAAGGCGAACACCTCGACCTGAACCTCCTGACTGTCCACAGTCAAGACCATCTGATGACCTCCATTGCCTTTACCGACTTGGCAAAAGAAATCATCGATGTCTACAGAAAAATAAGTGCATAAAAAATCCCACACCCTGATTCCCTAAATCAAGGTGTGGGATTTTTGCGAGTTCCACTTTGCGTTTTACGCGATTAGTGGAATCGTATGCGCAGGAAAATAACTCTCATTTTCCGGTTTATAGGAAAATGAATACCATGAAAAGAGTTAGCTGCGAGTTCTCCTTCGCGCTTTACGTGATTAGTAAAAACGTATGCGCAGGAAAACAAGCAGACATTCGTGGTTTACATTTGACGAATAAAGGCAATTTTCTCTTGGATAGATGCTATCTCAGTGTCGATAGCAGACAGAAAATCCATGATCTATTGCTTTTCTTCTTTTGAGTGGATGTTTTTGACATTGATCTTTTCAAAATTTTCTTGGATCGTTTTTAAATTGATCAAACTTCCCGTCACATGCATCTTCTTATTGATATTTTCAATTGTGTCCAAAACCCAACTTCCTTCCCCGAGCGGTCTCACTTTCTCATCTTCAGTCCCCCGACTAGATGCTTTTACGGTTTGATATAGGCATAGCCCTTTGCTTGCAGTTCGATTAAATCCAATACACCTGCAGGAACGACGACGACATTGTCTGGTAGCTGTTCCTTCGTGATCTTATTGGCACGCATTGCGTTGTTGCAGGCATGGAAGGTCACGCCTTCCGTGGCGATAAATGCTTGATTTTCCGGTGAGAGATACCCGTTGATTGCTTTTCCATTTACTAAAACAATGATAGCGATTTTATAGGGTTCTTTCAATAAGTTTTTAACATTGCTGGCTGTTTCAGCCCATTTTTCTAAGTCATCAATATGGAATACGACGTTCATTTTTACACCTTATTTCTTAATAATCATGTTGATTGCTTGCTCTAATTTTTGTGCCTGTTCTTCAGGGTTATTGTCAGGATTTTCAAAACAGTTCTTCAGATTTTCAGCTACGATCATCCCCATCACGCGATCAATGCTTGAGCGTACCGCGCTTAATTGAGTGATGATATCCATACATTCCTTCTCCTCATCGATCATTTTCTGCACTCCGCGAATCTGCCCTTCCGTTCGTTTTAAGCGGTTGAGAATCTTTTTGTCTTCAATCTCCACGCACGTTCACTTCCTTTATTTCTCTAGTTAAGAAGAATATACCTACTCAGGGTATATTTCGTCAAGCAGATTGTTTTTTAACCCGCTTGTATGAAAACAGAGTAGTTGACAGAAAAGCTTTCTTTGTGGTAAAAATACCCTGCTAGGTATTTTTGATAAAGAAAAAGGAGGCTGTAAAATGTTTCAGCTATTTAAACGAATCCCGACCATTTCAACGCAGGAGCTGGCTGAAAGAATGGACCAATCCATCTCTTTGCTTGATGTTCGTACAGCAGAGGAATACCGTAGAGGGCATATTGCAAAGGCGAAAAATTATCCATTGAATAAGATCGATCGCTACCAGGGGAAAGAAAAGGAAGTGTATGTCATTTGCCAATCTGGCATGCGCAGCAAGCAAGCAGCCAAGGTGTTACTGAAAAAAGGGTATCACGTAACGAATGTTCAAGGCGGAATGAATCGTTGGCAAGGTGCCACTAGAGGAGGAAAATAGAATGAAAATTATCATTGTAGGTGGTGTGGCAGGCGGTATGTCCGCGGCAACGCGTCTGCGTCGCTTAATGGAGGATGCGGAGATCCTCGTTCTGGAAAAGGGGCCGTTTGTCTCGTTTGCCAATTGTGGATTGCCTTATTATGTTTCTGGTGAAATCGCTGATCGAGAAGCGTTATTGGTCCAGACACCGGAATCCTTAAGTGCCCGCTTCAACCTAGATGTTCGTCCGTTTCATGAAGTCACAGCTATTTCTCCCGAAAAGAAGACCGTAACGATCAAAAATGAGCAAGGTACTTTTGAAGAGACCTATGACAAGCTGATCCTATCCCCAGGAGCAAAACCGTTGATTCCAGAAATGGCAAAAGTAGCGGAAGCAACCAATGTGTATAGTTTGCGCAATGTGCCTGACTTAGACCAAATCATGGCCGCTTTAGCGAAGAAGCCGGCGACAGCTACAGTGATCGGAGCTGGATTTATTGGGCTGGAAATGGCAGAAAATTTGAGTTCACGGGGTATAAAGGTGACGGTGGTTGAAAAAGCCCCCCATGTTTTACCGCCATTAGACGAAGAAATGGCCGCCTTTGTCCAGAACGAACTGATTCGTAACGACGTTCGCGTCATCACTGGAGAATCGGCGCAATCTTTCACTGAACAGGGACAAAAAATAGTTTTAACAAACGGAGAAGTGTTACAGTCAGATATGACGATTCTTTCAGTAGGTGTACGCCCTGAAAGCAGTCTAGCCAAAGACGCGGGCATAAAAATCGGTTTAGGTGGCGGCATCATGGTAGATGAAACCTATCAAACCAGTGTATCGGATATTTACGCAGTCGGTGACGCCATCGTAGTGAAGCAGCAGATCAGCGAAGAGGATGCACTGATCGCGCTAGCTTCTCCAGCAAATCGTCAAGGCCGGCAAGTGGCGGATGTTATTGCCGGCTTGAAGCGAAGCAACCGCGGGAGTATCGGTACAGCAATCGTGCGTGTGTTTGACCTTGCGGCAGCCTCAACCGGTCTGAGTGAACGAACCGTTAAACAGTCGGGACTAGACTATCAAGTGGTCCATGTTTCTGGAAAAGATCATGCGAATTATTACCCAGGTGCCAGCGAGTTAACGTTAAAATTGGTGTTTGAACCAAAAACGGGGAAACTATATGGCGCACAAGGTGTCGGCGGGAAGGGCATCGATAAGCGTATCGACATTTTAGCTACAGCTATTAAAGGTGGATTGACGATTTTCGATTTGCCGGAATTAGAATTCACCTATGCCCCGCCGTTTGGTTCTGCGAAAGATCCTGTAAACATGTTAGGATACGCGGCAATCAACCTGTCTGAAGGCATCAGTGATTCGATCCAATGGTCTCAATTGAAGGAAGCGCAGGAAAAGGGCTATCAGCTATTAGATGTTCGAAATCCTGAAGAATTAGCCAATGGCCGCTTTCCCGATGCGCTTTCGATTCCTTTGAATCAATTAAGAGACAGAGTTTCTGAATTAGATCCAACCAAGGCGTACATCGTCAGCTGCCACAGCGGGCTGCGAAGCTATGTGGCTGAACGCTTGCTCAAGCAAAAAGGATTCAAAGTAAAAAATTTGGATGGCGCATTTGCGCTGTATAAAACGGTAAGACCGGAGGAATTACTTTATGACTAGTTCAATCGCAATGAAGGATTTTTACCCACTCGCACAACAAGAAGAAATCGCGATCCTTGATGTTCGTGAGTCGTATGAATATGAAATGGGGCACGTCCCCAAAGCAAAAAACGTTCCATTAAGTCAGCTAGCGAATGCAATGAAAACACTTGATCCAGAAAAAAAGTATTACCTCATTTGCCAATCAGGAGCGCGCTCAGAAAACGCGTGCGGCCTGTTAAGCAATCAGGGCTACAACGTGACAACTGTTTTAGGCGGCACTTCAGCCTGGCCAGGTGAATTGACACGATGAGTTCATTTTTTAAAATTTAGCACTAAGAGACACCAGTTACTTTCGAGTAATTGGTGTTTTTATTTTGATTCGTTTGCTTTTATTTAAAAAAATTAGTTCTACAGATTGACAAAATGAAAGTAAATGATAATATAAGAGTGTAAATAAAAACAAAAAGGAGTAAACAAATGATTGAACTAAAGAAATTAGCAAATATGGTGGATCACACATTATTAAAAGCGGATGCAACTAAAGAAGGGTTTGAGAGATTGTGTAGAGAAGCGGATGAATATGGGTTCAAAATGGTAGCGATCAACTCTTATCCAGTTGCGATGTGTCGGGATTTTTTGAAGGATAGTGAGGTTCATGTAGGGGCGGCGATCGGATTTCCATTAGGGCAAACGACGATTGAAACGAAAGTATTTGAGGTGCAGGATGCCATTAAAAATGGGGCAGACGAAATTGATTACGTGATCAATATCGGCAAATTAAAGGAAGGTGATAATGCGTATATTCGTGAAGAAATGAAAGCAATCGTAAATGCTTCCCGTGAAGGCAAGATCCTTAGCAAAGTCATTCTAGAAACATGCTATTTAACAAATGAAGAAAAAATCACTGTTTGTGAAATCGCTAAGGAAATCAAACCTGATTTTGTAAAAACATCCACAGGTTTCGGTACAAACGGCGCTACAGTGGAAGATGTCGCACTCATGAAAAAGGTTGTTGGAGATGAGGTAAAGGTAAAGGCTGCTGGAGGGATTCGTGATTTAGACACCGCGCTAAAAATGGTAGAAGCTGGGGCAGAACGATTAGGAACAAGTTCGGGTATCAAAATTGTGGAAGAGTATAAACAATCGATAAAGGAGTAAATAAATGACAGAAATTCGCGATGTATTGAAAGCAGCGTTCATAAATTTTGATTTAAAAGCGATTGAAAAACAGGCAGCGATCATTGAACTTGCGAGCACGTTCGTTTCAGAAGGTGTTGTTGAAAATGAGAACGTTTACTTGGATGCTGTAATGAAGAGAGAAGAAGAAAGTACCACTGGGATCGGCTTTGGGGTGGCGATCCCTCACGGAAAGAGTGCTGCTGTAACCGTTCCAGTGCTGGCATTTGGACGGAGTCATGAAGGGATTCAGTACGATTCGATGGATGGCAAGCCAGTCCATCTGATGTTCTTGATCGCCGTACCTGAAACGTCAAATGACGAGCACCTGAGAATTTTAAGCAAACTCTCCCGTAAACTAATGCATGAGGATGTCCGTCAAAAGCTGATGACTGCCACAAATGTAGAAGAAATCTATCAGATTTTTGAATAGGAAAGGGTGGAAAAAATGAAAATTGTTGGGATAACATCGTGCTCGACTGGGATCGCGCACACCTATATGGCAGCAGAAAATTTAGAGATCGCGGCTAAGAAAAGAGCTATTGAGATTAAAGTGGAGACACAGGGATCGATCGGAGCAGAAAATGTTTTGACCGCACAAGAAATTGCAGAGGCAGATGCTGTGATCATTGCGGCCAGTACATCAGTTAACAAGGATCGCTTCAATGGGAAACGTTTGTTGGAAGTCGACGTGACAGAAGCCATTGATCATCCAGATGATCTTTTCGATCGTGCGCCTAATGCGGCGATTTATTCGACCTCAGCAGAAGTGAAGTCAGAAGCAAAATCAGAAAAAAGCGGGATTTATAGTCACCTGATGACAGGCGTTTCCTATATGATTCCTTTTGTTGTTGCAGGAGGGATCTGTATCGCATTAGCCTTTGCTTTCGGTGGGATCAATGCTGAAGGAGATCTGGCTGCAGCGATCAATGAGCTTGGCGGTATCGCTATGGGATTGATGTGGCCTATCCTGGGCGGATACGTTGCTTTTTCGATCGCGGATCGACCAGGACTTGTACCAGGGATGGTCGCTGGGATGATCGCCTCTTCCATGAATGCGGGCTTTTTAGGCGCATTATTAGGCGGGTTCCTAGCAGGTTATACCGTATTTGGATTGAAGAAAGTTTTAAAATTACCACCTGCTTTTTCAGGATTATTGCCTGTATTGATCCTTCCAGTCGTATCGGTATTAGTTGTTGGTCTGGTAATGAAATTTATTGTAGGTATTCCGATCACGGCTTTAAATGAAGGAATCACGAATTGGTTGAACAGTTTATCAGGAATGAATTCTGTCTTGTTAGGACTGCTTTTAGGTGGGATGATGGCCATCGATCTAGCGGGACCGATTGGGAAAGCCGCATACTTTTTCGGTGTCGCCTCGCTGACGAATTTAGGCGTGGGAGAAACGAGTATGGTGATGGCAGCAGTGATGGTCTCTGGAATGGTTCCACCGTTAGCAATGGCGTTATCTTCAACCGTTTTAGGTAAAAATTTATATAGTAAAGAAGAACGTGAAGCAGGAAAATCTGCTTGGGTCTTGGGATTGTCATTTATTTCTGAAGGCGCGATTCCTTTTGCAGCGGCAGATCCGATCCGTGTATTGGCTTCTGTGACAGTCGGTTCAGCAATTACCGGTGCTCTGTCAATGATCTTTAAGTGCGGGATCGCGGTTCCTCATGGCGGATTTTTCGTTTTCTTGATCCCAGGAGCAGTGGAAAATGTCTTGCTTTATATCGTGGCGTTAGCAATCGGAACAGCAATCAGCGGTTTTTTGGTGACAACAGTAAAAGTATTTTCGCAGAAGAAACAAGCAGCTAAGGAGTAATGATCGGCATGACAGAATGGATAAATATTTGTTTGATAGGTACTGGACGAGCAGGCATGATCCACGGAAAAAACTTCGCTCGGCGAATTGAGAATGCTAAATTGATTGCCTTATGTGATCCGTCAAAAGAAAGTTTAGACGGTGCTCAACAGGAATTGAACTGCCAATACGTTTATGAAGATTACCGAGAGGTCATGAAAAATCCTGAGATACACGCTGTCGTGATCGTGACTCCGACAAGTTATCACAAGGAGATCGCACTGGCAGCAGCGGCAGCAAAAAAACATATTCTCTGTGAGAAGCCATTGGCGATGGATGAAACAGAATGTTTGGAAATGATTCAAGCGGCAGAGGACAATCAAGTGAAGCTGCAGGTCGGGTTTATGCGTCGCTTCGATGCCAGTTTTCAGGAAGCAAAAAAAGTCGTGGATTCTGGGGCGATCGGGGAGGTCGTTTTAGTGAAATCATTGACCCATGGTCCGAGTAAACCAAAACCATGGATGTTTGATATTCGGCAGAGTAATGGGCCGATTGGGGAAGTAAACAGTCACGATCTGGATACCTTACGCTGGTTAACGGGCAGTGAAGTGGAAAGTATTTACGCCAATGGCGGCAATTACCGCTCGCCGGAAGTGAAAGACGAGTACCCAGACTATTATGATACAGTAGCGATGAATCTACGCTTTACGGACGGAAAATTAGGGTTGATCGACGGCGCGCAATATGTTCAATATGGCTATGACGCACGGACAGAGATTCTTGGAACAAAGGGAAGTATCTTAGTTGGTGATCAGGGAAAACACAATATCGTCGTAGCAACTAGCGATCAGCAGTTGACCCAACCAACGATGCATAGCTGGATGTATTTATTCAGAGATGCATACATGGCGGAGGATCAGGCCTTCATTGATTGTATTTTAACTGACACGGAGCCGCAGTGTACGGGAAGAGACGGATTGATGGCGGTTCGGTTAGTCAATGCAGGATTGACCTCTTTGTTGGAAAATAGAATTGTCGAGGTGGAGAAGGAATGAAAGCAATCCAATTATTAGGCAAAGAAAATATTCGATTAAATGAAGTAGAAAAACCGACGATAACCGAAAAAGAAGTTTTGATAAAGGTCAAAGCAGCGTCGATTTGCGGGACCGATGTACGAATGTACAAAAATGGGTATCCTACGGCAAGCGAAGAGACTCCTCTGACTTTGGGACACGAGATCTCAGGGGATATCGTCGAGGTTGGCGCTGCAGTGAATTTTTACGAAGCTGGTATGCGGGTGGCGATCGCACCAAATATGGGGTGCGGGATCTGTGATCAGTGTGTTCAAGGGAATACACATTTATGTGAAACCTATGAAGCTTTTGGTATCAACTTACCTGGTGGATTCGCTGAATATTTGGTGATACCGGAAAAAGCTGTACGTCAGGGAAATATCTCATTGATACCGGATCAATTGTCTTATGAAGAGGCGGCGTTGATCGAGCCCTTTAGTTGTGTGTTCAATGGGCAGGAAATTGCTGGAAATAAGCCGGGAGATACGGTGTTGATCATTGGATCTGGCCCGATCGGTATCATGCATGCGATGCTGGCACGAGCAAGAGGCGCGGGGAAAGTGATGATGAATGATTTATCGGAAGCGCGTTTAGCGGATGCTAAAAAAATGATCCCCGATCTGGTTCCATTGACCTCGGACAACTTGAAGGAAAAAATAATAGCAGAAACGAATAACCATGGGGTGGATCTGTGTATCATCGCGGCCCCCGCTCCACAGGCGCAAGAAGCAAGTTTTCAGTATATGGCAATGAATGGTCGTTGTCTCTTCTTTGGCGGTTTGCCAAAAGAAAAAGAAGAGGTTCGGTTAAACACCAATATTCTTCACTACAAACAATTAGGCGTTTTCGGCTGTACACGGGCAAGTTTGATGGGGTATCGAACGTCGGCGCAGCTAGTTGCTAGCGGAAGGATTCCATTAAAGGACTTAATTACTAAACGCTACGCAATCGATCAATTCGATGAGGCTTTAGAGAATGCCAAGAATGCCATTGGGTTAAAGAATGTGATTGTTTTCAAAGATTAATTTTAGTTTGATTGCTTCCATTTTCAGTTTCTTTTATAATGAAACAAAACACAAAAAGGTGAGAAAATATGGATGATCAATTATATGCAGAAGAAAGAAAGCAGTCTATCGTTAATTTAGTCAATGAGAAAAATCGAATGCAAGTGGCCGAGCTGGCAGAAATTTTTAATGTGACAGGTTCAACGATTCGCAATGATCTGCGTGAACTCGAAAACGAAGGGCTAGTGACGCGTACACATGGCGGGGTAATCAAGCGAGACTTTCAACGCAGCGTCGAGATCATTCCAAAAAGCCGCGAATTTACGAGCGAAAAATACCAAATCGCTGAGCGAGCCGTTCGATTGATCGAGGAAAATGACATTTTGGCGATTGATACCGGAACTTCTTGCCGCGCCTTTGCTGAAAAATTGATCAACAGTCCTTTAAAGCATTTGACCATTTTGACGTATGATCTAGAGATCGCCTTATTATTGAGTGAAAAAACCAACTATCAGGTGCAAGTCATCGGCGGTGCGATTCGCAATGGCTATCCTTACGTTTCTGGAAGCTCTGTAGCACTTGGGTTGGCAGGTTTCTCTGTCGATAAAGTCATTTTAGGGACGACTTCTTTTGATAAAAAATACGGTCATTCAACACCTAACTATGAGACAGCAGAAATGAAAAAGAGTCTGATCAATATCGGGCGAATAAAAATCGTCCTTTGCGAGTCTAGTAAAATTAATCAGCGGAGCTTCAAACAATTTGCTACGCCTGACGAATGTGATTACTTGATTACGGACAAGCACATGACAAGAGAACAGCAGCAGGACATTGATGAGTTGAAGATCAACTTGCTGATCGTATAAAAGAAAGCCTGTTTACTTCCCAATCCAGGAAAGTAAACAGGCTTTTTTTAGGCGAAAAGTGAGCCGATGAAATAAAGGACCGGGTAAAGGACCATGAGTGCAGACATGGCCTTTAAAACGATCGGAAAGGTCGTCCGTTTGTCCTGCAAGGCACGATACCGTTTCAGGTTCTGCCAGTTTTTAGGAAACAGGAAGACTAAAAACAAAACCGTCCAAGGAGCCAGACCAGCAACGACCAGAACGATCAACCATAGGAAGCTGAAGACATAGACACTTAAGAGGACTTTTACCGCAGCTGGTTTTCCTAAGTAATACACCAATGTTTTGCGGTGGTTTTCGATGTCCTCTTCCAGGTCACAGGTATTATTTGCCAGTAAATTATTGAACATCATCAAGACGAGGGGCAAGCTGATCAAAAATACGTTGCCGATCATGGCGGGTGTGATCGCATGCGTCTGATAAACGGTTAGATAATAGCTTACTACAGTAATGAAAAAACCGCTGGCAGTTCCTGTCAACGCCTCCGCGATGGGCAGACTATTCAAAGGACGCCGGCCGTAGGAATAGAAGAGTCCAATATAAAAGCCGATGATCCCCAACACACCGATCACCCAATTCGTCCGCCAAACCAAGACCAATCCTAATAGGAAAGAAATCAACAAATTCCCCAAATAAAAATTCCGCACGAAGCGCAGGTCTAAGTGATCCCGGCCAATGATGTTGGTCTGTTGCTTGTACTTCTCGTCAGAGGCATTGCGATAGTCCATATAATGGTTAAAAACGTTCACTGTGATATGGAACATCACGATGATCAAGACAAATAGAAAGAATTCAGGACTGGGTACACTATTTAATTGAAAGTTTGCGATGGCATACCCTAATAAAATAATAAAAAGATTCAGCGGTGCCGTATAGATTTCCGTCAATTCCCAAAATTGTTTAAACGTAAGATGCTTCAAAGTCATCCTCCTTCTTTTTTTTCGCTTTTTTTAACGTACAACTAGTTGAAATGTTGAATAGAAGATAAGCAGAATAGGAAGTCCTTTTCAAAAATAGCGAGGTTTGAATCATTTGTCCAATAGTTTGTTTAAGAGCAGGGAAAGGGTTTCAATTATAAGGGTATTATATTGCGTTAATGTTCGTGTTTTACTCTTTTCACAGATTATTGTTTACTTATTATCGTGTTTATTATATGATTATCCACGTTGTTTGAAAAAACATGCTATTATTTTACGAACATTTTTTTAGAATGTGGGGGGAGTATCATGAAAGGGAAAATAAATTTATATTTTGAACTTGAAAAACTAAATACAACTGTAAAAAGAGAGATATTGGCGGGCTTTACTACCTTTATTTCGATGGCGTATATTCTTTTTGTCAATCCTAGTGTACTAGGCGCCTCCGGTATGGACGAGGGGGCTGTCTTCACTGCGACAGCACTAGCTAGTGCATTGGGCTGTATCTTGATGGGGGTTCTTGCACGGTATCCGATAGCGACGGCACCTGCACTAGGGATCAATGCTTTCTTTGCCTATTCTGTCTGTATCGGTATGGGGATTCGCTGGGAGACCGCTTTAGCAGGGGTTTTTGTGGCATCGCTGATTTTTATTTTGATCACGATTTTCAAATTACGGGAAATGATCATTGACGCGATCCCTTCTGATTTGAAATATGCGATCTCTGGCGGGATCGGCCTCTTTATTGCCTTCTTGGGATTAAGCGAGGGCGGCATCATCGTCGCGAATAAATCGACGTTGGTTGGTCTGGGCTCAATGAGTGTGGGAACGACATGGTTGACGGTATTCGGTTTGATCGTTACGTCGATCTTAATGGTACGACGCGTTCCTGGCGGGATTTTTATCGGGATGGTCGCGACGACATTGCTAGGGTTAGTAACCGGTCTGATCCAAGCACCGACGCACATTGTTTCGGCGGCGCCAAGTTTGAAGCCGACCTTCTTAGTCGCTTTGAATCACGTGAAGGATATCAATACGCTGCAGCTTTGGGTCGTTGTCTTGACCTTCCTGCTGGTGACTTTTTTTGATACTTCTGGAACGTTGGTAGGTTTAGCCAATCAAGCAGGCTTCATGAAGGACAACAAAATGCCCCGTGTCGGAAAAGCATTGGCTTCTGATTCGACCGCGATGTTGGCGGGCTCTCTACTAGGAACGTCTCCAGTGGGTGCCTATGTGGAATCTTCCGCAGGGATCGCAGTTGGCGGCCGCTCTGGTCTGACCGCTATCACGACGGGGGTATTCTTTATCTTTGGCTTGTTTTTCTCCCCATTATTATCTGTCGTGACGTCACAAGTGACAGCACCTGCGCTGATCGTCGTCGGTGTATTGATGGCACAGTCTTTACGTGAAATCAAATGGGACCAATTAGAAATTGCGATTCCTTCTTTCTTGATTCTGATCGGTATGCCATTGACTTACAGCATTTCTGATGGGATCGCCTTAGGGTTTATTTTCTACCCAATCACGATGATCGCTGCTAAACGAGGCAAAGAAGTCTCACCGATCATGTATGTCTTGTTTTTCGTCTTTATCGGTTTTATGTGGATCTTGAATGTAAAATAAAAGAGTCATCACAAAACTGTTTGTTTTCTGTAATGCAGAAGGCAAACAGTTTTTTTGTTTGAAAACACAGCGCCCCGCTAGTCAGATAGGTGTTTGCCAAGGATGAAAACCGTTGAGGGGAGGCTTTTTGCTTATAAAATGATTAAATAAATGAAGTTATTTACTCGTAAGATAATCGCATTTCGAATTAACTGTCCTTTCATGGTAAACGCCAACATAATTATTTATTTTCAAATTTGAAATTGACCTGAAATTAACAGTATAATATAATACAATTTGTATAATTATTTTTCTATATTAAGACTTCGGATGATATTTAGAATTAATTTTCCGGGATTTATTAATAAGATATTTAATTTGAGCGCAAAGACACCTTACAAATCGAAAAGACATTTTGATAGGTAAAGGTAGTTTTTAAGGAGGAAGCACATTATGCAGTTATTACTTTTGACGAAAGTCCCACTTTACGAGGAAAATTTTGAACGCCACTTGAAGCAATTAGGAAACGAGGTTTATTGCTCTGAAAATATGGTGAGCTTATTGAAGGAAAAATCGTTTGATAAAAGTTTTCTGGAACCGTTTGAAGGCATTATTTTCAGCGAAACATTGTATGACATCGAAACCTATGAAATAATCAAACACTTGCCACAAGGAAATTTGAAGCTGTTTCGCAGAGCCAAAGAGAACAAATCAGAGGAAGTGGGTTCAAATCCTTTTCACGCATGGATTCCGCTTGATGCAGATATCGAACAGCTTCGGGAAATTTTATTGATCGCGGAAATCTCTCGTTTGACGAATAAAAAGTCTGTCCACGCGCAGCAGGTCACAGTGAAGCAAAAGCTTTCTGAGTTAAGCTTGAAATTAAAGCAAAAGGAAATCGTCTACTATTTGATCCAAGCGGGAGAGCGAACGGTTCCTCGTGAAGAGATCAGTCGAGAAATTTGGGAGAAGGACCCAACGAAATCTGTTTTAGCCAGTCTTTCGAAGGTCGTCTCAAAAGTAAATGAAAAATTAGCGAACGAATTTGGGGATGAAGCGATCCAAACGGTATGGGGACATGGCTATCGTTTGAATAAAAAATTCTTTGACTACTTAGAAAATGACGTGGTGGAAGAAAATCAAGTGCTCATTCGTTAACGGATCGATACGGTTGGGCTAAAAGAAGAGTCTGTAGGTTGATAATAAAAGCAGGTATCCTGTAGTCATTTAAAAAGCGTTCTTGTCTTCAGATCATGAAGCAGGAACGCTTTTTTTGTAGCGATTTGTCGAGAATAGCTCCAAACCAAGCTTTGAATCAAAAATCTCATATTAATCCATCTGGAAACGTAAAAATACATAAAAACATTTAGTGAGGGGAAAGCAAAAACCTTTTTCAAAGAGAATAAATCAAAGGTATGGGAAACGAAAAGGGGTGTAAATAATAATAAAAGAATGATTATCATAAAGGAACGTTGGAAAGGTATAGTTGATAAAGGCTGTGAAATAGCTCTTTTTACTTTTAAAAAGAGCAATCATACATTTATTATATTAGAATGTATTTTCCAGATTAGAATTAGTTTAAAAAGCTTCAAAAGGCCCAATGAATGAAAAATAACTGAGGCGAAGCCTGTCAATCTGAAAAAGAGCAATCATAAAAATCCGTCCATTATGAATAAAAATTCGTTTATATTATATTTATGTATTTCAATACCTATTATTTTTCCTGAATAAATATATTAAATTTTGAGGCGGGGGTTTTAGGATCAAAGGGAGTAAGACGTTTATTTGAGATGGCAAGTGGACATAAAATGAATGATCACCAATAGAGAAAGAGTCGTGATTGTTTTAAGAGAATGATTCTCATGTAGCTATTCCTATTGGATTCTTGATAGATTTTTTAGAAACAATCAAAATCTTTTTGTAATAAATGGGCATTTGATTAAAAATTTCGATGAGCAAAAATCATTTAAAAAAAAGGTTTGATTGAAAGTTAATATACTGTTGATTTATTATAAAAAATATTTTATAATTTTTTAAAAATAGATGCATAATAAAACATAAAAATTATTTATTTGAAATAAAAATAATTTTTATTCTTTTTGAATTAGAATGTGTCCTCTTGATTACGCGAGTTATATAACTAAGGTTATTGCATCGGGGTTTTTCTAGCAGATCAGGCATTCTCAGGTAATTCCAAATTCAAATCGTGAATAAATAATTCTCTATTTGCAGATACAGCGTGTTTGAGAGGGAGGGCGTCTATTTTTTCAACAGCTAAATTTTTTCACTATATAAGAGAGAGGAGCAGCAAAATAGCACGAAAATCAACGCATAGTAAATAGAAGATAAGCTTCTGTCACAACGTATACCCGTGAGTAGTTGGTTGGAAATCGAAAAAAGTTATACATAATAAGTCGAAATTCATACATATAGAAATGAAAAATCATTTGATCTTAATCACAACGAAAAAGGATGAGACAATTTTGAGAAATTTTTATAGTTCTAATTCAAGGATGGCGACGAAAAGCCAATTAGTTGAGACGGTTGAATTTTTAGAAAATCAGAACGAGCAGCTCTTGGATCAGGTGGATAGATTGGAAGGGATTCGCGGCGCTTTAGAGGAAAAGGTTTCGGTCTACCGCGATCGTTTGAAGGAATTAACGGTGCGATTGGAAGAATTCCACGTATCTTCAACGGAGAAGGAAGTTGTTTATTACAATAAGGATAATTTAGAGAGGCGCCGCTTCGTCCTTCAACGAAGGCCTTCGACCGAATGTCTTGCTTCTGAGGAGCAGGCGGAGATCGATTATCTGGAAGAAAAATATGCGCGTCTGTTAGAACTCTATATGTATGAACGTGAGAAAAATGAACGGTTAACCAAAGGGTTTTCAAAAAAAGATGAAGGCACTGTTCTTGAACTTTTTACAAAGGCGGAGGCGGCAGACACCTTACTGAAGGCTGCCGCGGTCAGTCGTAAGATGATTCAAAGAGCAGAAGAGCACGCAAGGCAGATTGAATCGAATGTGTAGAAATCTTTGGCTGGGGAGCCAGAGTGCACAAGAAAACTGCCATAAGAGATCATCCAGGCGTTACTACGCAGAGATTCTGCTGTAAGGGATGATCAGGAGATAAGTAAACGGAGTTAAAGGGTGTAAAAAATGGAATCGAGTAAAGACGGGAGTGAAGCAACATGAAAAAAGTGATCATTTTGACGAGAAATATTATTATCGAGCAGGACTTTCAAAACGAATTGCAGCGATTGGATTACGAGGTATTTGTTTTAAAAGAGTTCTTCGATGTGAACAAACCGAATTATTTTGAAGAGATTCTCTCTCTTTTTGATATCGTCATCTTTAGTGAAACATTGACGAACCAAGAATTTAACGAGATTTTACCTATTATCTTAGAAAAGGATCTTCATTATCTGCGAAGAACGGACGAGCCGGTGCCGAATATCGATGAGAACCATTGCCTGTCGATTGATTGTACGATGCCCGAATTGAGAGAGTTCTTGCTGCTAAGCGATACCCGCGAAGGACACAAGGAGTCGATCTCAAAAGGCTTGGTCAGACAATCTGAAATGAAAAAGCAAGACCTGGTTCTATTCTACAGCTCCCTCAACAACATTGAGAAGAAGATTATCTGCGCTTTAGCCGAGGGCAGCGGGAAGATCATCTCCCGAGATGAGCTGTGCAACAAAGTATGGAACAATGAAGTCAGCAAATCACGCTTAGTGCAAATGTCTACGGCTGTAGGGAATATCCGTAAGAAGATCGCCCATGCCCACATCGAAAATGTGCGGATCATTACGTACTGGGGGAATGGCTACCGTCTTCATGATGTCCCCAACGGATTGATGAGTGAGCACATCAAGGAGTACAGCATGTAAGTGGAATCACATATAAAAAAACACAGTTATATTAGAAAAAAGTCAGGAATAGTGTCTCGAAAGTGAGAGAAATTCCTGATTTTTTTTCTTTATAAAAAAAGTTTTTTAAGATTTTTTTACCGATTATGAGAAAACGAAGGGAAAAAAGATTCACAAGCGCTTCTGTATCAGTCGTCTGTTTTTCAATTGCAATCCTTCGATTAAAGCTTCAACTGAATAGTGTTACGGACTTTCAATAAGTATCTGTCATTATCAATTACATGATCTGTTATAGTGAAAACTGTTACAGGAATCGGTCGATCATAAAATAATTATCATTATTTTAAAAGGATTTGCATCGATAAGGAGTAAAAAAAGCCCTTTCTTAAAACAGATTCCTTTGTTATAATCATTTTAAATTAAATTGAAACTAATGAACAAAGGAGTGCGGATATGGAAACTACTACAATCAAAAAAACTGTTAAACAAACAACGAGTCCTTGGGAAGGTTTTAACGAAGGTCGGTGGCAGCATGAGGTCAACACGTTGGACTTCATCAAACGCAACTATACAGAATATAAAGGTGATGACAGCTTTTTAGAAGGCGCAGCGCCAAGTACAGACAAACTTTGGGATAAATTACAAGAACTATTCGAAGTACAACACCAAAAAAATGGTGTTTACGACATGGATACAGATGTTCCTGCGACGATCACTTCTCATGAACCAGGATATTTGATCAAAGACGAAGAAAAAATCGTTGGTTTGCAAACGGATGTTCCATTGAAGCAAGCATTCATGCCTTTCGGCGGGATTAACATGGCCAACAAAGCATTGGAATCAAATGGCTATGAAGTAGACGACGAAATGTCATTCATCTTCAACAAATGGCGCAAAACCCACAACCAAGGGGTCTTCGATGCTTATACAGACGAAATGCGTTTAGCACGTAAAAACAAGATCATCACAGGTCTTCCAGATGCTTACGGACGCGGACGAATCATCGGCGATTACCGTCGTGTAGCATTGTATGGTATTGACTACTTGATGAAAGAAAAGAAAAAAGATTGGAAAAATGTCGGCAGCAAAGTCATGACGAATGACGTGATCCAATTGCGTGAAGAAGTTTCTGAACAATTCCGTGCGTTGGCGGATATGAAAGAAATGGCTGCAAGTTATGGCTATGACATCTCAAAACCAGCAAGCAATGCGCAAGAAGCGATCCAATGGTTATACTTTGGTTACCTTGCGGCTATCAAATCTCAAAATGGGGCAGCGATGTCGATTGGACGTATCTCTGCATTCTTAGATATTTATATCCAACGTGATTTAGACCGCGGTGTGATCACTGAGTTTGAAGCACAAGAAATGATCGACCACTTGATTATGAAACTACGTATGGTGAAATTCGCTCGTACACCGGAATACAACCAATTGTTCTCAGGCTACCCAATTTGGGCGACTCTGTCATTAGCAGGTATGAACATGGATGGTTCGTCATTAGTAACGAAGAATGACTTCCGTATTCTGCACACATTGACAAACATGGGTCCTTCACCAGAGCCAAACTTGACGGTCTTGTATTCGTCTCATTTACCAGAAGGCTTCCGTACGTATGCAGCAAAAGTAGCGAAACAAAGCTCGTCGATCCAATTGGAAAATGACGATCTATTGCGTCAATACTGGGGCTCAGACGATGCAGCGATCGCTTGCTGTGTATCAGCAACGGTGATCGGTAAAGACATGCAATTCTTCGGTGCTCGTGCCAACTTAGCGAAAGCGGTACTTTACGCGATCAACGGTGGGGTCGATGAAATGACGAAGATGCAAGTTGGGCCGCGCTTCCGTCCGTTGGAAGGCGACAGTATTGATTTCGATCAATTCATGGACAGCTACAAAGATGTCTTAGACTGGTTAGCTGAATTGTATGTCAATACGTTGAATGTGATTCATTACATGCATGATAAATATGCCTATGAAGCACCACAATTGGCATTGATGGATACAGACTTGAAACGCACATTTGCGACTGGGATCGCAGGGATCTCGCATGCGGCAGATTCATTGATGGCGATCAAACACGGAAACGTGAAAGTCGTTCGTGATGAAGACGGCCTAGCAATCGACTATATTCCGCAAAACGAATTCCCAACTTACGGAAATGACAATGATGAAGCGGATGAAATGGCAAACTGGATTCTTGAGTACTTCATGACGCAAATCAAACGTCAGCATACCTACCGTGAATCAACACCGACCTTGTCCTTGTTGACGATCACATCAAACGTGGTTTACGGAAAAAATACTGGGAATACACCAGATGGCCGTCGTGCTGGGAAACCATTGGCACCAGGTGCGAACCCAAGCTATCAAGATGGAAAATTCTTAGGTGAGAAAAATGGCTTGTTGGCTTCATTGAACTCAACAGCGAAATTAAACTACTCTTGCGCGCAAGATGGTATTTCAGATACGCAAACGATCAATCCAGGTGCACTAGGTCGTACAGACGACGAAAACATGCAAGTGGACAATCTGCGTCAAGTATTAGACGGCTACTTTGATAGAGGCGGCTACCACTTGAACGTCAACGTCTTTGGTCGTGAACTGCTTGAAGAAATGGACAAAGATATCGACAATCCAAAATATGCGAACTTTACGATTCGTGTATCTGGCTACGCAGTGAAATTCCGCGACTTAACGCCAGAACAACGTCGAGACGTGATCTCACGTACGGACCACACAAAAATGTAAAAATAATTTTATTTTTAACAAAATAGAAGTTGACGAAAGATTCTGTCGCTCGATTCTGAGCTTCAGGGTCTTTTTTTACCAAAAATGTTAAAAAATATTAATAGTTATGATTTTTGGCTAAAAATGACGGTTGTAATTTATAATGAAGGGAATGATAAAGCAGGTTGGTGATAGGGTTTGAAGGAGTATGAGGACCAGTGGGTGGTACGTATTGTTGGTGTCGTTGCGGGGGCGATGGCTTTTTTTATAATGATCTATCTGTATTTTGGCTCACACTTCTATTTCGGGTCGAAGGTTGCGAATGTAGAAGTCGGGGGACTTTCCATTCCAGCAGCAGCAGAAAAAATTCGCAAAGAAACGGAAGTTGTGGAAATCAAGCTGAAGGGGGATCATCAAACGGTTCAATTGCAGCTAGAGGCACCCTATGACATTCAAAAAGACTACTTGAAGAAAAATGTGCGCCGAGGGGACGTTCGTTTGCCCTTTAAAAAAGGGGCAAGGAAAAATTTAGTCATGGCTCTGAATCGCGCGTCGTTTCTTGGCGGAAAAGAGGCGAAAAATGCGACAGTCATCTATACAAATAAACAATTTAAGATCCAACCGGAAAAAGCCGGGACAATCGTTGACTCGCCGCGCCTTATAAAGGAATTGTGTGCTTCTTTTGACAAAGGAGAATTGCAGACGTCCTATGATCTGACGGATTTTTATAAGCAACCGGCTGTCACGAAACGGGATTTGGAGAAGCAGAAGGTAACGCAGCGTTTGGAAGGAATCAGAAAACGCGGGATCAAGCTAAAGCTGAACAAACAGACGATTCCGCTGACAGAGGAAATGCTCTCAGCCTCTGTAGATGAACAGGGGGTGATTGATCTGGGCGCCGTCACAGAGTGGGTGGCAGAATTGGAACGGAAGTATTCAACCATTTATAAACCCGTAGAATTCACCAATGTCCACGGGCAGCGCCTGCGCTATAAAAATGTGGGCAACTATGGCTGGTTCATCGACATCAAACAATCTGCCAAAAAAATCGTCCATGAATTGAAGGACCCAGAAACGCAAACGATCGCATTGGTGCTGAGAGGAGACACGAAGACACAGCCGCTGCGGATCACGAAAAACTATGTTGAGGTGGACCTCGATAATCAAAAGATGTACTGCTTTGACAAAGGCAAGTTGGTCGTTGAGACGGATGTGATCACTGGCCGATACGACAAGGGGACAGCGACGGTTCCCGGATTCCATACGATCATGGACAAGCGGCGAAATGTCGACTTGAGCGGTGTGCTGACGACAGGAGACGGAACGTACAATGTTCCAGTCGATTATTGGCTGCCGTTATTGAGCTACGGACAGACGATCACTGAGATCGGACTTCACGATACGGATCATAAGCTGCAATACTTTGGTCAGCCGGGCGCCTTTATGACGGATCTTGGAAGCTACGGCTGTGTGAATACGCCCAAAGCGAATGTTGCTCAGATCTACGACTACAGTTTTATAGGGATGCCCGTCTTCATTTATGGGCATATCTATGATGAGGCTCCGGGAGAATGGGACAAGCCAGTAGAATATGGCACTGCTGTTGGCTAATCCAGCAAATGGGCATCTATTCTTTTCAGACGCCTGACTTATTGATAAAAAAGAAACGCCCCTTCGGAAGCAGAGACGATGTGCTGTTTCCGAAGGGGTGTTTTAGATGTGGGTTAATTTTTCTTGGATCATTTCTTTTAGATTGAGGTTTTCATTCAGTTTGGCGTAATAGTCCGCCTGTTTTAAGCATTCCACTTTGTCTTTAGGATTTTCTTGAATAACCGCTTTTTCAAAAAACAACTCTTCTAATCCCTCAGTCACATTCACTTCTATTAATGTTTGGATGCCTTCATCGCAAAGGGCATTGGCCTTTGCCTGGTTTCCTCGATCCGCGTAAAAGCAAGCGGCTTGATAATAAGATGGCCCTAGTTCTAATTGAGTATTCATTTTTTCCTCCAATTGTTCCGCGCGTTCAAAAAAAATGCGTGCGCGCTTTTTTTCTTCGTTTGCTTGATAACAAGTGGCTAGTCCTTTTAGTACCAGCAGTTCATAACGTCTTTCATCGTGTAAAAAGGTGTGGGCTCGTTGAAAATAGTGTACGGCGCTTCGTGTGTCTTGTTCGCCGAACAGCGTGGCATAGGCGCGAAAATACAGTAAATGGCCGACGATTCGTGCGTTGTTATAAGAAATCTTTTTTCCATAATGGTCTAACAAATACAAGACGGTCGAGAACTCTTGACGCAAATGCAGGCAACGTACAATGTTCAATAAAGAGAATTCTGTGCAAAGAATCGTGTCAGGAAAAACATGATGGTACGGAATTTCCAATGTTCTACAAAGATCTAAAACCACTTCCAGAATGCCTTCGTTCTTCATTTCAATCCATTCTAAGTCAGCCGGTGCGCAAATGGCCCCTAAGGCTTCACGTGGTATGCCCGCGCTTTTGCGCGTTTGCTCAATGATATACCCGTTAACTTCCATGATTGACCCCCTACGAATAACGCTTACACATTAATTCTAAAGCTTTTATTAGAAAATCACAATAAAATTATTCAAAAATCTTTGTTTTTTTAATTTATTTTACAACATATTGATGATAAAGTTTATTTTATCCTTGTTATAACAGTTAATTGAAAAGACGAGAGACCGATAATTTGTCGGATCAGAAGGACTATTGTCTCAATCATTCGATCGATTCAAATAATAGAAAGAGCGCTTGCGTTTCAAAACAGATGTGATAAACTGTTAAAATACTATGAAATGAAAGAGTGATTATGATGAGAAAAGTGAATGTTGCAATCGTCGGCGCTACTGGCGCTGTAGGAACACAAATGATCAAACTATTAGAAAATAGTTCGTTGCCGCTGGGTACGGTAAAATTTTTGGCTTCTAAGCGTTCTGCTGGAAAGCAACTTTCATTTAAGGGCGACACTCAAACCATTGAAGAATTGGTTCCTGATTCATTCGAAGGGATCGATCTGGCCTTATTCTCAGCGGGTGGGGGCATCTCTGCGACCTTTGCGCCTGAAGCGGTGAAACGCGGAGCGATCGTCGTGGACAATACCAGTCATTTTCGGATGGACCCAGAAGTACCGTTAGTGGTTCCTGAGGTAAATCCTGAAGCATTGCGTGAACATAAGGGGATCATCGCGAATCCGAACTGTTCCACGATCCAGATGATGGTGGCGTTAGAGCCGATCCGTCAAGCCTTTGGACTGAATCGTGTCCTTGTGTCGACCTACCAAGCGGTGTCTGGCGCGGGAAACCAAGCGATGGAAGAGTTGAAGCAGCAGACGCGGGACTATTTGGATGAAAAGCCGGTCGCTGAATGGCAGGCAGATATTTTGCCCTGCGGCGGCGATAAAAAGCATTATCCGCTGGCCTTCAATGCCTTGCCGCAGATCGACGTCTTCGCAGATGGCGGGTATACCTATGAAGAGTGGAAAATGATCAATGAAACGAAAAAGATCATGGAGGACGACACCATCAAAGTTTCCGCGACCTGTGTGCGTATTCCGGTCATGAGCGGGCATTCTGAATCTGTCTATATCGAGACGGAACGAGCAGCAACTGTTGCCGAGATCCAAGCACTGATGGAAAAGGCAGCTGGAGTGGTCTTGGAGGATGATCCAAGCCAGCAAATCTATCCCCAGGCATTGAACAGTGTTGGAAAGAATGAGACGTTTGTCGGGCGTATCCGTAAGGACCCTGATGAAGAGAAGGGCGTTCATATGTGGGTCGTTTCGGACAATCTATTGAAGGGCGCAGCCTGGAATTCCTTGCAGATCGCTGAGACGATGTACGAGATGGACTTATTAAACTAACGAAGGATCAACGAAAGAGGGCTTGTGACGTGCTGCGTCTCAAGCCTTTTTCTTAAGCTCATTTTCAACCGATGGTTTTTCAGAAAAAATCATGTATAATAGCTAATGAGTATAGGCACAGACCGAACTGATTACGGGGTCTGAGGAAGCTGAAACGATAAATAAATTTATTATAAAAATTTGGAGAGGTGGATTTTTTGAGTACAGTCAAAATAATTCCCTTCAGCGGCGTGCGTGAAAACGGTAAAAACATGTATGCAGTTGAAGTGGACAACGATATTTTTGTCCTCGATTGCGGACTAAAATATCCAGAAAATGAATTGTTGGGGATCGATGTTGTGATTCCTGATTTTACCTATTTAATAGAAAATGCGGATCGTGTAGCGGGGGTTTTCCTGACACATGGGCACGCAGATGCGATCGGGGCTTTGCCTTATTTGGTATCTGAGGTCGCCGTACCTGTCTTCGGAACAGAGTTGACGGTCGAATTAGCGAAATTGACTGTCAGCCAAAATGAAGAAAGCAAAAACTTCAAGGATTTCCACGTGATCGATGAGCACACGGAGATCGATTTTGGGACAGCAGTCATCAGCTTCTTCCGGACCACGCATACGATCCCTGATTCTGTTGGGATCAGTTTGAAGACCAGCGAAGGCAGTGTCGTGTATACAGGAGATTTCAAATTCGACCCGACGGCGATCCCGATGTATGCGACGAACTATCGTCGTTTAGCAGAGATCGGCGGAGAAGGCGTCTTGGCATTATTGAGCTCGTCGTCAAATGCGGAGAATCCGATCCAAGTGGCTTCTGAACGAGAAATCGCCAGTGAAGTCTACGATACCATCAACGAATGGGACGGCCGGATCATTGTCGCCTGTGTCGCCAGCAACCTGCAACGGGTTCAACAAATCTTGAATGCCGCCAAAAAAGCAGGGCGTAAAGTCGTGCTTACAGGTCAAGACTTAGACCGTATCATCAAAACAGGGATGCGTCTGAAAAAACTTGAAGTACCGGAAGATAGTTTGATCACGATCAAAGAAATGAAAAACTACTCACCGGAAGAGCTGATCATTTTAGAAACAGGCCGGATGGGTGAGCCTATCAAATCCTTGCAAAAAATGGCGAACCGCTCGCACCGCAACTTGAAGATCGAAGATGGCGACCTCGTGTATATCACTACGACGCCAACGATCGCGATGGAAACGACGGTCGCGAAAACAGAAGACATGATCTATCGCGCTGGCGGGATCGTGAAGAGTATCTCTGAAAACTTACGCGTATCAGGGCATGCGAATCCACGTGATCTGCAATTGATAATGGACATTATGTCGCCGCAATACTTCATTCCAGTCCAAGGTGAATATCGCCAGTTGTCTGCTCATGCACGTTTGGCGAATGAACTGGGTATGCCTTTCAAGAATATCTTCATCACTGGCCGCGGAGATGTGTTGGAATATAAAAATAAACACATGAGTGCTGCCGGCAGCGTCCCTGCTGATAACATTATGATCGATGGGATCGGTGTGGGGGATATTGGAAATATCGTTTTACGTGACCGAAAAGTCTTGTCTGACGATGGCATCTTTGTCGTCGTTGTGACCATTGATCGTAAATTGAAAAAAATCGTTTCTGCCCCGCAAATCACTTCAAGAGGATTTGTGTACATCAAAGCCAGCCGCGATTTGATCAAGGAAAGTGCCGACATTACCAGTGAGATCGTTGAAAAACATCTCCACTCGGACGATTTTGAATGGAGCAAGCTGAAGCAAGACATTCGAGATCATTTAAGCCGTCACCTGTTTGAACAAACAAAACGTCGTCCTGTGATCTTACCTGTGATCATGGAAGCGAACCAACGTCGCGGACGTCGCAAATAAAGAAATGAGACGCTTCGCCGATCGATTCTGATTGGCGAAGTTTTTTTGATACTTCCTACTCTTATTTTTTGTAAAAAAGGAGTATGATTAAAGGAGTAGTAAATGTAGAGAGGGCTGGTTATATGTTGGAAAAACCATTAAAGTGTCCAAATTGCGGCACACATTTCTTTGTTGACGAAGTATTGAACGTTCAGGATCACCCGAAGGAAGCGATGCCGGTGGAGTGTCCTAATTGCCATCATGTGTATGAAAAACGAATTACGAATGGCTATTTTATGACCTTTGAGGATCGTGAAGAGGGCAAATATGAGACAAAGACGGAAGAGTGATCTTTCGTTTTTTTTTTTGATTTGATTTTTGAGCTGTTTATCTATTAAAATAGCTATGGCCTATTTGAAGGGTTTTTTCTAGCGGCTCCTGTGAGAGCCACAGTTAATTTTGCCAGAGCGTTCAGCGTTTTTTTGACTGACTCGCAGGCTGTAATGAAAGGAAGTTTTTTTTGATGCATACGTATCAAGAGGATGCGGTCGTCCAAAAGAATCGCTGGTGGATCTTAGTTTCCGTGGCGATGTTCACGTTCATGTCGACATTGGATTCTAGTATCGTGAATATCGCGCTGCCGACGATCTCGCGAGATTTATCTGTTCCAATGAATAAGGCGGAATGGGTCGTCTCGATTTATTTGATGGTGGTCTGTGCGTGCCTGCTGCTTTTTGGGAAAGTCGGAGACAGCTTCGGCAAGATCAAGGTCTATCGGATCGGAACGGTCGTATTTACCTTAGGGTCGCTGCTGTGCGGCTTCAATCATTCCTTAACCATGCTTTTATTTGGTCGGGTGATCCAAGGAATCGGTGCCAGCATGACGATGGCGACGAACACAGGGATCACGACAGAGGTCTTTCCTATGAGGGAACGGGGACGAGCTTTAGGGGCGATCGGTGCCTTTGTCTCCTTAGGATCAATCGCAGGTCCGGGTATCGGCGGGTTGATATTGGCTCATTTTTCTTGGTCCTATATTTTCTGGATCAATGTGCCTGTAGGGCTATTGACGATCTTGATCGGTGAAAAATACTTGCCAAAGGATATCACGATGTCCAAAAAGAAAATCGATTGGCTCGGTTTCGTGACGTTCGCGATCACCATCATGAGCTTCTTCGGGGCAGTCTTTATTGGACAAGAAGTCGGCTATATCCATACAGTGCCGCTGCTATTATTCGTCGCAGCCATCGTCTTTTTCGTGATTTTTATTCGCGTGGAGAAGCAAAAGGAAAATCCGCTGCTCGTTTTTCATATTTTGAGAAACAAGTTGTTTACGATGAGCTTGGTCACGGCGTTGCTGATTTTCTCAGCAAATTTCTTCGTGAACGTGGTCATGCCTTTTTACCTACAAAATGCGCGGGGCCTGACTGCTAGCTATGCGGGGCTGTTAATGATGGTCTTTCCTTTCTTGATGGTCATCGGATCACCCCTCAGCGGGTATTTGACGGATCAGATCGGTCCCCAGAAGTTGGTGTTGATGGGACTGGCCTTGCTGTCTGTTACACAACTGATGTATGTCTTTATGAATCAAACAAGCCCGATCTGGTACTACATTTTGGCTACAGCGATCATGGGGATGGGGAATGCCTTGTTCCAATCGCCGAACAACACGATCGTCATGAGCAGTGTGGAGAAGGAAAACCTGGGCGTTGCCGGCAGCTTGAATTCCTTCGCTCGGAATTTGGGGATGGTCGTTGGTATCGCGCTGTCTACGACGATCCTTTACAGCGGGATGAGTACCGCTTACGGTCAGAGAGTGACGACCTACATTGAAGGACGGCCAGACATTTTCATTTTTGGGATGCGGGTGACCTTTATGGCCTCCTTTGCGATCTGCGTCATCGCGTGGGTGCTTTCGTTGATTCGATTCCGAAAAAAGACAACGGATCAGAGGATCCATTAGTACAAAAGAAGTTGATTGTTACCCGAATGGTAACGGTTGACTTCTTTTTTTTTAGGGACTCTGTTATACTAGTTTTGCTAAGCTGTACTACTATAATAGATAAACTTTATAGCGGGAGGAAAATATGGCGACAAAACACGATTTGATTTTAGAACATATTGAAAATTTGCCGGTGGGAGAACGGATCTCCGTCCGCAGTATCGCAAAAAATTTGCGTGTCAGTGAAGGGACCGCCTATCGTGCGATCAAGGACGCTGAAAATATCGGATTGGTCTCCACGATCCAACGAGTAGGAACGATCCGAATCGAGCGCAAATTAAAGAAAAACATTGAGCGCCTGACCTTTGGTGAAGTGGTCCGCATCATTGAGGGCGACGTTTTGGGCGGTTCGAATGGATTAGATAAAGACTTAAATAAATTTGTCATCGGTGCCATGACGGAAGAAGCGATGCGTCGCTACATCACCCCCGGCTCGTTATTGATCATCGGGAACCGCGAGGGTGCGCAAAAACTGGCCCTGCAGGATGGGGCGGCAGTCCTGATCACAGGTGGTTTTGATACCACACCGGAGATTGCGCAATTGGCGGATGAGCTGTCGTTGCCCGTGCTAAGCACGACATATGACTCCTTTACTGTCGCAACGATGATCAATCGCGCGTTGAGCGATCAACTGATCAAAAAGGATATCATGCAAGTCAGCGATATCTATATGCCGTTAGAAAAGACGGTGTATCTGCAGGCAGGGGACACGATCGCGAATTATCACCGTTTATCGGAAAAAACGGGTCATTCTCGTTTCCCTGTTGTAAATAAAAGCATGCGGGTCTTGGGTGTCGTTACCGCGAAAGATGTTCTTGGAAAAGCGGAAAATCAAGCGATCGAGCGTGTAATGACCCGCGAACCCAATGTCGTGAAGCAAAGTATGAGTGTCGCGTCTGTCAGCCATCAGATGATTTGGGATGGACTGGAAATGATGCCGGTAGTGAAGGACGACCTTTCATTAGTGGGCATGGTCAGTCGTCAGGATGTCATGAAGGCGATGCAGCTTGTACAGCGTCAGCCGCAAATGTCGAATACGATCTCTGACCAAATCGTCGGCGATATCCTAACGGTAGATACAGACCGTGACGACAATCCCCTCGACAATCCGTACTTCAAATTTGAGGTCACTCCTCAAATGGTCAACAGCGTGGGAACGATCTCCTTTGGTGTATTGAGCGAGATCGTCGCCAATGTGGCGCAGCGCAGCATCTTGATCGATCAACGACGCAATACATTGATCGAACAAATGAACCTGTATTATTTGCGGTTGATCCAGTTGGAAAGTGAGATCGAGATTCATTCAAAAACATTAGAACTAGGACGGCGTTCGGCAAAGGTCGATTTGGAAGTCTACATTGATAATGTGATCGTAGCCAAAGCAATCGTGCTTTGCCAAGTGATGGAGCGCTCTTAGAAAGAGGAATAGGTATGACAATAACAGAAGAAATTTTACAAATGATTAAAGACTACGATCGGATCATCATCCATCGTCACATGCGTCCTGATCCAGATGCTCTTGGCTCCCAATGTGGACTCGCTGAGATTTTGCGCGCGACATTTCCTAAAAAAGAGGTCTATCAAGTCGGAGGCCCCGTGGAAGGCTTGGATTTTTTAGCGGAAATGGACGAGATCGCGGATCATCTGTACGAAGGCGCATTGGTGATCGTGACAGATACTGCGAATGCTCCCCGCATCAGTGACGACCGCTACAAGCTGGGAGAAAAACTGATCAAGATCGATCATCATCCGAATGACGATCCATACGGGGATCTGCTTTGGGTCAATACGAAAGCAAGCAGCTGCAGCGAGATCATTGCCGACTTCGCCTTTGCTGAAGACTTGACCGTGACAGAAAATGCGGCACGCTTGCTCTATGGCGGAATCGTGGGAGACACAGGGCGCTTTTTATACCCGGCAACAACCTCCCATACCTTACAGGTTGCGGCGCGTTTGCTCGATTACGGATTCGATGCTACCAAGCTAAATCGGGAGATCGATCAAATCTCATTGGATGTTGCCAAGCTTTCAGGCTATCTTTATCAGAACCTGCAAATCGATGAACACGGTGCCGGGTATGTGTTCTTAGATCAGGCAATCTTAAATAAATACGGCATCAAGGATTCCGATACAGCCTCATTGGTCCCATTGCCAGGAACGATCGACGTCGTACTTGCTTGGGCAGTATTCGTCGAGCAGCCAGAAGGCTATTACCGTGTTCGCCTGCGGTCGAAAGGCCCCGTGATCAATGAATTGGCGAAGCAATACCATGGCGGCGGCCATCCGTTAGCCAGCGGCGCGAATGCGAAAGACCAAGCGATGTGCCAGGAAATTTATCAAAAGATCCAAGTTTTATGCGAAGATTACCAAAAAACTGGGGAATGATAGAAAACTTCAAAAAAGTTGGCAACCCCCTCAATTGAATCAAGATACCGGTTTAGTTGATGACCATGGAGAAGAAAATCGCCATCGGCAAAGGAATCGGTTTTAGCAATTAGAAAAAAGAGTTGCTTTATTCCCGAGAGATCGAGCAAGAGGAAAAAGCTCCGATTTGATCGAAACAAAGGGAGTTCTTGTCAATGGGGGAATCGGTGAAATAACAAGTAATTAGTCCATAACGAAGGGCGTGTCGTTTTAGACACGCCCTTTTTTAGTTATTTAAAAAGAAGTTGGCCATTTATAGCAGAGTTAAAAAATAAATATTCAATAACGTTCGCGAAAATAAATAAAAAAAATAGTTGATCTAACCATTTACAAGGCTGTACTTTTAGGCTTATTCTGAAAATATAAAAAACAGAAAGCGATTTCTTAAAAATGGAGGATGGGAACATGGATGTTAAAAAATTAGGTACGCGGCAGTTATTCTTAATGAAACGGGAGTCTTTGGAGAAGAAGATCGTGACTTACTATGAACAATCCGGGGATGCGGATTCTGTGATCGAGTATTTGGTCGCGGTCATGGTGCGGAATGCGCTAAATTTGACGGGGGCTTTTTCTTTTCTCTGCAAAGACCTGCTTCGGTACCTCTTTTTAACAGTCGAGCCGACAAGCACCCTGCGCCTCTTTTTGCCCTTT
>Ga0160505_100030_pt1 | contig 130366 bp, 130 predicted proteins | sample DIDeMG_FD_108225 | JGI IMG/M metagenome (GOLD analysis project Ga0160505, IMG submission 108225) | Enriched chicken feces microbial communities from UW Madison campus, WI, USA - DID2874_E49_Stillage MG | ecosystem: Host-associated > Birds > Digestive system > Large intestine > Fecal ... | reverse complement strand
TAGCATATTGCTTGCTATGTTGTTTGCTTCTATAGAATAGAAGCGCCCTACACATTTGGTTTGTTTTATTCGTTCAGTTTTCAAAGGTCTACGTTGTTTGTCGCTTTGTTTCAGCAACTTTTAAATCATAACAGATTGCCGTTTTAATGTCAACAACCTTTTTGAAGTTTTTTTCGAAGAAGTTGCCGTCATCGCTTTATGCGACTTTGATAGAATAACTGAAAGTCAGCCATCTGTCAATAACAATTTTGAAGTTTTTTTAAGCGATATTCCCTCGCTTTGGAACATTAAATAATATACCAACATAATCTTATCTGGTCAATTAGAAATATTGATTTTTCGGAACTTTTTTTCAATACTGACCAATACTTCGCAACCCGCTTGCAAACGTTCGTAAATAACATGAAAGCTGATTGAAAATTTCCTTTTCAAAACACAAACTGCCGTATTTTTAATTCTGGAGATGACATCATTTTCTAATAAACCTTTTCAAACATACAAAAAAAAGACGTCAGCATAGCTGAACGTCTCTTGAATTTTTTTCTAACGCATGGTCGGAAATAGCAAAACATCTCGAATTGACTGAACATCTGTCAGTAACATAACTAAACGGTCAATTCCGATACCTAGTCCACCAGTCGGCGGCATACCGTATTCTAACGCCTCTAAGAAGTCTTCATCTACACCATGTGCTTCATCGTTTCCTTGTTCCCGCTCTTTTTCTTGCGCTTCGAAGCGTTCACGTTGATCAATTGGATCATTTAGCTCAGTAAAGGCATTCGCAAATTCGCGTCCCACGATAAATAATTCAAAACGGTCTGTAAAACGTCCATCTTCTACATTTTTCTTCGCAAGTGGAGATACTTCTACTGGATGACCATACACAAATGTCGGTTGTTGCAGCGTTTCTTCCACAAAGGTCTCAAAGAACTCATTGATAATGTGCCCAATTTCCATGTTATCATTAATTTCAACATGGTGTTCCTTAGCTAGCGCACGAGCCTCTTCAATGGACATTTCGGGCCAGAAATCTACCCCCGTTTGTTCTTTGATTGCATCCACCATATGGATACGTTTAAATTCAGTTCCTAGGTCAATCGTTTGACCATCATATGAAAGTGTAGTTTCCCCTAGAACATTTTGCGCGGCATCTCGAATAATTCCTTCTGTCAAATTCATTACATCTAAGAAATCTTGATACGCAGTATAAACTTCCATCATTGTAAATTCAGGATTGTGCGTAGTATCAATCCCTTCATTACGAAATACACGACCAATTTCGTATACTTTTTCCATTCCGCCAACGATTAAACGCTTCAAGTGAAGCTCTAATGCGATTCGGAGATATAAATCCATATCAAGAGCATTGTGATGCGTGATAAACGGACGAGCAGTCGCCCCTCCTGCTTCATTGTGCAACACAGGCGTCTCTACTTCGATATAACCGAGTCCATCTAAATAGCGTCTGATTTGACTGATGATTTGACTACGTTTAGTAAAACGATCAAAACTCTCACGATTACTGATTAAATCCAAATAGCGCTGACGGTAACGTTGTTCAACGTTGGTCAACCCATGATATTTTTCTGGCAGTGGACGCAACGCTTTAGACAACAGTGTAATTTCTTTCGCTTTAATGGAGACTTCGCCAGTATCCGTCTTCATGATTTCACCAGTTACGCCAAAGAAATCACCTAGATCCCCTTTTTTGAAGATTGCATACGGTTCTTCCCCGACTTCGTCTTTACGTACGTAGATTTGGATTTGGCCTTCCCGGTCTTGCAAGTGAGCAAAGCCGACTTTCCCTTTTCCCCGTTTCGTCATCATTCGACCAGCCACGCTTGCCGATAATTGTTTTTCTTGAAGCTCTTCTTTAGTATTTTCGTCATATGTTTCGTGTAATTCTTTTGAATTTGCTGTTCGTTCAAAACGTGCACCGAATGGATCAATGCCTTCTTCACGAAGGGTTTCCATTTTTTCTCGGCGAACACGCATCTGATCGTTCATTTCTGTTAAATTTGATTGTTCTTCAGTCACGAATGTTCCTCCTCAGAATGTAATTACTCTTTCTTATAATGCCAATGAATAAGCAAAAAATCAAGCCGAATTCTTCATTCGGCTTCAAGATCAACTGATTTTCTCTCTCGCTTCAGTCTTTTCAACAAGCTGATCCAATAAATCTGCGATCACTTGTTTGTCTTCTGTTTGATTAATAGCTAATTTAGCTTTTGCAGAGCGCGGAATCCCTTTTAAATAGTAGCTTGCATGTTGACGGAATTCACGACAAGCGATGGTTTCGCCTTTCAACTGAATTAGACGTTCTAAATGCAGCTTGGCTGTTTCTATTTTTTCTCTCGCACTTGGTTCAAGAATTAATTCACCTGTTTCTAAATAGTGCTGGGTTTGATGGATCATCCAAGGATTGCCCAGAGCCGCTCGGCCAATCATCACCGCATCCACACCGACTTCTTCAATCATTCGTTTCGCATCCTCTGGCGTACGGACGTCGCCGTTTCCCATAAATGGAATCGTTAGCTCATCAGCTACTTGCTTCAAGACAGCCCAATCTGCTTTGCCTTCATACATTTGCACTCGTGTCCTTCCGTGCATTGCAATGGCTGAAGCTCCCGCACTTTGAGCCGCCAAAGCATTCTCTACTGCAAAGATATGCTGTTCATCCCAGCCTATACGCATTTTAACAGTTACGGGAATATCTACAGCCGACGAAACTGCATTTACCATTTCATAAACTTTATTTGGGTCTAACAGCCATTTAGCACCCGCTTCTGCTTTAATAACCTTGTTTACCGGACAACCCATGTTGATGTCGATAATGTCAGCTTTCGTATTTTCTTGGACAAATTGCGCTGCTTCTACTAATGAGTCTTTGTTCCCGCCGAATATTTGTACACTTAACGGATGTTCCCGTTCATCTATATACAGCATCTCCAACGTCTTTTTATTTCTAAAGTGGATTCCTTGATCACTGATCATTTCGCACACGACCAGACCTGCTCCGAACTCCTTCACCGTCACTCGAAAAGCAGCATTCGAGATGCCTGCCATTGGAGCTACAACCACCCGATTAGGTACCTCCACATCGCCTATTTTCCACGTACCATTCAATGGTCTCACGTTTATTCCCCCAAAATTTCTTGTTTAAGTTCGTAAAGTTCTTCTTCACTGTACTCGTATTTGTTATTACAAAAAGTACAAACCGCCTCTGCACCATGATCTTGATCAATTAATTCCTGAATTTGGTCGGCTCCCAATGTGAGAATCGCAGAAGCGAATTTTTCTTTTGAACAATCACATTTAAATTGAACAGGCATCTTTTCTAAAAATTCAACATCGCTAGTTGCTAATAAATTTTGCAAAATTTTTTCTGGCGTTTGCCCCTCGTCTAGCAACGTTGAAATACGTGTTGTCTCTTTTAAGCGTTCTTCAATTTGATCAATGATCTCATCGCTTGCACCGGGCATAATTTGAATCATAAAACCACCCGCTGTTTTGACGGAATCATCTGTATCGACTAAGACTGATACTCCCACCGCAGATGGAATTTGTTCGGATACTGCCAAATAATAGGTAAAGTCTTCTCCGATTTCACCAGAAACAATGGGTGTTTGACCAGAAAATGGTTCTTTTAGCCCTAGATCTTTGATTACAGTGAACATGCCTTCTGTCCCAACTGCTCCACGCACATCTATTTTGCCGATCTCATTTAATGGAAGACTGATATGTGGATTCTTGATATATCCTTTCACTTCGCCTTTACCATTACTGTCAACGACGATAGCTCCCGCAGGACCGTTTCCTTCTACTTTGACAGTCATTTTATCTTCGCCTTTTAACGTGGCTCCTAACATCAATGCACCGATCATTGTGCGACCCAATGCTGCAGAGGACGTATTCCATGTATCATGACGGCGCTGTGCCTCACCAATCGTCTCCGTTGCGTTTACTGCGTATGCTCGAACAAATCCGCTATAAGCTAATGCTTTTACTAAATAATCACTCATTTACCTGCTCCTTATCCCTAATAATGAACTATTTACTACTGAAACACTCCTCAGAATGTCTAATCTGTTTTCTTACTTTATTTTTAAAAAAATAAGACCCTCATTCATTTTTTTAAAGTGGTTCATTTTTTACTCGTGATTGCATCATACTAGGTGTTTCAACTTTTTTCAACTTCTCTGCGCCTGCATAATGGAAAAGCTTAACAAAGTGATATTCACTAAACACAAAAAAAGCAGACGAATTTTCGTCTGCTTCTTAAAACCACAAAGGCAATAAAATAGCTGTCATTGCAGTAGCATCATACTTCATCGCTTCGCTTTTCAACTGGTTGTGTAGGGTGCTTAGCGCCTCAGGAAAATCCTGTTGATGAGACAGTGCATAAAGGGCGATTTCCTTACAGATTTTTGTTGCAACTAAACCGCAGTCTTCCGTTTTTTCAAGTACTTGCGCATTCTCAAACAACATTTTTTTGATTTCTGGACTCGTTTTTACAAACTCATCCCCGTAAGCACAACTAATCTGATCCATCATTAGTTTAGCTTTTTCGTCGCGTTTCATGCTCTCCACCTCTTTAAAATCATTTTACGCCTAGATAACCTATAGACCAACAAAATACATTTAAATCAACGATAAATTAATTTTATATCCTTTTGAGATGTAAAAAGAGATTGTCTGAAACTTCTTAAATACTCGAAAATCAACGAACGAAATTCTTTGTGCTCTCAAATGCTGTAAAGCTGAAGAATAGAAAAACGGCATGCCCAAGGACATGCCGTTTCATTTTACTCTTGATTGTCGTTTGTATCATCTGGCTCGATTTTATTGTCTGAGTCTTTGTGTTCTTCAGGATCTTTATCTTCTGCTTGTTTCTCAGCGTCTTTCTCTTCCAAAGCACGTTTTGCTTCTTCAAAGGTTTGTGCTTGAGCTTTTTCACTTGGATAAGGAGTGCCTTTGCCTTCTGGCATTTGCCCTGTCTCAAACAATGATTTGATTGCTTTCGCATCCAATGTTTCGAATTCCAGTAACTTTTCAGCGATCAATTTATGTTGATCACGATGCGTTTCGATGATCTCACGTGCTTTTTCGTGAGCTTTCATTAAGATACTACGAACTTCTTCATCAATTTCAAAAGCAACTTGTTCAGAGTAAGCTTTTGTTTGACCATAATCACGGCCAACAAAGACTTGATGATTCCCTTCGTATTGAACCGGTCCAAGCTTATCACTCATTCCGTATTCAGTTACCATGCTGCGGGCTAGTGCCGTTGCTTGCTCGAAGTCATTTGAAGCACCTGTTGTTTGTGCGTTAAACACGATTTCTTCAGCAGTACGTCCACCCAACAGTCCAACGATTTGTTCAAACATATCATCTTTCGACATCAACATTTGATCTTCTTTTGGTAAAGCGATCATATAACCGCCAGCGCGTCCACGAGGAATAATAGTTACTTTGTGAACAACACGCGCACGGTTTAATACCATACCAATAATTGTGTGACCTGCTTCATGATAAGCGACCATTTCACGTTCATGCTTGCTAATGACACGATCCTTCTTAGCAGGACCTGCAATCACGCGATCTTCTGCTTCGTCAACATCTGAAGCATCGATTTTCTTCTTGTTTCGACGAGCAGCTACTAGGGCTGCTTCATTCAGAACATTCTCAAGGTCTGCACCAGCAAAACCTGGTGTTTGTTGTGCAACAACTTTCAAATCAACGTCGTCTGCTAACGGTTTATTCCGAGCATGAACGCGTAAAATCGCTTCACGACCTTTAACATCCGGGCGTCCAACTAAAATTTGACGGTCAAAACGACCTGGACGTAATAACGCTGGATCTAATACGTCTGAACGGTTCGTTGCAGCGATGACGATCACGCCTTCGTTTCCATCAAAACCATCCATTTCAACAAGTAACTGGTTTAAGGTTTGTTCACGTTCATCATGACCCCCGCCCATACCAGCGCCACGTTGACGACCAACAGCATCAATTTCATCAATGAAAATGATTGCTGGAGCATTTTTCTTGGCTGTTTCAAATAGGTCACGGACACGAGAAGCCCCGACCCCTACAAACATTTCCACGAAATCTGAACCAGAAATTGAATAGAACGGCACGCCTGCTTCACCGGCTACAGCTTTGGCAAGCAATGTTTTACCGGTCCCTGGAGGTCCCTCTAATAAAACACCGGCAGGAATGCGAGCGCCCAATTCGACAAAACGACGCGGGTCTTTCAAGAATTCTACAACTTCTACTAATTCTTGTTTTTCTTCTTCTGCTCCGGCCACATCAGAGAATCTTACACGGTTGGCTTTTTTGTCTGCTTCTTTCGCTTTTGACTTGCCAAAGTTCATGACACGACCATTGCCGCCTCCGCCTCCGCCTTGTTGTCCGATCATCATATAGAAGAAGAAAATCATGATTAGGATTGGTAAGAAGCTGACTAATAATGTCACCCACATACCGCTGCTAGATTCTTCATCGATCTCTGTTTTTACATTGTTTTCTTTTGCTAGATCATTAACTTGGCTCAACGTTGAATCATTAGGCAAAATAATAGTTGAGAAATGAGTCGTTGTAGAATCGGTCGAACCAATGATGCTCAATCCACCAGAGTTTGCAACTTCTTGCTTCTCTTTGTACTCCCCAGTGATTTTGTACACACCACCAGCAGGTTGGATTTTAACATTTTTGATTTTGCCTTCTTGCATTTGTTCAGTAAAGGTTGAATACTCGATATCTGGCGAAGCTGATTTGTTATCCCCGAAAAGGAAATACACTACCATAACCATCGCCAAGATGACGAGAATATAATAGAGAGCATTTTTTACTCCCTTATTGTTTTTGTTCATCTGCGTCCTCCTCGCGCTTGTTAGCTCATTAGCTTATTAGCTTGTAAAAAAAGTTTTATCAATTTTGACCTTTTAAGTATATCACACTGTGATTTTTTCGGTCACTAATTTGATTGATAAATTTCAGGCTTTAATACGCCTACATACGGTAAATTGCGATATGCTTCTGCATAATCCAGTCCATAACCAACAACGAATTCATTTGGCACATCAAAGCCAACATAGTCCGCATGGATATCAACTACACGACCCTCGGGTTTATCCAACAATGTGACAATTTTCACTGATTTGGCTTTGCGGTATTTGAACAGATCCACCAAATAACCCAATGTTCGACCACTATCGATGATATCTTCAACGATCAACAAATCACGGCCCTCAACATTTGTGTCTAAGTCCTTAATGATTTTTACTTCACCAGATGAAACGGTTTGGTTACCGTAACTTGAAACATCCATAAAGTCCAATTCTAAGTGTGCATCGATCTCACGAACGATGTCTGCCATAAAAGGTACAGCACCTTTTAAAATACCAACCACCAATGGATTATTGTCGGCGTAATCTGTCGTTAATTGTGCGCCTAATTCAACACAGCGCTTTTGAATATCTTCTCTAGTAATCAAGATTTTTTCAATATCTTTTGCTAGCATGTGGAAACTCCTTTCATTTCGCTACCTGAAGCGTATAGTCAAGTATGTAGTGTATTCTATCAGTTTCAGTTGTAATACTCAAATAGGAATTGACAAAAGGCAAAAGCGCTACGATTTCTCCCGCAGAATCTTCTACCACCCATGCGCGATCACGTGCATCTGTTGGGATTTTCTTGTCAATAAAATAACGATTTATCCTTTTTTTCAACCGCCCACTTAATTGAATGCGATCTCCCGCTTCTCTCTTGCGAATCTTTAGCGGGAGGTTCACTGTTGCGGGCAGGAAAACTTGATACCCCTCTTTATTGGAAGCTTCGCTGCTTTTTCTAAGCGCAATCCTTGCACCATCAGACAGCCCAGCCTCTTCACCTTCATCTAAATAGAGGACTTCTTTATCCACGAGGGATTTCTGCTCTAGATAAAAATGCTGATAACGACGTACAAATTGCCAATTATTGCCGATGTCTATTAGCCATTGACTGGTAAAATCTTCCATTTTATCTAACAGTAAAAAAAGTTGACGCTGTGAGACCGCGAGCGTCTTCTGTTCACTAGCCTGTTGAAAAAACGAAGAAAGAAAATAATAACGAGCGCCCGTCTCCTGAGGAAGAGTTTCATAGGGAAATGACCACCGTTGACCGTCAAATTCAACATTTCTTAAATTTTCTTTTAGCGTTTCATTGATCAGCTGGTTAGCCCACGTCAATTGTTGGTGAAATTGTTGCGCGTGCAGTAAGACTTGGGGATTTTCTGCTTTTAATTCAGGGACAACATTTTGTCTTATACGATTACGAAAATAATCTTGAGACGTGTTTGTTTCATCTTCAAAATAAGGGATATTTTCTTTTTCAGCGTAATCGTATAATGATTCTTTTGAAAATAGCAGCAGTGGACGTAGCAAAACTCCATTACCAAATCGTTGTTGACGCGCTATTCCTTCATGGCCTGCAAGCGAACCGCCTCTAGTCAGACGCATCAATAGCGTTTCTAGCTGATCATCACCATGATGAGCTGTTAAAATCAGATCATACTTTTCTTTCTGCATAATTTCTTTAAAAAAACCATACCGAACATTTCTAGCTTCCGCTTCTACATTTTTCTCTGCTGGCTTTTCCCAGACCTTTAAATAAAACGGTATTTGCTGTTTTTCACAATACGCATGCAGGAAAGCTGCTTCTGCTTTGGATTCTTTACGTAACTGATGGTTTATGTGTGCGACACCTATTTTCAGCTTTCTTTGTTCTAGCAGATGCAGCAATACCATTGAATCGACCCCAGCCGAGACAGCTATTAAGATTTTTTTTCCTTCCACTAACTCTGGATTCTCTTTAAAAAAAGCGTGTTCCATATTAAATTCCTCATTTTTTAAAAATAGTAGTGACAACCATAAAAAAAGCTGAAATCCTAAAAGAATTTCAGCTTCCCTATTTTAACTACGACGGCCGCCTCGGCCTCCGCGTTTTCCTTCGGTATTGCGTTTGATCGATGACAAGCGATCATCGCTATCCTTTAAAAAGGAACTCATCAATGAATCGAAGTCTTGTTTGCCGCTATTTTGTTGGGGTTTGCCTTTAGCCGCTGGTCTTGGGCGGTTGTTGTCGCGAAACTCACGTTTGAAAGGTTTCTTTTCTGGTTGTGGTTGATCTTGGGCCTTACGTATTGAAAGACCTACTTTGCCGTCGTCTCCGACTGACGTAACTTTTACCGTTACCTCATCCCCGACAGTCAAAACATCATGAATGTCTTTGACGAAACCATTAGATATTTCACTGATATGGACTAAGCCCGTTTTGCCCTCTCCCAAGTCGATAAAGGCACCGAAATTGGTGATCCCTGATACTTTTCCTTGCAGCTTAGCTCCTACTTCGATTGACATAAAAAAAATGTTCCTCCTAATTTTTTTCCAATTTATTTTAAAACTGCGATTTTATATTAGTTAGCAGTTTCGGACTTTACAACTTCGTCAGCAGACTGTTTGTCTTTGCTAGGCGTATTTGCTGAATCTGGTAAAACAAAAATCAATTCCCCATCTTTTGAATAATAGAAACGACTACGAGCTAGTTTTGCCACATAGTTATCATCTTTCAACAATTTTACATCTTGTTTTAACCCATTCACTTGATCATCCACTTTAGCAGATTCGGCTACTGTCTGAACCTTGATTTGCTTCAATTCGTTCAAATGACGATGTTCGTTGAAGATTTGAACTCCCATGACGATAGCGGCAAAAGCTGCGACAGCAAATAATGCTGCTAAACGACGACGCTTAAAAATTAATTGACGGTGCTGCTTTTGAAATTTGCGATATTGCTCTTTTGCATACGGCGTATCTAACGAAGCAATTTTCTGCGTCTCGTTTTCATTCATTCCTGCTCGCTCCTTACCATGAAATTCTTTACTATTATATCAATTCAGGATATAATTGTCTATTTGAATTATCCTTAATTCCCGTTATTTTCCACTCGTGTCTCACGAATGATCCGATACATTTTTGCTGCATCTTCTTTTTTTGTCGACTCATGCAGCTCTTCTACCGCCACTTCTAGGACTTTGTTACCAAATTGAATGCGAAGCTCATCTCCCACTTTTATATCTGTTGAAGATTTTGCTAACTTTCCATTTACTTGAATCCGTCCTTTGTCAGCTACTTCTTTCGCTACTGTACGACGTTTTATAATGCGCGCTATTTTTAAAAATTTATCTAATCGCATGAATTATCTCCTTTTCCAATTTATTCTTAATAATTTGCTGCCAAATGGCAACATCAACCACTCTCTAATGGTTAACAAACGTAGTTGAATGGCCAGCATCAAAAAAGCACTCCCTCCAATTCCTACACCAAAAATGGCTGCAACTAAAGCAAAACTTCTTTTTTGAATAGCACCAAAGATAATGCTGATACCGCCATAATAACATAAGAGTACGATGATCATCCCCGCTAAACAAATAAAAAGATTTCGCATAAAGTGTCGTTGCTTTCCATAGGCGCGGGTTTCACGGTTACATGCATAATGTAAAACAAATAAAGCGACTGCTAACCCCAGCAGAGTCGATAAGCTAGCACCAATTGTGCCAAATTGATTCGTTAATCCCCCTGTTGTCACAACTTTTAACAGCAATCCAACGCCTGCTGCTTGCAACGAACTACGGTATTCATTTTGACTCTGGGCAATACTTTGGTAAGCCTGTACCATCGCCATAAGAAAGATCGCGAATACGAATAGCACCAGCGTGGCATTCCCCTGATAATCCTTGAACAACGCATAGTTCACATACGGCAACAACATCGCTAATCCAATTGAAGCTGCCGCTGCAATTGCACAGGTCAATCGAAGGAAAACTTGACTCGTTTTGACAAACATCCGACGGTCATCGTTGATTAAATAGCGGGTTAACAAGGGCAAGAAGCTTGAACTTAAAGCTAATGCTACAACTAATCCTAATTGTACCAGCGGCTGCCCTCTATCATAGACCCCTTTTGCGAGTTTCGCACCATGTTCGCTTAACCCAAAATCAACTAACGCTTTTTTTACAGTAAACGAATCAACGAGTTGAAATAAAATCAACAGACCGCTGTAGACAGTCATCAAACCACCTTCAAGAGCCACTCGCTTAGCAAGCTTAACCGTATTTTCGCCCACTCTGGGAAGCTTGAGAAGAATGCTGGTAGACAAGACTTTCCGTCGGTAATACCAGAGGACAGCTACTGCTGCAACGCCACCGACTAATGCCCCTGACATGGCAACCGTTCCTGTATGGTAAACATTCCAACCAAATTGTCTGAACGACCACGCAGCAATTATAATTACACCCACCCGGATCAATTGCTCCACCACTTGAGAAACGGCAGTTGGCACCATCAGTAATTTCCCTTGGAACTCTCCTCGTGTAATCGAAAGGAACGGCATAATTACAAAGGTAAACGAAACCACGCGAATCAAAGGAGCTAATTTTGCATCTCCCATCCAGACAGCGAATGGATAAGCAGAAAAAAAGAAAATAGCCCATAAAATCAAACCAAAACTGCTGATTAACGGAAATAACTCTTCCAGTGCTTGACGTTGTTTTCGAGGCTCTTTTTTCTCTACTACGTATTTTGAAATGAACTGCGGAAGTCCAGTTAAAGCAAGTGTCATCGCAATCCCGTAGATTGGATACACTTGTTGGTAAACGTAGAAACCTTCGTCACCTGCAAAGTTTTGATAAGGGACTCGGTAAACAGCGCTCAATAGCTTCGCGATGAATGACGCAGCCGTCAAGACGAAGGCACCTTGCATCATGACCCGCATTTCTTTATTTGCCAGTGCCTCCACCACCTATTCTTTGTATTTTTGTTCTCTTAACGCCCGGATAAATTTGCTGATTTCTCGTAACCAAATAGCCTCATCCATGGTTTTAGCAATAGTTAATTTGATGACCATTTGATCCTTTTCAACACCTAGAGTTGCTTTCATCTTCGTTACACTTAATGCTTCAAAAAGCTGTTCGACTTTATACGCTTTTGTCCCAACTTTGCTTAGGGTAAAGATAATCTGCTGCTGACGTTTTTGTATACTCTCAACTAATGCCCGGTCGCCATCCATTTTGATTTGACCGACGTTCAGCAAATTGGCTACCTCATCAGGATAATCACCAAAGCGATCAATCAAGTCTACTTCGACTTCATCTAGCATCTCCGTGCTTTCTAGTTCGCGAATCCGTTTATAGATCTCGATTTTTTGTCGTTCATCTTCTATATAAGTCCCCGGAATATAGGCGTCGATTCCAAGGTTGATTTCAACTGATGTACGCTCCACTTGAGTATTTTTGCCTTGCTTCCGATCTACTGCTTCAGAAAGCATTTGTGAGTACATATCAAAGCCGACTGCATCGATAAAGCCATGCTGCTGAGCACCAAGAAGGTTTCCCGCACCACGAATAGATAAGTCCCGCATCGCGATTTTGAAGCCTGAGCCTAATTCAGTAAAGTCTTTAATTGCCTGCAGACGTTTTTCACTGACTTCATTCAGTATTTTTTGCGGCTCATACATGAAATACGCATAGGCGATTCGACTGCTTCGTCCTACACGTCCACGTAATTGATACAATGTGGACAGCCCCATATAATCGGCGTTTTCTACAAACAACGTATTTACGTTGGGAATGTCTACCCCCGTTTCAATAATCGTTGTCGTCACCAAGATGTCGTATTGTCCATCGATAAAGTCCATCAATGTATTCTCTAACTGTACTTCGGTCATTTGACCGTGCGCAAATCCGATTTTAGCATCTGGTACCAACATTTGTAATTCTTCTACTTTTCGTTCGATTGTCTCTACCCGGTTATACAGATAAAAGGCTTGCCCGCCACGTGCCATTTCTCGCTCGATCGCTTCACGGATCGCTCCGGGATTCGTCTCCATTACATAAGTTTGAATTGGGTAGCGATTTTCCGGAGGTGTCTCGATGACTGAAAGGTCACGTACGCCCAGCATCGACATATGCAGCGTCCGAGGAATCGGAGTAGCGGTCAACGTTAAGACATCCACTTGAGATCGGAGTTGCTTTAAGCGCTCTTTGTGTTTCACGCCAAAACGTTGTTCTTCGTCGATCACTAATAAGCCCAAATCTGCAAATTTTAAATCTTGTGACAACAGACGATGCGTACCGACTACAATATCGATTTGTCCTGTACGAAGTTGTTCAATCGTTTCATTTTGTTGCTTCTTTGTACGAAAACGACTCAACATTCCCACGTTTATAGGGAAATTTTCAAAACGTTCGGTCATCGTATCGTAATGTTGCTGCGCCAAAATCGTTGTCGGAACAAGGAATGCTACTTGTTTATTTTCTTTCATCGCTTTAAAGGCTGCTCGCAACGCAACCTCTGTCTTCCCAAAACCAACATCGCCAACCAACAGACGGTCCATCGGGCGCGCCTTCTCCATGTCGTGCTTGATTTCCGAAGCGCTTCGTAACTGATCGTCTGTTTCACTATAAGGAAAGGCATCTTCAAATTCCTTCTGGTATTCGTCATCTGGACCAAAAGCATACCCGCGCTCTGCTTCACGCTTCGCATATAGTTCAATCAAGTCATCTGCGATATCTTCAATTCTTTTCGATACTTTACTCTTTGTCTTAGTCCACTCGCTGCCGCCTAATTTATTGATTTTCGGCGGTTTTGCTTCAGAAGAAACGTACTTTTGGATTAGGTTCAATTGTGTAACTGGAATGAACAGTTTGTCGTCTTTTTGGTACAGAATCGACATATAGTCTTGATGGACCCCATCTATTTCGATAGTCTCCATCCCTATATATTTCCCGATTCCGTGATTTGCATGAACGACATAGTCGCCTGTCTTTAATTCATTATAGCTCTTCAGGCGTTCCGCGTTGGAGATCGTTTGGCGGCGCGCACGTTTTTTGGTTACCTTTTGGAAAATTTCCCGTTCTGTTACCACTACTAACTTATCTTGCGGCAGCTCGAATCCATTCGTTAAATTTCCTATTACAATTTGCGTTTGTCCCATTACTATTTTATCTGGAGTTGTTTGCACTGCTTGGATAGCCACATCTCGAAATTCTTGTGTGAGTTTTTCTTGACGCTCCTGGTCAGAAACAAGAAATAGTACTGTTTGTCCTTGTTTTTGCCAACGATCCACTTCTGTTTTCAGCAATGGCATTTGCCCAAAAAATTGCTGCATCGAGCGGTACTGAAAATTATGGATTGCTTCGAAGCGCAAATTTCCCATTCCTTTTTGAAATAAGGAGAAGAAGCTTGTTACAAGTTTAGCCTTCTTTATTAAGTCGTGGGCATTCATTCCAAATGTTTGATCAGAAAACACTCTCAGCTCTTCGATTTTTTGCGTGTGCCACTCCGCTTCTTCTCGTTCCATTTCACGGTTCGTTTCCATTATTCGAGGATAGTCATCGACGAATAGCAGCGCATCTTCAGCAAAGTGATCGAGTAGAGATACTTTTTCTTCATATAGTAAATCCGTATAATACTTGGCCTGCTCTGTAGGGATTCCATCTTCCCACGACGCAATGAGCTGACCAAAGTAATCATTTAAGAAATTATACGCTTCTTTTTCCTTCGTGACCGCTAAACGATTTTGTAAAAGTTGAGTCACCTTCTGCGCGCCTTGTGTCAAATCTTCCGCAGAGAAAACCAAATCAGTAGTTGGGGTGATCCATGCTTCATCTAAATTCTCCACAGAGCGTTGCGTCTCTGGCTCAAAATAGCGTAAAGAATCTATTTCCACATCGAACAACTCTACACGAACAGGATATTCGGTCGTCAAAGGATAAATGTCAACGATACTGCCCCGCATACTGAACTCACCGGGTTTTCCGACCATTGTTTGCCGCTCATAGCCCATCAATACCAACCGTTGTGCTAAGTGATCTAGATCAACTTCGCTGCCGATTTTCCAATGTAGTTGATTGGCTTTCCATGTTTCAGTTGACGGTAAATACTTTCTCAATGCAGCGATCGGAACAACGTACAGTCCTTTTTCACCTTGAGAAAGCGCCTGTAGCGTAGCAACGCGTTCTGCTCTTGCTTCAGGCGAGGCAAAAGCCATTTCTGCCGAAAGTACTTCATCCACAGGAAACAAATGAACATCGTCGACGATCTGACGCAGTTCATCTGCTAATTGATTACTATAGTAAAGATTGGGCACTGCGATGATTGTCTGCTTTTGACTTGTCTGATACGTCGCTGCCATCACCAAAGCTTTGGCAGATCCAGAAAGACCGATCAGCAATTGCCGCTTCGCTTTTTTGCTTAAATTCGCTTGCCACTCTTTTATTAGCGGCAGCTGATTTATAAATTCAATTAGATTCATCGTTCTTGCTCCTTATACATTCCTCTTTACCCGTGCTGTCCAAGACTATTTAGAAAGCTTCTCGCCTCACATGCAGTTCCTATTTCCTCAGTATCAGGGTTAATTAAATCGATTCATTGTTTGTAGAAAATCCGCCCCTGCTACAAAGTCATCTGAGGCATCTGCCGCACGGGCGACACTGACAGCGATTGTTTCTGCTTCTTCTTTACTAAATGTACTTAATACATGGTTTACAACTGTTTTACCGTTTGGCCGTCCAATACCAACCTTGATACGATTAAATTCTTGTGTCCCAATATGAGAAATAATACTTTTTAATCCGTTGTGCCCCCCGGCGCTTCCTTTTTTTCTCAAACGCAATTTACCAAGATCCATATCTAAATCATCTGCGATAACTACTAATTCTTCAAGATAAACACCGAAGTACGTCATCAGTGGGCCAACTGCTCGACCAGATTCATTCATGAATGTTAAGGGCTTCACCAACAAGATTTTTTCGCCATTTACAAAGTAGTCTGCTACTTCCGCTTCAAACGTATTCTTTTTGAACGTAGCGCCATGTTCTTCTGCTAGACGGTCAACCACCATAAAACCAATATTGTGTTTCGTATTTTCGTATTTTTTCCCTGGATTTCCCAAGCCAACGATCATTTTCATTTGTATTCGCCTCATTTATAATTATCATAGTCACCTAAATGCCATCGTTTTTCAGTTGCATGACAAAATGCTGGATAGTCAGCTGACTACCCAGTAAGAAATTTTCTTTATACAGTATAACACAAACTATACTGTAGTGACCGTTTTCAATGCTCTAACCTGTTTTCAAAAACCTGTTATTTTTGCAAAAACTTAATCATATCAGTACCTTGGAGCATCAATGCATGAAACGCTTACTTTGGAAACAGCTGAAAAAACTGTATTATTAATGAGTAAAACACGTGACAAATTTCATTAATTAGTGTTATCATTCCACTGGAAAACAAATATAAGAAGGGATTGGTACACATGACTGCAACAGCAGCAAGTAAAACCCATCAAAAAGTAATGTTAATCGGAGACGGCGCCGTAGGTTCAAGCTATGCCTTCGCACTTGTCAATCAAAATATCGCTCAAGAAATCGGTATTATCGATATCGATACCAATCGTACGCAAGGTGACGCAATCGACTTATCACATGCATTAGCATTCACATCACCTAAAAAAATATATTCTGCTTCTTACGAAGACTGTCACGATGCTGACTTAGTTGTTATTACAGCGGGCGCACCACAAAAACCAGGTGAAACTCGTTTAGACTTAGTTGGTAAAAACTTACGCATCAACAAAAGCATCGTAGAACAAGTCGTTGCTTCTGGCTTCGACGGCATCTTCTTAGTTGCTGCCAACCCTGTAGATATCTTAACGTATTCTACATGGAAATTCTCTGGCTTCCCTAAAGAACGCGTTATTGGTTCAGGAACGTCATTGGATACAGCACGTTTCCGTCAAGCAATCGCTGAATTAGTTGACGTTGACGCACGTAACGTCCATGCTTACATTCTTGGTGAACATGGTGATTCAGAATTCCCAGTTTGGTCACACGCAAACGTAGCTGGCTTGCAAATTTACGAATGGGTAAAAGATAATCCAGAAGTAGATGAAGAAGCTTTAGTAAACTTATTCTTCGGTGTACGTGACGCTGCTTACGAAATCATTGAGAAAAAAGGCGCAACATTCTACGGTATCGCCGTTGCTTTAGCTCGTATCACTCGTGCAATCTTAAATGATGAAAGTGCTGTGTTCCCTCTATCAGTTTATTTAGAAGGTCAATACGGACAAAGCGATATTTATATTGGTGCACCTGCAGTTATCAATGCAAAGGGTATCCAAAACATTATCGAAATCCCATTAAGCGATGCTGAAAAAGATCGTATGGATGCTTCTGCGAAAGAATTAAAAGAAGTTATGGACAAAGCTTTTGCTGATCTTGAAGCTGAAGGAAAATAAGACACTTTTCGAAGCCGCAAGGAATCTGATGATTCTTTGCGGCTTTTTTAATATTTGCTAATGTTTCAGAACATATCACTCGTATTTTACTCATTCTGTGGTATATTTATAGTCGGTATATCATTTATACTTAGCGGCTATTATATAGAAGAAAATGCTTCGATAATGGATGAAAACCAAATACAGAAAAGCAATGAGGAGTTATTTCGATGACAAGAAATGAAAAAAGAAATTCTCGTGGCCGAACACGTATCGGCATGATTGTTGTTTTAGGTTTATTGGTAGTTTTAGTTGGCGGATACGCCGTTCGCAGTACATATTACGCACAAAGATTTCTCCCTAATACGGTAGTCAATGGCGTGAAGATTAATAATTTAACAGTAAGTGAAGCCAATCGAAAAATCACTCGCGAACTTTCAGACTCTCCTTTCTTGATTAAAATTGATGATCAAAATTGGAAAGAGATCAATCGCAAAGACTTAGGCTGGAAAAATGATTATTTGCCTGGCTTAAAGGAAATGCAAGAAAAGCAAAACCCCTTTAGTTGGGGAATGCAGTTAGTTTCTGCCGCTGACACAAAAGATGTCGAGGGCAATACATTAGACGAAAATAAATTAAACGCCGTTGGCGAAGCAGTCAGAGCAGAACTTACACAAACAAACACAACACGTACTGCCACTGAAAATGCAAAAGTCTCTCGTACAAATGAAGGCTTTGAGATCACTCCCGAAAAACAAGGGAATACGATTGATGTCGATGCAGCCGTAACTGCGTTTAAAGAGGCAGCGAAAGACGGAAAACATACTGTTGATTTTGATCATTATCTTGCCAAACCATCAATTACTAAAGATAATGCTGATTTGAAAAAGACAATGGACAAAATGAATGCTGTGGCAAAAATCAAGGCAAACTACAGCATCAATGGTCAAAACTTCCAGATTCCTACATCAGACATTAACGATTGGTTGATTGACGATAATGGCACAATGTCTCTAGATCAGGATAAAGTAACAGCTTACGTGAAGAGCTTAGGTGAAAAATACAATACCAGCTCAAAACCAACAGAATTTAACAGCACTCGTCGGGGTAAAGTTTCAGTTCCATCTGGTACATTCAGTTGGACGATCAATACTCCTGCAGAAGTTGAAGCCTTAACAAAACAAATTCTGGAAGGGAAAGATTTCACTCGTTCCCCTGTCGTTACTGGTGCAACGACAGCCGACAAACCATTAGTGGATAAAACATACATTGAAGTCGATCTTCAAAACCAACATATGTGGTACTACAAGGATGGAAAAGTTGCTCTAGAAACAGATATCGTTAGCGGGAAACCAAGTTCTCCGACTCCACCAGGAGTTGACTATGTTTGGTCTAAAGAAACGAATAAGACCTTAAGAGGAAAGAACGATGACGGTACTGACTATGCAAGTCCTGTGAAATATTGGATGCCGATTGATTGGACCGGCGTAGGACTTCATGATTCTGATTGGCAGCCTGAATACGGCGGCGAATTATGGAAAACACGTGGTTCTCATGGCTGTGTAAACACTCCACCAGACGTTATGGCAAAACTTTTCGATATGGTTGATGTCGGTACACCTGTTTTAGTATTTTAATAAATCAAAACCAGCGAACTTGTTTCGTTGGTTTTTTTAGTTCTTATATCTACTTGTGTTGACGGAAAAGTCTTACTGATTTTCCGTCAACACTTTTTTATTGGAAAAGTTCTCAAACCATTCTTTACTACTAGATAAATGAATGCACTTCTCTCTGCAAAAAAGAGCCATTCAAGTTTTTGCTTTAAAATAGAGCATGCACAAATTATATTAAAAAATTGCAACACACTCTCCTTCTTTTAGATCTCTGATTCTTAATCAAAAAAAGTATGTTGCGCATTCGTTCTCGCAACATACTCACTAAAAATTTATTCAGCTTAGCAGAGTTGAGTACTTGAGAGCAGGCACTCACTTACTCCGCAGATGTAAATACTTCAGAAACATCATCATCATCTTCAAGCTTCTCAACTAAGCGATCCAATTTTTCTTTGCTTTCTTCGTCTAAACTTACAGTCGTTTGAGGAATCATTGTTAATTCCGCTTGAGCCAATACAAACCCATCCGACTCTAATTGATCTCTTACACTGACAAAATCCTCTGCAGCAGTATAAATCTCAAAAACCTCAGGCGAGATCTCCATGTCTTCCGCGCCAGCTTCCAACACATTTTCAAACATGGTATCCTCATCAACTGATAAACCCTCTCGTTCAATCGCCATGTACCCTTTGCGATCAAACATATAATTAACAGAACCCGTCTCACCTAAATTCCCGCCATTTCTAGAAAATGCAACACGTACATTAGTAGCGGTTCGATTGCGATTGTCTGTAAGCGCATGGACTAAGATAGCAACGCCCCCCGGACCATACCCTTCGTAAGTGATCTCATCGTAATGTTCCCCTTCACCTGCCGAAGTAGCCTTTTTTATCGCACGATCGACATTGTCGTTTGGCATATTTGCGGCTTTCGCTTTATCGACTACTAAACGTAAGGCTGGATTTACACTTGGATCAGGACCCCCAGCTTTAGCTGCCATATAAATTTCTCGAGACATCTTCTGAAAAATTTTTCCTCGTTTAGCATCTTGTGCATTCTTACGCCCTTGAATGTTATTCCATTTACTATGTCCTGACATGGTAGATTCCTCCAATTAATTATTGATCCCTCTTATTGTCCGTCTGATTGTATTTTTCGTCAAGAATAATCTTCAGATTAACGTTTCTTACGAAGAGCACGATAGATGATAATAATTACGCAAGCCGTCAAAGCACCGCAAGAATCCAGCATCACATCTTGGAATAAAGGCGTTCGTCCGCCCGTTAACATTTGATGAAACTCATCCGTAGCTGCATACCCAGTTGCAGCCATCCAAGCAAAATACAGGCTTAAGACCGATGACTTTTGCTTCAATTTCGGTGATAATCCTAAGTATAGACTTCCTCCTAAAATAAAATACGTCATGAAATGCGCACCTTTGCGAATAAAAAACTCGACAAATTTAACATAGCCTTTTGCAGAAATACTTACTTCGCTGCCCGCGTAGTTAAATGAAATGCGACTAAAGAACTCTTTCAACGGCTCGTTTGCTAATAATTTTTGAATTAAGGATACCTGACTTTGTTGTTGATACGTCATCGACGAACTAATAAATAAAATGACCATCATCAAAATGGCAATACCTAAATGAAAATTACCATTTTTCATTTGTTTCTGCATTGCTTTTCCTCCAATAAAAAAACCGGTACGAAACCCGTACCGGTCATAAGTGATTTAGTTTGATTACATACGAACCGCAAAGCTTGGTGCATAATAGCTTACAGAACTTACTGTAACTGTTTCACCTGGTTGTGGTGCGTGGATGTATTGTCCTCCGCCCATTGCGATCGCTACGTGGTATGTTCCACCAGGGCTACCCCAGAAGTATAAGTCTCCAGCTTGTGCTTCACCGACTGAGATGCGTGTTCCAGCTGATTCTTGAGGAACAGTCCATCCGCCGATTTCACGACCAGTTGCTTGACGAAATACATATGAAGTAAAACCAGAACAGTCAAATCCTGCTGGTGTTTTACCACCCCATACGTAAGGTGTACCAATGTATTTCATCGCTTCAGCAACCACTGATCCGCTTGTAGCAGGCGGTGGTGTTGGTGTTGATGGTTTTGGTACTTCCGGCGCTGGTGTTGGCGTAGGTGCCGGAGTTTGATTATTCGTTGATGACGATGTTGAACCTTGATTGTTATTAGCGCTTGAGTTCCCATTATCAGTCGGAGTTGCTCCGCCACCTTGGAAGTTATCTTCGCTAGATGATTCTGATGAAGAAGATTCTGTCGTGCTTGTTTGTTGTTCTGTTGATGATGTTTCTACTGTAGTTGAAGACTCAACTGTTGAGCTTTCAGTTGTCGTTGTGCTTGCAGCAGCTTCTTCTTGTGCTTTGCGATCTGCTTCCGCTTTCGCGTCTGCATCGGCCTTTGCTTTTGCATCTGTTTCAGCTTTTTTAGCAGCTTCTTGTGCCTCTGCAGCTTTACGAGCTTCTTCTTGCACACGTTGTTGTTCTTTGATAGCAGCATCTTGTTTTTCTTTCAGACTAGCTTTTTCGCCTTCAGCAGTTGCTTGATCAGCGGCTAGAGTCGTCGTTTGAACATTTAAGTCTGCTTGTTTCGTAATCAAATCACCTTTTTGGCTTTCCAATGTAGCTTGGTTTGCAGCGATTTGTTCTAATTGTTTTTGGTTTTCAGATTGTTTTTGTTCAACTTCTGCTTTGTCTGCTTTTTGTTGTTCAACTAAGTCATTGTTTGCTTTAGCGATTGTTGCCATCGCTTGAACACGACTAACAACATCGGTAAATGATTCAGCGTTCAATACGACATCCACAACATTTGAACCTGAAGATTGTTTTACTTGCGCACTTCGCGCTTGCTCTTTGATTGCTTCTGAGCGTTTTTCGATACGTTTATCCAACGTTTCAATTTGCTTTTGTAATTCTTGTGATTTTTGTTTTAATGATGCTTGTTCGTTTAATAACCCTTGGGCTTTATCGTTAATTGAAGCAACTTCACCTTCTAATGCACTGATTTGTGACTGTGCATCGGTTTGTTGATTCTGTAAACTTGAAATTTTAGCATCCTGATCAGCAATTTTACTATCGAATTCATCGGCAGAAGCTGCGGCTGGAGCTGCTAATGCGCTTAATGTTACTGAACATACCATTAATGCTGATAACAAACTTTTTTTCACTCTTATGTCCTCCGACTACTTAATCTTTTATTTTGAATTTTATTAGACTTTTTTTCTAACACATTCATGAGTTTACCACAGCTGTATGTCACCCATATAATAGCTTTGTTACAAAAACATTTCATTTTACTATTTTTGAGTTACAAATTCAGGCAACAAAAAAACAGAAGAAAAATTCTTCTGTTTTTTTCATTTGACCCATACCACTAGTTTTCCCTTTATAAATCAAGGTTTTCTTCAGGCGGGCCAATCAAAATTTTCTCTAATGGGAAGATTAAAATTACAAACGTTAGAATATTAAAAAGCAGTGTAGGACCTAGGTATCGGGGGACAAAAAAGTCTCCGCTGATGCCTGTTAAACCAAAGACTGACTGCAACAATAAACTAATTAATTCAAAGAGCGTCACACTAATCACAATAGTGAAAAAGAGCGTCAAAATATTTTGCTGGATTGTCTTTTTGAAAAGGTAAAACAGTAGGACCAAGAGTGGGAAAATGACGGCATAAATACCGATAACTCCTATGTAATAAAGGTCATACAAGATCCCTAAAAACAATGACGTTCCTAACAAAAACCGTTCATCTATCACGCGCGACAGGATCAATAGAACCAACAGTGCCAAATGCGCATTTGCAACATAAACATTGTCTGTCAAAGAAGCGATGATCCGTGTGATATGTGCGTCTAGCAAAAATAAGAAAAATAAGAGGAATGGCGTAATATATTTTAAGGTTGTCCGCGTAATCATTCAGTTGCTCCCGCCATTCTTTGGATAATCGTTACGACTGAGATATCATACATTTGCGCATAGGGTTTAATGTAGACCTCGCGATTTAACCCATAGCTATCTGGCTTGACCTTGACAACTGTTCCAATAGCAAGGTCTGCTGGAGAGTTCCCACCTAAACCGGACGTTTGAACGACATCGCCTTCTTTGATGTCTTCTTCGCCAGTAATTTCCGATGCGATTAATTGTTGCGATTTTACGTCGTATTTATTTAATACTCCGAAAGAATTTCCCTTTCCGGAACTTATTTTTACTGGAAAATGATTGCTGCTTTTATTATCTGATGTTAATAACTGGATTTTAGATGAATGTGCATTTACTTCCATCACACGACCAATTAGTCCTTTCTTGGACATGACCGCCATATTTCCCTCAACACCATCGCTGCTCCCTTTGTCCACGATCAGCATATCCTGCCAAGTATCCGGCGAACGGGTAATGACATTTGCCGTTACCTTCTCGTAGCTGGTCAATGTTTGGTTCAATTCTAGCTCGTTTTTTAAACGTTCAATTTCTTGTGCTTGATTTTTTGTTTGCTGTTTCACTTCATCGTATTGATCAACTTCGTTTTTTAATTTTTGATTTTCTTCATACGTGTTCATCAAATTCGACACGGAATGAACGCCGCTGCTAAGCCAACGTCCTGGTGCTGTAATTACTTTATCGACAACACTGATCGTATCATTCACAGCTGATTGGACGATATTCGTGTCGCTGTCTTTCGCACGATTTGCTGCAGTAATCGAAACAGTCGCCACAACAACGATAACAACAATTAATATAATAATAATATTTTTATTCGGATTAAACTTTCTCACTTAGGCACCTCTGAACGCTATAATATAGATTGAATTTTACCACTAAATGGCGGTATAAAAAAGCGTGGACGGTTGATTTTAGAGAATTTTAGTATCTCTCATCAAATAAAAAAAGAGCAGCAGATTTGTTTTAAAAAAAACAATCTGCTGCTCCTCTATTTATACATCCCGACTCTGAATCACAGCGATCAATCCCTCCTCAAAGGATACCTCTGCATCACCATCCAAAAATTCATTACTGGCTAAACTAGTGGGTTGTGCAAAGTCTACATTTGAGAGTTCATACTTCACATTTTTCAATGTCAATTTTTTTACAGGAACGATACAGCAAAATGCGACATACTTCATCATTGGGTTTTTAGCAATTTGATAACGTCCTGAAGAAATATAATTCACAACATTGCCTTCATCTGCGATCTCTATTTGACTTAAAAATGGCTGAAAGCGCGGCTCAGCGCCTAACCATAGATTGGCTAACAGATGATCCAACCGCCCGCCCGTTGCACCGATCAGCGTTATTTCAGCTTCAGGGAAACGTTCAAAAGCTGTTTGGAGTGCCAATTGTGTATCGGTGTCATCTTTTTCTGCTGGAGAAGTCATCACTTCCGCGACGCTGTCAAATACTTCCTTTTTTTCCTCTTCATTTAGAGAATCAAAATCGCCAATCGCTAAATCGGGAATGATTCCTCGACGCAACAGAAAGAGGTTCCCACGGTCAATTCCGATGACTTTATCGAATTCATTTGAAAAAGCAGGCCAGTGATTTGGATCACCGCCTGCAACAAGTAATATCTTCATTAATCGATAGCCGCTCTCAAAGCATCGATTTTTTCTTGCGGGTTTTCTGCGTCATAGATATACGAGCCGGCAACAAATACATCTGCGCCTGCCTCCGCACATTTTTTAGCTGATTCTGGTTGAATACCACCATCTACTTCAATTTCATACTCGTAGCCATGTTTTTTTCGTAGACGATCCAATTCTGCGATTTTTTCAACTTGGCTCTCTATGAATGTTTGACCACCAAACCCTGGATTGACCGTCATCACTAAAATCTGGTCTACGTCGCCCAAGATATATTCGATTGATTCAATCGGTGTCCCGGGATTCAAAACGACTCCCGGCTTCACGCCTGCCGCTTTGATCATTTGAACCACACGATGAATATGCGGCGTAGCTTCCACATGAGCCATAATGATATCCGCACCCGCTTTTGCAAAATCATTGATGTAATTCTCAGGATTAGCAATCATCAAATGAACATCCAATGGTAATTTAGTTACTGGACGCAAGGCGCTCACGACAACTTGACCGAACGAGATATTCGGTACAAAGTTTCCATCCATTACATCAATGTGGATGTAATCTACGCCGGCATTCTCAACCATTTTTACTTCTTCACCTAGTTTTGCAAAATCTGCGCTTAAGATCGATGGGGCAATTTTCATAATTAGTACTCCTTTTTCATTTTAATGTATTTATTTTATGCTTTTAAAGCCTTACTCTACTAAAAAACGATCCAGTTCATTATTTATTTTTCTTGTAAATAGGACGACGCTTCTCAATTTCCTGCAGGAATTGCAGGTAATTGTCATAGCGAGTTTGTGCAATCTGCCCTTCTTCGAGAAGGCGTTTTACTTCGCAGCCAGGTTCTTTCACATGACGGCACTCGCGGAATCGACAACGTGGAGCCGCCGAACGGAATTCAGGAAATTCTTTGGGTAATTCTTCAGCAGAGATTTCAAGAAAATCAATCGAGCTGAAGCCAGGTGTATCCGCCACTAGACCATCAAATAAATACAGCAATTCTACATGCCGCGTCGTATGCCGACCACGTCCCAATGAATCCGAGATTTCACCCGTTTCTAAATTCAAATCAGGAGAAACGTCATTCAACAATGTAGATTTTCCTGCACCGGATTGCCCCATAAACACAGTCAGATTTCCCTTAAACAAGTCTGTTAGCTTTTCCTTGTCCTGATCCCCGTCGATTACCGGGTAGCCTAAAGGCTCATAGACAGAACGAATGTCGTCAACTAATGAGTGGTCCGAGACTAAATCTGTTTTCGATAAATAAATAATCGGATGGATGTATTTATTTTCTAAAGTCACTAAAAAACGGTCCAACAAATTGTAAGAGAAGTTAGGCTCAACTAAACTGGTTACGATCACGCCTTGATCCACGTTGGCAACTGGCGGTCGAACCAATTCATTTTTTCTTGGCAGCAGCTCAAGGATGTACCCCTCACTGTTTTCCTCACTGCTGAAAACTACTTCGTCGCCTACTAAAGGTGTCAGCTTTCTTTTACGAAAATTCCCGCGTGCACGTGTTTGATAGGTCTTTCCTTCACTCGCAACATAATAAAAACCGCTTAGTGCTTTACGAATCTGTCCTTCGATCCGACTCATCTCCTTTTTTGTAAACATCTAACTATTTTAACGTAGATTAACTCCTAATGAGAATCCTTTTACATTCAAACGTACGCCCACAATCATCCAATAGTTCTTTTTCTATCGAATAAGCAAGAGATATATAGTTCAAATTCCATTTTATTGTAGCATACTTTAAAACCATTTTCAGTACAAATGACCTAAAAAACCTTTCCTCATGGAGGAAAGGTTTTTTCTACGGTACGGTTATTGTCTCTGCTTTTGTAACGCTTTTTGTAACAGCTGGTTTTCCATTCCGTTGAATCTCTATTGTAGCGGACCCGCCTTCAGTGGTGGTTACGGAGACAGTCTGTTCTGTCGTAGGCGTATTTTTATCTAATGGGAAGTTTAAAACCTCCATGGCACTCGTGTTTTTTGCATCTTTTAGCATCACGGAAATTGTATCCTGTTTGTCATCCGGCCCATTGAACCGGGCGGAAATCTTCACATCAAATGTATTTTCCTTATTTTCAGGTCCTCTAGAGACATACACTGTCACCGTATCACCTGCTTTTAGAGAAGAAGTTCCCGCTCCCGGGTCTGTTCTTATGACTTTTCCTGCTTCTACCTCATCAGAAAATTCTTGTTGTTCAGAATACTTTAGACCTGAATTTGTAATCGTTGCTTCTGCCGTTGCTTTATCTTGGCCGGTTAAATCATCTAGCTTAACGTAGGCAGAGCCCGAACTGACTTTTAAAGTAATGATATCTTTTGACGTCAAACCAGCCCCGCTTACAGGGTCTTGGCTGATCACTTCATCAATCGAGGCCGTTTCACTTGAAACATTTACACGCTTGATTTGATTTTTTGTCAGCCCTAGCTCCAGCAAACTTTGTTCCGCTTCCGCATAACTCATTTGCGAATAATCACCAATTTTAATTTTTTGAGGACCATCTGATACTTCAAAAGTAATCTCATCTGTCTTTGGATCACTTTTTGTTCCTTCTTTAGGATCTTGACTCAAAATTTGACCACTCGGAGCTGTTTCGTCAAAAATTTTCTTGATACGAATATTTTTTTCGGAGAATCCAATTTTTAGCAGATCTTCCTCTGCATCGTCAATAGTATCCCCTTTATAATTTTTCAGTGAGACCTTTTTCGTTCCCGAACTTATATACAACCGGACAGATTGGCTTCTTTTGATCATAGTTCCAGCATCAGGATTTGTTCTGACTACTCGACCCTTTTTGATAGTATCACTTGGTGCTTCATCGGTTTTACTATCAACAGTCAAATTCGCCGCTTTCAAGGCTGTTCGCGCATCTGCTTCAGTCATATCCTCCACTTGCGGGACAGATACTTCTGCCGAACTAGTCATCATATAGCCTACTACTCCGCCGATCGCCAGCATCAGCAGTAGAAAAAGAAAAACAAAGCGTTTTTTGCCTTTTTTCTTCTTCGGCTTTTCTTCTGGTACAGGAGGTTCTTCTTTTGGTTTTTCAATAGCCGGTGCCTCTTCGGGCTGAATCGGCGTCAATACTTTCGTTTCATCAAGCATCACCGTTGGCTGCCAAGGCAATTCATTTACGCGTGCTGGTATCAACGCTGTTGAAAGATCCGCCGCCATCTCATCAGCAGTCTTATAGCGATCTGCTGGATCTTTTGCTGTAGCATGCATCACGATATTTTCTAAGGCTTGAGGCACTTCAGGATCAAAGCCTTTTACTGAAGGCATGTCATCTTGAAAATGTTTCAAGGCAATCGTTACCGCAGATTCTCCATCAAACGGCACACTTCCAGTGATCATTTCATACAATATGATCCCTAAAGCATAAATGTCTGATTGCTTCGTTGCCATACTGCCTCGGGCTTGTTCTGGAGAAAGATAATGCACAGAGCCTAGCATGGAGTTGGTTTGGGTCAGAGAGGTTTCTGACAAGGCGATCGCGATTCCAAAATCAGTGATTTTAACAACGCCTGCCTGATCCATCAAAATATTTTGCGGCTTCAAATCACGATGAATAATGCCGTGAGCATGAGCCAAACTAACCGCAGATAGTATTTGTTCCATAATATCTACAATTTTGCCGTAAGGAATTGGCGATCGCGACTGGATATAGCGTTTCAGATCCATTCCTTTTACATATTCCATGACTAAATACTGCATGCCGCTTTCTTCATCTACATCGTATACACCAACGATATTAGGATGAACCATTTCGGTCGCCGCTAGCGCTTCACGCTGGAAACGACGAATTGCAGTTTGATCATTTTGAAAGTCAAAGCGTAATATTTTGATGGCAACATCACGATCCAAAATTAAATCGTGGGCCAAAAAGACGTTTGCCATACCGCCGCTACCGATGCTGGCGATGATTTTATAGCGTCCATTGACCAACTTGCCTATTTCAATCATGGACGAGCCTCCCCTTCAAAATGGATCAGCAAGACAGTAATATTGTCTGCACCACCAGCATCATTAGCAGCATTGATCAACTGCTTCGTTTTTGCTTCCAATGTTTGATCGCTTTCTACAATTGAAAGAATATTTTCTTCGCTCACCATATTGGTCAATCCATCTGAACATAGCAGCAAATAGTCATTCTGATGGCACGCATGCTCTGAAACATCCGTTTTGATTGTTCCAGCTATCCCTACTGAACGAGTCAGTACATTTTTTTGCGGATGGATCGCTGCCATCTCTTTCGTGATCTCCCCAGACTTCAACAACTCATTCACTAATGAATGATCATCTGTCAATTGCTGCAATTGACTATTTTGAATCAGGTACGCACGACTATCGCCAACATGAGCCAGAACGAATTTCTCGTCTAATAAAGCTGCGCTGACAATCGTTGTTCCCATTCCTTGCATCTCTGGATGCGCGATTCCTTCTTGATAGATTGCTTCATTTACTTTTTGAATTTCTTCTGTAAACCAGTGCCCAGCTTCCTCAGGCTGTGCAATCGTCGAGGTTGACCAAGCAGCGCCTAAACCGTCAACAGCCATTTTGCTAGCAACATCGCCAGCTAGATGCCCGCCCATGCCATCAGCTAATATCGCTAAATACATACCTGCTTGATTGGTAAAAACATTTGCATAGTCTTGATTCATGTTGCGCCGCTTGCCGATGTCTGATTGAAATTGGATCTCCATCTTTTTGTCCACCTCATTTATCTATTTTTTTCGCATTGCACAAATAAAGAACCCGTCTGTCATAAACATTTCTGGATATAAAACCAACATTTGATCATGGATCGCTGGTTCTAATTTTGCCTCTAAATTCAAGTCGATTTTTTCGAAATTTGAATTTTCATTCAAAAACTCATTCACCACTTGCTGATTTTCTTCTTTAGCCGTTGTACATGTACTGTATACCAAAATCCCCCCTGATTTCAACGTGGGGGCGCAATTCTTTAAGATTTCTAGTTGAATATTAGGTAATTGCACAAAATCCTGCGGCTGTTTCTGGTATTTGATGTCCGGTTTTCTGCGCATCAAGCCCAAGCCTGAACACGGTGCATCCACTAAAATACGATCGAAGCTTTCTGATGGGAAATTCTCCGCGGCTTCTCGCGCATCCATCTTTTTCGTTACGACAGTATCTGAGACCCTCAAACGTTCTGCATTTTCGCGTACTAGCTTTAACTTATGGTCATGAATATCTAGAGCAGTCACCGAGCCTTCATCATTTAGCAAAGCCGCAATGTGAGTCGTCTTTCCTCCAGGAGCTGCACAAGCATCCAACACCCTTTGACCCGGTTCAATTTGCATAGCTTGAGCAACGAGCATCGAGCTTTCATCCTGAATGGTCAGCCACCCATTTTGAAACAACTCGCTGCCTGCTAGAAACCCTCGGTCCGCAACGATACCATAGGGTGACAGCTCACTGATGCGTGCTTCTATTCCATCTTCTTCTAACGCCTCAATTGCTTCTACTCGTGTTAAGAAGCGCAAATCAATTCGTGCACTAACACGACTCGGCTCTAGCAAAGAGAGACCTAGTTTGCGCGTTTCTTCTTCACCAATCTCTGCGACAAATTTTTCTGTTAAAAATTTTGGTAAGCTGATTTCCGTTGCTAAGCGTTCGATAGGGTCCAAAATCAAGTCTAGCGAAGGCGCTCCTTCACGTTGGAACGAACGCAGCACCCCGTTGACAAACTTTCCTGTCCCAGGATTTCCTTTGGCCTTAGCGATTTCTACTGCTTCGTTGATGATCGCATGGTCTGGGACCCGATCCAAATAAAGCATTTGATAAATGGAGAGCTGCAATAGGCTCTTGACCCACGGATCGACTTTCTTCGCTTTTTTGATAAATGGCTCAATATCGTAGGCTAACAGCAGCTGACGACTAATTGTTCCATAAACAAGCTCTGTTAGCAATGCAGTATCCTTGCCATCCACTTGATTCTTTTGGATCAACTCGTTTAGCAGCAAATTGGAATAAGCACCGCCTCGATTGATACGTTCAATGGCTTCTAAAGCTGTAAAACGAACAGACCGCAATAATTTTTTTGGAATTTTTCCCATTAGCCCACCTGTTGTCCTTCTTCGATTGTTTGTCCGCTGCCATTTAGAAAGGCTTGGATCGTTTGTTTAGCCTTGCCTGCAGGCTGCAATTCTTCAATTGCTAGAACAGTGCCCTTCCCACATGCGATGTGTAAGGCTTTTTTTGTGCGCGCTGTGATTGTTCCAGGTTTCGCTGACGTCGTTTCTTCTACGGGCGTTGTGTGGAAGATTTTCCATCGCGCACCTTCGTAGGTGGTAAATGCCACAGGCCACGGATGCATTCCCCGAACTTGATTGTCTACTTCTTCAGCCGTTTTTTCCCAGTCGATCGCTTCTTGCTCACGACTGATATTTGGTGAAAAGGTCGCTTCTTCTTCGTTTTGCGGTAATGGCTTTAATTCACCTGAAATGATTTTAGGCAAGGTTTCCAGCAGCAAGTCTTTACCCACTCGGCTTAGTTTTTCAAACATGGTACCGACATCGTCTTGCTTAGTAATCGCAATCTTTTGTTGGCTGAAAATACCGCCAGCATCCATTTTCTTGATCATCTCCATGATCGTTACGCCTGTCTCAGCTTCACCCTCCATGATAGCGTAATGAACGGGGGCGCCGCCACGATATTTTGGCAATAAAGAGGCATGAACATTGATTGCTCCCAATTTAGGGACTTGCAGTAATTTCTCTGGTAAAAACTGGCCGAAAGCAGCCGTAATCAATAAGTCAGGGGCTAGTTCTTTGATTTTCTCCATTTCAGGTGACCCGCTGATTTTTTCTGGCTGCAATACCAACAAGTCATGCTTCAGCGCTGCTTCTTTCACCGGTGTTGGTGTGATTATTTTTTTTCTTCCCACTGGTCGATCTGGTTGTGTCACCGCTGCAGCGACATCATACCCTGCTTCAATCAAGCTCTCTAAAATCGGCACTGAAAAGGCCGGTGTTCCCATAAATACAATTTTAGTCATCCACGTGTTCCTCCATATACCGTTCTAAGTCTTCTGGTTCAATTTTTTCGATCACTTGGTCAATAAATAGTTTTCCGTCTAAATGATCAATTTCATGTTGAAAGGCTCGGGCTAAATACCCATAAGCCGTTACTTCCATCTCCGAACCTTCACGATCATAATAACGCACAATCACTTCATCTGCGCGCGCAACTGTTCCATAGGTTTCAGGGATTGAAAGACACCCTTCCACGTCAATGCTGGTTCCCTTACGTTCAATAATCTCAGGATTGATAAAATCAAAACGATCGCCTTCATCAACTTCTACGACTGCGATACGTAGATTTTTGCCGATTTGGGGTGCCGCAAGTCCGATTCCATCATGGGCAACCATTGTTTCGTACATATCGTCTAATAAAGTGACGATCTCATCGGTGATATATTCGATCGGTGCTGCTTTTTTTAACAGTCGATCATCCGGGTGAATAATAATTGGGTAACGCATAGACGTCCTCCTTATTCCTATTAATGTATTTATTTTTCTTTCAGAAAAATAAATTTGATGTTCATGCCGTATATCATTCCACTAGTTTTTTCAACTTGATTTTCTTAACTTGCTGCTTCGATTATTCTCATTAGTTGCTGCTAAAAAGTGGAACTGACATCCTTATTCCTATTAATGTATTTATTTTTCTTTCAGAAAAATAAATTTGATGTTCATGCCGTATATCATTCCACTAGTTTCTTCATCTTGATTTTCTTAACTTGCTGCTTAGATTATTTCTCATTAGTTACTGCTAAAAAAGTGGAACTGACATCCTTATTCCTATGTATTAAATAAAATACATAGGTTCATTGTCAATTGCGATCAGCAAGCCTTGCCGCTGGTCTTTCTGGCTCACCTGTAAAATATCTTCTAACGCAGCTTTCAGCTTAGGTTCTTTTTTATATTTAATGATCAATTGGTAATAGTAACGGTTTTTTATTCTTAAAATGGCTCCCGGCGTCGGCCCTAGCAAAATACTCTGAGGACTTAATTGCTGCCGTAGTTTTTCTGCTAATTGAAAAGCTTTTTGCGCCGCACGCATCTCTTCTTGATGAGAGATCGTCACTTTGACTGTGTAATAATACGGCGGGTAATCTGTCTGATGACGAATCTGCATCTCTTGTTTAAAGAAGCTTTCATAGTCATGATGTTGCGCTAATTGGATCGTATAATGTTCTGGGTTAAAGGTTTGGATGATGACTTCCCCGGCTTTTTCTCCACGTCCTGCGCGCCCGCTGACCTGAGTCAGCAACTGGAACGTCCGCTCACTAGATCGGAAGTCTGGCAGATTCAATGCTGTATCAGCATTCAGTACACCGACGAGCGTGACATTCGGAAAGTCCAATCCTTTCGCAATCATCTGAGTTCCCAGTAAAATGTCCGCTTCCTTGTCTCCAAAAGCAGTCAAGATTTTTTCATGTGCGCCCTTACGGCGAGTCGTATCTACATCCATCCGAAGCACTCGTGCTTCTGGGATCAGCTGCTCTAATTCCTCTTGCACTTTTTCAGTTCCCGTTCCAAAATAGCGAATCTTATCTTTTCCGCAGTTTGGACAACGATGAGGGATGCCTTCTTCATGTCCACAATAATGGCATCGCATCGTTTTCGTATCCATGTGGAGTGTTAGGGATATATCGCAGTTCGGACAAGGCAAAACAAATCCGCAGTCACGGCACATCACAAATGAAGAGTACCCACGACGATTTAGCAGAAGGACACTCTGTTCACCTTTTGCTAAACGGTCGCGCAACTTATCTTCTAACGCTTCCGAAAAAGAGGAATTCAGCCGACGCTGCATCTCTTCTCGCATATCAACGATCTCAACCTCAGGTAATTTTGCCTGTGCATTGGCACGTTCTGTCAATTTCAATAATCGGTAAACACCTTTTTGCCCTCGCGCTCGCGATTCTAAAGAAGGCGTTGCACTTCCTAAAACTACTGGACATTGTTGGTATTTCCCACGCCAGATCGCTAAGTCTCTAGCATGATAACGCGGTGTTTCTTCTTGTTTATAGCTTGTCTCGTGCTCTTCATCAATAATGATGACGCCTAGATTTTCTAAAGGAGCAAAAATTGCTGAACGGGCACCTACGACTACATGGGCCTCTCCGCGTTCCAATTTTCGCCATTCGTCATACTTCTCCCCTTGTGACAATCCGCTATGCAATACAGCTACTTCGCTGCCGAATCGAGCTTTGAAACGTGTCGCCATCTGCGGTGTTAACGAAATCTCAGGTACTAGCATCATGGCTGTTTGTCCTTGCGCCAGTACATCTTGGATAACTTGTAAATAGACTTCCGTTTTCCCACTGCCAGTGACGCCTTCCAATAAGAAGACTTGATGCTCCTGATCGGCACTTTTTTTGCTGATTTCTTCATACGCTATTCGTTGCTCTGGATTCAAATCCAAGGCAGACGTCTGTTGAATGTTTCTATTCGCATAAGGGTCCCGATATTTTTCTACCGCGACAAATTCCAACCAGCCTTTTTTCTCTGCTTGATTCAAGTTGGCTAAAGAAAAATCTTCTGCCTTCATTTGCTTAACGGCGATCAATTCTTCTTCAGGCAGTGCCGCTAAATAATCCAGCAGCTGTTCTTGCTTATGCGAATTTTTCCGTAGCGTTGTTTTTAATGACTCCTTCTTTTCTGGCTGGAATAACCGTTTGATATATCGTTCGGTCTTCACTTTGTTTTTTGTATGTACTTCGTAGCGCAGCTCCACGATCCCTTGTTCTCGAAGAACGGCCAGTTCTTTCAGCCAGCCTTTTTCTTCTGCGTCTTCCCAGGTCAGCGACTCGGCATCGCCAAAATATTTCTCTCGAACATCGGCGTCCTCAACAGAAAGATATAGGCGCTTTTGATAATCCGCCTTCATGACGCTAGGCAGCATTGTTTGCAAGCAGGTAACTTTGAATGCAAAGGTCGTTTCCTTCATATAATCTGCCAATGCCAATAGTTCTTGGTTTAATACGGGTGCTAGATCCAATACGCGAATAATTGGTTTTAAGTTGTCCGGCAAAGGCTCTGGGGCTGTTTCAAAACCAACGACAAACCCTTGGACATGGCGTGAGCCAAAACCAACTTCTACACGCATACCGATTTCTACCGCTAATTGAGGCGGGATCAAGTAACTGAAGGGTTGATCCGTCTGCATCGCCGGCACATCTACGATCACTTGTGCTAATTTCATTTCTTCCGCCTCCATTCTTAAACAGTGTACTAAATTTTCTCTATGTACGTCTAAATTTATGACAGTATGTAACACAAAAAGAAGGGATTGCGCCAAAAGTATTGGTACAATCCCAGTTACGCTTCATTCGTGAGAGAACAGTTACGCTTAGTTTTGTTCGTTGCGAATCCGTGCTTCTAGATCACGTTGGTCACGTTCACGTTGCAAGTGGCGTTCTTCTTCTTCCATTTTCAACCGTTCGCGTTTGATTTCTGGATGCGGATCGTTAATCACAGCACCGGCATCGATTTCTTCTAGGGCTTGCCCTACACTTTTTACAGATTCAAAAATTTCTAATGTTGGTTGTGCACCGGCATCTAATTCATGGGCACGTTTGCTGGCTAAAATAACTAATGAATATTTTGAATTTACATGGTCTAACAATGTATCAATTGAAGGTTTTAACATCATAAGCTTATATCTCCTTTAACATTTTTATATAGTTGCCAATGACTCGGTCTACTCGGTAATGCTCACTGACGATGATATCTTTGATACGATCAACAGCTTTGAATACTTCATCGTTAACGACAGCATAATCATAAAGGGCCATCATTTCGATTTCTTGGCGTGCAACACGCATGCGTTCTTCGATCACTTCAGGGCTGTCCGTACCGCGTCCAACGATCCGCGCTTTTAATTCTGCAAGATCCGGCGGCGTGAGAAAGATGAAGACGCCGTCTGGGACTTTTTCTTTTACTTGTTGCGCCCCTTGGACCTCAATCTCTAAAAAGACGTCCTTGCCTTCGTCCAACGTTTGGTTCACATAAGTGAGCGGTGTGCCATAATAATTCCCAACATACTCTGCATATTCCAGCATTTCGCCAGCTTCAATCATGGCCTCAAATTCTTCTTTGGTGCGGAAATAATAATCGACACCGTCTACTTCCCCTTCCCGCATCGGACGGGTGGTCATTGAGACAGAGTATTGAAACTCGTTATCGTCTCTTTCAAAAATGGCTTTTCTGACCGTTCCTTTTCCAACTCCGGAAGGTCCCGACAATACAATCAACAGTCCTCGTTCAGACATACTAACGCCCTTTCATGCTCTTTTTAGCTAACGCCTATTGTGCACTTTTTTTGTGAATATTTCAAGAGGCATCGTTGACCCGCACGCTATTTCTTAGAAAAAACAGCTATTTATTCAACATTCTGAATCTGTTCGCGAATTTTTTCTAACACCGTTTTCAATTGGACAACGATATCTTTGATCTGGATCGGGCTGGATTTTGACCCGATTGTATTGACTTCACGATTCATTTCCTGCAAAAGAAAATCCAATTCCCGTCCTACCGGTTCTTTTACCTGCAGCAGTTTTGCTAATTTCTCTAGATGGATACTCAGCCGATCCAACTCTTCATGGATATCGCCACGTTCCAATAAAATTGCTAATTCTGTCAGTAATCGATCTTGGTCAACCGTATTGCCTAAGTATTCCTCCAACTTTGCTTGATAACGCTGCTGAAAATCGGCTTCGTATTCGGTCACAAACCCGTTCAGCTTCGTCACCAATGCTTGAACTTGCTTGTTGTAGTCTGCCAGCACCTTTTGAATCCCTGTTCCTTCATGCTCCCGGCTAGCCGCCAGCTGCGTAAAGGCTTCATTAGCAACCGTTTGGACCAATTCTTCTAACGTGTCTTCTTCCGTCGCCTGATCTACCAAGGTCACAAAATCGGATTGCTCCATCGCCTTCACCAGCACCTGCTCTACTGGAAAATCGACTACACCAAAATGTTCTTTTCCACCTGTTTGAAGCTCAGTAACTAATTGGTTTAGCAATTCCCAGTTTACTGAAACTTTCTTATTGCCGCTTTTTAGGGGAACAAGGTTAATGAATACATCCACCCGACCACGTTGAATTTTCTCTTTTGCGGCTTTGCGGATCAACGCTTCAAAGGGATTCAATTCTTTGGGCATCCGAATCTGCAAATCTAAGAAGCGATTGTTGACACTTTTTAACTCAATCGTTAACTCATAGGCTTCGTTCGTTTTAGCCGCTTGTCCGTATCCAGTCATACTTTTCATGCGCTTTTTTCCTTTCCTTCGCTACATATTTGCGAGCGTCTCTTTCAAAATAGCAAATTCTTCATTGCTTAATGTAACACCTTTTCCCATTTTCTCATGGTCAGGCGCCCAATCACGCAAATCAAATTTTGGCGGGCGTTCATTCCAGCTCACTAAGTTCAGCTCTTTGCGCCAGCCCTTCGGATTTTCCGACAGCACAGCGATTTCTTCCACGATCTCATAATTAAATTCTGCCATTGTAATTCCTCCAAATTTATATGTATTCCGTATTTTCCTTATTGTTATAGGTAAAAAACGATTAAATAGAACCTTCACGTATATAGTTTAAAAAAAGTGCCAGCAGCGTCGGAATCGGCCAACGGTGATAAAAAGTTTTAAAGGCGTCTTTTCTCTGATACAGTTGCATCACGTGGTAATAATCTGAAAACACATTATGATTCTCAATAAAATCTTCAATCTGCTCTTGGACAGAGAACGGGATCGTCCCTTTGACCGGCATCTCAAATTGCTGCAAGAGGATCTCGATAAATTCTTCCGAGGTATAGACTCTCACTGGTGGTACCTTTACCCAATAAGCAAAGAATTCCAAGAAGGCTAAGCTTAGCATCTCTACCGGGATACTTTGTCGAAAATATTTTTGCAGTTCTGGATAAAGAGACGCTGCGTCAATTGGAAATGCTTTTTTAACACTGCGTAAAAAGTTTTTTGTTAACGTTTCAAAATCAGCATGGTCCTCAAAAAAGTAACGATAGCCTTGCAACTCTCCAAATGCTCGTTTAGCCTCTAAATAGCCCAGATCAATATTTTCTGACGAACGATCACTATGAAACAATAATAAATCTCCCAAACTCCATGGACTGGCCAAGTATAGCTCAGCAATTCCGTCTGACAACCGATATTTCCTATCTAGTCCAGGACCATGAACATCTACTATGATCACCTCAGTAATCGGCTCTCTCAAAGCGATATCCACAGGTAAATTGTTGCGATAGCCCCCGTCTACATAGAACTCACCCTTTAATTTTGCCATTACCATCATGGGGAAAAAGGCGGAAGAAGCTAGCAGCCAGTCAATAATTTCTTCTTTGGGGCAATCATTCAACGAAACAATGACTTCCTGAAAAGCCGGAACTTTTGTTGTCACGATAGAAAATGGGCAACCCATCTGAATCTTTTTCGGATCCAACCGTTCCTCCAGCAACCTTCTAAGCGGCTCGGAAGAGAGTCCTTTTTGTTTTAAAGAGGTTCGAATAAAGGTTCGCAATTGGTCGACCTGCGCGGAAAAATCCAGTATCTCCACTTCTTTAAAGGTAATATCTAAAACCTTGTCCGTTTCAATTTCTTTCCATAGAGAGAAGGCCTGGTCATAGTCCCCTTGGGCAATCAATGCGCCATTTAGTCCTCCGACTGACGTACCCGTAATCACTTCAAATTGAATGTTTTTCTCCAATAGCGCTTTCCAAACACCGATTTGATAGGCACCACGCGCACCGCCGCCACCTAAGACAAGTCCTGTGTGATAGACCAATTCTTTCTGCCAGATACCTTCATTGAAATGATACCCTTGCGTCACTAACCATTGCTGAATAACCAAGTTTGCCTCAAGCTTCAATTGTATGGATCGTTTGAACATTTGACGGGCTGTCGTTTCTAATAATTGAAAAGCGGTCTGCCAGTCCATTTCAGTTGAAATCAACAAGTTAGTGATTCGCCAAGTCTCTCCGTCATCGACTTTCTCTACTAACAGCCATTGAGAATCACGCTGAACCCAATACCCTTCCCCGCGTCTGACCGCAGCAAAAAATTCTGAACGCGCTTGTCCGTGAGAGGGATAGAAAGGAAAAAGCAAATGTGATTGCTGGAACACTTTCCAACTCGCTAATAGATCCGAAACGTACATCCTTTTGAGCGTCATCTAGGCCTCCTTGATTACTGTTGTGACTGATGCATTCAGTGTCTGTGTCCAGTATAGCAGAAATTTTCCCGCAACAAAAAGCGCAACAGAACCTGATTGTTCTGCCACGCTTTATTTTTAATATGTTCGTTGTTCCATTTCAAAGGCTTTGAGCATCGTATCTGTCGCATTTTTTGTCGGTGTGATCGCCGTCAGCTCTCCTTGAACAATAATCCGTGTAACGCCCTCGATCTCGCCACAAGTAATCAAGGTGACTTGTTGTTTGTCTGGGTGCACATCTAAATATTTTACTTCTGTCGGCTGCACGCGGACTTTCAACGTCGTTTTGTAGGTATAAATATTGTGTAGATCGGTTAGATAGATCAAATCGCCTTCTTTGATGCTATCAAGTGGTGTAAACAATAGGCCAGGCCGATCCGCACGGTGGCTGGCTAATGCATAATTTCCTTCGCCCATTTTTTGGTCAGGAGACAAGGTCCCTGCACCATAAAAGAGGACTTCATTGGATAAGCCTTTAAAAATAGGCAGATTGATCTCTACAGAAGGGATCGCAATCCCGCCGATCACAGGCAAGCGCTTGTTACTCAACTGTGCTTGCAGCACGGCTTCTGTGCTGACTGGCTGTACAGCATCAAAATCAAACGTCTCTTCTTTTTGCATATTTTTATCGATTTCAGCTTGATCGAGTTGGGACACGGCATAACGTTCGCCATTATGCTGCATCAAAAAATACTTGATCTGATTATTGAAAATCAAAGCCAAACCTACTAAAAGTAATAAGAAAAGAAAAATATTAAGAATCCAATTTCTTTTTTTCTTCATCACAAGCCTCCTGCATTCTCCCGCTAATCATATCATACTCTTTTAGAACCGGTGATACTACTTTCACTTACTACAAAAAAAATTAAAAAAAGAAATAATTGCATTAGGGATTCGTTATTTATTAAAATCATTTTAAATGTCAAAAAGGTGCGATAGTGTTGCAGTTTTTAAGGGGTTTGTAATCTAATTTTAAAATAAAAGATACGAGCTTTTTTTTTATTATTGGGTTAAAATGATTGTGACAACTATTAGAAAGGGTGAAAATTTGTGCCAGATACGTTATTTGCTTACATCGATTCCACAAGTAATGCTGTTCTCTCAAAAGGTTTTTCACCCGCTGATTTTGTTGAAGGAATCGTTCATCAGCCAAAACATTTGTTATTGCTGGATCCCGTTGCAGAAGCTGGAGAATACGAACCCCATACAGGTTTAAAGGTCGTCACTAGCCCTGAACAAGTACAGCAATTTTTCGCTAATAAAGTCTTTACTAACTCAAAGGGAACCAAATGGATCGATTTTAATGATCTTGCGATGTTAAAAGAACTCACTCCATTAGAAATTTCTGAATTGCTTTATTTTGGTCATATGCGGACGCATCTGCATTCTCCCTTTTTTTATAAATTACAAAACAATTTTGTCTATTTCAACTTAGGCAATGAAACCATGCGTATCTACTATCGCTATTTAGATGAATTTTACCGCATCCTAGCTAGCAAATTAACTCGGATCGTTTTGGAAAAAGTCAATGATCGCCGGTCGTTTTTCCGTAAAGGTTCTTCTGTCGCCCCATTGGATGGGGAACTATTGAAGGAATTGTACCCTATTTTGCAAGAAGGAGCCATTTTCTGCTTTAATTTATCTGAATTAAAAAATAAAACCTACCGAATCCCTATATTTTTATCTGATGAAAAGGGATGGCGGCGCAGTCCTAAGAATTATAAAAAAGATCAACAAATTGCAGAGATCAGTTATGACACATCGAAACAACAGTGGTCCTTGGATGTCGAAAATGATGATCCTGTCTTCTCATTTAGATAAAAGAAGCATTTGCCTTTTCAAGCAAATGCTTCTTTTTTATTATTCACTTTGTTTACGAACCAAGATTCCATCTTTCGGTAAATACAACTGCGGGACTTTTTCCGCTACTAAAACTGCTACAATCGCCGTCACGATAGCTGTAACTAAGCCGCTGACCCCGTTCATGATAAACGAGAATATCCAAGGATTCATTCCCCATAACGCATAGCTCCCCCAGAAAACCACACCGGCGATAAAATGCCAAAAGAATCTCGCTCCCGTTCCAGCGAAAGCACCTAAAATAATATTTTTACGTGCCCCTTTTGTATCTTCAGCCAGCAATGCTTGCTGTACCTTCTTGGCATAAAGTCCAGCAAATCCAGCAAACGTAAACGCGATCGGGTATTCGATCAACACTTGAATAACACTTAAGAAATACACATCACCTGCTGGAAAATGCAGGATTCCCCAAATAAATGCAGACAGCAGCGCAGGCTTCACTCCACGACGCAAGGCAAACAGAGTCATTGGGATCATCCCCAACGATAGGGTGAAACTACTGCCGATCGTCGTTGGGATCAGAGACAGCATGAATGCCAAAGCCGCCACAATCGTTCCTTCAATCATTATTCTTGTTTTGTTATGCATAAAAAAACTCCTCCTTTTGAACATACAGTCCACAAAGGAGAAGTAATAATCTTACTTCATCACAATTCCTACGCTCGAATAACCGAAACAGGTACCAGGGTTTAGAGTAATCTCAATCTCAGCCCGAAGGCTCCCCTTTGTGAAAGTATTATTCTTTTTTTGTTCCCTCAAAGTATATCAGATGTCTGCATGCCCGTAAAGGTATACAATACTTTTAACGTGAAATGCTCTCTTGATCGCCGCTTGGGGACAACGTCGTCACCTTTTTAATGCGATCGATCGTCAACATCACTAACTGATTGTCCTGTGTACGAATAACAATCGAATCATTCGTTACCACTTTAGGCAACCAACCAGAGATTGTTTGAAATTTTTCTTCGTCTTTTTCATCTTGCACTTGAATGACCACTAAACTATTTTGTAAGGCCGCCATTTTTAGTTTAAGAAAAATGTTCTCATTTGCTTGCTCTTGCGCACGTTTTTCAGCAGAATCATTCAAAAAATCCGAGATGAAACGATACGATGAATTAGAAAACAGCTTGATTAAATTCTTTTTAGGTTTCTCGTTTTTAGTCATTCAGCTTCCTCCTATCAAGAGCATGATTACGTAGTATGATTTTACTTAAATTTCTAGGAAAAAACAAGGAATCTAGTCCATTTCAAAAAAAGTTAACCATTCATTTAAACCTTTTTGAATCAATTGGTACGTTTCTTCAAAATCCCCGGTGTACCAAGGGTCTGGAATATCTTTTCCTGCATATCCAGAGACACGATCCAAGTAAAGATATATCTTATCATTTGTCCCTTCAGGCGCCATTGTCTGAAGGTCGCTGACGTTTTCTCGATCCATCCCTATAATATAATCCGCCGTATAAAAATCATTCGTCGTCACTTGACGTGCGCGCATTCCTTTGGTGGAAATCGAGTGCTCCGCCAATAGCTGCTGTGTTCCATGGTGAGGCGGATTTCCCACTTCCCAACGGCTCGTTGCTGCTGAGTCAACTTCGAAGGTGCCGTTTCCTTCTTTATGAAGCGCGTCTCGAAACATTGCTTCTGCCATTGGCGAACGGCAAATATTTCCCATACAAACAAATAGAATCTTTTTCATGTCATTCCTCCTGTGCTATAGTCAATTTATAGAAATGAAACGGGGGATCGTAAATGAGTAAAATTTATCTTTCCGCCAAACTTCCTGAGCTTGGCACAACATTATTAAAAAAAGCAGCACTTGATTATACGGTCTATGAAGGCAATGGGTTGATCACTAAAAAAGAATTGATCCAACAGGTCGCCGATTGTGAGGTATTGATCTGTCCGCTATCCACACAAGTTGATCGCGACGTCATAGATGCCGCTCCAAACTTAAAATTGATCGCAAACTTCGGTGCAGGATTCAACAATATCGATAGCGATTATGCAAAAGAAAAAAATATCTATGTAACAAATACGCCTGTCGTCTCTACTAACGCAACTGCTGAGCTGACTGCCGGATTGATCATTGCCTTGTCTCGCCGCATCGTTGAGGGCGACCGTTTGATGCACGACAAAGGTTTTGATGGGTGGGCGCCTCTCTTCTTCTTGGGCCATGAATTAAAAGACAAGACATTAGGGATCATCGGAATGGGCCAAATCGGACAAGCATTAGCTACTATGATGACTGCTTTTGGCATGAAAATCGTCTATAGCCAACGACACCCTTTAACGCCTGAACTAGAAAATGACTTGCAGGCAACGTTCGCTTCACAAGAGGACGTCATACGCCAAGCAGATATTCTAACGCTTCATGCACCGTTAACGAAAGAAACACACCATCTTTTAACAAGCGAGACCTTTAAACAGATGAAGAACAGCGCCTTCTTGATCAACGCCGCTCGCGGACCGCTCATTGATGAAGATGCCTTGCTACAAGCATTAAAAGACAAGCAAATCGCTGGAGCTGCTTTGGATGTCTATGAATTTGAGCCGAAGGTTACTGAAGGGCTGAAGGAATTATCGAATGTCGTCTTAACGCCTCATATTGGCAATGCCAGTGTAGAAGCACGAGACCAGATGGCTGAAATTGTCGCAAAAAATGCGATCGCTCTTTCGAAAAAAGAACCAATTACTCATATCGTCAACGGACTGGACTGAGCCTAACGCTCATTCCAGTCTTTTTCATAGAGTCGATACGCAAAGAACTCGATGTCCTTAGCAAAACGAAACAATTGTGCCGCGACTGTAATCGGCGGCTGCTCCGCTCCAGCCAGCAGCCAGTCGATCAAAATCCCGCCACACCCGTGAGCCAAAAAACGAGCATAAAATTCTTTATCAGCAGGTGAAAGCTCTCCTTCCTGATCGACTTCATCGAACAAGCGGACAAACAACTGCTTGGCCAGCTCATTAAATTCTTTCGTCAGTATCTCCGGTCTTGCCCTTACAGTATTCAAATAGAATTGATGACAGAGCTGCATCTCCTTTAACATTTTGAGAACAGACTCCTCCCAATTTGTAAGAGACAGCTCCACAGAAATCAAATACTGCAGGCCTCGCTGATAATAAGCATAGTGGAGCAGGTCATTCTTATCCTTAAAGTGATAATAAAACGTTTGGCGGTTCAGGCTGGCCTGCTGACTGATGTCTTGAACGGTAATTTTGTCGTAACTTTTTTTTCGGCACGCGGCGACTAACGCTTGAACAAATGTTTCTTTGGTCGCTTTTCCTTCCGCCATCTTTTCACCTTCTATTCTTGATACGGATAATTGAAGTGCTCGTAGGCCAGCGGTGTCGCCATCCGCCCCCGTGGTGTCCGCTTAATAAAGCCTTTTTGAATCAGGTACGGTTCGTACATATCTTCCACTGTTTCTCGTTCTTCGCCAATATTCACCGCTAATGTGCTCAATCCGATGGGGCCTCCGTGGTAAAGCTCGATCATTGTCTTTAACAGCTTCTGGTCGATATAATCGAGACCGGCTTCATCGACTTGTAGCAGCCCCAGTGCTTGGTCAGCGATTGTTTGATTGATCACCCCATCTGATTGCACCTGTGCAAAATCACGAATACGCTTCAAGAGGCGATTGGCGATTCGGGGGGTGCCTCGTGAACGTCGGGCGATCTCTACCGCACCTTCTCCTACGATCTCTGTCTGAAAAATGTCGGCTGAACGCAAAACAATTTCCCGCAAGTCGTCTTCTTCATAATATTCCATATGAGAGATGATCCCGAATCGGTCACGCAATGGTGCTGACAGCATCCCAGCACGAGTGGTAGCGCCCACCAACGTAAAGGGGGGCAACGGGAAATGCACGGGATGAGCAGTTGGTCCCTGGCCTACCATGATGTCTACATAATAGTCCTCCATCGCTGAATACAGTGTTTCCTCCGCTACTCGCGGCAGTCGATGGATCTCATCGATGAATAACACATCTCCAGGCTCTAATTCATTCAAGATCGCTACTAGATCCCCTGGACGTTCGATCGCCGGACCACTTGTCGAGCGAATCTGGACATCCATTTCATTGGCGATCACCATCGCCATTGTCGTCTTCCCAAGACCTGGCGGGCCATATAATAACACATGGTCGAGTGCCTCTTGGCGATTTTTTGCCGCTTCGATGTAGATTGATAATTCTTGCTTGACCTTGTCCTGACCGATATATTGTGCAAGATAACGGGGACGCAGTGATTTTTCTAAACTTTTATCACTCTCATCCGCATCGGGTGAAAGCAAACGTTCCTCATCCATCCCTCTTCCTCCTACTTCCTAGTTCATAAATGCATTTTTCACTAACGAAAAACACCTTTGATCCTCTATTTTTTCATCATTAGTTTCAGTGCTGCCCGTAAATAATCGTCGGTATTTTGCAGCGTTTCTTTTTCCAAAATCTTTTCGACTTTTTTGATTTCTTTTGGACTGTAGCCTAGCGCTTGTAAAGCTTCCATCGCTTCCGCCAAGGCAGTATCGTCGTTTCCTTCATAGAACAAGGACATTGGATCATCGACCAATTCAGCTAGTTTGCCTTTTAAATCTAAAACCATTTGCTGTGCTGTTTTTTTGCCAACTCCTGGGAATTTGGTCAAATAAGTCACATCTCCCGCTTCGATCGCCTGGATCAGTCCTTGGTGGTCTTCATTTGCCATGATCGCCAACCCGCTTTTCGGGCCGATTCCAGAAACAGAAAGCAGGCGCAAAAACAATTCCTTTTCAGCCAATGTCTCAAAGCCATATAATAAATGCGCGTCTTCTCGGATAATCTGCTGGACATAGATCGTCACCGACTGCTCCATTTTACTGCTGTAGCGATAGGGATTTCCCAACGCGATTTGATAACCGATACCATTCACATCCAGCACCACATAGCTGGGGCTGATGAAGGTCAAACGGCCTGTAATATATTCGTACATAGTGGTTCCTTTCTTGTATCAAAGAAAATTTTTCTACTATTATTGGATTCTTCTTTTCATGGTAACACGTAAACGTGAAGAAACATTGACAGCCTCCCGTCAATCCCTTTATCCTTTGGACTGTAATAAAAACCTTTAGCGTCCATAAAACAAGCATACTAGTGATCAGCAGGTAATTTCTGCACATATGTTCTCATTATTTTAGCACAAAATGCGTCGGTAAAAAACTCTTACCTTTGAATCTCCCCCATCCACGGTTATGAAAAAAAGACAAAGTCTCTAGGACTTCGCCTTTTCTAAATACGTTTGTTCTTCTGCCGTAGTGATTCGGCCCAATGCTTTGTTTCGATAGGGAAAACGGCCAAATGCCTTGATGGTGTCATGATGTTCTTTTGCGTAGCGGTACCGTTTCTCTAAGCCGGGCTCCTTAAAATAGGTCAGCGAAAACGTTTCTTGAATAACCAGCGACTCAGAATGCATGAATGGCATGTATAAAAAAGAGCGCTCTTCTATACTCAGGTTCTCTTTTTCTTTCATGAGTGCCGCTTCTTGTGCCAACACCAATGCCACCGCATCTCCTTCAAAAGCGCGTCCATCTTCTCTATAGATATTTCTGGCAAACTGATCCAATACGATGATTTCTGCCAATCTGCCCCGCATATTTTTTCTCCAAAAAACCAGCTCACCTTTTTTTGCCGCTGTCAGCATGTCACCAAAACTTTTTTCTATTGTCTTATCCAATTCCGAATCAGATGCAAACCAGTCACTAGGCTCTAGTTCCTCGAACCAAAAAGTCAATACGCTCTCATAATCATAAGAATCCATTTGCTCCACTCCTGCTTTTTGAACGACTTATTTTTTCTCCAATAGTTTGTTCATTTTTCCATAAGCATAGCCTTTTATGTCTAAAGATACAAATGTGTATCCAAAAGATTCGAGCGTTTTTTCGACGGCTTCTGATTTCTCAAGGAAAAGCGGAAACTTCTCTTTCTCGATTTCGATTCTTGCGACTGTATTGTGGTCTCGTACGCGGACAATCTTGAATCCTTGCTCTTGAAGATAGATTTCAGATTTTTTAACACGCTCCAGTCGTTCGCTGGTCAATACATCATTGTATTCAAACCTTGATAAAATATGACAGGTTGCTGGCTTGTTCCAAGTAGGAACCTGATAGTCTCTTGATGCTTTTCTGACATCGGGCTTGTAAAACTCCGCTTCCTGCAAAGGGCTTCGAACATTGAATGCGTCTCTGGCCTTTAACCCTGGGCGGTAATCAAAAGCATCATCCATGATCATTCCATCAACAACCCAATTAAATCCCAGATTCTCTTTAATTGCCGACAATTCTTGGTAGAGCAGACGTTTACTGTAAAACCAGCTTGAAGGTTGGTTTCTTCTGATTTCCTCAATACTCAATTCATCCAAAAAAACACCTTGAGTGCGGGCACCGATTTTTTTTGAATTCTCCATCGCGTCGAGATATTCTTTTTTCATGATTAATTCTGAATCCGCTACGACAGAAAGAACGTTCTCTTCTCCTAAAACATCTAGTGCCGCCGCTAGAACTAAAGAACTGTCCACACCGCCTGAAAAAGCGATCACGACCTTCTCCATCGAGGCCAAAACAGCTTTTAATTTTTCTACCTTTTCTATGTATTCCATTTGTAAAACTTCCTTTTTTTAGGATTGATCCGTTTGGAAATCAGCTATAAAAGACTCTCTCATCTACTCTTGAAAAAGCAGACGAGAAAGTGGTATAGATGTACAAAAGCTCCTCTTTAAGATTACTCAGCGTTTAAAATTTCAAAAATCCTTTTACGAACATCGCTGCTAAAGCGGCTCCGACAAAAGGCGCAGTACCGGGTACGATCAAGCCATATTGCCAGTCATTGTTTGCTTTGTTTTTGATTGGCAGCAGTTGGAAGGCCATTCGCGGACCTAAGTCACGGGCCTGGTTCATGGCGAATCCTGTCGTACCGCCTAATCCCATACCGATTGCCCAAACCAGCAAACCAACACCGATCGGCAGCATAGATTCTGCATTATGTGCGATGGCAAGGATCGTTGTTAAGAAAATAAACGTAGCGACTGTTTCCACAAAATAGTTTCTAGGCAAGTTCCGTAAATTAGGGTTCGTTGAGAAAATATTGCGAATAGCGATTGGATCAACTTGTCCCTCAGAAGCCTTGAAATGATCTGCATACATAATATAAATAATAATAGCACCGACAAGTCCGCCTAGCATTTCAGCGATCACATAGGGAACAAAATAGCTCCATGGGATCATCCCTAAGATTGCTTGTGCTAGCGCCATTGCTGGGTTGATACACACACCACCAAAAATAAATAAGACCACAGTGATCCCGAATGCCCATGTAGTAATGGCAAACAAATGACCCGAGCCTGCGTATTTCGTTTTCTTTAAAACATCGTCGCAATGGACGCCTAGACCAAACATAATCATTAATGCGGTCCCCATGAATTCTGACAATAAGTGATGTAACATAAATATGCTCCTTTTTAACTATATTTTTCTAATTTTTTGTATACTTCATAGATCGATAAATTATTTTCTTTAGCGATTCGTTGACAGTCTTGGAATTCCAGCGTGTTCTTTTCAATGTCTTCGTAACGATTTTGCTTCACCTGGATTTCTCCATACGGTGTCTGCTTCGTAACGAACTGTCGCGCCATCACTGTTCGAGCCATCTGGGTATACCGCACCCCGATCGTTGCTGTTTGTTTGAACAAAAGCTTCGTAAAAAATTCTTTTTGCTCTGGTGTACAGAGGACCGTCAGTAGAATCCCACACCGGTTTTTCTTCATCTGGATCGGCGTATAAAAAACATCAAGCACGCCTTGATCCAATAAGAGAGCCATCACAAACCCTAATTGCTCTGGCGTTTGATCGTCAATATTCGCCTCGATCTTTAAAATTTGATCTTGCGTCTGATGATTTTCCCGTTTACTTGGCTCGACAGCCATCAACGAACCTCGCAGCGCATTGAATTTCCCTGTTTCTCGTTTGCCGAACCCATACCCCACTTTCTCAATTTGCTGAACACCGTTGAGAACAAATGAAGGGTGAATTTCCTTGAAAATGGCGATCCCGGTGGGTGTGACGAGTTCTGTCCGCACGTCAGTATCTTGATGGATGATCAAGTTGGTTCCTTTTCTTAATTGCATCACTGCCGGTACAGGAACAGGCATGACCCCATGGGCGACGGTGATGGTGCCAGAGCCCTCTGTTATCGGCGAGGAATAAACGTGCGCAATTTGCAATTGTTCCCATAGAATAAAGAAACTTACGACATCGATGATTGAATCGATCGCCCCTACTTCATGAAAATGGATTTCTTCGATTGGTTTGTTGTGTACAGCGGCCTCTGCCTTGGCAATGTCGTTGAAGACCTGTCGGCTATGTTGCTTGACCTGTTGAGAGAGGGCACTCTGATCAATCAGCGCTAAGATGTCCCGTAGATTTCGAGCCTCTGAATGGCTATGCGTATGGGCATGACTATGTTCGTGGGCCTGCTCATGGGCAGGGTGCACATGAGACGCGTGTGCATCGAAATCATGAGGGACACCGTTATCCTTGATTCCGTGGGCTAAATGAACATCAAAATCAGTTCCATAGATACTGTTTTTAGCGATCCTTTGAACATGGAGATGGTAATTCCCTACAGACAGCTTGGCTAATTCTTGTTCTAACGCCGCCACATCTCCGCCTAGATCGATCAAAAGTCCGTTTAGCATGTCTCCGCTAAGACCGGAGAATGGTTCTAAATATAGATTTTTCATTTTTTTCTCCTTAATTGATTGATCATGCTGGCTGAGTAGGCTGCACCGAATCCGTTATCGATGTTGACGACGCTGACACCAGAAGAACAGCTATTCAGCATCCCCAACAAGGCCGTCATTCCTTGAAAATTGCTTCCGTATCCGATACTTGTTGGAACTGCGATCACCGGCACATCGACCAAGCCTCCTACTACACTGACCAATGCGCCTTCCATTCCAGCGATCACGATCACGACAGATGCCTGTTGAATTTCTTCTAAACGAGCAAACAGCCGGTGGATTCCAGCGACGCCCACATCATAGATCCGCTTCACTTGGTTGCCGAAGGTTTCTGCTGTCACGGCTGCTTCTTCAGCAACAGGAACATCGGATGTCCCCGCAGTAACGATCGCAATATACGTTTCAGAGTCTGGCTGCACAGGCTGAAGGACAAAGCACCGGGCCAGCTCAAAATAGCTTCCATCCGGGAACGTGTCCTGCAACGCACGCCCCTTTTCCGAAGATATCCGCGTCGCAAGAATCGGCTTTTGTTCTTCTTTAAGAACAGTCACTATTCCGATGATCTGTTCAAGGTTCTTTCCTTCGCCGTAAATGATCTCAGGAAAACCATTTCTTTCTTTTCGTTGCGTGTCGATCTTGGCATAGCCTAATTCATTAAAGCCCGTCAGTTTTTCAGCAGCTTCCTCAACGGACAGTTTTCCTAGCTGTACGTTTCTAAGCAATTCTTTCTTGTCCATCGTGTTCATCCCTCCAAACGACTTCTATTGAACGATCACAGATAAGCCATCTCGGATGACTGTGACTTTTGCCTCATTGCCTTCAATTTCAAACGCCTTTTCCATCGCTTCATCAATGGTCTGTGCACTATCCATATGCATAGTCGTGATCAATGTCGGATCAACTTTATCAGAAACGTAGATCACATGATGGTGAACCAAGATTCTTGCTAAGATTTGCGATGTCCACTGATCTGGGACCGTTTCTAAGCGCGGTGTATGGATTGCTTGATCCAAGAATTCTTTTGGATCACTGACATCTGCTAAATTATGGTAAAACCCTTCGCCGCCGTGACCGTCTCCTGATGCAGCGACCATAATAATGACGCCGCCTTCTTTATTTGTTGCCTCGGCTGCGGTCATTCCTTTCACTGCTTGGTAAATGTTTTGGTCAAGAGGAAAGCCCCCGTTTGTTGAAATCGCAATGTCACTTGGGATTTTTTGCACACTGGCTAATTCACGAACAAACTCACAGCCGACTTTATGTGCGTCCTCCATATCTCCCGCAAAGGAGCCGATGATCTTTTTTTCTCCATCAAGAACCACATTCACGATGAACGCTAAGTTGGCTGTGCGAGCCGCATATACCATATCCTTATGAATCGGATTGTGATTCAAATTTCCTGTTCTCGCTTTTTGAGAGTCGATAAATTCGCCAGAGTGGTTAGCCATGATGGTTCTATAAGAAGCAACCCCCGGTAAAACTGCCTTTCGTCCGCCAGAAAAGCCTGCGAAGAAGTGGGATTCAATGAACCCTTCGGCAATCAGAAGGTCCGCTTCTGCCGCGATGCGATTGATAATGCAGTCGCCGCCGGAGGGCAGTTGACCGATTTTTTTTATCGAAGAATCATCTGTTGAGACGTGCATGACGATTTCTTCATTATCAACAATTTCCTGACCGTATTTATTGATAAGCTCTTCCCGTGTGGATGGCCGGTGGAACCCTGTCGCAACCAAAATACGGATGCGAGCGTCTGGGGCTGTGCTTCGGATACGGCGTAACAGAATAGGTGTGATAATATGTGAAGGAACGGGTCTTGTGTGGTCAGAACTGATGATGACGATGTCCTTCTTGCCTTTCGCCAATTCTTCTAATGAACGGCTTCCGATCGGATCGTCCAATGATTTTTCTACGGTCTCTTTTTCTGAAAGAGCCGCTTGGAAATTCTCTGCTTTTGACTCCAATAGACCTGCAAAATTCTTTTCAGGGATTTTTGCTGTGATCAATTGTTTGTCGTATGGTAATTTAACGTCTACCATCGTGTGTCATCTCCTATTTTTTACTTACGGACGTTAGTATACTGAAATGAAATTTCAGAGATAGCGCAATTGATAGTAATATTTGTTAACGTGTTTTTTTCGATCACGTAGATAATATGTAACAGGAAATCAAATCAAAAAAAGAAAAAGGAGTTTTTTTGGTGGAGGCAGATTATTTAGTTTCTTTCTTAGAAGAGAAGCAAACGACCATTATCAAAAAGAGAAGACATACCTATTTGTCTTATCACGGATTAGAGGAGGCCTATACGTATGTCCTAAAGGATGGGATCGTCAAAACGAGTATCATTCTTAAAGACGGGCGAGAATTTAATCTATCGTATATTGTTGCTCCAGACATTATTTCTCTATTAAAGGATGAGGTATCGAACTATACTTCAGCCCCCTTTAACGTCCGGATCGAATCGGAGGAAGCGAGTTTCTATCGTATTCCGAGAGCGAGCTTTTGGGAATATGTCAAACACAACCAGCAATTGCAGGACTATGTTCGAGATTATTATCGAAAAAAATTATCCGAAAACATACAAGCCCTGCAAAACATGACGATGAATGGGAAAAAAGGAGCAGTCTGCGCCTTTATCAATAAACTCGTCACCCTTTTTGGCATCAAGCAAGCGTCGGGAATCTTGATCGATTTTCCTATAACAAATGAAGACATCGCTGGGTTCTGCGGCATCTCGACGCGAAACAGCGTGAATCGAATCATCCACGACCTTAAACAAGAAAAAGTGATCGAGATCCAGCATCAAAAAATCGTCGTTCTTGATCTGGACTATCTTGCTGATTACACCACACAATGACAAAAAAATGATTTTTTCCTTATTATGAAAAAGGAGTCTTACCCTATGCACATCCCTGAAAATTATCTTAGTCCTGAAACCTGCGGCGTCATGCTGGCCACAGCTGCACCGTTTTGGTATCTCTCTATACGAAAGGTCGAAGCGCAAGTCTCACTGCACAAGGAAACGATCCCTATGCTGGGTCTTTCCTCCTCTCTTTCTTTTCTGATCATGATGTTTAATCTTCCGGTACCGGGGGGAACAACGGCTCATGCAGTCGGAGGTGTTCTTCTTGCTATCTTGATGGGTCCTTGGGCTGCTTGTCTTTCTGTCTCGGCAGCACTGCTCTTGCAGGCACTGCTTTTCGGCGATGGCGGGATTCTCGCCTTCGGAGCGAACTGTTTTACGATGGCTATCGTTATGCCTTTTGTTGGATACGGCGTCTATCAATTAGTTAAAAAGCATTGGCCTAAAATAGGCGCCTTTCTGGCTGCGTATCTAGGTGTAAATGCCGCAGCGTTTACGACAGCGGTCTTACTAGGCATACAGCCTGTACTTTTCCATGATGCTGCCAATCATCCCCTTTACAATCCGTACCCGTTAGCCATCACTATTCCCGCGATGATGAGCACGCATCTGCTGATCATTGGTTTTGTTGAAGGGTTCTTCACATTAGGTGTGCTGAAATTTGTCAAACGAACAAACGAACCTGCGCTATTGTCGGCACCCGTCGAAGGAACAAATACACAACGGTTGAAGTATGTTCTGATCGCCTTTCTTTTACTTTCTCCGCTTGGCTTATTAGCCAGTGGGACTGCTTTTGGCGAATGGGATCTGCAGGAGCTGCTCCAAACCTTGCGAGACTACCATTTACCCGCCAACAAGCCGCAAGGAATGGTGAAAGGCTGGAGCTTCCATTCTTTATTTACGGACTATACGATCCCAGGATTGCCTGTAGGAATTGGGTATATTCTCTGCGGCGTCACCGCCATTTTGGTCTTTCTTTTGATTTATCGTGTTCTTTTTGAAAGAAGGAACAAGCATGCCTGATTGGTTGACGTCGCAAAATGAGGACGCGTTGCTGCTTGATAAAAAAAATTCCTTTCTGATGAAAAATCAGAAAGGGCTTCTTTTTATCCTTGAGAAATTTGATCATGGATCAGAAAGAAGCGCGGCGTCAGCGATCCATCCTTCGCTTCGCTTTCTTTCAACGCTTGCTTTGCTGCTGATCGTGAGTCTGTCACAAAAAATGTTGGTGCTGTGGATCTGCGGGTTGTACATTTTTAGTGGGCTGCTTTTCTTTTCTCAAAAGGACCTCAAGAAAATTTTAGGAAAAAGCGTGCTCTTGTCAGCAATGCCTTTTCTCATCTACTTGCCTAGTCTCCTCCTGCATCAAGGGACGTTTCTTTTCCTGATACGTGTGCCGCTGATCGCCTGCTTGATCAGCCAGTATACGGAGACGGCTACGACTTACGAGCTGCTTTCTTTGTTAAAGCGCTGGCACTTGCCGAACATCGTCTTATTTCAATTGGATATTACGATCAAATACATTTATATTTTGGCGAAGGTAATGGTTCATATGATGAAAGGAATCAGTGCGCGTCATGTAGGCAATCAACAGGTGAAACTGTATCTAGGGACCAACGTGATCGCTTTGATCTATTTACGTTCGCTTGATTATGGAAAAAAGCTCCAGCAAGCGATGGAAGCACGCGGATTCAATGGAACGTATCCCACGCATAAACTAGCTTTGAAGAAAATCGACTACGTTTATATTTTGACGCAGGTCACACTTTTATTCGTTCTTTTTTTCATTGGGAAGGTGTAATGATGTTTGAATTAGAAGATGTTTGCTTTAGTTATCCTGAGACACAGCGGGAGGTATTCGCCCCTTATTCAACCACGATCCCTCAAGGGGCCTATCTTTTATTGATGGGGGACAACGGCAGCGGAAAATCGACACTGCTGAATCTTTTAGCCGGCTTCCAGCAGCCGTCTGCGGGAAAGATTTTGTTTAAAGGCGAGGATATGCGCCAATGGCAAAAGAAGAAAAAAGCTTTTTACCGGTACTTTGGCATTCTTTTTCAGGAAGTTGATCATCAATTATTCAACAATTCTGTGTATGATGAGATTGCTTTTGGGCCTAGACAGCTAGGGTTATCCGAGGAAGAAGTGCGTCGGCGGGTGGAGGATTGTCTTGCCTTGCTGTCGATTGCGCCCCTTCGCCAACGAGTTCCTTATCAACTGTCTGGCGGTGAGAAGAAAAAAGTCGCCTTCGCCAGTATTTTAGCCATGAATCCTGAAACATTTTTATTGGACGAACCCTTCAACGGATTGACGAAGGATTCGGAAAAATTATTCAAAGAGATCTTGCGGAAGCTCCACGACTTGGGAAAAACCATTTTGATCGCTTCCCATGATTACCGTAGCTTTCAAGACGAACCCGTCGATGTCTTGCTTTTCACGGAAAAAATCACTCCCTATAAAAAAGAAGACATTCAAAAGGATCAAAATTTGATTGCTCGTTTAGCTAGTTATTAATCGTTTATCCGTTATACCGCTTAGACGACGAGTCCACTTATTAGGAGATGCTTCAAATGACAGCGTTAGAAAAAGAACAACGGTTGATTCAACAATTAAAAGAAACCAACAAACTTGCTATTGCCTATTCTGGAGGTGTCGCTAGTTCCTACCTCCTCCATACCTCACTAAACGTGTTAGGTCCCCGCAACATCTTAGCGATCGTCATGAATTCTGAATTGATCTCTGATGAAGAATTTAATGAGGCGTTAGATTTGGCTGAAGCGATGGGCGCAAATGTTTTAGGTCTTGAAATGAGCGAGCTTTCTCAGCCTAAAATCGCCACAAATACTTCTGTCAGTTTGTATTACAGCAAAAAGATGCTCTATCAAACGATCCATGCCGCAGCCGTCGAAGAAGGATTTCCGGTCCTTGCGGATGGAATGATCATGGACAACAAAGAAGATTTCCAACTTGGGTTAAAGGCCCGAGATGAGGAAGGCATCATCAGCTTTTTGCAAGAAGCTGATTTGTACGAAGAAGATGTCCGGCAATTAGCGAAGGAAGCCGGCCTTTCCAATTGGAACAGAAATAGTCTCTGGAGCTTGGCGAACCGTTTTCCTCGAGGAAAAAAATTGACCCTTAGCGATATCGAAAAGGTTTTTGAAGGAGAAAAATATTTACGTGAGATCGGCTTTCCCATCGTTCGCCTGCACAGTGAGAACGAGGAAGCACGGATCGAAGTCCCCGAACAGCACTTGCTGCCCTTAGTTGAAAAGAAAGAAGCAATCATTGCCCACATCAAACAGCTAGGCTTTAGTCATGTGTCGATCGACCTTGAAGGGTTTCATTACGAACGGGAATCAAAAAAACGCACGATCCAGAGAAAAACAATCTCTTAATTCAAAAACAGTGCATCAGAAGCAGCTTCTGACGCACTGTTTTTTAATTTGGGGGGATTTACATCGTTAAGTGCAGGTTCAATTGTTTTAGTTCAGCGATTTGCTGAGCAACTTCTGTATAGCTAGAGGGATAACGGTCGACTACCTGACTGATAAACAAATCCCGTGTGTGATTGAATGCCGCTAAAAACCCCTCCATCGCTGTATTGGTTTCCCCTAAAGATTCTTTTCTCAACATCAACGCATTTTGATACGCGTCATTTAGAAAAACCAGTACGGCCTCCTTTTCAAAGCGCACTTGATACGCTGAATCCAAGCGTTCAATCATTGTCGTTGTCCAATTGTTCATACGAAACTCTCCCTTTAATCAAAATCTGTTTACTAATCGTACTGCTTACTCTATTGATTATAAGGATTTTCAAAATGGACGATAGCCATTATCTTATTAAAGAAAGATAGTAACATTTAGGTGTAGTATCTATGGACGCTTTTTTCTGGCGGTTCAAGAGACAAAATAAAAAGATGCGCCGAAAAATCGGCACATCTTATTTTACTAATTCTTTGTACTCGCTGTAGCCTGCTGCTTCCATCTCATCGACAGGGATAAAACGTAACGCTGCGGAGTTGATGCAATAGCGCAGACCGCCTTGATCCTGCGGGCCATCATTGAACACATGACCAAGATGAGAATCGGCTTCTTTGCTGCGTACTTCTACCCGATGCATCCCGTGAGAAAAATCGGCTTTCTCAGCAACTCCACGCTTTTCAATCGGACGGCTAAAGGCTGGCCAGCCACAACCGGCATCGTATTTGTCACTTGAAGAAAACAACGGTTCACCGCTAACGACATCGACGTAGATGCCCTTTTTGTAGAAATCGTCGTACGTTCCAGAGAATGGACGTTCTGTCGCATTTTCCTGAGTCACTGCATATTCCATTGGTGAGAGTTTCTTTTTCAATTCTTCTTGTTCCATCATTCTGCCCCCTTTGTTACTGCCTATCATACGCCGGAAAAAAGAAAGACACGAAGGATTTGCTCATGTTTTTGAGGAATCAATCATCAAAGGCCTTCAGCATTTGATTTACCGCCCCTACTGGAAATCCAACGATGCTGTAATAGTCGCCTTCGATTTGTTCAACGAAGACACCTGCGCCATTTTGGATACCATAGGCGCCGGCTTTGTCTTTGTAATCGTCGCTGTCCAGGTAGCGATTGATCTCTTCATCCGTCAATGAGTAAAAGGTCACTTTTGCAGAGGTCAATTTTTCTGCTGTTTGTTCTTTTTGACGGATCACTACCGATGTATACACCAAGTGACTGCCGCCACTCATACGTTTCAGCATACCAAAGGCTTCTTCACGACTCTTGGGTTTTCCTAGGATTTGTTCGCCCAACACGACGACAGTGTCACTGGCGATCACCAATGCTTCTGGCTGCTTCTCTGCAACTACCGCGGCTTTCTGGCGTGCCATCTCCATCACGTAATCCGTTGGTGTATAACGATCCTTGACGTCTTCATCAATGTCCGCTGGTTGTATATCAAATGCTGGCAGCAGCCAGCCTAATAACTCTTTTCTCCGTGGAGACTGTGAGGCTAAGATAACGGTCATGTATTCGTACTCCTATTTTCTAGTGTGGGTCTTGGATTCGTTTGAACATATGCTCCATGTCGCTGTTACTGAAATGAATCAGAACGGGACGGCCATGAGGGCAATTAAAGGGATTCTCGCATTGTGCCAAATCAGACAACAAGACACGTGCCTGCGCCTCATTCAAATGATGGTTGGCTTTGATGGATCGTTTACAGCTCATCATGATCGCCGTCGCTTCACGGAATTTCTTGACGCTGACTGAACCAGTGATCAGCAGCATGTCGATCATCTCGCGGATAATGCTTTCTTCTTGCCCTGCTGGATACCAGGTCGGGTGGGCACGAACGATGAAGCTGTTCGGACCGAATTCTTCCAAATAAATCCCGACTTCCTGCAACAGCTCTGTCTTCTCTTTCAGCTTGATGGCGTCATTGTTTGGGTAATCCAACACAAAGGGCACCAGCAATTCTTGCAGATCGTCTGAAACATCACCGATTTTTTCCCGGAAGTATTCGTACTTGATTCGTTCTTGGGCCGCGTGCTGGTCGATGATGTACAGCCCGTCCTTACTTTGAGCAAATAAATACGTGCCATGCATTTGACCGAAATATTCCAGCATCGGAAAGCGTTCCTTTGGCTGTTCATGCTCCAGTTTGGTGATGGCCTGCTCGATCACCTTTTCCCCGGACTGGGTGCTTAGGTCGAACTCAGGATGGTCGGTATTCGCAGCTTCTTGATCGACGGTCTCCTCAATTGGCGCGGAAGCCTCGGCTAGCGGTTCGATTGTTTCTTCTACGATCGACAGCTTCTCCGCTTCTGTTTCCAGCGGGACCGTCATCGTTTTCTCGACGATCTCTTCGTTTAAGGGAATCGGCGTCTCAACGATTTCCGGCGCTTTCGGTTCTACATAGAAAATCCCCGTTTTGGGATCGTAATTCAAATCGCTTCTTTTCTTGGTCTGTTCCTCTAACGGCAAATCTAATTGCTCTGTTTGGAGCTTTTCGACCTTCTTCTTGAAGCTTGGGTTTTCACCAACATCTGGGATCAGGTTGATCTGACGAAGAGTTTCCGAGATCCCTTGACTGATGAGCGCCATCAATTCTTTTTCTTTAGAGAGACGAATTTCTTGTTTCGTCGGATGGACATTGACATCGATCAGCAAGGGGTCCATGGTGATTTCCAACACAGCGATTGGAAAACGGCCTACCATCAATTTCGATTGATAGCCTTGGATGATCGCCTTATTCAAGGCGTAGTTTTTGATATACCGGCCGTTGATGATAAGGGACAAATAATTCCGGCTTGCCCGCGTCACTTCAGGAAGTGAAATGTATCCGTTCAAGGTAAAGTCTAAGTCTTTGGCTTCGACCTTCAGCATTTTCTTCGCAGTCGCGACGCCATAGATCCCGGCAAGCGTCTGCTTCAGATCTCCGCTTCCGCTGGTGCTCAGCATTTTGTGCCCATCGTGAACCAACCGAAACGCGATCTGAGGATGACTCAGCGCCATCCGGTTGACGATATCACCAATGTTGGACAGTTCCGTTTGGAGGGATTTGACATATTTCAGCCGTGCAGGCGTGTTGAAAAACAAGTTCTCCACAGTGATTTTTGTCCCTGTCCGCAACGCGGTCGGGCGATGCTCTTCAATCTTGCCGCCCTTCAAGAAAAGGTACGAACCTTGCGCTTCATCGGCGGTCGCTGTCTCCAAGGTCATCTCAGAAACAGAGGCGATCGACGGCAACGCTTCTCCGCGAAACCCCAATGTCCGAATGCGGAACAAGTCATCGCGATTGTGGATCTTGCTGGTGGCATGGCGTTTAAAGGCATTCTCCACGTCGTCTCCGCTGATGCCTTCGCCATTGTCGACGATTTGAATTTTTTTCAATCCCGCTTCTTCGATCAAAATATCGATTTGGGTCGCCCCCGCATCGATCGCATTTTCTACCAATTCTTTCACGACCGAGGCCGGACGTTCCACGACTTCTCCGGCAGCGATCTGATTGGCTAAACGTTCAGATAATTCTTGGATCTTGCCCATCAAAGGCCTCCTCCTAAATCCGTTTTTGCAACTCGTATAGGAAGTTTAATGCTTCCATCGGGTTCATTTCAAGCAAATTGGCTTTCTTGAGGCTGTCCACCACACCCAATTCGGCAGTGGATACTTCATTGAATAACGACAACTGCTCATTTTCTTCGATCACTTCAGGCTGCTTTTGTATCAGCGCGTCTGCTTCTAACGCAGAGAGGATCGTCGCTGCTCGTGACAATAATTCGGTGGGCATTCCGGCGATCTTCGCTACATGAATCCCATAGCTCTTATCGGCAGGACCATCCATCAATTTGTGCAAGAAGACGACCTCGCCATTTTGTTCAACAGCACCTACGTGGACATTTTTTAGTTGCGGCAAAGACTCTTCTAAAACGGTCAACTCATGGTAATGGGTCGAGAAGAGCGTTTTGGCCTTCACATTTTTATGGATGTACTCTATGATGGCTTGCGCTAAGGCCATGCCATCATATGTCGCCGTCCCTCGACCAAGCTCATCAAATAGGATCAAGCTGTTTGGTGTCGCATGGCGCAGCGCCTGATTGGCCTCCATCATTTCCACCATGAAGGTCGATTGTCCGGCGATCAAGTCATCGCTGGCTCCGATCCGAGTAAAGATCTGATCGAAAATCGGCAACTCCGCACTTTCTGCTGGAACAAAACAGCCCATTTGCGCCATGATCACCGTCAATGCCAACTGACGCATATACGTACTTTTACCAGACATATTCGGTCCAGTGATCAGCAGCAGCATCTCATCTGGGCTCATGTGGACACTGTTCGGGATGTATTCTTGGTGCCCAAGAACCTTCTCCACAACGGGATGACGGCCTTCTTTGATTTGTAAATTGTGGGTCCCAACTTCCATCGCTGGCTGCACGTATTGATACCGTTCGCTGACTGTCGCAAAGCTTTGCAGCACATCTGTCGCACTCAAGCTTTTTGCCAGCTTTTGCAGATGCGTGATAGCTTTTTTCACTTCGTTTCGGACTTCTAAGAAGAGATTGTATTCTAGCGCCACGGATTTTTCTTCCGCTTCTAAAATCAACGTCTCTAATTTTTTCAATTCCGGTGTGATGAAGCGTTCGGCGTTGGCTAAGGTTTGCTTCCGCTCGTATTTGCCTTCTTCTAAGTTGGCAAGGTTCGACTTCGTGATTTCGATATAGTAGCCAAACACGCGGTTGTAGCCGACCTTCAAGGTTTTGATCCCTGTTGCTTCACGTTCGCGGGCTTCTAATTCGGCCAGCCAAGTCTTGCCGTTTTTCATGGCTTCCCGGTAGTGATCCAGTTGCTCATTGTAGCCGTCTTTGATGACATTGCCTTCCGTGATCTGCAACGGGGCTTCCTCATTGATGGCTTTTTCGATCAACGCCACCAAATCGTCCATCGGTTCCATATCAACCAATAAATCATTCCACTCGCCTTGGTTGATCCCGGTCAATAATTGACGGATCTGAGGGACCTGCATCAAGGAAGTCTTCAATTGGATCAAATCCCGTCCGTTGACGTTGCCAAACGCCACACGCCCAGCAAGTCGCTCCAGATCATAGACTTTCGTTAACGTCTCATTCAGATCCATCCGTTCAAAATACGCATTTAATAACGAAGAAACCATCGCTTGACGGGCATTGATCTGACGTTTTTGGATCAGCGGACGATCGATCCATTGCTTCAGGAGACGGCCGCCCATCGCGGTTTTTGTTTCATCTAACAGCCACAAAAGCGTGCCCTGTTTTTTCCCTGTCCGAATCGAACGGGTCAATTCCAAGTTGGTCTTAGAGAAGTAATCCAGCTTCAAGAAATGCTCCGGCTGGTATTCCTCCGCTTTTTGGATATGTCCTAAGCTGCGTTTTTGAGTAACAGACAAGTAGGTCAACAATTTGCCCGTTGCTTCTTTCTCCAAAGCATCTGTGATCTCTGCGGTCAGAAAGCTGAACTCTGCATTGTCCTTGATCGTTTCTTGCGTAGAGAAAACCAAGCCCAGACGTTCCGCCAGATTTTTCTGCAGGCCTTCTGGAATCACACTGCCAAGAACGATCTCTTTCGTTTGCAAAGCGGTCGCTTCGTTCATTACGGCTTCCTCGTCATGAAGCAGGGCTGTTTTTAGTTCTCCGGTGGAAAGATCGACGTACGCAAAACCGAATTTGTCTTTTACCTGCGTAACAGCCGTCAAGAAGTTGTTGGCCTTGGCTTCGATCCCTTTGCCTTCCATCAGCGTCCCCGGTGTGATCAATTGGACAACTTCCCGTTTCACCATTCCTTTGGCTTGTTTGGGGTCCTCCATTTGCTCACAAATAGCAACCTTGTAGCCTTTTTCCACTAGAGTATCGATATAGCCCTGTGCAGAATGATGCGGCACGCCGCACATGGGGATCGGGTCCTCCGCATTTCGGTTGCGGCTTGTCAGGGTCAATTCTAGGAGCTGCGAGACTTTGATCGCGTCCTCATTGAAGAGTTCGTAAAAGTCTCCGAGACGATAGAATAAAAAAGCATCTTTATATTGTTCTTTGATCGCCAAGTATTGTTCCATCATTGGCGTATTTTTCGTTTTTTGAGGCATTAGATCTCTCCTCCTTTTGTGGATTCTTCCTCTTCCAATGCGGCATTGACCTCTTTTTGGATCATCGTCGTCAAATGCTGCAACAGGTCATTGGCTTCATAGAGCTGCTCACGGTAAGCAACCACTAACGGGTGTTCGTCGAAGGCTTTGGTCAGACGATCTGCTTCCTTCAACGCCTCGCGTTCTGCTTCTGGTTTGCCATAATGAGCGAACTGGACCGCGTCTTTTTGCGCGGCCTTGATGCCTTCTTCTAATTCTTGAAGTGTGTCGTTTTCCGCTACTCGTTTTTGGAGCTCTTGGTAATGGACGATCACTTCGTTTTCACCTAATAAGGCAGTTAAATGAGATAAAGCCGCTTCGACGGCGGCTTCATTTGCTAGATTCATACGATCCCTCTGCTTCTATTCTCTAAATGGACGATCGTCATTGATCACGATCGTTTCGATTTTTTGTCCGTGACCGTTTTTATCAATATCGATCACACAGGCGGATAATAATCCGCGCCCTTCTTCCACTACCTCAAATCGGCGAGGCAAAGCCGTCATGAATTTCTCGATGATGGGCTCTTTTCTCATTCCTAAAATACCGTCATAAGGTCCAGTCATCCCAACATCCGTCAGATACGCGGTCCCCTTTGGTAAAATTCGTGCGTCATTGGTTTGAACATGCGTATGGGTCCCTACGACAGCCGACACGCGGCCATCTAAAAACCAGCCCATCGCCTGTTTTTCACTCGTTGTTTCCCCATGGAAATCTACAAAGATATAGGGCGTACGTTTTTGCGCTTCCGCGATCAGCTGGTCACCGATCCGGAAAGGGTCATCGATATCTGTCATAAATGCGCGACCCTGCAAATTGACGATCGCCAACTCCAAATCGTTCACTTTGACATACAAGTGCCCTCTGCCAGGTGCTCCTGCTGGAAAATTCGCTGGCCGAATCATTTTTTTCGCTTCTGGAATAAAATCAAAAATCGCTTTGTTGTCCCACGTATGATTCCCCATCGTAACAACATCAACACCGTCTTGCAAAAACTTTTTGTAGATTTTTCCCGTGATCCCGCGACCGGCTGCCGCGTTCTCACCGTTGACGATCGTCAACTGTGGATGGTATTTCTTCTTTAATCGTGGTAAATAATCACTCAGCATTTGTCGACCTAACGACCCTACAACATCCCCAATGAATAATAAGCGCACTTTTTTTCCCCTTCTCTAGTTAAGCATCTTGTCTTATTATAGTTGTTTTTGCTTAAAAATAAAAGATTCCTCGACAATCGTTTGCTTCGTCAAAGAAACCTGCCCGAAGGAATCAGACGCTTCTTCTTTTGACCCGCACGATCTGACCCTTTTTTTCGCAGCACCATTGGCGGAGAAGTCCGCAGTCGTTCTAGTTATGAAAAAAGATGCGCCTGATTTATCAGGCACATCCTACTGTTTATACGACTTCCCCATTGCTGTTTTTATCCCAATGAGCCTTTTTCGCTTGTTTCTCTCGATAGCTCTGAACATGTTCCCAGGTTTCAGGGTCTTGCTGATAGGTCTCAAAATCCATATCATCGATCAGCCACTTTTTCTGGTCTTCATCGTAAACGAAAGAAGTAATGGCATTTTGTTTGTCAGAGATCAAGGCTTCATCGATCCCTATTTCTTTGATCAACTTCATAGACCGCTTGATGTCTACGTACAAGTCTAACTGCACTTTGGTTTGCGCAGTATTTACCGAGATCGAGTCACAATCGATTTTGATCGTTTGGAATTCTTGATCAAAGCTTTCCATGTAGGGCTTCAACTGGTTGAAGCCCTTTTGCAGTTCTTCCTTGTAGTTCTTCGAAGCCGCCAGCTTAGACACGTTCAGCCCACTGCGGACTGCGTCATTAAAGGAGTTGAAATGATTGACTGCCGATGCCAGCAAATGTTTTTGAAACGCCTCATTTCCTTCATACAGACTCGTTTCCTTCACTGTGAATCGCTGATCCGCTGCTTGAAGATTCACTGTATCCTTCATGCTCTTTGACCCAAACTTCGGGTGAGCGATGTCATAGGTCAACGAATAACTTCCCGGTATCAACGGTCCAAACGTATACTTGTTCCACTTCTCTTCATACGCTCCTGAGAAGTCACTGGCTTGCAGTTTGGCCCGCAGCTCCGTTCCTTTAGGCAGCTCTATCATAAAAAAACGCGGGTTCGGATAAATTTGTGCCGGCTTAAAGATAGAAGCTCCCTCTTTGATCGTAAAATTTTCTTCTTTCTGTAAAAGTGCCACTACTTGCTTCTTTTTCATTTTCTTCATCTGCTTTTGATACATTGCCAATGCACGAGCTGAAATCTTTTTCTTGTTGGAATAACGAGGCATGTAGCGCTTCACTGCTGTCTGATCCTGTTCGATCAATGCAGTCGCGAGGTGATCTACCGTGTTCGCCTCATTATTTTTATAGCTAGAATAGCCGATAAATCCAGCCACTCCTACAACGAGTACTGCGACCATGACCAGTACTCTCGTTTTTCTAGTCATTGAGTCCGCCCCTGAAGATCTCCTTCATTGATTTGAAATAATAGTTGCGGCTCTCATTGGCAGAGTGGATCTCCCACTTGCCGTCTTTTTTCTCCAGCTTGACTTGATAGCCTTCGCCATTCATGTTCTCATCTGTATTGACCGGCGTCTCATTGATTTTCGCTGGCAATTCCTGCAGCAGGAACTTCTCCGCATCGCGTCGTACACTCGTGTAATCCGTATATTTGCCTTTATTTTCTTCCACAAATTTCTCTACGATCGCCTTTGTATCGACATCATCCAGTAAAACCATCTCGGGACGTACATAGATCACCGCGGATTCAGGGAAAAATTCTTTGAAATTATAGGTCACCTTGCCCTTTTCAGTGTTTGTTTTTTGAATCTGATCAATGACTTTTTCTAACTCTGCCGTTGACGGCTCATAATTAGAAAACACATCCTTCAACGCATTGATTCCTTCTTCTCTAAACGTCTTCCGCTCCTGCTCGATATCATTAGCTAATTCTAGCTTGCCCGCAGCTTTCTTGTTTTCTTCCGACACCTCGTCCGAACCATAGAAAACCTTGGTCACATATTGATCCGTCAATGCTTGAACTGCTTTAGATTCATCCTGATAGTCTTTTGTATTAAGGCTCAATTCCACCCCTTTATCTTTTCCATCCTCTGAAAAAGACGAAGGTTTGTAATGCAGGTCGTATTTCGCATCCTTTTTCACTTCAAAAACGAGTGGTTCCGTGAAACTCTTGTCCTCTGACAAGCTTTCGCTCCCCATTACTTTGAAATTGTTATTGGAATCATAGATACGTTCTGAAGAGACCTTCTTCCCCTCCTCGTCATAAAGAGCAAAATCACTAGAAGAAACTGCCAGCTCATCCTTCGATTTATTTTTAATTTTGATGTCCAATGCTAGGAAACCATTCGTATCATCAACCTTTTTCCCATCAGGAACGATGTAGCTTCCATTTTCAACACGCAATTCCACTTTCGATGTCTGTGCTTTCGCTTCTTTTTTTTCTTCCTTTTTCGCCTCGCCGCCTGAACACGCAGTCATCAATACAAGCATACTGCTCAGCACAACCAGCCCGCGGATACCCCTAAACTTTTTCATTGTTTTTCCTCCTCCTTTTTCTGTTTTTGTATCAATAAAAAAACATTTATCACTTATATGATAATCGAAAAATATCGCCACAGTCAACACGGTTAAAGAAATTAACAGGTTGTAAATAAATTTTAAAAAAAACAAATGCAAATAATAAAAGAAAATGTTCAAAACAGAATTCATACTATATATATCTATTTAATTTTTCCTTTTTCTTTTCATAATTTACCGACAAATAAAGGTCGCCGCATCCTTCTCCTATTCTTTGGCGATAGACCAATCCCAGTCAGAAGCAGAAGACAAAAAAAGGACCGGGAACATTTCCCGATCCTTACTTGCGATTCTTAATGAACCAATTCTAATTGGCGCAACGCTTTATAGATCCCGTCGCGGTCATTTGTATCTGTCACAAGGTTGGCTGCTTCCTTCACATGAGATGCGGCATTCCCCATCGCGACACCTGTTCCCGCTAAGTCCAGCATCTCGATATCGTTGTTGCCGTCGCCAAAGGTCACGATGTTTTCAGGTTTGATCCCTACTTTTTTAGCCAATGCTAAAATCGTTTGCGCCTTTGAGCCGGGGTTCGGAATGATATCGACACTGTTTTCGTGCCAGCGTACTAACCGAAATTCTGGAAACGCTGCTTCAAATTCCGCGTCCAGTGATTGATCATAAAATGCACAGCCTTGATACACTTCATGTTGAGAGAAATAATCTGCTTCGTACTCGGGCGCTTTTTGACCGAAAGATTCCATCGCATCCAGTACTTTAGGTTCGTCAAATCTTGTCACACGTGCAAATGAATCTAGTCCGAACAACGCGATGTCCACCTTGCGTTCACTCGCAAAATCGATCATCCGAGCCAATGCTTCGCGGTCCAGCGTATGCTTGTACACTTGCTCATGGTCTAAAAATCCAGCAGAACCATTGCAAATAATGTAGTTCGTACAGCCCAATTGATGAATCACACCGCCCGCCAGCAAACGCGAACGTCCCGTCGCGATAGTCACTAAATGCCCCGCCTCGCGCAATGCCTTCAGTGCCCCTACCGTGCTGTCCAAAGGTTCTCTTTGGCTGCTCAACAAGGTACCATCAATGTCTAGTGCGATTAATTTTCTTTCCAAGATTTATCTCTCCATTTATATGTATTTGTTGCCCTGTTAAGGACGAACTTCCGTTGAAAACACGCAACTGCACTATTTTCAACACTTTTATCTAACCTTCGCAACAGTCTGTCGTGCGACTGCCTGCCCTTATATTGTAGAGAAGTTTCAGAGAATTTGCAAAAAGTTCTCACGTACTTCCCATTCATAATTTTCACTGACTTTGAAAAAAAGTAATCGTTTTTCGTCAGTAGTCCACAATTAACACATTTTTTTCGAAAATGCAACTCCTGAACTTGACTTTGCTTCCTATTATCCTTTATACTGACCTTTGTGTAAAATAATGCAGCAGAAGAATAATAGCCCGTCCCCAGTTCGTTGCCAGTATTGGTTCAATTGCGTAACCGCGGCTGCGAAGGCGAAGATTGAAGAACGAACTACACGGATATGAATTTTTCAACGGATTATTTTACTCCAAAACAATTTATTGGAGGAATTTTTAATGTCACGTTATACAGGACCATCATGGAAACAATCTCGTCGTCTTGGTATCTCATTATCAGGAACAGGCAAAGAATTAGCACGTCGTCCATACGCTCCAGGTCAACACGGACCAAACAGCCGTGGAAAGAAATCTGAATACGGCTTGCAAATGTCAGAAAAACAAAAATTACGTTTCATCTACGGATTAAACGAACGTCAATTCCGTAACTTATTCGTACGCGCTAGCAAAATCAAAGAAGGTAAACACGGTGTTAACTTCATGATCTTACTAGAACGTCGTTTAGATAACGTGGTTTACCGTTTAGGTTTGGCTTCAACTCGTCGTCAAGCACGTCAATTAGTAAACCATGGTCACGTAACTGTCGATGGCAAACGTGTTGACATCGCTTCATACGAAGTAGAAGTTGGCCAAGTAATCGGTATCCGTGAAAAATCTAAAAACATGGTTACTGTGAAAGAAGCAGTTGAATCAGCTGTCGGTCGTCCAGCTTTCGTAAGCTTTGACGCTGAAAAATTAGAAGGTTCATTGTCTCGTTTACCAGAACGTGATGAAATCAACCCAGAAATCGACGAATCATTAGTCGTTGAATTCTACAACAAATTAATGTAAGACTTCTTACAGACACTCAAGAGTCTCGACTCTTGGGTGTTTTTTGTTTGCTCTAAAAAATCAAATTACCGCTCTTCCTCATTTCAATAAAAAAATCTTATGCATTAGTCTGGCCAACGCATAAGATCCACTCATTTATATTCCTAACCTATCGTCTGTCATTTCAAGAGCTACCGACTATATTCCTTAAGAGTCTTAGAAAATCAGCAACGCCTTCCAATGCTAAGTCCTAACCACATTCTTTAGTTAACCATGAATAGCAAAACCCTTAATTTTTTACATATTAAAAAGGAACTCAGCGAGTTCCTTTTAACTAAAGAATACATGCTTTGTACCTTGTGATGGGTCTTTTTCACTCAAATAATTATCTTCGACCAAAAACTGTTTGGATTCATACAGATAAGAATACTTATCTAACAAGTTATTGAAGGACTGTACTTGTTTGAAATTTGGATAAACGGTTTCGTAATCGATTGTATACTCAAAACCAGAATACGCAGCTCTAAGCGCACCAAACGAAACGGCCTCTTCCATTTTCACTGCAGCAATTTCATTATTTAGCGCATCTGCCTTTAATTGAACCCACAAAGGATTTTTAATTACAGGACCAATAGCGATCATTCGATTGACACGTTCCATTGGGAAACACGTTGACACATATTTCATCTCAAGACACAGCCCTAAAATAATTCCTAGTAAAACATCTTCACGTCGTGTCTCCAAACTTATCCCGTACATCAAACCCCGCGATTTTCCATTCTTAAACGGTGCACCCGAACCATTTAAATGAGGGATCAAAATCACTGGATCGTCCAAGGAAATTTCATTATTTAAATATCTCTCATACAATTTTTTGCTATCTTCTTCGAACTCTTTCTTTGAGATGGCAAAGAAATTCTGATACCATTCAAATGCATTTCCGCCAGTGGGCATCGAAGAAAAGAGCGTATAATATTCGGGGTTCGTAAAAATCCCATTAGACAGTGATTCTTTGAAAGATTTGTTGCCTAAGAATGGTTGATCGTCAATCAGCAAGAGTCCTTCTGTAGTCCCTGTAGAGTTTAAAAGATCTTTGGAATGCAAATCAATTCCCAATGCGCCAACCATATGGTCATGACCTGCGATTCGAACTGATATGGATTCGGATTTTAAGAACTCTATCTCACCATCTGTTGTATTGCCCACGACTTCTCCAGAACCAACAACAGTTGGAAACTCGATTAAATTTTCTAAATCATAGATGGAAAGAATTTCCTTCGACCAGGTTCTCTGCTCCAAATCGAAACACATGGTTCGACTGGCCATTGAAAATTCTGTCTTCAGTTGATTGGTCAAAAAAAATGAAAACAAATCTGGAACATTTAACCACATATATTTCTGATCCTTTGTAAACCGTAAATGTTCCACAAGCCATTTGATTTTTGGCAAACTATAATTCGTGTGGGCTGGCAAACCTGTTACTTCATAAATCCGTTGTTTTTGTTTCCCAGTTAAATTGCTTATATATTCGATCGCACGTTTGTCATACCAAGCAATTAATGGTGTGACCACTTGTCTATCCGAATTAATTAACACGCCTGCTTCACCAACACTGGAAATATTGATTGAATCAATATTTCCAGAATGTTCATCTACTATTTTTTTTAAGATTTCCAACAATCGATTCCAGATTACGTGTAAGTCGAATAATTCACCGTACTCATCTTCCTTTTTCGTCGTTGGAAAACTTTCCCGGAAAATAAGTTTAGCAGTAGCAATCTCAAAAAGTGAAACTTTCGAATTCGTTGTTCCGATATCAATTGTAACGGAAAGCTTATTAGCCATTCGTTGTCTCTCCTTTTGGAACATCAACATCTTCAAGAAGATGCGTTTGCTTGTACGTAACTTTGTACACCCAGAATACAACAATGCCGATTACAGGAATTAAGATCAATGCTAAAACATTACCACTGAAGATTTGCAAAATCCAGTATCTAAGCGGGTTCCCTCCATCCAAGAAACTTGAAACCAAACCACTTGATCCTTCTGGAAAACTGAAGTTTACATCTTTTGCCATCCCCGTGATAAAGGGTGCAATTGCTGAGGCAATATATAAATCGCCAATCATGATCGGAATAGCGATTAATACAGCTCTAAAGACATTTCCTTTAGTGGACAACACTACCATTGAAGCCATTACAGCTAAGTTTGCCAAATCGCCTAAGGGTAGTACAGTGTTTCCTGGTAATACAAACGCCAAAATTACTGCAATTGGTGTTAATAACAAAGCTGTGGAAATGATTGCTGGATTCCCAACTGCTACCGCAATATCTAAACCAATATATAGATCATCACGATCAGGGTACCGATTGTTCAAGAATTTTTTAATGGCTTCTGAAATTGGAAGCAACCCTTCCATTAAAATACGAACCATCCGAGGTAAAATGAACATCACCGCACCAATACTGATACCCATGGTCAAAATCCCTTTAAGATCATACCTTGCGGCGATCCCTAACAGAATCCCCAAGATTGTTCCTACCATCATCGGCTCGCCAAAAATACCAAAGCGTTTTTGAATGCTTACTGGATTGATGTCGATTTTTCTGATTCCTGGAATCATATCGATAATTTTATTTCCGATCAATCCAATCGGGAAGAAAGTAATCGCTGAGACCGTAGGAAAAGACATGCCTTCTAGACCAAAATACTCTTCCCCCATTGGAGCCGCCCAGTCCGCTACTTTCAAAACAATAATCGCGATTAAAGCTGAAGCTAAAATCCCCAACCAGAAACTGCCTGTGCTATAATAAACAAGTGTCCCTGCAAGTGCAAAATGCCAGTAATTCCACATGTCAACGTCAACTGTTTTTGTTTGGTTAATCGCCAACATAACAATGTTGATCAACATTGTCATTGGAATGACAAATGGTGCAATCGGTGAACCCCAAGTAATTGCTGATAAAGGCGGCCAACCTAAGTCAACTACTGGAAGGTTGATCCCCGTTTGCTCTACCATGGCTTGCGCTGCGGGGCCAACATTATTGGTTAAGATATCAAAAATTGCATAAATTCCGACAAATCCGATTCCGACAGTTAGAGAAGCTCTTAAGGCTTTAGCGGGTTTAATTTTGAATACGAGTGCCAAAATAAACAGCACTAACGGCAACATAACCGTCGGTCCGAAACCCAAAATGTATTGGACGACGTCATACATAGTTTGCGAAATATTAGTCATACTATTCTCCTTTTAACTGGTCGTAGATGGCATTCAATACTTTTTCTTCATTGATACCTGTGATTAATGGTAAGCCATTGATGACGGGTGTTTTTAATTCATAAGGAATTTTAGTCGTCGAAACAATCAAGTCCGCATCATCAGAATTTTGTTGAACAGATGCTACGTTTGTTTGCGAATAATTCACACCAGTCATATTCTTTTCTTTCAAAAATTCCATCACCTTTTCCGTTACCGCTGTTGATGTTGCAATCCCTGTCGCACATACAAATAATAAATTTTTAGCCATTTTCTATTCCTCCTATAGTCCGATTTCTTCTTTTGCGATTCGATAGATTTCTTCTTTTGTACCCTTTTTAATTCGTTCTAATAACTCTGCATCAGGCAAGATACCCATTAATTTCTTTAAGATATTTAGTTGTTTATTTGATTGTCCTAATGCTAATAAGAAGACGATCGATACGTCGATTTTCTCGTCATCCATACCGCCCATTACTTCCATTTTGATGGGATTTTTTAGTGTTGCAATCGTCACACGATTGTTGTTCACATATTTTGCATCCGTATGAGGAATCGCTACTCCGATCGGTTCCGTCGGCAAGCCGGTTGGAAAGCCTGCTTCACGCTTAATGACTTGTAAAGGATACTCTGCGACTACGTCTTGATCTTCTATCAATGGCTGCGCGATCCGATTGATCAATTCGGGAAAATCAGCGACTTCTAAATCGACGAAAATATTTTTTTGATTGGTTAATGATGTTTCATTTACTACTGACTCGCTCATTCCTAAACCTCCACACTGACTGCATTCATACTCAAAATTTTTGCATGAACCGTCTCAAAAACCGCATCTTCAGCATTTTGTAGCACCTTGATCAGATTAGCTTCACTGTTGTTTTCTTCATATGCCTGTCCAACACTCTTGATGTAGCTTTGACGTAAATCGCTGGCAATATTGATCTTCGCTACATTGAATTCGACCATGCGCTGAATGTGTTCATCTGGAATTCCTGAACCACCATGAATCACCAACGGAACAGGTGACACTTCATTGATTTCCTTCAATAGTTCAAAATCGATCCGTGGTTCATCCTCTAAACCATGAACATTTCCAACTGATATAGCTAACATGTCGCAGCCAGTACGTTCTACAAACTCTTTCACTTGGGTTGGGTCTGTTTTAGAATCGGCTTCACTGACGTGGTCATCTTCTTTTCCTAAAATCGCTCCTAGCTCTGCTTCTACTGGAATCCCATAACCTTTTGCAAAATCAACTGCCTTTTTCGTAAAAGCAATGTTCTCCTCAAAATCATATGATGCCCCATCAATCATCACCGATGTAAATCCAGCACGAGTCGCGCGCTTCACATCTTCGAATTTTTTCCCGTGATCCAGATGCAGTGCTACAGGTGTGTCCATGTTTTCCGCATAACGCGAAACCATATCAACAATGTACTCGTAGCCTGCTATAGAAATATTCGTTGGCGCCACTTGAATAAAAGTTGGTATTCCGCTCTCCTCAACCGCTTTCAAAATCCCGACTGTTGTTTCTAAATTTGTTGTGTTAAAAGCTCCTGCGATTACTTTTCTTTCTTTGATAATATCTAATAACGTATATCCATTTACTAATGGCATGTGCTACATTTCCTCCCTTTGAAGTACCGTTCCAAGGTAGTACTTGTTTGCTTTCAGCCATACATTCCCGAATTCTACTGGTAAACCTCCTTCTAAATAGACTAATTGTTCCAGATGCAGTACAGGTGAATCTGGGGCCACTTCTAACTCCTTGCCTCTCTTCTCACCTACTACTCTGGCAGCGTATCTACTCTCAGAGTAAGCAATTTTTTTACCACTGATCTCTTCCATCACTTTAAATAGACTTTCCTTATTAAAATCATGTTCTTGAACTCCCGGACACAAACGACTATTGATCCTGTTCTCGATCAGCATCACTTTTTCGCCTTCGACATACCGAATCCGTTTCATGTATAAATACTCTTCACCAACAGCAATATTCAACCTTGAAGCGATCTCTTTTGTTGCCTTACGAAATTCAGAAGTGATGACCCGTGTTTCATAAGCTAATTTTTGCCCCTCCAATGATTCAGCAAAAGATAGAAGACCCTTTCCTAAAGAATAAGAGATGTTGTCTTCGGTCACATAGGTTCCTTTTCCTTGAATCTGATAAAGCAGACCTTCTTCAACAAGCATATTCACTGCCTTTTTAACGGTACCCCGACTGATTTCTAGAGACTTCATAATCTGATTCTCTGACGGTATCTGTTCCCCCTTTCCCCATTCTTCAGAATAAATATTATTCCGCAAATAATCTGCCACTTGAAGATAAACTGGCTTTGAAACTTCCCTATTAATGATCATTTGATCACCTCCTGCATTCATTTGTACGACGAACCATTCCAATGTACAAGTGTAACTGTCTGTGTACAAGTTTGATCCAGCGTGTACAAGTAGGTACAAGTGAATTGTAATCGGTATCATAGAAAAAGTAAAGAAGAATTTTTAAAAATAAATCTTTTCTATTTCATTCTTCCAATAATCAACGTTAATTGAGAACATGTGTCACATGCCGTAAGAGTTAGACGGATCGCTATTTATGCCTTACTTATTAACCCCTTCTCGAATACGCTTAGAAATATTCTTTGCTATTATTTTTATTTATACTGGAGATTTTTTACACCCTCGTTCATCTATAAGGGAAATAAAGGAGCTTTTTCAATTTTTCCTTTGACAAGAATATATTGTCGCCTTAAAAGAATGAACTATTGCATCAACTGGTATTTGAAGTATCCAGCTCTTGGGTATTTTTTTTGCTCTAAAAAATAAAATTACCACTCTTCCTTATTTCAATAAAAAAATCTTATGCATTAGTCTGGCCAACGCATAAGATCCACTCATTTATATTCCTAACCTATCGTCTGTCATTTCAAGAGGTTTTCCTCTCAACAACCACAAACAATCAATAATCCAATTGCTTCAAACGCAACATAGCCTTTCCTTGACCAACATACGTGATCGTATACACTTGTGCGATGTCCTGCTTCAAGTTTTCAAATTCTGTATCGTCTTCAAATAAATTGAAGAACCGTAAGACGCTGCGGGAGAGAATCGTCCCTGAGCCGCCGGACCCCAACTCAAATCCTGCTTGGACATTTTCTGAGAGTTGACTTTGTTTAATATCCTTTACCAAATCGTACAGTTCGCCCGTGACAAAAAAGGCATCTTCTTGCTTCTTCACCTTCTGCTTCAACACGTCATAACTGGTTACATCCTCTAGTGTCTTTATCAAAATCGCCCCTTCCACTCTTAAGAAACCTCTGAATCCCTTCCTACAAACGGTAACGCAACTTATTTATAAATAAACAGATAGCGAAAATCCCTAAATCAACACCGAATGATTCCAAATGCATCTTGTACTCTCCTAATGCGTGGATAGCTAAACCTGGAGTCACGACGAGATTGATATCCTGCCCTGTGTGTTTAAAATAGACGACCCGTACGATCATTTGAACGAGATGCAACATCAAAATCAATACAAAGCCCATCGCCATAGAATCGAAAACGATTTTTCTCACTAGCTCGTCGTTCTCTTTGATCATTTCTTTTGCTATGAACACGATGGATGACAGAAGTGCGTACATACTTAATAATGCAAAAATCAGCAGCACTGTCGCCAAATACCCATTCACTCCAACCGCATAAAAAAAGCTCATTTCTTACTCCCCCTTGTCTTCCAAATAAAATAGCTCCTCAAACGGCGTATCAAAATAAGCCGCGATTTTTAACGACAGCTCCAAACTAGGATTGTATTTTCCTTTTTCGATCGCGGTCATGGTTTGGCGTGAGACATTCAAGGCCTGCGCCATTTCTTTTTGCGGGATTTTCTTTTCTTCCCGTATTTCCTTAATGTGATTGATTACAGCCACGTACCCAGCTCCTAGTAAAGATATCTTTACTTAATAATAAGGCATTCCCAATCAGAAAGAAAGCACTAATTCCTTTTACAGCTTTTTTCTATCATCAAAAGAACTCAAAAAAAGAGAGCGACCTTGAGCCGCTCCCCTTTGACTATTTTTATTTTGTCGATTTCGCTTGTCTGCTTTGATACAGTTGTTTGAATACATAAACCGCGATAAATAAAGCGAACATACTTAACAAGCCAAACAAAATGGTTTTTGTACTGCCTGTCAAATTACTTCCTACATAGGAATAGACGATCGTCGCTGGTAATTGTCCGATCCCCGTCGCAATCAAAAAGGGAACGGGTTTTATCGCTGTCAGCCCTGCGGCATAACTGATAAAATCAAACGAAATAAAGGGCAGCAACCGGCAAATCAATATCGTATGTTTCCCGTAACGATCAAAGTAATTGTCTAGCGTCTCCAATGAAAAGTTTTTGTTCAAGCGTTCAACAATGTCCCGCCCTGCGATTCGTGCGATATAAAAACAAACGAGTGCCCCCGCCATCGCACTTGTCCAAGAGAGAATGGCGCCCTGCCACCAGCCAAAGACCGCCGCATTCGCGAAAGTGATCAAAAAAGCCGGCAAAGGCGCAATGATCGATTGGAACATCATCAGCAGAAAGGAAATAACGACTGCCCAGACACCAAAGGAACGCAAATACCCCACAATACTTTCCACACTCATGGAACGAAACAGCATCAAGACTTGTGTGATTTTCGATCGAACACCTGGTACAAAATAAAAAGCAAGTACCGCCATCAGAACGAAAAGAAGCAACAAGAGCCGTGCCATTTTCCACTTATTTTTCTTATCCATTATTTTTCAACATCCTCAACTTTGGCCCAACGATAGTAAGAACCATCATAGTTCTTCACCTGCTTGAAGCCGCACATCTCCATCACAAGCTCCATGTAGGCAGAGCGAATCCCCGCCGTACAATAAGTGACGATTTCGTCGTCTTTTGATAAACCCGCCTTCTCAAAAAGGCTGGTCAACTCTTTTTTACTCTTCAATGTCCCTTTTTCAGTGAATAATTGGGTAAAACGAAGGTGCGTCGCATCCGGCAAATGGCCGCCTTTCGCTTCGCCGTACAGAACTTCTCCCTTGTACTCTTTGTCTTCCCGAACATCCACGATTTTGTAGTCTGCGTAATTCTTTTTCAATTCATCGGTTCGAATGACATGGTCCTGATTGATCGCGTCGATCTTGACGTTTACAGGACTCAATTTTTGGGGTTCGATCGTTGTTTTGAGATCTGCTTTTTTTAATGCCTCAAATCCACCATCGACCATTTTTACCTTTTTATATCCGGCTGCCAATAATTCCCAGGCGATCCGGCCGTCTTCTCCCCAGCCTTTTTGTGCGCCAGCAAAGAGTACGACTTCCTTCTCCTGTGCGAGCCCTTTTTCTCCCAGCCGCTTCCCGAGTTCTTGCGGCTCAAGGATCAGCCCCCATTTTTCATCTCCAGAAGCCCCGTCTTCAACGGAGGCTAAGTCATGCCAACCGATCACCGTCGCTCCCTTGATGGTTCCTTTATTGGCTTCTTCTTCGCCACGGGCATCCACCAAAATGATCTCATCCATGTTCTTTTTTACATAGGCCGCATCGACGACATATTCGCCGGTAAAAGCGCCTGTTTCCTTTTTTTCAGAGTTGGCAGACTCACTCTTGTCCTCGTTTCCGCCGCCTCCGCACGCCGTTAACCCTAAAGCAGCCAAAGCCAACAATCCAATCATTGTTTTTTTCATTTTCTTCTCCATTCATTTGTCGTTTTTTTAATCCAAGGCTCCTTTTAGAACCAAAAGAGAAATATACCCCTATACTTCCTTAAACGACCCATCCAAGTGAAGCTACTCACATTTTTTAATACGAACAGATCTTTGAAAAAGAGAATCCTTCATTCACACTCTTAGAAACGCTAAGCTTTCTTACTGCACATGAACATCGCTGAACGTTCTCGATCCTCCCCCTTCCTCTTGGTAATCCCCTTAGTGAAAGTATATAAAACGCTTTATCCTTTTACAATACACATCCGCCATCTTCACAAACAAAAGTGTTATTTTCCTCTCCTTTTCTTCAAAATTTTAGCCACTCTCAATCCAAATTTTCGCTCTTGTTTCCACTTATCTAGTTGATTTTTTTCAGAAGAGTGTTCTGTATTTTCTGACTGTTCAGCCGCTGACGCCACCTCTGCCACTTCGTCAACCGTCGATTGAGCGGCAGAAGGCGCAGATGCTGCTTTCGTTATTCGCTCCTCGGCTATTGCTCCCGAATCCAAGTCTTTTTCCGCATGATTTTCCATTGAAAGTTGTTCAGTAAAACGTTCTTCCTTTGGCAGATGTCCGCTTAGTAACTGCCTGATTTCAGCGGGCATCACTTTTTTGAGATCAAAATCTGTTGGGATAACAACTTCACTTCGCGGTTTCGTCTCATTATTAGCCGAAACTGGAAATTTCGTTTTTTCAGAGTTCTGTGTTGAGGTCGTTTGGCCCGCAAGTACAGCTTTTTGACTCGAAGCTATTTTGCTTGGGGATTCAGCAGCCTGATTTGCGTCCTTCTCCTGCTGTAGATCCGATGAATCTGCTTCATTTTCAGGAAGTTGCGCTTCGACTTCCTCTGCATAATGCATATCTTGTATATAGGCATCGCGAAAAACATCCACAAACTCAGCAAATTTCCGTGTGCTAGCCGTCTCAAAAATCGACAATCTCGTTAAAATTTTAAGGGCTCCAGCAACTTCTTCATGCGTTCTTGTTGGATGTGCGTTTTTCAACGTCCACGTATGCTTCCGGCCATTTTCACCTTTGAAAATCGAGCGAAGAACAAACTGATGATCTGCCAATTCATCTGTCCTCGTCAGGTCTTTTTCCTGTAAATACTGTCTATGTAAACGCGCGTCCTTCGTCGTATCAAGATAATCCTTTTCATCCCGATACAAACGAGCGACCACGGTATGCCACTCCTCTTTGTCAAAATAATGTTCAAAAAAAGCACTAAACGCACGCATTTCCGCACAAGGCTTCGCAGTGAAGAACAACTCTCGGATCAGCTCCTGGCACATCAATGAAAAGTCTTCTAAAGCGAGGGCATGACGCACTAAGATCGCGACCATATACTCAATGATCGTCGATACCTCTTTCGTCTCACTGTAAAATTTCAGCACCCGCTTCTCCAGATTTCCTCTTAACATATTAAATAGCTGTCTTTGACCCAATCGTTGCATTCCCATACCCTTCCACTCCTCATTCTTAGTATTGTCTATCCGCCTATCATTTCTTTCACTATTTTTTTCCAAGCACTTTTTCATTAGCAAGATACGCAAAAAAATGACGCTGCTTTTTTTCCTCTTGCTATTATTTTGATTCCACAAAAATACGCTTACATTTTTTTGCTGATATACGCTATAAATTAAAAATATCTCTAAATTAGAAAAAAATCTATAGTTTTTCTACCCTTTATCTGACACGTTTTTAATAGATTTGAATACTTTCTTTTTAAGAAATCAGAAACGTTGTCATAGCGGGATTTCGGTCATTTTCAAGATGTGAAAATTGCCTCCTTTTTTAGATATTTTTTTATTTTTTAGTAGATCACTGCTTCACTTGAACATTCTTCAAAATCCTATTCTGTCCTCCCTGGAACCTTAGACATCCTAAAAAAGAAAACCACGGTACCATCAAAACTCACGGATAATGACTAACTAGGTTTTTTTCATAAAATAACAAAAAAATCCAAGAGCATTCAAAAGTGAATACTCTTGGATTGTACTTATTTTCCTATCGCAATAATGACACAATGTCCTTTTTCGCTGCACTTTTTGCCGGCAGCCAACTGAAAACGATCCCGATTACGACTGACAAGCCAAAGGCCAATGTCACTGTGAAGAGATCCGGCCGAACGGATAGCGGCGTGAATAGACTGATGGCAAAGCCTAACAGCATCGCAATCAGATACCCGATCGTCCCGCCCACAAGAGTCAGTGAGATCCCTTCTAGTAAGAACTGCATCATGATGTTGCCTTTCGTACCACCCATTGCACGGCGCACACCGATTTCCTTCGTTCGTTCCGAAACAGAAATGTAGATCATGTTCATGACCCCGATTCCTGAAATGAAGAGCGAGATTCCGCCGATCACCGAGATCAATAGTGTGATGCTGGTCAGAAGCATACGGAGTTGGTCCACCTGTCCCGCTAGATCTTCCGTTTTATAATTTCCTAGTTCTTTCCATGTCCCATATTTCTTTAAGGTGTTTTCTGCTTCCTTTGAAACATCTTTTATATTCGCTGATTGGTTCATTTTCACTTGGATCATGCTGTGATCTTCAGAATTAAAATAACTTTCGAAGACATTTTCCGGTAATTCTGCCACGACATAGTCTTCCTGTGTTGAGACGATCGTTCCGCCGTTCCGATCTTCCATGATCCCGACAACTTCAAACAAATGCCCGCCTATTTTGACGCTTTGTCCGACCAATGATGCAGGTTCTTCTTTTTGGATCGCTTTTGCGGCGGTTTGGTCAATTACTACAACTGGATTTTCATTGTAATAATCACTCGCCTGGATGCCTCGCCCATAGAGTACTCTCGAACCCTTGTTTTTTATCAGCTTGAAGCAATTCCAGCGTCCATCATTTCCGACATCATCAAAGGTTTGATCGGCATACTTGATGCCATTTCGTGAATTATCATAATAGCTCACCGATTGGACACCTGGAATACTCTCGATTTGACTGATGTCCTCTTCTGTAAATCCGCTCAAGCCGTTTTCATGGAACGTTTCATCTTTTGCTGAGAACGTGTACCCGACACTGCCGTCAAATTGATCCAACCCAATAAATTCCGACGCATAATTTTCAAAAGCACGACCGATGGAAAAGACTGTGATGACCGCAGAGACCCCAATGATCAACCCGATCATGGTCAAAAAGCTCCGCCGTTTGTTTTTACCGATCGCTTTAAAGGAGGTCTTCCATACTTCACTAAACCGCATGCACAACACCTTCTTCCAAGACTTCTCCGTCTTTCACTGTAATGATCCGTTGGCAATAGGCCGCCGCCTCTGGATCATGTGTGACCATCAAGATCGTGACTTTCTCTTCTTCGTTCAAACGTTTAAATAAGTGCATGATTTCTTCAGAGGTATGACTATCTAATGCGCCCGTCGGCTCATCCGCCACGATAAATTTCGGATTGCCAACGATCGCTCGTGCAATCGCCACTCGCTGCTGCTGCCCGCCCGAAAGCTGCTTTGGCAATTTATTGTATTTATCTGCGATACCGACCTTTCGCAACGCCTCCATTACTAAAGACTTGGTTTGTTTTTGCTTCATTCCACCATAAAGCAGCGGCAACGCGACATTCTCCATCACCGTGTTGTTGTCAATCAGTTGAAACGATTGAAACACAAAGCCCACCGATTGATTTCGCAACCCAGACAGCTTTTCGTCATTAAAGTGGTACGCATCTTGGCCTTCGAAGCGATAGGTCCCTTCAAAATCGCCATCTAAAAAACTGATCGTATTGATCAACGTAGATTTCCCCGAACCAGAAGGCCCCATCACCGCGACAAATTCGTGCTCCTCAATAGTCAGACTGATGTCCTTCAGCACATGGATACGCTCCTGATCGGCGGTATAGAATTTATTGATCTTTTCCATTACAATCATTCCACCGTCACATCCATCCCATCCTTGATACCTTTCGTGTCTTTGATGATTTTGTCATTTTCATTGAGGCCTTCACGCAAGATAGAGTACCCATTCCCTTTTTCAACAGTTACTGGATGTTTTTGGGCTTTGCCTTTCGCGACCGTATACACGTAATGTTCTCCCTCTTTTTCTACAACGCTTTTCAGCGGCAGGTGGATCTCATTACGAGGGATCAACAATTCTACAGAATAGCCTACCGGAATAGATTCGTCAGGAACTGCGGTAAAATTATAGGTCACTAAACTCGTCTTCTCTTCTTTGCTGGGCTCATTGTTCATTTCTGCCAAAGAGGTGATTTTCCCCTTAACTGTTTTTTCGTTGTTCGCGTATTTGATCTCGATGGGCTCATTCAACGCAACCTTCGATCGGTCATATTCCGTTACCGTCCCTTTGATCGCAGACGCTTCACTCTTTAAGACCATCAAAGCCTGTTGCGGGTCATTTTTCGCATCCTCATTCAAGGAAGTCACGACAGAATCATCTGCTGCACGAATCACTTCTCCCCAACGATACGTGACCAAGACTGTATTTTTCGTCACATGATCGCCTTCATTTACGTGGATCGTCTGAACAGGTCCTTTTTCTGTGTTCACTAGTACGGTCTGCTTCTTCGTCGACTGAACTTGCCCCTTTAAATGCAATGGGGTTTGTTTACGGACTTGGTACAACTCGACCGAGTGCTCATCCTTTGCATTTGCTTGGGTATTTTGATAAAGAAAAAAGCCCGCCCCCGCAACAACTAACACACCAATTCCAATGATTATTTTTTTCATTTTTTAAAACATCCCTTTCGTTCCAAAATTATCGTAATCGCTTTTACAGCTTAAATTTTAGAGGAAAGAGCGGGGAACGACTTCCTACGAAAGTATAAAGTCTAACTCCTACTTTGGACCGAAGAACATTTGTTTTTTTATGGATCAACTCTTCTTCGTACCCCTTTCAAAAATTTCTCTTTACATATCGTTAATCCTAACGTATACTTTCGTTAACCAAAATAAAAATATAAGTTAACGAAAAGAGTGAGTCTATTGAAATTAAGCAGTCGAGAACTTGTTTTAGCCGGCCTATTTGCCGCAGTCATCAGTATTTTAGCCCAATTTACCATCCCTCTTGGACCAATTCCGCTAACCCTGCAAACCTTTGCTGTCGGATTTGTCGTGACCATCCTAGGAAAAAAAACGGGAACGATCTCCGTAGCCATCTATCTGTTGATGGGTATGATCGGATTGCCTGTGCTGGCTGGCGGTGCAGCCGGGATCGCCAGTTACTTCGGACCAACCGGGGGTTTTTTGATCGGATTTCTTTTTCAAGCCTACGTTACAGGGCTGATCATTGAAAAGACGCGATTTAATTATTTCTGGTCCATTTTTGCCAATATCGTCGGTGCCTTCATCACGTTGATTTTCGGTTCATTGTGGCTGAAATTCAGCGGCAGCTTACCTTGGAACGCTGCATTTTCAGCAGGAATGATCCCTTTTATCTTACCCGGAGTGATCAAAGCACTTGCGGCTGGCTATTTAGGTGTCTTGTTGGGCAAGCGCCTCTCCTTTACCCATTTGATGTACCGTTAAGTTTCCGTTTTTCGGAAACTTTTTTTCTTGACTTTTTAATCAGGGTACCGTATTATATCGTTTCATAAGGTACCCTTAACAAAGTTGTGAAAGAAGCGAAAACAATGACAAAAGTATTATTTTTGAATGTGACAACACATGGACACGTAAATCCCTCCTTAGGTTTAGTAAAAGAACTCAGCGATCGAGGCATCGACGTTGTCTACTTCTCAAGTGAAGAATTCCGCGAAAAAATTGAAGCAGCCGGTGCTAATTACCGCCCATATACGTATGATTTAAATATTTTTAAGAATGGCTTTGATGTCTTGTTGGATCATGGATTAGCTATTGTTCAAGATATTCTGGAACAAATCCAAGACGATTCCTTTGATGCTGTCATCCATTCCATCGCAATGCCCTTCAGCAAACAAATTGCCGAATATCTGATGCTGCCAGCCGCCTCGATGCTCGCCGTTTATATGGGAATGAAACAATTTGCGACACCTGACAACACCCCTTTAGCCGGAAAATTCAAATCCATGAACGACGTGTATCTAGCAGAAGCTAAAAAAATCGAGCAGACACTTTCCATTACGATGCCCCCTCGATTTTTCGATTTGATTTTTAATGTCGAACCTTTGAACATCGTCTTCACCTCCGATTATTTCTTGCCCGAAAGCGAACGCTCTTTCTTTAATGAACAGTATGTATTCGTCGGTGCAGATAGTTACCAACGATTAGAAGACACAAAAGACTTTCCGATCGAACGCGTCCGCTCGGCTAAGAATGTGTTGTATGTTTCCTTTGGCACTATTTTTGGAGACTATGCCAAAGACCTTTATCAAAAAGTGTTCACGGCCTTTTGCGACTCGGAGTATCTTGTTGTTATGGCGGCGCATCAAGTAGGTTTAGAAACGTTGACGATCCCAGACAACTTCATCGTACAAGATTATATCCCGCAAAATGAAGTGTTGAAATATGCCGACGTCGCCATCACTCATAACGGCTTGAACAGCATGAATGATTTAATTTTAAACGAGGTGCCTTTCGTGTCTCTGCCTATGGGGGCAGACCAACCCGCACTCGCAGACCGCATAGCAGAACTAAATGCAGGCATCCGATTGGAGTATCAACAGGTGGATGGCGCAGAATTAAAAGCCGCCGTTGAAAAAGTTCAAACAGAACCTGGCTATTTAAACAATCTGAAAAAGATCAAAGAATCTTTCCTTGATGCCGGCGGCTATAAAAAAGCGGTGGATACGATTGAGGACTATTTAAACTAAAACAACCCGCAGTCCTTCATCAAGAAAGGCTGCGGGTTGCTTCGGTCTAATTTTGTTCTTGTCTCCAAGGCTGAACATTTTCTTTACGAAAAACGGCTGCTTGTCCAATGGAGTTGAACAGCTCCATTTTTTGTTTGACAACTGCTTTGGCTGCGTCGATACATTCTGGATAAATTGCATTTGGGTCCCATAATTCTGTCGTGGATAGGATCTCGCGACATTTTTTATAGAAGGCATATTTGTAATCGGAAGAGATATTGACTTTTTGAATCCCAATTTGAACGGCTTTAGCGATTTCCTCATCCGGATTCGCTGATCCTCCGTGTAAGACCAACGGAATATCGACTCTCGCTTTGATCTCTTCTAGCACATCCATCTTCAATTCAGGTTTGATGTTTTTTGGATAGATGCCGTGCGCTGTTCCGATCGCCACGGCCAATGTATCGATCCCTGTTTTCTCGATGAATTCTTCGGCATCTTCTGGTTTCGTATAGATGACTTCTGAAACCCCGCCTTCAACAGAGGTTCCAGTATTGCCGATCGTTCCTAATTCCCCTTCGACGGAGACCCCGATCTTATGACAAACCTCCACGACTTCTTTCGTAACCGCGATATTTTCTTCAAATGGCAGCAAGGACCCATCGATCATGACAGAGCTGAATCCACAGTGGACAGCGCGCATGATGCTGGCTAAGTTGTCCCCGTGATCCATGTGGATAACAAAAGGCACAGAACTATTTTTTGCCCGAGAAACCGCATATTGGAAAAATTCATCCTTTGTAAAATCCAGCTCTGTTGGATGGACCGCAATGATCGCGGGTGCATCATTTTCTTCGGCAGCTTCGATCACTACTCGTAAAAAATTACTGTCTGCGACGTTGAAAGCTCCTACTGCGAATTTATTTTCCTTTGCGATTTCTAACATTTGCTTCATATTGATTAACATTTGACCTGATCTCCATTCTCATCTTATGATTTATTTTTAGAACCCGAAAGTTCGATGTACCGTTTGACTACTTCTTTTCCTGCTGCCATCGTTTGATGAATCAGCGTGGGATAATCCACCTCGGGATTTTCTGCTAATTGTTTTTGGACTTCGGCTTTTTGCGCCTTCATGAAGTCGGACCCGACATTGATTTTATTGATTCCTAATTCGATCGAACGAAGGATGTTTTTCTCTCCAGCACCCGAACCGCCGTGTAATACCAACGGCAGGTTCGTCGCTGCTTTGATTTTTTTTACGATATCAAACCGAAAATTCGGGATATACCCTTCTGGATAATTGCCATGGCTCGAGCCATAGGACAGTGCCAAGCAATCCACGCCCGTTTCCTTGATAAAACGAATCGCGTCATCCGGATCGGTGTACATCTCATCATTGGTAAAATGATCCCCTGCTACGGCACCCATGTCGCCAACTTCGGCTTCCACACTGGCATTGTATACTTGCGCCAGCTCAACCATCGCTTTTGTGATACGAATATTTTCTTCTAATGGATACATCGACGCATCCATCATGACACTGGAAAACCCTTCATGCAGACACTGCTTCACGAAGGCGACATCCTGTCCGTGATCCAGATTGATCGCCACTTCGACTTTAGCATTGTTTGCCATTCGGATAATCGGCTGGGTCAAATAACGAATATCAAGGTGTTCCTTCAAATGATCCTGCAGCAGATCGACAATGATCGGCGATCGCATTTCTTCAGCCGCCTCAATCACCGCCTTAGCCGTTTCCAGATTGAAGCAATTGATCGCCATCACGGCATATTTCTCACGATTGGCTTTTTCCATCATTTCTCTCATCGAAACATACATGTGACAAATCTCCTTTTTCATACTAAAGAATTAATTTTTCTCTGAAAAATTAGTTCGATTTTCAAGCCGTATATCATTCCTTACTTATCGTTATTAAGCTAACTCGCAAGTTAAGATTGAATTTTTCTAACGTAAAAATTCAAATTGATTCTCGTACGCATACCATTCTACTAACTCTTGCTAAAGCAAGAAGTAGAACTGGCAACTGGGAAAAGTGGAACTGACAGCCTTCCTATGAAATCTTGATCGAAGAAAAATCGACTTCTTCCTCTTCTTCATCATCCTTGATATCATTTTCAACAGGTGCTTTCTTCAAGGCAAACAACAGGATGCCCGTGATCGCTGAACCGATCAGTAAAGCCAACGTAAATTTCAGCGGGTCCGTCATCGCCGGAATAATAAAGACGCCGCCAGATGGTACTGGGGAACCCACGCCCCATGACATACTCAGTCCGCCACCGATCGCTGCACCGACTGTACAAGAGAAGATCACCCGTAATGGATCAACTGCCGCAATCGGGATCACGCCTTCTGTGATCATACAAAGCCCCATTGGAAAGGCGATTTTGATATTGTCTTCCTCTTCAACGGAATATTTACGTTTGCGGAGAATTTTTGATAATACCCAAGAGATCGTGACACCAAATGGCGGTACCATTGATGCCAACACTTTCACCGCTTCTGGCCCTTGTACGCCTTCCAGCAACAGCCCATCAGCAAACAGAGAAGCCACTTTATTGACCGGGCCGCCAAAGTCGAAGGCCGCCATTCCGCCAACAATCGAACCGAACAAGAAATTACCAGAGCCTTGCAGTCCGTTTAAGAAGTCCGTCAACGCTTCTGTTGCCCAAACGATCGGCACACCGATGACAAAAAACATCAATAATCCTATGATCAACGTAGATAAGAGCGGTACGATCATCATCGGCATCAAGCCTTGCGCCCATTTTGGAACTTTCAAATTTTTCACTAGAAACAGAACGAAGAAACCAACCAAGTAACCACCCAACATCCCGCCTAAGAACCCGGCGCCGATAGCATTTGCGATCAGCCCCATAAATAACCCAGGTCCGATACCCGGACGGTCAGCAATTGAATAGGCAATCGCTGCTGCGATCACTGGTGCCAATAGCCCCATGCCCAACACACCCAGTGAGACCAGTGCATCTGGAACGGAATAGGCCGCCTTGTAATTTTCAATGACTCCTCCACCTGTCAGATTCCCGATTGCGATCAACAACCCTGCCGTAACAACAACTGGCAACATGTACGAGATTGCCGTCAGCGCATGTTTTTTCAATTGAAGCTGCTTAAACATTTAATTCATCTCCTTATTCAAATTAATGTATTTATTTTTCTTCAAGAAAAATAAGTCTGATTTTCATGCCGTATATCATTCCACTAAGTTCTTTGCATGGTTTTCTGTGTTGCTTTGGATTTTCGTTTTTTCAACTAACTAACTGCGAAGAGTGGAACTGACATCCTTTTTCGTTTCCTTAAGCTTTTACGATTTCTTCTTCGATCTTGTTGATCAGTCCTTTTGGTGCTTTGATCACCATGCTGGTAGGGATTTCTACGATGGGCTTTCCTTCGAAGCGGTCTTTTCCGCCGACCTTGATATCTGCTGCGATGATAACGACGTCCGCTGCGTTGATTTCCTCCATCGTTAATTCGTCTTCGGTCCCGATCGTTCCTTGTGTTTCAATATGAACCGTGTGCCCAAGTGCTTTAGCTGCTTTTTCCAATTTTTGTTTGGCGATGTACGTGTGGGCGATCCCTGACGTACATGCGGCGATTCCTACTATTTTCATTCGTTGTTCCTCCGTTTCTTTTTAGTCTTCTTCCATTGGGTCTTTTGATAACAACTCCAGCATTTCTGCCTTGGTTTGCGCATTGACCATGTTCTCGATGAAATCCTCGTCTGCCAACAGCATCGCCACTTTTTGCAGCAGCTTGATGTGCATCGTATTGGCGTCCGTGTTTTTGACCGCAAACAAGATGATCACACGAACAGGTTCTTCATCCAATGACTCCCATTCGATCGGGGTCGCAGCTTTGCCGACCACCAATGAGGTTTTGATGACACTGTCGGATTTTCCATGAGGAATCGCAATACTGTTGCCGATCCCCGTCATGCCCTCCGCCTCACGTTCGAACACGTCGGCCATGAAATCTTCTTCGTCTTCGATGTCCCCATTTGCCATCAGTAAACGGGTCAGCTCTTGAATCGCCTCCTTTTTTGTTTTCGCTTTCATTTCTAACTGAATCAATTCTTCGGTAATAACATCTCCGATACTGAAATCATCCATCATTTTCTCTGCTGTCATCTCACATCTCTCCTAACATCTCTTTCACTCGTTTTTCATCTTGTTTGGTAAATACGGAATTTACTAATATCGTCGGAATCATCCGCTCGATCGTCAAATTAACCGTCGTTAAAATCAAATCAATGTTTTGATATTTTTCTGGGGCTTTGGAAAATTTTCGTGCCGACAATACGTCCACGATCTCTAATTCGGGGAACGCCTTGCGGACCTTCACCTTCAGCAATTCGGACGTTCCTACACCGCTGCTGCACATGATCAATACTCGTTTTTTTGAATGGATCATTTCTTTATATTTCACAAAATACAAAGTTAAAAAACCAATTTCATCTTCCGAAATCTCATTTAACTGGTACTTTTCCTCCGCGGATCGACTCACTTGCTCGACCTGTTGGAAGATCTCGGGGTATTCCAGCTTGATATCTCCCAGCAAATCATTTTTGACAATGATCTCATTTTTTAATCGGTACAATAAGGGATCAATGTGTTCATACAGATCCTGTCGATTCGGCTGCTGATCCACCTTCATCCCCATCAAGCAGCTCATCTCTGTCGCAAAGAATTCAGTGATCGCCAGCGCCTCTTTGGATTTTCGGTTTAATTTGATCGGCTCCTTCTCCATTCGAGAGGAGATCAGGTATTGAAAAAGGTAAAACGTCTCGCTTTCTGGCAAAACAAGATTCAAGTAATGATTCAGCTTCGTGATCACCATCCGTGAAAGCTGATACAACGAATCGTAGCGAGTGATCAATTCCTCTTCGTCAGGATCGAGAAGTTCCCCACACGTATCCGCATGAATCTCCCCTTCCCGTACCCGCTTGATCAAAATATAAATGTGGGAAAAGATATTGCTGTTATAGGGATACGCGATCCCATTCTGTAATTTCCGTTCAATATATTCCAATAGGGACGTGATAAAGTTGATGTCATAGGAGCTGATCTTTTCCTGCTGTGTGGAAAAGTCCTCCTCCCACACACGGTTTGCACTGATCAAATGGTTGACTGCCTTACGAATCTGTTTCTCCGTTCCTTCGATCGAAAGCCTCTGTCCTTTACGAATCAGCGCCAGTTGGTGATCCATTAGAAATTCTGTCATCCGTACCAAATCATTGTTTATCACGGTGGTGCTGACATAATATTCATCAAACAGGTCTTGGATCAACACTTTCTTCGGCGATTTGAATAACAAGGTCAACAGAATCGTGTTCCTTCGTTCCAGCGGTCCGCGAACGGTATCTACGCCTCGTTTTTGTACACTTTCTTTTAAATAATTGTCATAATCTAAGCGAAACCCCTTGCCGACCTCGGCGGAGATCAGCTCTCCAACATCAGAAGCTTCATTGATTTTTTTGATTGTTCGGTAAATCGTTTTGGTGGAAACATTGGCAAATCCAGCTAACTCTTGAGCGGTGAGTGTCATCCCATGTTTGATAAACAGTTCGATCAATTGCGTTTCACGTTTGCTTAGCTGCATGTTGTCAACCTCCTTGTCATTAATATAGCTCTTTTTCTCCTGCGTACATTTTTTCTTGTGTCCACTAAGATGGACATTTTTATAAAACGCTTTCAATAACTGACATAAATAAGTTGTGAAAATAACCCCCTTTCAAAATCCCTGTTTCTTTTTGTCCGGTTTAAAAACTGCTTCGTAATGACCAATTCTCCTTTCTCTATCTTACTGTGCGATTAAGGTAAAAAAAACAGCGAAAAAATCGCTGTTTCTCTTCATCAATTATTTTTTTACGAAGCGATTGTTTTCCTTTTTAGGGCAGAGAGGGTTCTTTTTCCACCTGTGCACAACTCGCTGCACTAGCGAATTGATAGATGGGTACCAACTGTTCATAAGTCTCTACCATAAATTTTTGGGCCGCCTCCGGATTTTTCCACAAAGGATCTTCTCTTTTGATGATCCGCCCCACTTGAAATTCCCCTTTTTTTACATCACGGAATCTTTTCAACAGCCTTTCTGTGTTTTCTGGTGATAACTCTTCCACTTTTTCTTTCGTGTGATCGCCAGACAGAACGAAGTCTGGGGATAACTGAGCGAAACGATCCAAATGATCTAGCAGCGTGTCCGCGATGGCTTGCTCATTTTTTGGCTGATCGATGCACGATAGCCACATAAAGACATACTCCGGCCAAATCCCCAACTGAAAATGCGGCTCCATCTTGTAGCCGCGCTTTTGGCGACTCAACGCAGACCACGTATTTTCAGGTGGATTCGCGGTACGGCGACGATGCTGTGCAATGTGGATAAACAATTCTTCTCCAAGCAGCGGCTCTAACACTTGTTGAAAAACTTCATCTAATTGTTGAAAAACCGGTTGGATTTCTTGGCGGATCGCTGCCATCCGTTCCTCCAGCCCATCGACATCAAATACAGCAAAACTATTTTCGGTGAACATGTTACTCCTCCTTGCTTCTACTGCTGCCTTTTCCCAAAAAGGCGAATGATTCACAGGTGATAAGACACTATCCTGATTTTACCATCTCTTGATCTGCTTATACCTTTCATTTGCACTTTTCTATTGAAAAAAAGATACATTCTTTCAGTAAAGGTTCTTTTGCTTCCTCATTTGACAAAAAACGGACTAAAATTTAATAAACCGCTTTAGTTATTTTGCTATTTTAAAGAAATTATTTCCCTCTCTTTGTTAAATCAAGTATATTATAAGTAGCCATTTTATTTATCAAGGTTTCAGAAAGTCATTTCTGAGGAGGGTAAAACGAATGATTTCAGATGCAATTGGGTTCGAGAAAAAATTTCGTTTAAAAGAAGATAAAAAATTTGAACAATATAAAATCATGCTCCCAAAATTGCGGGAAAATGATGTCATGATAAAAATTTCCGCCATCTCGATCAGTACCTTGGATACTCAGATACGTCAAAACATCAAAGGTGCCAAAAAGCCGTATATTCTTGGTTGCGGAGGGGTGGGGATCATCACTCGATTCGGCAGTAACAATCCCCGGTTGAATGTCGGGGACCGCGTTTTATATATAAATAAAGTCGGAAAATATGGCAGCTATAGCAACTTTCAGATCGCAGATGTCCATTCGGTCGTGAAGCTGCCGGACACCTTTCCTACCGATGAAGCTGCTGCATTTTCCTATAGCTTCTTCTTGGCCTTCGAGGTGCTGTTCAAGCAGTTGAAGCTAAAGCCGCAGCCTGGGAAAAATCAAGGAAATTTGTTGATTTTGAATACGTCTGACGGGTTGGGCGCGACGATCATTCAGCTAGCAAAATGGGCTGGATTGAAGGTTGCAGCCACGATCAACAAGAACAACTCTGAGATTTGGATCAAGAATATGGGGGCGGATGTCGTGTTTTCCCAGTCCACTCATTTAGAAAAGGAACTGGACCAGGCGGAAATGACACCGGTGGATTATGTCATCAATCTAGATACAGAAAAAGAAAAAAGTTTTGATCATTTGGCAGAGTTTAAAGAGACTGCCACCGTTTTACTGTTGCATTTTGTTAAGAAAAAACGGAAGGACGTCGATCCTGATTTCCTGCATTTTTATTGCGATGAGTTTTTGGAATCTTCCTTTGAAACCGCAGAAGGCATCGATTATTCACGGAAGATCATGGAGCTTTTAGTCTATCTGTGGGGCAAAAATCAATTAAAATCCATTTTGACGGCACAATTAAATGGTTTCTCAGACAAGAATTTTTATGGTGCCCATAAATTGATTGAGAACAATCCAAACTTTCGACATTTAGTATTGGTCAACGAATGAAATCTTGTTCAATGGAGCAAGATTTTTTTGTTTGCAAAAAAAATTTTTTGATAAAAACGCCCTACCTGCCCCTTTGATAACAAATGTTGTCAATTATCACAGGAATTTCTTGTTTTTATGGGTTTAACATTTGCTAATTACATAGAATGGGATTAAGATATAAAATGGAATTTTCATTTACATTTTCATTTCAGAAATTTTAGGAGGTTTTTATGGATTATTCACTGACTACTCGGTTAGCAGCTGAGTTCTTGGGGACTGCTTTATTAGTAATGCTTGGAAACGGTGCAGTTGCCAATGTAGATTTGAGAGGTACGAAAGGTTACGGAAGTGACTGGATGCTGATTGCAGTAGGTTACGGGTGTGGGGTTATGATTCCTGCGATGATTTTCGGCGGGATCAGCGGTAATCACATCAACCCAGCGTTTACGATTGGTTTAGCTGTTAGCGGCATGTTCCCTTGGGCAGAAGTTCTTCCTTACATCGTCGTTCAAATTCTTGGCGCAATGGTCGGACAACTAGTCGTAGTAGCCAGCTACAAACCTTATTACGATCAGACAGAAGATAAACTACATGTGCTAGGAACCTTCTCAACGATCAATAGTGTCGGATCAAAATTCAATGGTTTCGTAAATGAGTTCTTCGGGTCATTCATTTTATTCTTCGGTGCACTTGGAATTACCAAAGCGCCTTTCTTCCAGAATAACCTGGGAACCGCTCACTTGGCACTCGGTTTCTTAGTATGGACATTGGTTGCCTCTTTTGGCGGACCAACTGGACCTGGTTTGAACCCTGCTCGTGATTTAGGGCCACGTATCATGCACGCCATCTTACCATTGAAACACAAAGGCGATTCACAATGGGGCTACTCTTGGGTACCCGTTTTAGCACCGATCGTTGCGTCCATCGCAGCCATCGCTTTATATAAAGGCTTATTCATGTAATAAAAAAAATGTCGCAGATTTTGCGGCATTTTTTTTATTTTAATCATCAGTCCTCGCGTGTTTCAACAAAGGCACCTTTGATTTTTCGTTTTTCTTTCATTGCTAGATCGTTTTCCAGTTCAAATGTCACAGGTGCCGGATCAGCGATCACAACGAAGACCTCTTGATCATTCTTCCCTTTTTTGATCTCGATGTTTTCTTGCTGATCTTCTCTTAGAAAAGCTTGAGCAACTTGCTGCATCGTGTTCCCATCGTCAACAACATCCGCGGGTTGGATAGGCGGGACAATCTCATGTTCATGCATTGGAACGACCTCCTCTTATGACGTTTATTCTACGCGCATTGCGGAAGCATCGCAAATAGAGGTCTGATCCAGCCCCCTATCCGTTGTTTCTATTAAATTAGTTCCTTTACAAACGCCACTGGAAACATCGTTTTTTCAGCCGTTTCTTCGCTTGACAGCCCTTGCGCCAAGTAACGCTTCGCTACACTTGTCATGCTTTCAGAGACTTCCACGATAAATTTGTCAGGATCATAAAAACGCATCACCCGCTGCCCCCACGGATATTCCTTGCTGTGATGAAGGAACTCGATGCCTTCCACTTTTGAAAGCTTCTCCTCCCAGATAGCCAAATCCTCCACTTCAAAATAAAGTTGAAAATTATTGGCCTGCTCTTTCATTTCGATCGGAACATCCAGTAAGCCCGCATAATCCGCCTGCATGGAAAAGCAGCTCTCGTAAACCACATGGATATTATCAAGATTCATCATGACTTTTTGTTCCATCACTTCTTCGTAAAACTGCCTCGCTATGTTCATGTCCTTTACCGCGATCATTATTCCGCCATAGTTCATAGTACTCGCCGCCCCCTTCTTCATTTCCTCCACTATACCTTTAGAATTTAGCGATTTCACTGTAAAAATCGGACATCTTTTGTCGATACCCTTGCGGCGTATTACCAGTGATCTGCTTAAACTCGCGGTTGAAGTGAGAAACATCATAGTAGCCGGTCGCCTCATGGATTTTCGTGATTCCATTGGAAGGATCATTCAACAAACGAAGCGTGTGATTGATGCGGACTAAACGGGAGAACGTTTTCGTACTCATTCCTAGGTATTCGTTGAACAGGCGTGTCAAATGACGTTCACTATAAAAAGCCTCTTTAGATAATTGCTTCAATGAAATATTCCCCCTGTGGTGAACGATCGATCTGGTCAACCCAGTCACCTCTGATGGGGAAGGCTTTGAAATAGCCTTTAGGAAGAGTTGGTCAACCCCCATTACTAGCTCTTGCATACTCTCCGCCTTTTCTAACAACCTCCGCATTCCCTGTTGTATTTTCGCATGCAACAATTCCAAAGGAAAAAGCTGATCCGTTAATTCATGCTGATGGAAGCCCAAAAAGGCATGCAGCCCCGCCGGCTGGAATTCCACGATGAGTATCTGATCAAAGCCTGCTGCTTGATCGCCAACTCTAACTGCTTGCGTTGCTTGCCCAAACAATTGGCTATCGAGTTCTTGTCCCTTTATTCCAAAAATCATGGTCGCGCACCCATGTGGAATCACTGTATAGTGATCAGAAATAGCGGTTTTCGTTGGAAATGTCAGCGTGTAATTCGAGACATACGGCTGCAAGGCGGGGTGAGGCTTAATATACAGACAATCTTCATTTCCAAAAATGACTCGTTGCTGCTTTTGATACGTTAAAATAGCTCCACGATCGATCATTGCCTCACCCCTATTCGTTACCTTCATCATAGCAAGCTTCTTTTTTACTTGTCTAGTCCCTTTAACACACCTGCTTCATCTAGTTTCAATATGAAAATGTCGCTCGTTTATATGGTTTTGATGTTCCTACTTCCCGTATTCTGATTGAAAAGCCGTCGCCAAATTCATACAAAAAAACTACAGCCTCGATTCTGGGCTGCAGTTCTCATCATTAGTCATTCAGGTAGGTCATGGCATTATCGATTAACTGTTGAACCGTTTCTTTTGGCATCACCGACAGAATATCCGTGATTTGCGGCGCGGATTTGCTATCGGTGAAGATAACGTTCAATGGCATATACAAGTTCCGGCCTTTTTGTTGGGTTTCTTTTTGAATAGTCGCTACGATCGCTGAATAATCGATTGCACCCGATTCTTTTTCTAGCTCTGTCGACAGAACGGTCAGTATTTGCTTAATGCCTTCCTTGTCAAAATCCGCCAAATCGGCATACGTAAAGGTCACTTGCTCCACCGTTTTGATAAACAGAATTTTCTCCATGAAGGTCATCAAGGTTTTCGCTTCTGTATGATAAATGTCGACTACTTTTTTAATAAAGTCGTGATCCTTTTCGATACCGAGTGCCTTTAATTGTTCTGCAACTTCTGTTTCAGCATCCTCGACTAACGAGACGATTCGTTCCGTTAATTCATCGACAGAGAGCTTTTTGATGTATTCGCCATTTGTCCAATCGAGTTTCTTTTGATCAAAGTAAGCTGGCGAAGCGGACATCCGATTAACATCATAGGCTTCGATCAATTCCTCACGGGTAAACAATTCTTTTTCTCCCACTGGGGACCAGCCTAGAAAAGCGATAAAGTTTAGCACTGCTTCACTCAAATACCCGTATTTCCGATACTGACTGATAAATTGCAGTGTGTCCTTGTCTCGCTTACTCAATTTTTTCTTCGTGTCCAAACTGTAGATCAACGTGATATGACCGAAAACAGGAGGTTCCAGTCCGAGTGCTTCGTATACCGCTAATTGTTTAGGTGTGTTTGCGATGTGGTCGTCGCCGCGCAGCACATGGCTGATTTTCATTAAGTAGTCGTCGATCACTACCGCGAAATTATAGGTCGCCATGCCATTGCTCTTTTCGATAATGAAATCCCCGCCTATATTGTCTGAATTAAATGCGACTGGGCCTTTGATCATGTCCTTCCACTCGTAAATGTGATCGCTTGGCAAATGAAGACGGATCGTGTAGCTGCGTCCTTCTGCTTCCGCTTGTTGGATTTGTTCTTTTGTTGCACCATACCAGCGGCCATCATAATGCGGCGCGATTTTAGCGGCCACTTGCTGATCGTGCAATTCTTTCAATTCCTCTTCAGTCGCGTAATCCTTATAGGCTAGACCTGCATCTAGCAATTGTTGAACATATTTGCGGTATATATCGACTCGTTCCGTTTGATGATACGGAGCGAATTCAGTATTGGGCTTGTCAGGACCTTCATCCCAATCGATGCCCAACCAATGAAGGTTTTCCATCTGACTGTCTTCTCCGTGTTCCACATTTCGCTTCAAGTCAGTATCTTCGATGCGTAAGACCCAGGTTCCGTTATAATGCTTGGCAAACAGGTAGTTGAATAACGCAGACTGCGCATTTCCTAAATGTAGGAAACCTGTCGGACTTGGTGCGTATCGAACGCGTACATCGCCGGTAACTTCTACTTTTTCTTTTTTCAATGACATTCCCTCCAGTTTAAAAGTCCAAGTAACTACTCGTTCATCCAAGGACTTTAATAACAGATGCTATTATAAGTGAAGATATCTGAGGAATCAAATGATTGCGACCTGCCCTGTAATAGCCCTGCACAGATCGCTGATAAAAAAACTGAGCATTACAAAAACCCCTCTCAGAATAAATTCTAAGAGGGGTTTTCCCAGTACCAATAAATTGATAGAAAGGTTCTTCGTCCACTAAGCTTCTTTCCGACACGCCTGAAATCCGACAGGTGACGTGTGTCATGTGCCTCTGGTATCGAAGGATCAAAATTTCAGATCCGCTCGACTCGTCGCATGAGACACACTATAGCACACTCGCTTAGCCTTTGACAATCATTTTTCGTCGTTCTTATAAATTGATTCTGTGATCGCCACTGTTTTCAACGTCAATGCTTTGGTGACGATCGGACTTTCCAACCGTCCTTGCTGCAAGCATTCATTGACATGATTCACTTCAAAGACAAATTCACTCGCTTGTTCACTATGAAGTGTTTCTGTCAGTCCCGTGCCATACTGGATCTCAGCCGTGTCCGTCTTCCAAAAATCAGGGATAATGATTCTTCCTTTTTCTCCGTAAATAATCATTCGTTTCGGCAAGTCCAGATCAACCGTTAAGAAGATCGTCCCGATGACCCCATTTGGAAAACGCAGCGTAACTTGCGCCTGGGCATCGGATTGCCCCTCAGGAAATGTCAGCGTGCCCTTATAGTCCTCAGGTGCCGCCAGCAGCAGATGCTGCATATATTCTAATGGATAGGTACCCGCACCGCGAAATACCCCGCCGCCCGCGCTTAAATCACGGAACCACGAGATGTGGTCGATGTTCGGGTACGCTGTGACAGAATCCAGCCACCGGACCGCGCCGATTTTGTCCTCTTCGATCGCCTGCTGGACTTGATCCGTGATCGGCAGGAACAACGCTTTTTGTGCTTCCATCAAAAACAGCCCGCGCTCTTCCGCCATTGCAAACAATTCCTCTGCTTGCGCCAATGTCATCGTAAAAGGTTTTTCCAGCAGCACATGTTTATTGTTTAGCAACGCCAGCTTTGCCGCTTCATAATGCCCTTTGTTATAGACCGCCACGTACACGATATCGACCTCTGAACTTTGACACAATTCTTCATAGCTTCCAAACGCATGTGGTATCGCCAATTCCTGTGCCATTTTTTGCGCCTTTTCAATGCCTCGTGAAGCGATCGCGGTGACGATGCCGTCTTCGCTTTCCTTTACGCCTGCCACAAACCGAGGAACTACTTGAGCGGTACTCAAAATACCATAACGAATCATTTTCTCTTCCTCCTATCAAAATGAAAAAACTGATTTAAACAAACCAGTTCTTCTCTTGTTCCTATTCTAAAATTTTGCAAAGGTTTTGTCTAAAACAAAGAGACAAACATAGCCATAAGAAGCCACTGACCATAATTTAAAGAGCAAGACGATCCGCAAATAGTCTCTAAAGGGCAATTCTGTCATCCCTGCAACTAGACAAATCAAATCATCGGGCAGAAATGGGAAGATAAAACAAACGATCAGCAACCGTTTGATATCCTGTGTGTGATCCTGCAATGTTGCCTCAAATTTAGCGTAATTTTTTTCAGACAACACCAACCGAGCAAACTTCGGGCCGAAACGTCGAGCGAGTAAAAACAGCCCCACTTCTCCGATAACCAGCCCAATGTAACTGTAAAAGATCCCAGGGATATTCCCGAACATCAGCATTCCGACGATCGTCGCGACCCCTCCCGGAATGAAGGGAATGATCGGCTGGATCGCCTGCACAACAATAAATGCTGTGATCGCAAAACTCCCAAAGTTTTTAATAAACTGCTGCAAATCAGCGATCGAGCTGAACATGCCGGAGCGTCTGATATAAATCAAAAGAATAATAAACGCTGCTAACCCGACAACAGGCAAGAATTGAATCACTTTCTGCTGCCAAGGCGCGCGGGGACGTGAATGTTGAGTCATCCTTCCCCTCCTTCTTATCATTTTCTGAGCGCTATTGGTAAAATTCTCCGATTTGGTCAACGTACGGGAGCGATTCCTTTAATGGATAAACGACAAAATCATGCATCATGCCCTCCACGACTTCCAGCCGCATCGTTGTGCCTTCACTACGCTTGATTCGATCTTGCAAACGCAAAACATCTGGATACAGAATCTCATCCGTACCGGCGACGACGAGCAATTCGCCTAAATCATCAAAATTCCCAAAAATCGGTGATACCATTGGATCAGTCAGCGGCAATTCGCCCGCATAATTCTCACCGGCTTCTGCCAATAAATCTTTTTCCAGCAACACATCTTTTTCCTGCAATTCATCTGAGCGAGGATCACTAAGTGACGCATCCAGCCACGGAGAAGCCAAGGCCATTTTTTTCGGCCGCTTCGGCAAATCGATATTGCGCAAATGCTGCGCCAAACTCATCGCCAATCCGCCCCCGGCAGAATCACCAAATAGGAAGAAAGAATCGTCTGGGTATAAATACGTTAATTTTTTAAAGGCCTTTTCCGTCAGCGGCACCGTTTTTTCTGCGGTGTTTTCAGGCGCCAACGGGTAATCAAAATAACTTACTTTTAAATTATAGCGTTTCACAAAACGCTCTTGGATCTCTTTATGGAAAGGTGAGGCTTCCAACGCATACCCGCCTCCATGCAGATAAAAGACGTGCCGTTTTGTCGGGTGGCTAGGAAACAACGTGATCAATTGATGCCCATCGATCGTCGAGTCTTTTTGCGGGATATCCGTTTGGGACAATTGACGACTGATCAAGCCGCGCCGCTTCGGTGGCGCCACCATATTGATCCCTACTAACTTTTTCATGTTGATCACTTTAAACACATTTTTTACGAATTTCGCTGAGTAGCGCATCGCCGGTCTCCTCCTTTTCGTGCTACAATAGACGGGTAGACCGTCATTGTTTGTTTCTTTAGCATAACGGAATCTGGAGGAGGTGTCCACAATCACAAAGCCGAATCGCGAATACCTTTATGATAATATTCGCGGCATATTGATTTTACTCGTGGTCTTGGGACACGCGTTAGAATATTTTCGTTTAGATAACAAGGTTGGTGAATTTATTTACGTCTTCATTTACCTGTTCCACATGCCTGTTTTTATCTTTATTTCTGGTTATTTCTCTAAAAATTTAGCCAAAGGGCGTTCGACAGCCGTCGAGACATTTCTCGTCCCTTATCTTCTGTTGAATATGGTCCTGTCATTGATCATGCTGGCCCTTGGTAAAATCAACGAATTCATGATCTTGAGCCCCGGTTGGACTCTATGGTACTTATATTGTATGTTCATCTGGCGCCTATTGCTACCAGACCTCGTAAAAGTTCGACGAATCTTAATTTTAAGTTTTATTGTTGGTATTTTCTCTGGCTTTTTAAGTGAATTCGGCACGTATATGGCGATGGCACGAACCCTTGGCTTTCTGCCCTACTTCTTGGCAGGTTATTTCATGGATCGCTCCTTATTGGAAAGGGCCCACCGTATTCGTTGGCGTAAGTATATCAGCATCGGCATCATTTTAGCTGGACTAGGGATCGCCTTCTTCTGGGTACAGACTGATCTGCCTCCTGAAATATTATGGCGCGACCGCTCCTTCTTACTATTTAAGCTGCCGCTTTACCAAAATATTTTGAATAACGTGCTGCTCTACTTAGTCGGCTTTGCGTTTGTGTTCGTCTTTTTGAGCCTTGCCGCACCACGGCCCCATTTCTTCACATCGTGGGGACAAAAAACATTAACGATTTATTTACTGCATGTCTATCTGGTGGCACCCCTTGTGGAATTCACACAATACGTGAAAGACCCGCTGCTGCACCTGATCTTATTAGTCGCCGGGACGCTCTTGATCCTCTATGTCCTCTCTCGACCAAAAGTAACGACGACACTGCAACAAACGATCGCACGTATTTTGCATTTTATCATGCCCAATAAACCAAATAAAAACGGCGACTCGTCCTGAGTCGCCGTTTTTCTATTCCCATTCTATTCAAAGCTGCTTTCTGTTAAGCAAGCGGTATAGATTTCTTTTACCGCGGCTTCATCTAATGGAACGAACGCATCGGTTTTGATCATACTGTGGGCAACAGCTTGTTTCGCCATCTCTTCAAATTTTTCATCATCGATCCCCACTTCCGGCAGCGTCATTGGAATACCACAAGCCTTGAAGTAATCGTATAATTTTTGGATACCGATTCGTGCAGCCAGCATCGGTACTTTTTCTTCCACGTTCCAAACATTCCACCCAAAGTTCGCAAACGTATCTACCGTTTCATCGTTCAGCGCGTATTCCATCCAGCGCGGTGTCAAGATCGCAAGACCCACACCATGAGTAATGTCATAGAACGCACTCAATTCATGTTCCATCGGATGACACGACCACGCACCCGGTTTGCCGTTTCCAGTCAAGCCGTTCAACGCTAAGGTACTTGCCCACATCAAGTTCGCACGGGCATCATAATCCTCGGGATACTTCAAGGCGATCGGACAGTTTTTGATCACAGAACGCATCAAGCCTTCGGATACAGAATCCTGCACATCGGTTCCTTCTGTCCGCTTGAAATAATTTTCGATCAAGTGGCTCATGATATCCGCAGAGCCTGCCGCTGTTTGATACGTGTTCACACTGAAGGTATTTTGCGGATCTAAGAAAGAGACCTTCGGCAGCATCGCTTTGCTTCCCGTCCCTAATTTTTGATGGGTCTCCAGATTAGAGATCACCGCACCGCTGTTCATTTCACTGCCTGTTGCAGCAAGCGTCAAGATCGTCACTAACGGCAAGGCACCACCTTGATATTTCCGACGCTGCAAGACAAGATCCCAAGCATCTCCGTCAAATTTTGTCGCCGCTGCGACGACCTTCGCACAATCGATCGTTGAGCCGCCGCCGACTGCCAAGATGACATCGACAGTTTCCTTGCGACAGATCTCTGCCCCACGACGAACGGTTTCGATCCGCGGATTCGGTTCGACACCTGAAAGTTCAAAGACTTCGTTGCCATTTGCCTTTAATTGGTCCATCACCTTATCGTACAACCCGATTTTTTTGATACTGCCGCCGCCATAAACGAGCAGCACGCGCTTGCCATAGTGGTTCAGCACCTCTGGCAATTCTGCCAGACGATCTTTCCCAAAACGAATATCTGTTGTAACGTGAAAATCAAAATTTTCCATGATCATTCCCCCTGTTCATTTCTATCCAATTAGCATAAACCAAAATTTTTCAGAATGAAACTATCTTCCCTCAATTTTGCCGTTTCGTCTTCGATTTTTATTGATAGGCGTCACCCACTCATTGACGCGTACGCTCTATAAATTTTCCGCGAAAAACGCGGCGATCTGATCCATCGTAGCAATCTGGACAAAGTGGCGTTCCTCTGCGCTGATAAAAGTGAGGTTGTCCTGAGAGTTGGCTTCAATAAAATCAGCCGTATGCTCATAGGGAACTTTTTCGTCCTCCGTGCCATGCCAAAAGAATAACGGACGACCCGCGACCTTATCCGGCGCTAAAGACAGATCATACCCTTCCAGCCAAGAGGTTAGCTGACGATAATCCTTCGGTAAATAGAACCCGAGCTCACCCGCGTGCCTAGCGATTCGTTCACGATACTTGATCGGTGCAGGAGAACCCATCACGCAAGCCGCCACGTTGATTTCAGGATGCTGCGTCAAGAGCATACACGTGGTGATCCCACCCATCGAGATCCCGCCGACACCGATTTTTCCCATCACCAGTCCAAGATTTTCAAAGTAATCAACGAGATACCCAAATTCGTACAAGTTCGTTTGGATACTGTCCCAAAAAGTGAGAGAAGGAATCTCCGAATTTTTCGTCTTCCGTTCTCCATGGTTCGCCGCATCCGGCAGCAATACGCGAAACTGCTGCGCGGCCAATTTACGGCCTTGTGTCAGCACCAGTTCCTTCGCGGTTTGCCACCCGTGGTAATAAATGATCAGCGGCAACGGTTCATAAATTTTATCTTCCGCGACGACCTCAAGCAAGGGAATGTTTCCTACCGTCCGCTTACGTACAACAACTTTCATTTTTGACCTCCAGTAATTAACTATTTGTTTCTATTATACCCAACAATCCATGATTTTTTCCGACATACACGCTTCATTCTTTTTCTATCACGAAAACGCCTGCAAAGCAGAAGAGACAAAAAAGCCGTCCCTCGCAATTGAAGGACGGCACTTACTTGTTTATTTTGCGATCAGTGTTTCCAGACCTACATACATCATGTCTTTAAATGTATTTTGGCGTTCTTCAGACGTGGTTTCCTCGCCTGTCACCATGTGGTCGCTGACGGTCATGATCCCTAATGTTTGTATATGGAATTTCGCGCCTAAGTAATACAAGATCGCAGCCTCCATTTCGACACCCATCACGCCGTATTCTGCTAAGTTGAACGTTGGCGCCAAGTCATCTTTGTAGAAGGTGTCTTCTGACAATACGTTACCAACATGCGTCGTAAAGCCTTTTTCCTTCGCCACTTCGTAAGCCTTCATCATCAAATCAAAATCGCAAATCGGCGCAAAATGGAAGCCTGGGAAATGCTTTTCTACCATTGAAGAGCTAGTGACAGCCCCTTGCGCAATGATCAAGTCACGCACATGAACATCTTTAGACAATGCGCCGCAGGTTCCTACACGAATCAATTTTTTCACCCCGTACGATTGGATCAATTCTTGTGCGTAGATTCCGGCAGAGGGCATCCCCATTCCTGTACCTTGAACAGAGACACGTTCCCCTTTATAGGTTCCTGTGTAGCCTAACATGCCTCGCACGTTGTTGTAGCATTTTGCATCTTCCAAAAAATTCTCCGCAATAAATTTTGCCCGCAACGGATCTCCCGGCAGTAAAATTTTGTCTGCGATCTCACCTTGTTTCGCCTCGATATGAACGCTCATTGTATTCCTCCCATTTCATTTTAGTGGTTATTTTAATCCCTTTTCTACAAAACTGCTAACGTTTCTTTGATCAGTTTCTTAAAGTCTTCTTTCACCCGTTCCGTGGTTTCCACAACTTCTGCGTGGTTCAAGTTGGCTTGCATGCCAGCAGCCAAGTTCGTGATACATGAAACGCCTAAGACCTTCATGCCGCTATGAGCTGCTACGATGACTTCCGGTACCGTCGACATGCCCACTGCATCTGCGCCGATCGTGCGAGCCATCCGAATTTCCGCAGGTGTTTCATACGTTGGGCCTGTCATCCCAAGATAGACGCCTTCTTGTAGATCAATTGCTAATTTACCAGCAACTTCACGGGCTTTTTCTTGGTATTCTTTCGTGTAGGCCGCACTCATATCTGGGAAGCGTGGTCCCATGTTGTCATCGTTTGGTCCGATCAACGGATTGGTTCCCATGAAGTTGATGTGGTCTGTGATCAGCATCAAGTTGCCAGGTTGGAAGCCTTCGTTCACTCCGCCGGCTGCGTTTGTCACAACGACTGAGTGAATCCCCAAAGCCGCCATCACACGTACCGGATACGTAACAGTCTCCATCGTATTTCCTTCATAATAATGGAAGCGGCCTTGCATCGCCAACACCTGTTTACCAGCCAATTTTCCGTAGACCAATTGTCCAGCATGACCAACAACGGTTGACACAGGAAAATGCGGGATCTCATTGTAAGGAATCACTACAGGGTTTTCGATTTCTTCTGCTAATTCTCCAAGTCCTGATCCTAAGATCAAGCCAAAAGCCACATCGGCCACTCCTTTGTCCTGGATATAATTCGCAGTCTGTTGAATTTTGTCTTGTAAGTCTGTCATAAAAGGCTCCTTTATAGATAATTTTTTATTTCAATAATTTTAAGAAACTTTCGCCATTTTCAGTTGCCGGCACATCAAAGTTTTCCGCGATCGTCGCAGCAATGTCTGAATAATAGCCCTGCGGCAATTTCCCTTGTTCCGCCATTTGCTTGCTATAAACCAAGAACGGTACATATTCACGCGTATGATCGGTTCCTGTAAAGGTTGGATCATTTCCGTGATCGGCAGTGATCATCAATAAGTCATCCTCTTGCATCGCCTCTAAAATTTCTGGAATCCGTAAATCAAACTCTTCGATGGCATGGGCATAGCCTACCACATCCCGACGATGACCGAACAAGGCATCGAAATCAACTAGGTTCGTGAAGCTCAAGCCAGTGAAATCATTCTTCATTACGTCTAACAATTTGTCGACGCCGTCCATGTTGCTCTTTGTACGAACCGCATCAGTGATTCCTTGACCGTTAAAGATATCGTTGATCTTACCAACCGCGATGACGTCTTTGCCGTTGTCCTTCAATGAATCCAACACTGTTTTGCCAAACGGATCAAGGGCATAGTCGTGACGGTTGCTGGTACGAGTGAAGTTGCCTGGTTCGCCTAGATAAGGACGCGCAATAATACGGCCGATCATGTAAGGATCATCTTTGGTAATATCACGAACATACTGACAAATTTTGTACAATTCTTCCAATGGGATGATTTCTTCGTGTGCCGCGATCTGCAATACCGGGTCCGCAGACGTGTAGATAATCAAATCACCCGTCTTCATTTGTTCTTCCCCGAAGTCATTGATTACTTCTGTCCCGCTATACGGCTTGTTGGCACCCATGATAATACCACGACCAGAAAATTCAGAGATTTTATCCAGCAATTCTTGCGGGAAGCCTTCAGGAAAGACACGGAAAGGTGTTTGGATGTTCAAACCAGCAATTTCCCAATGCCCCGTCATGGTGTCTTTTCCTACTGAAACTTCTTCCAATTTGGTTGCATAGCCATCATGCTCTGGAACATCTTTGACACCTTTTAATGGACGGATCGTCCCAAGTCCAAGCTGTTCCAAATGTGGAATATTCAATCCCGCTTCTTCAGCAATATGACCTAATGTATCTGAACCAACGTCTCCAAATTTTTCAGCATCTGGTGCTTCTCCGATACCAACTGAATCCATTACGACTAAGTGAATGCGCTTAAACATTTCTATTCCCTCTTTCTATTGATTTATAGCTAAATAAGTAAGACAAATCCTACTCATAAATTTAACCAAAGTACTTTATTTTTAAAAATTACGGCTCAGTCCCAGTATATGGGGTTCCTGGAATTCCGTAAACTGAAAGCCATTGTCGGAAAAAAATCCGTTTATCTAAGATTCCACGAACGTACTAAAGTTTAGATTAGGACTGGCAGCTAGCTCATTTTTAGTGAATTCATTTTTCGAAAACCGCGAAAAATGATTTTATCTTCGTACGCATACGATTCCGCTACCCTAGTACATCTGAACATTTGATTCGCAGCTAATTCGTATTAAAGGATTAACTTTTTCCAAAACTGAAAAAGTTAGTTTTATTCTCACCGCGCATACGATTCCACTAATCACGCTGAAGCGTGAAGTGGAACTCGCAAAAAAGGGCGTGCTAAGAACATTGTCCCATAGCCCCACCCTTTAAAAACGAAAGAATTATTTTGATTTGATGTAATTGACGCCATCGGCTTTTGGTGCGGCTGATTTTCCTAAGAAGATAACCAGTACGATGATGGTCAATACGTATGGTGCTGATTGTAGATACACATCCGGGATTTGTGAGATGATCGGTAAGTTTGATCCGGCGATGCTTAGGTTTTGCGCAAATCCGAAGAAGATCGCAGCTCCCATCGCACCAAGCGGGTTCCATTTACCAAAGATCATCGCTGCCAATGAGATAAATCCTTGTCCAGCGATCGTTGTTGCTGCGAAACGTCCAGCGATTGATTGTGCGAAAACAGCACCGCCCATACCGCCTAAGAATCCAGAAAGTAAAACACCTGAATAACGTAACGCGTAAACATTGATCCCCAATGTATCTGCTGCTTGCGGGTTTTCCCCAACAGAGCGCAGACGCAGACCAAAACGTGTTTTAAAGATGACAAACCAAGAGATCACAGCGACTAAAATCGCAAAGTACGCTGGTAAACTAGTATTTCTGAAGAACAAATCTCCGATGATCGGGATTTTGCTTAATACTGGAAAGTCAAAGTAACCAAATTGCTGTTGGATTGTATCTGTTTGACCTTTTCCATAAATAACTTTGATCAAGAAGATCGCCAATGGAGGGGCCAGTAAATTCATTACGGTTCCGCTGATGATATGATCCGCCCGGAAATTGACTGTCGCCACTGCATGCAGCAGTGAGAAGGCCATCCCAGCCAGTCCACCGACCAGCACACCCAACCAAGGTGTCATCCCGCCAAATTGATCCGCAAAAGCTAAGTTAAAGACAACTGAACTAAAGGCACCAGCTACCATGATTCCTTCCAAACCAACGTTTACGATCCCGCTTCGTTCAGAAAAGACCCCGCCAAGTGCGGTCAAGATCAATGGCGCAGAATACACAAGTGTCTGAGCAATAATCGATGCTAATAAATCCATATTCATTAGACTTTGCCCCCTTTTTCAGATTCGTCATTCGGAGCACTTTCCACTTCTTTGACCGTTTCAACTTCTTTCTTGCCGCCCATTACTTTCGCAAGTCCGACACGTACGATGTAGTTGATTGCGACGAAGAAGATGATCAATGGAATCACACTGTTGGCTAATTCACTAGGAATACCTGAGAACTGCATTCCTTGTCCTCCAAGTTTTAAGATACTGAACAATAACGCGGATAATAAAATCCCGATCGAGCTGCCATTTCCTAACAATGAGACGGCCATCCCGTCAAACCCGATACTGATCGAAGAACCTTGAACAAAGTAATTCATGAAGGTTCCTAATCCATAAACGACCCCACCAAGCCCTGCTAAGGCACCTGAGATGATCATCGAGATCACGATCGTCCGTTTGCTGCTCATTCCTGCATATTCAGAGGCAAAAGGATTCAACCCGACGGAACGAATCTCAAACCCTAATGTCGTGCGTTTCATTAAGAACCATACGACTACTAAGAATACTAACGCTAAGACGATCCCAAGATTGACCCGTGAGCCGCCAAACAAATTGGTCAGCCAAGGTTCTCGTAAAGAGGCATTCAAGCCAACTGCTTTAGTAACCCCTTTGTTCGAGATGATATCTGGTGACATCACGTGGTTGACGATATGATTGGCTACATAAAGAATCACGTAGTTCATCATGATCGTAACGATAACTTCGCTGGTTCCAAAGAATGCCCGCAGCACCCCAGGGATCGCAGCGGCACCAGCACCTGCTAATGCACCCACAATAATTGCAATAGGTAAAACGATAAACTTCGGTGAATCCGGCATGCTTAGTGCCACCCAGATACTTGCTACCCAGCCGCAAAGCGCTTGACCAGAAAGCCCGATATTGAAGAAACCCGCTGAGTTGGCTACAGAGAAGCCTAACGCCGTAAAGATCAACGGTCCGGCACCCACTAAAATTTCTCCAAAGGACATTTTACTTTGGAATGCCGAGCTGAACATGGCATTGTATCCTTCGATCGGATTGAATCCGAACACTAACATCAAAATAGCACCAAGAACAAATCCTAGAATAACTGAGATAATCGGTACTAATATATTTCTAATTTTTTCTGAACGATCATTCATTTGTCTCACCAGCCTTTGCTAATTCTGCTCGCGCTTCTTCCAAACTATAGCCGGCCATCAATAGCCCCAGCTCATTTTCAGAAGTTTCTTTCGGATCAACGATCCCAACGATCTCGCCAGCGTGAATAACCGCGATACGGTCAGAGACATTCAAAATTTCATCTAATTCAAAACTTACCAGCAGCACACCTTTTTGTTTGTCACGCTGCTCTACTAAACGCCTATGGATATATTCGATCGCACCTACGTCAAGTCCGCGAGTCGGCTGTGATACGATCAGCAGATCTGGATCACGATCGACTTCACGAGCGATGATCGCTTTTTGCTGGTTCCCACCTGAAAGTGATGCAGCAGGCGCTTTTTCACCCGTCGTCCGTACATCGTATTCTTCAATCAATCGTTTGGCATAACGATCGATCTCCCCATAATTCAAAATTCCGTTTTTACTAAACGGCGCATGGTAATACGATTGCAAGGCAATATTTTCAGAGAGCGGCAAAGGTAAGATCAGTCCATATTTATGACGGTCTTCCGGTACATGCCCGACGCCTGTTTCCGTAATATGACGAGGCGCTTTGCCTGTCACATCTTTTCCGCAGATCGTCACAGTCCCGCTTTCGACTTTGCGCAACCCCGTTAACGCTTGGATCAATTCTGTTTGTCCGTTGCCGTCGATTCCGGCGATCCCTACAACTTCCCCGCGATGAACATCCAGGGACAAGCTCTTAACAGCTTCCAGTCCGCGGCTTTCCTTCACGACTAGGTCTTTGACCGTTAGAACGACTTCACCTGGCACAGCAGGTACTTTATCTGTTTTAAATGAAACAGAACGTCCTACCATCATATCTGCCAACTGCTGCGAACTCACATCTTTCACGTCAACAGTCCCGATGTACTGTCCACGACGGATAACCGAACAGCGATCCGCTACCTTTTTAATTTCATCTAGCTTGTGCGTGATCAAAATGATGGATTTGCCTTCTTTGATCAGCCCTTCCATAATTGCAATCAATTCATCGATTTCTTGCGGTGTCAATACAGCGGTCGGTTCATCGAAGATCAGAACATTCGCGCCTCGATACAAGGTTTTCAAAATTTCTACCCGTTGCTGCATCCCTACTGAGATATCACGGATGTACGCATCTGGATCGACCTTTAAGCCGTACTCTTCAGATAAGCGCACGATCTCAGCTTTTGCTTTCTTTTGGTCCAGCATGCCGTTTTTCTTTGGCTCACTGCCTAAAATAATGTTTTCTGTAACGGTAAAGGCATCAACTAACATGAAATGCTGATGGACCATTCCGATCCCTAATTGATTGGCTCTAGTTGGACTTGAGATATCGACCTTTTGACCATCCATCAAAATCTCACCAGAAGTTGGTTGTAATAACCCTGACAAAACATTCATCAGCGTCGATTTACCGGCACCATTTTCACCTAAAAGAGCATGGATCTCTCCTTTTCGAACCTGTAAATTGATGTTGTCATTTGCTTTAAATGTGCCAAACTGCTTGGTGATATTGCGCATCTCAATGACATTTTGTTCTTCTGTCACTTTCTTTTCACATCCTATCGCTTTCTAAACCTGACAAAACATTGCAACGTTAAAGGGCGTTCTTCCCTTATCCAAATCAAGCACCCGCTGTAACTTGGATAAAAAAAGAAAGGTCCTTTTTTTAAAAGAGGACCATAGCCTCGCGTGGATGGAGACTATGGTCACACCTGAATTATTTTTTCTCAGGAGTTTCTGGAACTTTGATGTCGCCGTCAGAAACTTTATCTTTCGCTTCTTTCACAGCTTCTTTTGCTTCGTCTGAAAGGAATCCGTCAGTTAGAGAAACACCGCCGTCTTTCAAACCATAAGTTAAGTGTTCGCCGCCAGGGAATTTGTCTTCTAACGCACGAGTAGAGATATCTTGAACCGCTGCACCTACACCTTTAAGTGTTGAAGTTAAACAGAAGTTGCTGTCTTTACCGTCTTTAGATTTGTATTCGCCCTCTTTTTGTTGGTCGCTATCGACACCGATAACCCAAACTTTGTCTGCTTCGTCCGCTTTTTCGTTACGTGCTTTCGCTTCTGAGAAGACCCCTTGACCAGTACCGCCTGAAGCATGATAAATGATATCTACTCCACCGTTGTACATATTCGCTGCTAGGGCTTTACCTTTGGCTGGATCACCAAATGACGCAGCATATTGAACGTCTACAGAAATTTCTTTGTCTAATTTTTTAGCAGTATCTGCGACACCTTTTTCAAAACCAGCTTGGAAGCGGTCGATTACGGCACCTTCTTCACCACCGACGAAACCTAATTTGTTTGATTTCGTTGTTTCAGCTGCTGCAACACCTGCTAGGTAAGCTGCTTCTTGGTCTTTAAATGTTGCTGAAGCGACATTTTTCTTTCCATCTATAACTGAATCGATGATAACAAAGTTTGTATCTGCATTTTGGTCTGCTGCCGCTGTGATTGGATCAGCTAATAAGTAACCAATCCCGAAGACTGTCTTGAATCCGTTCGTAACAGCTTGTGAAATGTTTTGTTCATATTCAGAAGCATCGTTTGATTGGATGTAGTTGTAGCCGCCATTTCCTCGCTTGATGTCGTGGTCCTTGCCCCAAGCTTTAAGGCCTTCCCAAGCACTTTGGTTAAATGAACGGTCGTCCACCCCACCAATGTCTGTTACGATTGCAACACTGTGTTTTGCATCTTCATTCGCAGATCCTCCACCTGAAGAATCCGTTGAACCGCCGCCTCCGCCGCAAGCTCCTAATGCTAGCAATGCTGCCATTGCCACGGTACCTAGGCCAAATAATTTTGCTTTTTTCATTTCTGTAAAGCCCCCTAAATATGTTTTTTTTCAACAGTCCTGCGACTGAATGAACATGGTTTATAAATCTTTGTCCGTGAAGCTGTATGGCAGTAATCCTTCAACGGTCGTCTCTTTGATCACACCGTTGTCACCGACTAAGGTTACTGGCATCGCTGGGTCGCAAAACTCTGCCATGACTTGACGGCAAGCGCCGCATGGAGAGATTGGTTCTGGTGTGTGACCCGCGATCACTAAATGACTGAATGCTCGTTCGCCTTCTGAAACAGCTTTGAAAAAGGCTGTCCGTTCTGCACAATTTGATAAGCCGTAAGAAGCATTTTCAATGTTGAGTCCTTGATACGTTTTGCCTTCCTTCGTCACGAGACACGCGCCTACAGGAAAATGAGAATACGGAACATACGCTTTGTCGAGTGCTTCGACAGCAATGTCGATCCATTCTTCTTTATTCATAGTTTATACCCTCCGATCTTAATACCCCGTACCGGAAAGTCCGTTCATGATCGATACACCTGAGCTGGCACCTAAACGAGTTGCTCCTGCTTCGATCATTGCTTCTGCTTCTTTCGCGTTGTGAATACCGCCAGAAGCTTTGACGCCCATTTCAGGTCCTACCGTTTCGCGCATCAAGCGAACATCTTCCACTTTCGCACCGCCTGTTGAAAATCCAGTAGACGTTTTAACAAAATCTGCTCCCGCCGCTTTCGCTAATTCACACGCCGTCACTTTCTCTTCATTCGTTAATAACGATGTTTCAATGATGACTTTGACTAACGCTTTGTCCTTCGCCGCAGCAACGACTGCCTCAATGTCCTTTTGAACTTTCTCAACATTACCTGCTTTCAACTCACCGATATTGATGACCATATCGACTTCATCGGCACCATTTGAAATAGCGTTCGCTGCTTCAAATGCTTTTACTTCTGTCGTATTTGCACCTAGAGGGAATCCGATCACTGTACAAACAGCTACAGGCTCACCTCGTAATTCCTTCGCGCCAAGCGCTACCCATGTAGGATTGATGCAGACAGAATAGAAACGATATTTTTTTGCCTCCTCGATGATTTTCATGACATCATCTTTTGTTGCGTCGGCTTTCAAAATTGTATGGTCGATCATTCGATTGATTTCCATTGTTTAATTCCCCGTTTCCATTTATTATAATATATTCTTTATTGTTATAAAAATGTTTTAAATATTTATTCTGTAATTACATCATGAATCAAAATAGGTTCTTCCGGTGTATCTCCGATAGAAATATTCTGATAAAGTAAATCTTTTACGTGATCGATATCCTCTGAGTTGGAATAAATCGTTAGTAACGAGTCCCCCTCAGCGATTTTGTCTCCGATTTTTTTATGCAGCTTGATTCCTACTGCATGATCGATATCATCTTCTTTTGTTTTGCGCCCTGCACCTAGCAGCATTGCTGCGATGCCGATCTCATTGGCTACGAGTTTGGTTACATAACCGCTCGCTTTAGCGGGTAACTCGATGTCGTATTTCGCCGTTAAGATTTTTTCCGTTTGATCGATCACAGATGGATCGCCACCTTGATCTTTAACCATCTCGCGGAATTTTTCTAAGGCTTTTCCTGAATGCAGTGCTTCTTCTAATAAAGCTCTCGCATCATCAAGAGTCTCTGCTTTTTTAGCAAGTACGACCATTTGGCTGCCTAAGACATAGCACATTTCTGTTAGATCTGCTGGACCGTTGCCTTTTAAGGTATCGATTGCCTCCACGATCTCTAGGCTGTTTCCAATGGCTTCGCCTAACGGTTCAGACATATCTGAAATGACTGCCATCGTTTGTCGGCCCGCAAGCTTGCCGATCCGCACCATCGTTTTCGCCAGGCGCTTCGCATCATCAATGTCCTTCATAAAGGCTCCATCGCCAGTTGTCACATCTAGGACGATCGCATCTGCACCCGCCGCGATCTTTTTACTCATGATCGAGCTTGCGATCAATGGGATCGAATCCACCGTCGCTGTCACATCTCGAAGCGCATAAAGCTTTTTGTCTGCTGGAGCCAGATTGCCTGACTGACCAATTACAGCAACTTTGCTCTTATTTACGATATCAATAAATTCTTGGTCAGATAATTCAATTTTAAAGCCGGGGATCGATTCGAATTTATCTAAGGTTCCGCCGGTAAAACCAAGTCCTCGTCCGGACATTTTCGCTACAGGAACACCGACACTTGCCACAAGTGGTGCTAAAACCAATGTAGTCGTATCACCGACACCGCCAGTCGAATGCTTATCTACTTTGATGCCTTCGATTGAAGACAAATCAATGATGTCACCCGAATTCGCCATTGCCAACGTCAAGTGAGAAATTTCTTCATCCGTCATGTCCTGATAAAAGATCGCCATCAACAATGCACTCATTTGATAATCTGGAATGCTGCCATCCGTGTAACCGTCAATAATAAAATCGATTTCTTCTTTTGATAGGGGTTTTCCGTCTCGCTTTTTCTCTATCAAATCTACCATTCTCATAGGTTTTCCTCCAAGCTTCAAAAGATATTATACAATAAAATCGCGAAAGGTAAACCACTTTAGTAAAACAGTTTACTTATCGAAGAAGCGCTTTCTGTCAGCGCTACCATTGTTACTATAACGGGTCTTACTCCCGTTGTCAACTATGACCTACACTTTTCACACTCTCACGAATAATTAATTTAGTTTGGAAGATTTTATTCGGAATTCGCTGAGAAGGGAAATTGATCGCATCGACTAAAAACTTAGCAGCAGAAAAGCCGATTTCCGTACTTGGTTGAAAAACAGTCGTCAGCGGCGGCACCATATACTGACTTACTTCCAAGCCGTCGAATCCAACAACTGAAATATCTTCAGGAATCTTCAATCCCGCTTCGTACACTGCTTGGTAACAGCCGATCGCCATCTCGTCATTTCCGCAAAATATCGCTGTAATCTCTTTGTTCTTTAACACTTCTTTTGCAGCATGATACCCGCCAGAAATAGTCAGCTCACCTGAACAAATATAGCTCTCCTCAAAAGGAAGTTGATACTCATAAACAACTTGCCGGTATGCTTTGACACGTTCTGTTAATTGGTAGTAGCCTTCGCTCTCTTTCAGCATCCCAATATGTCGATGACCTTTATCTACCAACATTCTTAGGACGTCCTGAGCTCCCGCATACTCCTGCACCAGAAGCTGCCCCCAGTCGCGATCGTTTAGTCCCCGGTCGATCAATACGATGGGGTGTTTGCGATAAAAATCGCTTCCCAGTGTATGTTCGTCTTCCAGATGATTGGGTGTAGCCAGTAATATCCCGTCTACTGAACGATGGGACAATTCATTTAGGTACCGTTTTTCTTGCTCTTTGTCATGACGTGAATTACATAAAATAATCATATAGCCTAAAGGATTTAGATAACTTTCCACCCCTTCGATCACTTTTGAAAAGAAAAAGTCTGTCACATCCGGCACGATCATTCCAATCGTTTTCGAATGACGATTGATCAAATTGGCCGCAAAAAAATCCGGTTTGTATTGATATTCCTCGACGATCGCAAGGACTTTTTTTCGTGTCTGCTCACTGAATCGGCTGCCCTTATTATTCAAGATCTGCGACACCGTCGTTACTGAAACGCCGGCTAATTCGGCAATTTCTTTGATGGTGATCTTCATCCTAGTCCTTCTCTCTGTATTTTTTTTAAGTGTAGCAAAGGAAATTTTAGAAAGAAAGCCTTTTTCAAAATTAACGCCGGCTGAAGGAGCCGAGTCTGCCTATCTGGCGTAGACCACACTTGCGAGACGACTTACTTGCCGTCTCAAAAAAAGAGCGTAAATTAAGGATAGATCCACTCTCAAGGCAGGTGAGAAAAATGCTTGATGTTTTAGGAGCAATCAAAAATCTACAATGGACGACAGATCATCACTTTCTGCATATCAAAAACCAGCATGACTTCATTCGTATTTGGGCAATTCAATTTGAGCTTGCCTATACTGATTTTCGCGTCATTCAGCTAGCACTGCAATTAGATGCTCAAACTGAGCTGCTGCAGCAGTTTACAAAAGCGTATGATGCCGTTTATCGCTATGAATATGCGTTTGCGAAAGGCGGATTAGAAGGCTTTAACCAAGAGTTTGGCGATCAAATGGGGCCTTACGAAGAAGCTCACGATAACTTCTTAACGGTGTTAGCTGCGTTAGCAAAATTACAGCCCCAGCCGACAGAAGAGAATGATTTAGTCTAGGACACGCAGTCGATTTAAAAACTTAATCAAATCAATCTCTTAAAATCAAATTTATTATTCTGCGAGAAAAAAAAGAAAAAGAAGCGAGACACTATGATCAAAGATTATGTATATGATGATAAAAATCAATTAACGTTAGACATTTACGAGCCTGAAACAATCGAAGCGGCGATTATTCTGATTCATGGAGGCGGCTGGTTCCGTGGGGACAAATCAAAGGAAGCGACGTTGGCGGAACGTTTAGTATCAGATGGGTTTCTCGTTGTCGCACCCAATTATCGTTTAGCGCCAGACCATATCTTTCCGGCTGCAATGGATGATTTACTAGCTGTCTATGACTGGCTAGCTGCCAGCGATTATCCAGTAAAAGGAAAAATCACTGCACTCGGCTCTTCAGCCGGCGGGAACTTATCGATCGAATTGGCGTTACAAAAAGGGATTCCAGCAGCTTCTTGGTCTGGCATCATCGATCTTTATGGTTCATTGCGGCAACACCCCGAAGTTGTTGCCGCAATGAACCAAAAGCCTGACTTTGATAAACAAGCCAGCGGAAAAATCGACCAAGACGGTGCCAACGATGCCTTTTATAAATGGTTCGTTTTAAATTACGTGAACCAAGATGAAGCGCTTTTGAAACAAGCAGATCCGTTGTCTCGTGTTTCGGATAAAAGCGGCCCACTCTTCCTCGCTGACTCCCTGCATGAATTAGTGCCCCTGACTGGCGTATATAAATTACAAAGTCAATCGGCTGAAAATGGGGTCCCAAGTGAAGTAAAACTTATCACTGGTACCGTCCACGGCGAGGGCTACGCGGATATCGCTTATTCATCAACGATTCAATTTTTAAAAGACAATCTATAAAAAAACGCCGCAGAGACTAATTTCTCTGCGGTCGTTTTTATATTTCTGGATAGTTTTCTAAGACATAATTTTCGGCTTTTTGACTCCATATACCGTCTGTCTCTGCTAAGATTTTTCCTAGATCTGATTGCTCATCGATGTCTGACACTTTTTTCAACTCTGATTGCTTATGGGTGTAAACGAGTTTTTTCCCGCCGCCAATTGCTGGCTGGTTCAGCGTGGTTTCACCCACCGCATCTAAGCCTAAAATATGTGTCACCACATTTGCCACGTGGACTTGCTTGTTTTCGATCAGCTTCACCGCTTTGCGCATATCTTCTGTATTGCCGCCAGAGGTCCCAACAAAGTGTGTAAATGAATAATGAACGTCATAAAAGTTTACATTCGCTGAAAATTCTTTGTCCTGCGGCCCTGCAAAGAAATTCAGACACCCATCAGGATTCAGCATTGCAGCCGCGTCACTAACGACTGGACCGACTGGAACCATGACAAAAATATCATCAAATCCGCCGCCGACCGTTTCCTTCAAAAGACTGACCTGATCGTCAACATCGCCGACATTCACATAAGAAACCTCAATGCCCTTTTGACTCGGATAAAGCTTCGAAGCCCGTGCCAATTTTTCAGGATCGCGATCTGTAATGACCAACTTCTTCGGATTGAGCGGCCCATGCAATGCGTAATCAATCGCCAACAACCCCATTGGACCTGTTCCGCCCATGATCAATAGATTGCCGCCTTCTTTGATCCCCATCTTATGTTCATAAGAGCCTTCTTTTAAATGATAATTCGCTTCGAAGGCACCAATCACACACGACAAAGGCTCAATCAACGATCCTTCAAAATACGTATCTCCCTTGTATGGAATCAAACAATCCTGATTCATCACATCTTCTGAGATCACGATATAGGTGGCATCGCCGCCTGTATAAGGATACGAATAGCCGGGACAATCTGGACGATCCGGTAATTGAAGATTTGCCTGTAATACATAGCGCTCACCCTTTTTATACTTGTGCGCCCATTTTCCGCCTACTTCCAACAGCTCGCCACAAAACTCATGACCGACAATAATTGGCTCTTCAGCAAGATTATTTGGCGCCTTTTTATGGTCGGCACCCTGGTTCGCTAATTTCCATGTTGACATACAAATACTATCGGTGATGACAGATGCTAAAATTTCATTTTCTTTGATTTCAGGTAATTCAAATTCCTCCAAGCGCAAATCTTTCTTACCGTATAAACGCACTGCTTTTGTTTTCACTGCTATTCCCCCTAAAATTACGACTACTTAAGCTAAAATTCCTAACCAATAACCAAGAATACCGACCGCAAACAACACGAAGATCAAGACGATCGGACTGACTTTTTTCTTCAATAAATACATCATCAATAACGTCAAACCTAATGCAGGCAATCCCGGCACCAAATCATCCAAGACATTCTGAACCGTTGTAATAACTGTTTCGCCATCTGAACCAGGTGTTCTGGATACCACCAATGGAATGTTGATCGTTGTCCATTTTGTGACTAAAACACCCATGATGAACAATCCTAAAATCGTCGCTCCCTCAGTTAATTTTTGCAGCAAATTGCCGGAGAGGTCCTTGACAATATCCATTCCTTTGCTGAAGCCATACGTGAGACCGAACCATTTCATCGATAAACGGATCGCATTGAAGGCCACGAAGAACAAAATCGGTCCCATCGCATTTCCCGACAATGCCAAGGATGCACCCAACGCCGCCGTGATCGGTCGCAATGTTCCCCAAACCAACGGATCGCCTACACCTGCCAGCGGTCCCATCAATCCAACCTTCAAACTATTGATCGTTCCATCATCAATGTCCGCACCGCTTGCCCGCGCTTCCTCCATCGCCATCGTTACACCGATGACCGGCCCGCACACTGCCGGAGTCGTATTGAAAAATGTTAAATGTCGTTTCAAAGCTTCCGACTGTTCTTCTTTTGTCTTATACACACGACGAATCGTTGGGATCATATCCACACAAAAAGCCAAGGCGTGAATTCGTTCAAAGTTGAAGGAGGCTTGCTGAAAGTTTGAAAAAACAAAGGTGGTCATCAAATCTTTCCTCGTTAACTGCGACTGTGCATAAATATCTTTCTTTGTTTCTACCATTGACGTGTTTTCCATTTTCCTGCCCCCTTAATCTTCTAATTCATCATCGGCCAATTCGCCAGCAACGACCGCCGCCATCTGATTGCCTTGACCCTCATTTTTCTTAAAGTTGGGATTTAGCTGCACATAGACTAACGCTGTGATCAAACCAATGATCCCGAAGGCCAATAAACTGAATTCTAAGTAACCGCCCATCACAAAACCAAGATAGAAAAATGGCATCAAGTACGCCACGCTCATCATATTCAGTACCATCGCGTACCCGACTACTACGATAAATCCGCCGGCTACCGCTAATCCGCCTGTAATCACATCTGGAATCATGTTCAACATATTCGTGACCATCTCCGCACTAACGAATGCTGCTACGATTGTGGCTGGGATCGCTACCCGCAAAGCTTGGATGAATAAGGCACTAAAATGCAGGAAGATGATTTTATTAAAATTCGCTTTTTCCGCTTCACGATCCGCTGCATGTTGGAAGGCTACCGTGATCGTCCGTGCGATGACCGTCAGCACTTGCCCGGCTGCCGCAACAGGTAATGCGATCGCGATCCCTGATTGAATGTCCTGCTGGCCCACCACAACCAAGATCGTAGAGATCACACTTGCCAACGCCGAATCTGGTGATTGCGCCGCGCCGATATTCATCCAGCCTAGTGCGATCAATTCCAAGGTTCCGCCTAAGATGATCCCTGTAGTAACATCGCCTAAAATCAACCCCACCATCGTACAGGCGATCAATGGCCGATGGGTTTGAAATTCATCTAATACACTGCCCATCCCACACACACATGAAAAAAGAAAAATAAGTACAATCTGTAACGCTGATAATTCCATTTTTGTGTCCTCCTCTTACTATCGCTAGTTAAAATCCGGCTTCCTTCAGTTTTTCTTCAAAATTACCTTTTGGATCGGTCGCCACGACCCGTAAATCCAGCTCCACACCTGATGCCTCCAGCTTGCGAAATGCATCTGCTTCTGTTTGATCAACAGAGACAGCTTTGGTGATTTGCGTGCGTCCCGTTTTGAATTGCATCCCTCCGATGTTGATAGATGTGATCGGCACGTTCATTTCGACCAATTCCAACACTTCCATTGGGTTCGTGAATAAATAAAAGACTGTTTCGCTCGCATATTTTGGGTTGTGATAGACCTTCATTGCCTTTTCCGGATCAACGATATTTACTTTGATTCCAGGAGGTGCTGCTTGCTTTACCAATGTTTTACGAATGTCATCATTCGCCACTTCTTTACTGACCACAATGATTCGTTTTGCCCCTGCTTCTTTCGCCCAAACCGTTGCCACCTGCCCATGGATCAAACGATCATCAATTCGTGCTAAGTTGATCTTCATCTTAGAAATCCTCCTCTTCTTCAATCAATTGCTGCTTAAACGCTTTCACCGTATCGCAAGGAACACTTGTAGCATGATTCACAATATCCTGCAAACGACTTCCCAGCATACTGGCTACCTCCAAGACGATCGGCAGCGACATGCCCGACACGACTTCGATCTCACGCTCTGGATGCTTCATCGCCACCGCGCAGCTGGCGTTATAAGGCGTGCCGCAAAATAAATCCGTCAATACTAGATAGGACGCTTCCTGATCCTTCATTGCTGCAAAAACTTTTTCCTGAATCGTGTCCAGCCCTTCTTCCTTCAAAAATTCCACGGATTCAAAATCTGGCAATGCCCCAAAAATCATTTCTGCTGAATTTTTCATTTCGTGGGCCAGCTTCCCGTGTGCTACCAAAATTACTTTGTTCATATGTCCCTCCTTAGTCGTTTTCCTGATCTGCGAAACGTTGCACCAACAACTTTTTAAATCTTCATTTTGCTCCACCGACTGCTAAATTCAGTGAAGCAAAAGTGATTACCCTCTTGTCTTGCCTCCAGCAACATTGACCGTCACACCGTCCACGTAACTTGAGCGTCCAGAAATGAAGTATGCGACTAAGTCAGCCACTTCACGTAATTTTCCGTCGCGACCTAGCGGGATCGTCTTTGTATTGGTATAACCCGCTCGCAACTGCTCCACCGAAATTCCTCGAGTATACGCCAGTGCCGTTTCGTATTCGATCGTGCGCAGCCCCGTCTCTTCCATGATTCCCGGAGCGATGCCAACGACACGAACACCCTTTTTACCTAATTCTTTCGCCCATGAACGTGTAAAGCTGTTCACCGCCGCTTTGGTCGCCGCGTATACGCTTTGACCCTCTGACCCTTCCAGCCCGCATTCTGAAGACATATTGATGATGACGCCGTAGCCTTGATTCACCATTACTCGACCAACGGCTTGGCCCATCAAGTAAACCCCTTTTTGATTGATAGCAATCATCTTATTAAAAATGTGCTCGTTGATTTGAAATTTTCCGTCTTCAGTCATTTCCTCATCGACCAATAGTGCCGGGATGTTGATTCCTGCATTATTAACCACTGCATCGATTGTTTGAAATTTGTCAACGGTAGTAGCGATTGTTTTTTCAACTGATTCTGGAGAAGTCACATCCGTTTGGCTAAAAACCAATTTCTCATGTGTGAACGCACCTTCTCGCAGATCAGCATTGACCACGTTGATACCCAATTCGCACAATTCTTTAACAATGGCCGCTCCGATACCAGATGACCCTCCTGTGACAACGACTGTTTTCCCCTGAACATTTAACCAATCCATCGTGAACGCCCCTTTTTAACATTTGTGATTTTAATTTAACATTTGTCGCACCTTTATAGTAAAGGCAAAAGAAAACGTTGTCAATCACTTTTTGCAACTTTTTTAAAATGAAATCACAAAAGTGCTAAAAAGTACAAAAAAAAGCGGATAAGCTTTACACTTATCCGAGTGGCTTTCATGCTTATTCATAAACCAATTCCATAATCGTCTCTTGCTGCTCTGCTGGAATCTCCTCATCGCTAAGGTAGTACTCATACGACGTGCCGATAAATTTTCCGCCGATCCGCTTGATCTCATCCAGCATGGCGAAATAAGGATCGGTCATCTCCTCGTATCTTCCAACATACAAATAAGACAGCGCCTTATAGGACGGTAGAAAATAGCTGTCACTGGCAATCGTAGAAGCATTTTTCACTTCCTCTGCGACAGGAAATCCGACTTCCATCTTGACACTTGTTTCATCCACTCCGCCGCTTTCGTCCATGTTCTTATACGACACGAAGGGCGTGCTTAGAATCTGTATCCCTTGCTCCTGAATAAATCCACCTAATTTCATAAAGGTGGGGCCAATGACCTGTGGGATCTCCTCAACTTTTACGGTGAAGCTTTGGGAAAGAATCCATTGTTCTGGTTTTACGATTTGTTCGAAGTGCATCTTCCTCTCCTCCTTTTCTCTTAGTTTATCGAATCAAGTTGCCAGAACATGTCATATTAAAAATGATTTTCGTAAAAAGCGGCGACGTGATTGAGGACTTTTTCGCGAATCCAGCTTGGTCCGAGAATTTCGACATTTTTCCCTAATGGAATCAAAAAGCGATACAGATCTTCAAATTCCGCAAACTCCAAGACAGCATCAAAGCTGCTGTCAACGTTATCCTGCCACTCAAAATCCGTAAACTCGGCATACTTTTTATAGGCGATCCGCTTGCTGAAGCGCAATTGGACAGATAACCGAGGAAATACTACGACTTCTTCAGGAAAGTCGTAAGTGATCCGCTCCTTTAAAACAACTTGTTTGATTTGTTTGAGAGGAAAGAGCATCCACTCTTTTTTCGTCAATTCCAAGGCTAGCAAATACCAGGTCTGATACTTATACAGCACACGTTTAGGCGCCAAAGACAACAAACGTGTTTGCCCATATTCCGTGTGATACACGCAGTCGACTTCACAATGATTGAATAACGCTTCTCTGATTTTTTCGAATGTCTGACTGGTAATTTCTGTCTGGCTCAGATCGACCTCCAGCCACTCGCTCCAATCATAGACTGTCCCCATTTTTTTCAGCAGCTCTTCTGTGTCAGCCAACCCTACTGATTGCAGCAAATGCAGCGCTAAAAACAAGTCGTCCTGCTCCTCTTTTTCAATCAACGCGTGGCTCACCTGATAAGAGTCATCCAGAAAAATCCCGCCGTTGCGCCCTTTATTCGCATACACAGGCACGCCTGCCAAACTCAGTGCATCCACATCGCGATAAATTGTTCGAACTGAAACTTGGAAACGTTCCGCCAATTCCTTTGCAGTTACTTGCTTGCGGCTCAATAAAATCAAGGTCGTTTGAAGCAATCGAATTACTTGCATGGCTCCTCCTTAAATAGAAAAAGACAGGTTTCCCTATCTTTTCAATACTTCCCGCGCCGTTTCTTCTGTCGTGACCAATACATTGATGTATCGGCCTTTGAGTGCACTGGCGATCGCGTCGGCTTTATCCACTGCTTCTGCTACACCGATCCGATACGGTGCCCGTTTTAATTCAGCGATGTCGATCCCGATCAATCGGTCATCTAAGGTATTGTCAATGTGTTCGCCTTCGATATTATAAAAGCGGGAAACAACATCCCCGACTACCTTTTTACCTTCTAAATACGTCAAAACATCTTCTCCATAAAACTGTTTCCAGCTTTCACTCGCCTTTAACGTAGGAGAACCGATCCCTAAAATCGCCACATCGATCTTCCGCCAATAATCAATCAGCTCTTGGTTGAACTCGTTTTCCATCAATGCCTTTTTCAACGCGACTGTTTCAGGAAAAGCCGGCGAATCAATCAACAAGGCACGACCATTCAATTTTTTCGATGCTTCATACGTGATCGTATTGACATGAAAATCGCTGATGAGGCGTCCAGAGGGCCCGCCGATCATCGGTACACACAAAATATTCTCAGCATCGTATTGACCTAATCCTTCTGGGATAGCAGCCATCGTCTCTCCCCATGAGAACCCAAAGATCATCTCATCTTTAATAATCTCTGTTATGTACTCCCCTACGCCTTGAGCCAATAACTTATCCTTTTGCGTGCGGCTTAGATCTGTGCCCGCTTGGACGATGATTGCTTTTTCCAGACCAAATTTTTCTTGAAGCTCCTTTTCGATACTATACGTTCCTGCCTTGTCATAATTGATCGAGATATTGACGATCCCTTCATTACGAGAACGCTTCAGCAGACGGCTGATCGTGCTGCGGTGGATATTCAGCTCTTTAGAAATCTGACTCTGATTTTTATCTTCTTGGTAATACATTTCAGCAATACGAACCAATAATTTATCTTCTTCTTTTTGCATGGACTCACTCCTCTCAAATCACATTTGTGAAAAACATGAGTTAATGTGATTATAGCGTGTCTTTTATCGAACTTGCAAGCCTTTTCCATCACGAAAAATCCCGTTCGCTCAAAAGCTGAACGAACGGGAGAGTCATTCTCTATTCTTTTACGCTGCGAATAATATAGTACCCTTTGTCTTTTGCTGCGATCTCCGCATTGCCGAAGACCTCTTCCATCTTACTTTTCGCACTCGGTGCCCCTTGTTTTTTTTGAATAACGATCGTCAACGTACCGCCTTCTTTTAACAAAGGTGCCGCCTCGCTTAATATTTGATGAACGACTTTCTTTCCTGCACGGATCGGCGGATTACTGATGATCGCCGCGTATTCCTTTTGGTGCAGCGTCTCGTAAATATTCGATTGATGAATATCCGCCTCAATGCCGTTTCGTTTCGCATTGCCTTGTGCCAGCTCCACCGCTCGATTGTTCACATCGATCATCTCAACGGGATGCCCCGTCTGATAAGCCAACGCCATCCCGATCGGGCCATACCCGCCGCCGACATCTAACAAGGTCCCTTCAGGTAATTCACTCGCGTCAAAATGTTCGATCAACGCCCGTGAGCCGTAATCCACTGTATCACGCGAGAACACCCCGCTGTCTGTTACAAATTGAAAGTTTTTCCCTGCCAATTCAAAAGACCATTGATGCAGGTCGTGTGCGGTCTCAGGATTTTCGGAATAATAATGATTTGCCATAATTCTACCCTTCTGCTAGTAATATTTCTTTGATATCTCGTGCAATCAGTGCGCCTAAGAAATGATAGCCTTCTTCTGATGGATGAAGACCGTCATAGGATTGGACGAACTCATTGGGTTTTGGATAAACCGTCATATGATGATAGAGGTCGATCACATTCACGCCTGATTCTGCCGCCACCATTTTTGCCATCTGCGCAAAAAGCTGCTGCCGCTCGTTGTCGCCCGCAGTATAAATCGCTGTGTTGATGTAGCCAGTCGTCAATAAAATAACTTTTGACGCGTCAAAGGATTCGATCATCTCTTTCAGATTTTCACCAAAAGCTTCCAGTGAATTCTCGTGTGTCAAAGAATCATTGGTTCCAAACGAGATCACAACAAAATCACCCTCAGCATCCACAGCCTCTTCAACTCGAGCCAAACCATCTGAAGAAGTCTCGCCTCGTTTTCCTAATTTCACGATGGAGTAGCCTGGAAAGCCCATCTCCGTCAATTCATCAATGATATATGTGTCCAAAATATCACTGGTTTCACCATTCATGACACCTGCCAATAAACTATCGCCAAATAAAACGATTTTTTTCATTACGTTGTCCTCCTCGCGCTAGTATCGGTTCTATCATAGCATGAAACACGAAAATTATTCAGCCAAATAGCGCGGGCCGAACTCGTCTCTCGCCTTTTGGCTGTATTTCTGTACAAATGTCGTTTTCGCCTCGGTATAGGCATCTCGATCGTGCTCAAACCTTTCCTTTAACGATTGCTTCAACACCCCATACTGCTCTGCGATTTCTGGATGTATCTGTAAATAATCACGAAAATACAATTCATCCCAGTCCCCCACCGTTTTCACATGTAGGTGATACACCTTCTCCGCGAACCCAGCAGGTGTGTATCCCTTGTTCAAATCCAGCGTTTGGTTTTCTGCGTCCTTAGCCATCACCGCCCAGCCATCCGCCTCAAGCAAATCAGCGATGCGTGGCAGTGGATAATTCACAGGAAATTCCAACAATATATCTACGATTGGCTTCGCGATCAATCCCTCTACAGACGTACTGCCGATGTGCGTGATCCGCTGGACATCAAACTCCCTGAACAATTCCAGCAACTTGCGTTTTTCTTCCTCGTACCATTCTGCGTACTTCGGATCGTGTTCATCCAAAACGATCGGGAACAATTGCCACAATTCTTCCAGCGTCATATCTGACAACTCTTTTATAGTCCTCACCGCTTTCTTTGATTTTATTTCTTCTATCATACACTTTTTTTATGCTGCTCCTTTAATTTTCTTAATATCCCGATTATTTTCTCCCGCCCAACTAAAAATATGATGAAACTCCTACCATTCTGATAGCTTTTTACTGTTTTTTTCGGATAGAATGACCTATAGCTCTTTTTTAAGGGGAAATATTCGGATTTCTTGGAGTTGGAGCAATTCTGACTACGTTTTTTATGTTAGAATAAGCGCAGTTATCAAAGGATGTCTGTTTACACGTTCCGTTGCCGAGTCTCCTTTTAGAGGAGGACAGGCGGCAATTCTATCTCCATGAATGAGGTCCATTTACAGAATGATAAACAGCATGAATACCTTACTATGAATAAGGAGGCTGCTATGAACGAAAGAGGGAATTATTACCGGATCGCCCGGAATGAATGGCAAGATTTCTACACACCTGGAAATACGCCGTTGACCCAAGCTGAGTTGGATAGCATCAAAAGTTTGAATGACCGCATCTCCATGAAAGACGTGGAGGATGTTTATGTGCCATTGTGTCATCTGATCCACCTATATATGAAGGATTTTGAATCACTGACCTTAAGCAAAGGGTTGTTTCTGCACCGCTATGTAAAAATGCCGCCATTTATCATCGGGATCGCTGGTAGTGTGGCTGTCGGAAAAAGCACCACCGCTCGTTTATTGCAAACCTTATTAGACCGCTTGTTCAAACATCAAAACGTACAATTGATCACCACTGATGGGTTTCTCTATCCAAACGCCGTTTTAGAAGAACGCGGAATCATGGATCGCAAAGGATTTCCTGAAAGCTACGATATGGAGAAACTGATCGATGTATTGAACGAAGTGAAGTCGGGGAAAGAGAACATTCCCATTCCAAAATATTCTCACGATGTTTATGATATCGTCGAAGGCGAATTTGAGACCATCGATTCACCAGATATCTTGATCGTGGAAGGAATCAACACCTTGCAGCTTCCTGCCAATCAGCAAATCTACGTCAGCGATTTTTTTGACCTTTCGCTGTTTGTCGATGCTGATCCGCAAATGATCGAACGCTGGTACTTGGAACGGTTCGAATCCTTATTAGATACCGCCTTTAAAGACCCTGACAATTACTATTATCAGTATGCCATTGGGGATCGCCAAGAAGCGTTGACCATGGCCCAAGACGTTTGGAAAAATGTGAACTTGAAGAATTTAGAAGAGTACATCTTGCCAACAAGAGGCCGAGCTGATATTATCTTGCACAAGGCAAAGCATCATATTATTGATGAAATTTATTTGCGTAAATACTAGCTTATAAGGAAAGCTTGCTTTCTTTTATATATAAAACTTGAAAAGGGGTAATAATTGTGACAAACGTTTCTGCCGAAATGACAAACGTAGAAAAAATCATCGTACTTGACTATGGTAGCCAGTACAACCAATTAATCACTCGTCGTATCCGTGAATTCGGTGTTTTCTCAGAGCTTATGAGCCACCGCATCACTGCTGAAGAAGTCAAAGCCATGAATCCAAAAGGAATCATCCTATCCGGTGGTCCTAACAGTGTTTATGACGAAGGAGCCTTCTCCATCGATCCAAAAATCTTTGAACTAGGCATTCCCGTTCTAGGTATCTGTTACGGCATGCAGCTGATCACGTATAACTTAGGCGGAAAAGTCGAACCTGCGAAAAACCGCGAATACGGTCAAGCAACCTTAGAAGTCATCTCTGATGATGCCGTTCTATTTGCTGGTACACCAAAAGAACAAACCGTTTGGATGAGCCACGGCGACTTAGTAACTCAAGTCCCAGAAGGCTTCGAAAAAGTCGGCACCAGCAAAGACTGCCCGATCGCAGCGATCCAAGATACCAACCGCAACTTCTACGGCATCCAATTCCACGCAGAAGTGCGCCATTCAGAATACGGCAACGAATTGTTACGTCACTTTGCCCTAGATGTGTGTCAATGTAAAGGCGACTGGAGCATGGATAACTTTATCGAGATGCAAGTCGCAAAAATCCGCGAACAAGTCGGCGACAAAAAAGTCCTGCTTGGTCTATCAGGCGGCGTGGACTCATCTGTCGTAGGTGTGCTTTTACAAAAAGCCATCGGCGACCAATTAACATCGATCTTCGTAGACCACGGTCTATTACGTAAAAACGAAGGCGAACAAGTCATGGAAGCACTCGGCGGTAAATTCGGCCTAAACATCATCAAGGTCGATGCCCGTGACCGTTTCCTAGATAAATTAGCCGGCGTTTCTGATCCAGAGAAAAAACGTAAGATCATTGGGAACGAATTCGTTTACCTATTCGACGACGAAGCAACCAAACTTGCTGGTCAAGAAGGCATTTCCTTCTTAGCCCAAGGTACGCTTTATACCGATGTGATCGAATCTGGTACCGAAACAGCGCAAACAATCAAATCTCACCATAACGTAGGTGGATTACCAGAAGATATGCAGTTCGAATTGATCGAACCACTAAATACCCTATTCAAAGACGAAGTTCGCGAATTAGGAACACAGCTTGGCATGCCTGACTCAATCGTATGGCGCCAACCATTCCCAGGACCAGGTCTAGGTATCCGCGTCCTTGGTGAAATCACCGAAGAAAAACTAGAGATCGTCCGCGAATCAGACGCGATCCTACGTGAAGAAATCGCCAACGCCGGTCTTGACCGCGACATCTGGCAATACTTCACTGTCCTACCAGGCATCCGTTCAGTCGGTGTGATGGGCGACGGCCGTACCTACGACTATACAGTCGGTATCCGCGCTGTTACATCCATCGATGGTATGACCGCAGACTTCGCGCGTATCCCATGGGATGTCTTGCAAAAGATTTCCGTTCGGATCGTGAATGAAGTAGCACATGTTAACCGGATCGTGTATGATATTACGAGTAAGCCGCCTGCGACTGTGGAGTGGGAGTAGGCTGTAAATGTAAATAGGCTTGTTTTTACTGATTTAAAAGATTTATGATTATTATAAAAGCGATAAAATATTTCTCGCCAAAGCCCCCTACCTAAAATTGCTTGGTAGGGGGCTTAATTATTGCTTATTTAGAAGCGCTTCCAATTATCTTTATTTAAAATATAGTTTGTGATAATATGTACATAAAAAGAACGGAGGTTTTTTATGTACATTGCTGCTTTACGACCAAAAGAAGGTGAATTAAGGGCTTTAGAAAAATTGAGTGATTTCAATTTAAGAGAAAATTCTTTTTTGCCAATGTTTATTATTGGTGACCTTTCAAGCGACATTTTGAATGCTATTAATAGAAAATATCCGTTTGAAGCACTTTTGGATATCAGAGAACTTGATGCAGATGATATAGAAACACTTGAAGAACTAATTTCTGATAATCCAGATTATAATCAAAACTACTCCATAGTTTATCCTATCGAGACATTACTCTATGCTAGTGAAGATACATCTCATATTGAGTATGTTAGGATTCCTAAAAGTAGCATTAATGGCTTTTTTATTCAATGGTTAAACTCCAATTCATCTCTTCTACCGAATAACGTAATTATAGATTTTGAAGAAATAGACGATAAAGTTTCTGAATCATTAATTTCGTCAGTTATCAATATACTGAATAAAATTGGAGATCGAAATATCGTCATACTAAGTGGTGCAGTACCACAATCTTTGCCTGTAAAATCAACACAGAACTACACTTTACCAAGATATGAAAAAATGCTTTTCCAAAATTTGCAATCCAAAGTTCAATCAGAATTAATCTACGCTGACTATTGTACAGTTTGTCCAAATCCTTTAGTTACGGATGGTCCTATCATACCAATTGTCCAAATTAAATATACTTTAACTGATGATTATTGGTTTGTAAGAAACGGTCAGCGACGAGGAAACTATGATTTTGTGGCTGTTTGTAAAGAAATTGCAAATGGTGTCCCTGGTTTCAATCCTAACTATTGTTGGGGAAATAACTATATTGATTTTGTTATTACAGAAGGAAAAAACAAAGGAAATCCTTCTGTTTGGGTTTCTATCGGAGTTAACCAGCATATTCATCTATGTGTAGACGAAAATTAAAACCAAGAAAGAGGCTGTGACATAAGTCATTGTCATTAGCTATAAGAAGTTGGCACCATGAAATCAGTGAATGATTTCATGGTGCCAACTTCTTATAGTTTTTAGAGTACCGAGACGTCTCATTGCCGCTAACTTTCTCATATTTAATGCCATGATAAGAATGCCTGTCTCTTTTTTCACCTTCTTCATCCCTCGAACATGGTATCGAGTGAAATGCAAACAAGCCTTCATCCACCCAAAAACCGGTTCTACGTCAATTTTTCTTTGTGCGTAGATTTTTCCATTTTCAGGTTCTGAAAGCAAGGTGCGTTGTTTTGCTTTAAAGTATTCTAGCGAAGGATTGACTTTTATGATGCGTGTATTGCCCCCTTGGGTCAACGCTTCTGAAATCACTTCTTTGTTTTCTGTATATTTTTCTGCTTTGTATTCTTTGAAGTCTCGAACAAACCCATCGACTTTATCCGTAGCTGTCCGATACGCATTGAAATTGAAACGAAACCCTTTTGGATCAATATAGTAATCCTCTTGTTCGTAATACGTCCAATTCATGACTTTTCGTTCATCCGATTGCCATTTCTTACTTTGCTCTTTCAACATCGTAGAGTAAGGAATCAATGCGGTATGGTTCGGTAATTCATCTTCAAGGTACCGATAATTTTGTTCTGAACCATACCCGGCATCTGCTACAATATACCTAGGAAGTCGCCCCGCCTGGTTCATTTTTTCTATAAATATTGGGAATGTTTTCGTATCCGTTGGATTCTGATAGACATCATAATCCAGAATGAACTGATTACTGGTAGCTATTTGAAGGCTGAATGAAGGCTTTAATTGCCCATTACGCATAGGATCTTCTTTAACACGCATAAAGGTGGCATCTGTATCTGTTTTTGAATAACTATTCCGGGCACCACAAATAGCTAAGCGCTGTTGGTGATCCGCCATTTTATCACGACACTCGCTTAGTTTTCGTTTTTGTGATTTTAATGTACGACGTTGTTGTTTGGCTGGATTCGGTGAAACATCTTTAGTTTGAATCACTTCTTGATCCAAATCTTCTAGTCGTAATTCCAATCGTGTAAGCACTTCATCTAACCTATCTAATGTGAGTGAGGTTCCTTCAGGAATATGGCTCGCTAAATGCGCTTCTTTGAGTTCAGTCATCAACGTGACAATCTGTTCACGATTCATTTTGTCATACTTGATGGTGCTCTTTTTCCAAACAAAACTGTATTTATTGGCATCTGCGAGAAGTTTCGTTCCATCAATAAAAATCGAATCATTAATCAATTGTCGTTCTCTAAGATAATGAATTAACGAATCAAGTCCTTTTTCAATCAATGCATCTAACTCTAACTCATTAGATACACGAAAACGGGCAATGGTTCGATAAGTAGGCATCTGTTCTTGCGTCAACCAGCGAGCCGGAAGGCTTTCTTCAGCTAGTTGCTCAATTTTTCGACTGCTAAATACACTCCGCGTATAAGCAAACAGAACCAATTTTAACATCGCACTCAAATCATAATTCCGAGGACGACCAAAAAGATAAGGTTCGTTGATTTCAAGGGTTTCGACGAGTTCATTGATAAACCAAGCGGTGCTATCTTCTTTTGGAATGTAAGAAGTTGTGATATCTAAAGTGAGTTGATTCATGTTATAATTTGTATGCATGATTTTGATCCTTTCGGGGGTTGAATGATTTAGAGTACGAGCGTCATCT